>WOR8_10008104_pt1 | contig 20711 bp, 18 predicted proteins | sample DeeMarSeWOR38_10_FD_19890 | JGI IMG/M metagenome (IMG submission 19890) | reverse complement strand
GGTCCCTATGATGTAATCCTGACTGTCACCGACGCCAACGGAGAGAGTGCCAATGCCTCGATGGTGATTACGATACAATAGCTTATTTAATGTGGGGATGGCAGGTTTGGACAGAACCTGTCATCCCCGCAATGCATGTTCGCGTAATTGCAGGAGAAGATGAAAATAAAACGACCAAAACGAAGATAAAGTTTCAACAGATAAGGAATAGACCTCTTGCGTAAGTGCTCACGTCGCCGTACCCTATGCGGGGCACTTTCCCCGGCGGCGAGATGCCGCCTGCAGCAAGATCGTTTGTTGACTTTTACAAGAAGTTTAATTGAAAAAGTAATATCGTATAATTAATGGGTATGCAAAATTTTTGATTGGCTTTCGCTCCATTTTATGAAGGAGGTTTATCATGACAGAAGGTGAAGTAATCACTCCACAAGGTGAAGAAGTCAAGAAGGAGAAACAGATCCCGATCTGGGCCTGGGTGCTTGGTGTGCTGCTGTGTGTGACACTTGTCGTTGGGACTTTTCTTTTCTTCAACAGACCCCCGGCTGCTCAGGATGATTCCTGGGAAAAGGTGCAAGCTGCGGGCGTTCTCAGGGTTGCCACCTCGGCAGATTATCCGCCGTTCTCATACCAAAACCAGGATTACATAATCGACGGTTTTGATCCGGCCCTGATCCGGGCAATTGGAGACAAGCTGGGGGTCCAGGTGCAGATCACAGACTATGCTTTTGATGGCCTGGGGGCTGCCCTGGAGGTGGGACAGGCCGATGTGGCTATCGCAGCCATATCGATGAGTCCGGAACGGGGGACGGTCGTCGATTTCTCCAATGTGTATTATGTTGGCAAAGACGGCATCTTAGCCCGCGTTGATTCTGGGATCGATCGCATCGACCAAATCCCTCAGTTTGGTGGGAAGCGGGTTGGAGTCCAGAGGCGCTCCGTGTATGAAGCCTGGGCGCAAAAATACTTAGTGGACCTTGGAGTTATCCCGCAGGATAAACTTTTCACGTATGCCAAACCCGAGCACGCCGTCAATGATCTGAAACTGGGCCGGCTGGATGTGGTCATCATGGACTTGCAGCCGGCGGTTCAAACGCTTGCCGACGCGGATATAAAACTAGTTGGGGAAGGGCTGAACCAACAACTTTTGGCGATTGCATTGCCAAAAGGGGCCGATTCACTCAAAGCACAGATCGACCAGGCCTTGTTGACCTTGCAGAACGAAGGTCGCGTAACACAACTGGCTCAAACCTACCTGGGACTGCGCCCCGAAGACATCATCCCGCCTCCTGCCCCGGAGCCGACCCACGCGCCGTGTGTGGATGCGATGCAATTTGTGGATGATCTGAACTACGATGATAAAGACCTGACTGATTTCCCAGTACTGGATCCTGGCAAAACCTTCCAGAAGGGTTGGCGTATCAAGAATACAGGGTCTTGCACCTGGAATAACGCCTATTTCATCAAATACGTGCGTGGTAGTGATCCGGCAGCCCAAATGGGCGGGCAACCCACAATAATTAAGAGTGAGGTTGGACTCGGACAAACATATGATATGTATGTTGATCTGTTTGCCCCCAAAGTGGCGGGTAAATACGTGGGCTACTGGCAAATGCACAATGCATCTGGCGTACCCTTTGGACCAACCATATGGGTAGCGATCGAGGTCCGCGACACCAGCCCTGGAGAGCCGACAGCAACAGCGACCGTAGAAGCCAGTGCAACACCGCCTGTACCACCGTCGCCCGAACCAACAGCCACCGATGTGCCGCCAACCGCGGTGCCCCCGGAACCCACCGAAGAACCCGGTTCCGACCTGTGGGATGTCACCTGGGTACTGGAAGAATACCGGGTGAATATCGAGGATAAGGAGCTTATAGAGCCGATCCCGGATATTGATCTGAACTTGAACTTTGAAAAAGATGGCAGGTTCACCGGTTTTGCGGGTTGTAACACCTTCTCTGGTCGCTACGTCACCGATGGAACCAAGATCATCTTCAAAGATTTTCTGGTGACTTCACTGGCTTGCGAGCAGCCTGCGGGCATTATGGATCAGGAAGCCAAGTATCTGCAATGGCTGGAACGGGTCGAGGAATACCGCCTCGATGATGATGAAAAGCATCTTGAGTTCATCGTCTATGTGATCGAAAACAACCAGCGTGTGGAGAAGATCATGCTGCGATTTTATGATCTGCGCGTGGGGCCGCACATCGATTAGGTAGGCGTAATACCGGCAATTTCTTCAAGGCTATTTTCGCTGTCATTTGTAAAAAGATGAGCTGCGTATAGAGATTTAACCATATTATTTATAGAAGGAGATACACAATGAGTGAAGTACCTGTTCAATTGATCGTTGCCGCATTCCAAGAAGAAAAGGCAGCTAAAGAGGCTCTCAAGGCCCTCAAAGAAGCCAATAAAGAAGGCCTGATCAAGATCGAAAATGCAGCTGTTTTGCGTAAGGATGAAAAAGGCAAGCTGCATGTCAAAGAAACTCACGATATGGGTGGCGGCAAAGGGGCTGCACTGGGTGGCGTAGGCGGCGCGGCGGTCGGTCTGATCGCTGGGGCGGCCCTGGCGGGACCAGTCGTATTCGGGGCATTGGTTGGTGGTCTGGTGGCCAAGCTGCGCGATTCCGGTTTTTCCGACAAGCGTCTGGAATCGCTGGGCGAGAGCTTGCAGCCTGGATCTTCAGCAATCGTGGCTGTAGTGGAGCATACCTGGGTAGCTAAAGTGGAAGAGGCCCTGGCTGAAGCCGAGGCGGATGTGATGACGGCTGAAATTAAAGCCGATATTGCCACGCAATTGGAAGCCGATCATGAAGTGGCCTATTCGGTGATCGCCAGCGAGGAGGGTGTTGTCGCCGGTCGCGTGGCGGGTGGCAAAGATGAAGTAGAAGGCGGCATGCTGGCTGTCGACGAGAGCGGTGTTTATAGCGGTCGTTTTATTGCCACTGAAGCAGGCTTCGTCGTCGAAGAGATCCTCGCAACTGATGATGGCGTTGTTGATGAAATCACTATGGGCTTGGTAGAGGAAGAAGATAAAGAGTAGCATATGTGACCTTGTTCGAGCAGGGTGGGAGTTCCTGCCCTGCTCGATAAGTCAAAGTACATCTGAGCGAGGGCAGAATCGGTTATCTCAATAGGCTAGCCCACAAAGGAGAACCATCATAGGCGGATTGTTATTGAATTTCATTCCCCTGGCATTGGCAGCCATCACCCCCGCCATGCTGGCCGTTGTGGTCTTTTTACTCAGTTTAGAGCGCGGACCGATGCGGGCCGGGATGTTTATGGCTGGACGCTTGGTGGCATACATCGGCTGGTGCACATTACTTTTCATCTTCACAGATCGAGTTTTCGACCTGACACTTGACGGCCCTCCGACCTTTATCTTGTTACTTAAATCGATCCTGGGATTGCTCCTGGTCGCAATGGCCATAAAAATTGCATTGGGCGGAAATGATCCGGAAGCTCTGCCTTCCAAAATCGTGGATATGTTTACAGACTTATCCTTCATTCAGCTATTTGGGCTGGGTATGCTCGTCTCTCTCTTTCAGGTACGCCATGTCCTATTATTGTTGGTCGGTGTGACTGAAATAATCGTTACTGGACTTTCGATATCCTATGAAGTGTTGGCAACTTTGATTTTGATCGTCGTGATCAACGCTTCCCAATTGATCTTGATCGGCGTTTATCTGGCCCTTTCCGATCGAGCAGATGCGCTCTTCCAATCCATTGACGCCTGGCTGGATAAAAACAACCGATGGATTGCTGCGATTATCAGTCTCATAGGTGTTTTCCTGTTATGGGATGGAATCAATGGGTTGGAAGTTTTTGGGTGAGGTTAAAAAAGAAAGGTGTTGAATGTTATGAATGATTATCACAACGAGAATTTTGCTAAAGGCACACCTGCCTGGCTGCGTAGGGTTGGCATACAAAGTTGGCTCTTTATTGGGGTTGTTCTGGCGGCGGCTGTTATCTTGTCATTCATGTCTGCTTTGAACCAGATTGTCACATCATTGATCATCAGCCTGTTGTTGGCGATCCTTTCTCGTCCGCTGGTGGATTGGCTGGAACGCCACAAAGTAACCCGCTCTCTGGGAACCATTCTGACACTGGTCTTGATCTTGCTGGGAATAATTGGTCTGATTGTGATAGTGGTCCAAGGCGTAATACAACAGGGTTCCGAGATTACCGCTCAAGTACAGGCGGGCTGGATTAGTTTAGAGATTTGGCTCTCAGAGTACAATGTCCAACTGCCATCGGTCAATGATTTTGTGACAACATTACAAGATGCCTTACCAGCCATATTCGAAGGCGTATTCGGCTTTGTGGGCAGCACGGTTTCATCTGTACTTGAATTCGTTGTGGGCTTGTACTTCAGTGTTTTTATTTTATTCTTTCTCTTACGTGACATTGTCCAAATTGAAGGTTGGCTTGCAGGACTGATCAGCCGTGAACACGAGGTGGGCGCATCTATCGTCCAGGATGCCGGGCGCACAGTACGTGTTTATTTCCGTGGCACAGCCCTGACAGCCTTGATTACCTCGGCGGTGGTTGCCATTCCGCTGATTGTGCTCAAAGTACCTCTGGTTGGTTCAATCTTGATCTTGTACTTTGTCACTTCCTTCATACCCTATCTTGGGGCCTGGATCGCGGGAGTCTTTGCGGTGCTAATCGCTTTGGGGTCAGGAGGCATTGGGACGGCGTGGATTGTCTTGACCGCAGTGATTATCTCCAATGGGGCCATACAAACGGCGGTGAACTCGTGGGCGTTAGGATCGATGCTCAAGTTGCATCCGTTGTTGATTTTCCTGGTAACAATCATAGCTGGGATGGTAGGCGGCGTTCTCCTGATGATCCTGGCTGTCCCTCTGACGGCAATGGTGATTCAAGTGGTGAACCGTTTGCGTCAGGGGAGGATAGTTCCGGAATAAAACCCTGCGCAGCTGAATTGTGGTGAAAATACCAAAGTTGAAGCTGAGGGAATTGGTATGCTGAAAAGGATTGTTTTCGTTCTGAGGCAAGCGTAATCGATGGCATAAGTCCAGGAGTCTTCAAATGTCGATAATTACAGAACGATATGTGTAGTTTTTGAAAAATAAGTAAAGGAGAATGAGGTATGTCAGAGCATATTGGCAAAACCATTGGCGGATCCCAACTCATCGAGATGATCGCCGAAGATGAAAATACAGAGACTCTAAAGGGGTTCCAACCCAGCTCGAACCGTTATGTTGCGGTAACTGTGCTGAAGCCTCACGCCGCCAGGGATACGGCGAATGCACAGCGCTTTTTACAGGCTGCCCAGTTGACCACCCAAATGCAGCACCCGAACATCCTGCCAGTGTATGATTCCGGACAGGCTGAAGGGCTCACCTATCGGGTTTCACCCTTTATGGAGAGCGGTACCCTTCGCGATAACCTGGTTTGGTTCCAAGAAGTCAACGCGATGTTGGAACTGAACAGGCAGATCACCGCTGGATTAGAGTACATCCATACACAAGGCTACGTATACGGTAACCTGAAATCTTCCAACATCTATTTGGATGCCCAGCGTCACCCGCTGCTCAGCAATATTGGCGTAACATCGACGAACGGTGCTGCGCCGGATGCGTATATCAGCCCGGAACAAGCCCAGGGTGGTATTGTGGATAAACGCAGCGACGTGTACGCCTTGGGCGTCTTACTCTACGAAGTTCTGGTCGGGGAAACACCCCCACCAGGGTTGGTGGTCAGCTTGCGCGCGAAAAGACCTGACTTGCCGGAATCCATCGAGCGGGTAATCCTGAAAGCGATGGCCCAGAACCCAGATCAGCGCTTCCAAAGTGCGGCGGAGTTCCAAGTCGCATTGCAAAACGCAGTCCTGTCTCCGGCACAACCCGAGGCGCTTCCTCCTACACCTGCGCCTGCTGTTTCCCAAAATGTTCAGGTTTCGCAGCCCAAAGGCACCAACTGGACCGCGATTATCTTGGGAGTGCTGCTGGTAACCGTGATCTGTGGTGGATTGTTTTTCCTTGTGCCCCGTTTGATGGATGGGCAGGGAACAGATGGGATACAGCCGACTGCTGAGCAACCCCTACCCGAACAGCCTACCGTGGCCCCACCTCCAGAACAACCCCCTGAACAGCCACCTGAGGAACCTCCTGCTCAGCTTCCCGAGGACCCCTCGGATTCACCTGGTAATGGATTGCCTGATGTTTGCGGATCGATCGGTGGAGTTGGCGGGCTCGCAGTTGCGGCTGTCGTGTTAGCTAAAAAACGGCGAGATCTGCCCTAAGCCTTGCAGAGCCAGCCACTAAAAATTTAAAACGCAAGGTTCAATGCCAAATGACAACAATAAACTCAGAACGGATGCAGTTCGTGAAACGACACCTAAAAAAGGGGGACGGGCGTATGCCCGTCCCTCTTTTTAGGACTTTTACGTAGTCCTAATTCTACAGGCAGAGGTTAATGGAATAATGAAACGACCTTATCAACGTGTTCATGTTGTGATCAACCCGGCAGCCGGACATGATGAACCGATCCTCAATGTGCTCAACCATGTTTTTCACCCGGCCGGCGTTGATTGGGATATCAGCATTACTCACAAATTTGGAGACGCCACACGCTTGGCGAAGGAAGCGGTCGCATCGGGCGTGGATCTGGTTGCTGTGTACGGCGGGGATGGTACTCAAATGGAAGTTGCCAATGGTCTGTTAGGCAGCGGAGTTCCCCAAGCCATCCTGCCCGGCGGCACTGGCAATGCCATGGCGCATGAATTGAATGTGCCGCTTAATTTGAGACAAGCTGTTGAGTTAATCGTCAGCAGCCCAAAACGCCGTGCGGTCGATCTGGCACGCATTGGCGACCAGGTGTTCATGTTGCGCGCCTATGCTGGCTTGAGTCCAGAAAATGCAGCCAGTCGTGAAGAGAAAGATAAATATGGCCAGCTTGCCTATGTGCAAGCCACCCTGAAATTCCTGTCTAAAGTACCGCCAGCACATTACCGTGCCACGATTGATGGAGAAGTCATCGAGGGCGAGGCGTTGATTGTTTTCATTCTCAACGCGGGTTCGATCGGCGGTGTTTTAGGGATCGAGTTGCCCACAGTTGGTGATGTAAACGTCAGTGATGGATACCTGGATGTATACGCTGTAACCAAAAGCGTGCAGCCATTGCGGGCTATCTCGCACCACATCTTTCATCAAGGTGAATCCCAGGCAGGCGTCTACCATTGGCGCGGCAAAGAGATCACGCTGCAAGCGGACCCGCTTCAGGAAGTGTGGGTTGATGGTGAGCTCAGTGGACAAACGCCTTTCACTGTGACTACCATTCCAAAGGCCCTGAAAATTGTTGTCCCAAAATAAAGTTTTTAGGAGACTGATAGAACGGACAAAGGATTGATACGTAAATGGAACTTCTGCTTTATTGTTAGCCCCTCCGTTTACTTCCACAGCCAATTGCCCCACACTTTTAGATTGTAGTAATCCCCAGGAGAATGGTAGCATGGAAAGTCGATTAGTACAGCAAAGAGCATTCTTTTTTGGCTTGGTAGCCATCCTGGCCATCCTGGCTCTGATACTGGTATGGCCTTTTACCCAGACGATCTTGTTGGCTGTAGCGGTGGTGATCGTCATGAAGCCGGTCTATAACTGGTTGTTAAACAGAAAATGGATCAAAGGCAGCGAAAGCCGGGCTGCGGGGGGAACAGTGATCATCTTTATCCTGGTGATCGCAACGCCTGTGGTCATCATCATTGCATACGCCGTCACCCAGGCCAGCAGGCTCTTCAACGGGCTAAATCTGGGTGAAATTGATGCAACATTATCAGAAATTTCAATCTGGCTTGAAGGGACTCTCCACGGGGTTGGTGCCGGAGACGTTCAATTAGACAGAGAAGGAATGCTGACAAACATTGCTCAACTAGTCGGGATGATCGCAAATTGGCTGGGCAATGTAATGGCCAGCCTGGGGCAATCCATCCCTGCGTTTCTTACAAGCGCTGTGATTTTGTTGGTTTTGCTCTACGTATCGTTGCCCAAATATAAAGCCCCCGGCAAACAAGATATTCTTGATATCGTGCCCTTCCCCCCGGAAATTACCCAATTATTTATGGACAAAATTGACCTCATGGTTACAGCCATGTTAAAAGGCACTTTTGTGATTGCTATTGCCCAGGGCGCGGCCATGGGTTTGGTGTTGTGGATCGCGGGGGTTCCTTACGTCATATTCTTCACTTTGATTTCAATGTTTCTATCATTAATACCCTTGATCGGCATCTCGCTGGTGGCCTGGCCGATAGGTATCCTGCTGCTGCTTAATGGGAGTACCTGGCAGGGGCTATTTGTCATCGGCGCTTTTATACTTATCATTGCTAATATCGACACCGCACTGCGTCCTGTCTTGGTCCCGAAAGGTGCATATCTCAACCCGGCGCTGCTGATTTTGGGCGTTTTTGGTGGACTAAGTCTAATGGGCATCATCGGGGCTTTGTACGGACCGGTAATTTTGATCCTGCTGGTGACGAGTATCGATGTTTATTCCAAATATTTGCTGCGCTCTGACCTCGAGACATTGCAGGAAGAAGGCCGTATCGATTTGGAAGAATTGGGGCTGACTCCTCAGGCAGATCAGGGGGATGAACAGGCAGGAGCAATGTTTACCACCGTCCTTAAGAGTATTGCCGCACGCTTCCGGTTGGAATCATCCACTCACCAAGATTCCACGCAAACAGAAGATATAATTGCGGCGAAAGAAGAATCCCACAATGAGAAAGGAAGGGAATAAATGACAGACACAAACGCACCCAAAGTTTCGACCTATAAGAAGGTTGTAGTTGTCGGTTTTGGTCCGAGACTGCTGGCGACCCTGATCGATGGTGCCATGATAGGTTTCTTTGGCTTTATATTGGCCCTTGTCATCGGTATGATTGGCATGTTCACGAACATGTTCAAAACCGGGCAGGATACCGGCGTACTCGAACTGCTGACCGTGTCGTGTGTGTTGTTATTTTCCATTGTCTACTACATTGGTTTCTGGACGGCCGATGGGCAGACGATGGGCATGACCGTCGTGGGTTTGAGAGTGGTAGGAACCGATGGCGCGCGACTCTCTACAGGCAAGGCGCTGCTACGGTATCTTGGCTACATTATCAGCGCTATTCTGTTCTCGATCGGCTTCCTGTGGGCAGCCTTCGACCCAAAACGTCAGGGCTGGCACGACAAGCTCGCTGGTACGCTGGTCGTCTACACGGAAGCTGACTTCACTGCTGCTGATGACGTAGACTATATCCCGTCCGATTTTGACCGGAAGGGATGGGTCTGGGGCGTTCTATGGGTTATTGCCGCCCTCTTCTCCCCTATCGGGGCCCTGGCTGGCTTGCTCACTGTGGGGCCGTTTATTACCAAATCACTGGTCACACTCATTCAGAATATCTTTTAGGTTTGAAGGCCATGCAGCGCACCTTGTCACTGCCAGCCGCACCCAAAGGCGCTGCATGGCGCTAAGTGCTGCCGCCCTGGTGGGGCGCCTGTCCACTATTTCTCGATCATTTTTCGCAGCGCCTTTTCTCTATCAGGCGGAAGGCTAGTTGTAATTACATACGCCCCCCATTGATTAAACTTGTCCTGAAGTTCTTCAGCCTTCGCTTCTTTTATAAGCAGAAACAAAGCTGAGCTTTCCGGCATCAAGCTCTTTGTGATTTCCTTGACGAAATTATCATCCAGGCCGAAATCCTTGAAGGAATTGATGATTGCACCGATGCCCGCGCCGGCTGCAACACCCAAAATCGGACCACCTAATAGCAGGCCAGCCAGGAGCCCAACACCGCTGCCCTTGAGTGTCGCTTTTCCCCCTTGCGGGTTGGCTTGCTTTATATCTACATAGCCTCCGACCCCTCGCGAGGCATATTTTTCGATCTGTTCCAGCATGCCTTCCGCACCGTATTGCCTTTCAAATCCAAGAACAACGATTTTACTTTCCATCTTTCTCTCCTTTCAACTGATTCCTGTTGGAAAAATATAAACCCGATTTCCTTTTTCTATTCCGGTCGATATTGCCGGACATTCTACTTTAGATAATTTACCTCAACCTGTTATTTGTCACACTTTATTTGTAGAACTTTCGATTATGCAGGCAAAAACGTCTGGATTCGTGGGTAGCGGAACTCTGCCTGCGAGTGATCAATGTAGGTACTGTTGTTTTTCTCTTAGCAGCCAGCCAGTGATGGACACTGGGAGCAGTTCATAGAAAACTATCATCGCCGAACCGGTCAAAGCCAGGCCAATGATCGCAATCCCCACTACTGCGATTGCGTAGGTGTATAAACCCCACCTCTTCCATATCCAGATTCCAAACACCCCTACGAGCTTGATCGCTGTTAAAATAAATAATGCTGCAAGCAAGTACGGTCTGGATGGATCATCCGGCCGTTTGGTCAGATCTAGGATCAATATAATGCCCAACGCGCTTTGAATTACGAGCAGGGCAAGCCAGATTGTCAGTCCTGTTCCTCGTTTGATGTTTTTTGCAGTTTCCTTTTTATGGGTAGCCATCCTACACTCCGATTATTCAGATTTTTGTAGAACTAGAGAATTCAGCATTCAAAGACCCTGACATGCTGGTTTTTGCCCCGGTTCATCTTAGTGATTTTACTACTTCTTGCAAAATACGTGGATTTTGAGCAATCAAGAACCGAGTATATTACATCTATCAGTTCAGATTATCATGTAGCACACAGTAGATAAAAGCATCTTTGCGTCGAATTAATCATTTGAAGGCTGTTTTTTCGATTTAAATCCAGTCTGCCATCTGGATGAAAAGTTGGGGCTTTTCTCAGCCCCAGAGTATAATTTTGAAGTCATCGCCTCAATCAGGAGTTGTTCTATGAAGAAAAACCTACAGCGCGCCTGGCCTGTATTGGCCATCATCCTAAGTGTATTGGTTATGTTGATCTGTATTGGGGGAATTGCAGGAATATGGGTTGCTAAAGGGGCGGTCTCGTCCGCAGTGGTCCAGATGCTGAGGTGAGGGCCTTTGATAATACGGCCCAGATTATGCGTGACGGGATCACCAGCGTGGATGCCGGGATTGCCACACTCGCAGAGTCTGTTGGTACTGTGGAAACCGCCTCTGCACAACTCAGCCAGAACGTCAATGACAAGGGCTTAGTGCTCACCTTGCTCCCACCAACCAAGGAACAGGAACTGATCGTTGCTGCGCAGTCTGTGCGAGATCATTTTGCTTCGATCCGGGATCTACTCAATGCTACAAAAGAGACGGTGCAGGCAGTCAACAGTCTGCCATTTATCGATCTCCCCGGAGATGGACTTGCTTCGGTACAGACGCTCCAGGACCAGATGGACAGGATGATGGTATTGGTGGAGGATCTAAATGCCGGAATCGGTGAATCGCGTTCGCAGACGGCCGGGCATATTTCAAAAGTCACCCAGGCGACTGCCAATCTCAGCAACCTGTTGGCCGGGCTTCGCTCGGATTTGACCACGGCAGATGATGAACTTAGCGCAATCCAGACCCAGTCGAGACATCTGCAAAAGCTGGTGCAAACCTACCTGCTATTGAGTGCAATTGTGTTGACTCTCCTGGCGATATGGATTGGGTATTCCCAAGTTGTGATGATCAACAGGGCTTTTAAGCGTCTCCGATCTACTGACGGCCTTAATGCAGGCAATCAACCAGGTGATTCCAAAGGATCTGATAAATAAATGAGAAAAAATTCATCACGAACGGGGCTGCCTAGTCGAGTGATTCTATTTTAACCATAAGAATGAATAGAAAAATTTTCTTTCGGCCGTTGAAAAATCTTGGACGGGTACAGATGGGAATAAGGAATAGTAGGACATTACATGACCGAAGAGCACAATAGCCGACGAACGCCAACGCGTTTCTTGTGGGGATTACTCAGCCTGGGCATCCTGGCCGCTCTCGTGGCTGTATGGATCAGGTTCTGGCGCAAGATACTGGACAAAAAGTCGCTCGAGGAAAACGAGCCAATCCAGCACATCGTACATGAAGGCATCCGTGGGCTGACTGAAGATGAGGCTGAATCCCGGCGCATGGAGGGCCAGGATAACGTTATCTCTTTCGATCCCCCGCGTCCAATGCGCGCGATCATCAAGGAAAACGTGCTGACCATTTTTAACTTCAGTCTGCTGGGGGTGGCTTCGGTCCAGTTCTTATTGGGACTATACCTGGATGCACTTATAAGTCTGGGCGTTTCCTTATTGAATATTGGCATCCAGGTTGGTCAAGAACTATTCGTCCGGAAAAGGCTGGAAAATGTAGTGCAGACCACCCGCCCACAGGCTACGGTAATTCGCGAGGGTCGCGCCAGGAGTATCGATCCCAGCGAGATCGTAAAGGGGGACGCCCTGGTGGTTGGCCCTGGCGATCAATTCATGGTAGATGGTGAATTACTTAGCGAAAATCCAATTGTGGTCAACGAAGCACGCATTACTGGTGAGGGGACTCGCCTCGCTAAGCAATTGGGGGACCAGGTTTATGCTGGCAGCCACTGTATTTCTGGACGCGCCGCTTACCGGGCGCTCAAGGTTGGGGAAGAACGCCTGGTCGCCAAAATGGTTGCCAACTCTCCAGCACAGAAAAAGATTTTAACCCCGCTCGAACGGATTGTGGAGCGTGTTCTAAAGGTTATGTTGGTCATTGTGATGTTCTTTTTTAGCTCGCTTTTAGTCCACTATTTCCGGCTCGATAAAACTTTTGGAGTTGATACAGAAGCGATCGTCAGTGCGGCCAGTGTCATCTTCAGCCTGGCGCCTGCTGGCTTATTCTTCATGATTTTCCTGAATTACGTTACAGGAACAGCACAGCTTGCCAAGCAGGGCGCGCTGGTAACTCGTGCCCGTTCGGTCGAAACCCTGGCGTTCGCTGCGGATCTTTGCATCGCACCAAATAGCCTTCGTGCTACCGCGGTTGTCCGTGAGGAAGTGATCGGAACGCCTGGCGATGATGGGAAACTGGCAGAATCCCGCCTGCGTCAAATCCTGGGCGATTTTGGCCGCAGTAATTCAACCATGAATCAAGCTGTTCAAGCGCTGGCCTCAACTTATCCTGGCGAGGCGCGTATTGCTCAAGGTGAAGCGACTTTTCTATCCGCGTACGGTTGGGTGGCGTCGGTGTTTGACGACGATGATTTGCGGGGTGTTTATGTGCTTGGAGAGCCCCAGGTTCTTGAGCCCTTTTTGGAGGTCATCGCGAGCGGAGAATCACAGCAGGAGATAAGTTCAGAAGAAGAGAATGACCGTTCGCTGGCCAAAACTTTTCGCAAAGGTATATCGGGATTGGGGCGTTTCTTCCGGCCTTCAAAAAAGGTCTCTGAAGAACAGGGTGATGAAAACACATCAGAACCTGAAGAGTCGGACATAGAAAATGGCATCGAGAATCAGGAAAATGCTCAACCTATTGACGGCCAACAGCCCGAGGATAAACAACAGAGGCCTTTCCAGGCTCTATTCAAACGTATTGGAACGGCTATTCAACGCAAACCAGCTGACTTACAAGATGAAAATAAAACCCAGGGAGGAGAACTCGAGCCTGAATCTGACGAACAATCCAATGAAGAATTAGTATATCTATTTGCATATCTTCCTGAAATTGTGGATCTTTATGATTCTGAGGGAGAACCTCAAATACCACAGAATCTGATACCACTCTGTGAACTGCATTACTCCCGAGAAGTGCAGCCGGAGACGGTTGAAACAGTGCGTACTTTAGTAAAAACCGGTGTTCATCTTAAAATATTTTCCACTGGCTCACCGGAACGAGTCGTTGCCGCCCTTCAACAGGCTGGTATGGATGCAAACAGCGATGAACTCAACCGAGTGATTCAGGGCTCTGAATTGGTTGCTTTAGAGACGGAAGCATTTAAGAGAGCTGCCAGAGAAAATACCGTTTTTGGTTATATAGCTCCTGAGCCAGCCAGCCGGGTAGTACAAGTCTTGCGCGAAGATGGAAACACGGTTGCTGTTGTTGGAGGTGGGCCATCTGATTTGCCGGTTATGCAGCAGGCCAATCTATCGATTGCGACTTATGGGAGCAGCCAGGCAGCGCGCAGTGTCGCCGATATTACCCTGCTAAAGCCATCCCCTAAAGTGTTTATGAAAGTACTGGAGGAGGGCCAGAAGATTGTCAATGGGCTGCTGGATAGCTTTATCTTACGCAATTGACCTATCTGGTGGTATTAATCCTTGTTTTGGTGATTGCGGGCTATGGCTTTCCATATATCGATAAGCAAGGTGCAATCATAGCAATTGCCACCTTGACAATCCCCTCTCTGGGGCTCTCAATTTGGTCTTTACCTGGCGCGCCGCCCAAGGTCGACAGCTTAGGCCGTACCCTTACCTGGTTCGTCGCTCCCTCAGCGCTCGCGATTAGTGTTGCAGGAGTGGCCGTATTTGTTTATTTTGCAAAAACCACGGGGGTGCTCGAATATGCGCAGCTTACACTTACATATATGTTGATCATATCTGGTTTAACACTGGCAATCCTTGTCCGACCGCCAATACAGCGTGAAACAGTTCAAACCGGTGCAGAGGACAGTCATGCAACCAGCCTCGATTGGCGCCCCACAGCTTTGTTTCTGGGTGTTTTACTTTTCTTATTGATTATTGCACCAACGCGATTGATGCATTGGCTCTTTGAATTAGACGGGTTGCAGCATGGTATGGATTATCTGATTATTGGGCTGGCAGTGCTCACCTGGGTAGTGGTGGTGGAAATTATCTGGCGCACTCTGCCACCTAAACCCTACCGGACGCGTTGAGGAGCAGCCCGAATTGTGTAATTCCTACATTGAGAAGCGGCAAGAAGATAATCTCATGCAGACGTTCAGACAAGAAGTTTCCTGAGGATATAAATGTCATTTACCCTACCTGAAAATGCACCCCCGGCGTTCCACCTGTTATCCAAACCAACAGGGGCGGTCTGTAACCTGGACTGTAAGTACTGCTTCTTCCTATCCAAAGAGATGCTCTACCCTGGTAGTCGTTTCCGCATGGCAGACGACTTGCTCGAAACCTATATTCGCCAACTGCTCGAGTCGCATGCGCGTGCCCCGGAAGTCAACATCGCCTGGCAGGGGGGCGAACCGACCCTGATGGGCGTGGACTTTTTTAAGCGTTCGATTGAATATGCTGAAAAGTATCGGGGGGCAGACCAAAAGATCCTCTACACCATCCAGACCAACGGCACCAAGCTGGATGACGAATGGTGTGCATTCTTCAAAGAGCATAACTTTCTGGTCGGCATCAGCATCGATGGGCCGCGTGAACTGCATGACACATACCGGGTGAATAAAGGCGGGCAGGGCAGCTTCGATCAGGTAATGCGCGGGCTGGATTATTTGAAAAAACACCAGGTTGATTTCAACATCTTGTGTACCATCCATGCTGCCAACCAGAATCACCCGCTGGAGGTCTACCATTTCTTCCGTGATGATCTGAATGCGAAATACATACAATTCATCCCCATTGTGGAACGGGCGACGTCAGAAAGCCTGCCATTGGCCGAACTGGGCTGGAGCGAGCATCCCGGAGGCAAGCGGCCGCTCTACACCCAGGAAGGGAATCTGGTGACCGGGCGTTCGGTGAATGCAGAGCAGTACGGGCGCTTCTTGAATGCGATTTTCGACGAATGGGTTCAGCGCGATGTTGGCGAGATTTTCGTGCAGATGTTCGACGTGGCCCTTGGCAGCTGGGTAGGGCAGCATAGTCTATGTATCTTTGCACCGACTTGCGGAACTGCCCTGGCACTGGAACACAATGGCGACCTGTATTCGTGCGACCATTTCGTTGAGCCGGATCACCTGCTTGGCAACATCCAAGATACGCACATGATTGAATTGATTGTCTCAGACAAGCAGCGCAAATTTGGCCAGGACAAGCTGGATACTTTACCAGAATACTGCCGGGGGTGTGAAGTGCGCTTCGCCTGCAACGGAGGCTGCCCGCGCGAACGCTTCATCGAGACGCCCGACGGAGAGCCGGGCTTGAACTACCTGTGCGCCGGTTACAAGTTGTTCTTTAACCACATCAATCGCCCCATGCGCACCATGGCAGATTTACTGCGTCGCGGCCGCTATGCGGATGAGATCATGAGCATCCAGGCTGAAGAAGCGCAGCGCTTACAGCAGGCCATTGCTACTGCAAAGACAAATGATCCCTGTCCGTGTGGCAGCGGTAAGAAGTTCAAGAATTGCCATAAATTAAAATAAAGAGTAAAATGCTCATTATAGGTTACAATCCCGGAAGCAAAATTTTCAAGCAGGTAATAGCCACTAGGAGGAATAAGTTACTAACAGATGACAAGGTCGACGTGAAAAGCGGCAAGAAGAACGCGCCACCTTTGGCCGCAGCGGCAACGCCACGCGCTACCAGATGCGCCAGAAACTGGTGGCTTTTGGGGATGATTTTTACATTGAAAATGAACAGAGGTAGAAAGTTTTCAAGGTGGATGGAAAAATATTGCGTGTGCGCGACACGCTCAAATTCAAAGATATGAACGGTAATCTACAATGCCAGATTCAAGAGAAGATGATGCGCATCAAAGACACCATGGAAGTCGAAGGCCCCAATGGCGAGACCCTGGCAATGGTCAAGAAAGCCCTCATCACGCCGCTGCGTGACCGTTGGGTTGCCAAGATTGGCAACGGCCCCGATCTGAAAGTGCAGGGCAGTATCCTCGACCACGAGTACAAGATCGAAGACGGCAACAAGAAAGTGGCCGAAGTTTCCAAGAAGTGGTTCCGGCTGCGCGATACTTACGGGGTGGAAGTGGCCCCCGATCAAAATGATGTGGTCATCCTGGCCGTGACGGTTGCTATCGATATGATGGCCCACGAAGGTCGCACGAATGCATAATCTGTAAAATGGGCTGGCCGCCTATAACAGTCCATTAAAGAAAAGGAGAATAAGCTTATGTCCTTAAAAGAATACAAACCCGGAAGCGCCTTCAATGGCGTAATTGGCCGCACGTTCGATACCTCCAAACCGGCCTGGCCGGAACCGAACCGCGCCAAAGAGGGCGCCCCCAACGTGCTCTTCATCGTGCTGGATGACACCGGTTTTGGGCAGCTTGGCTGCTACGGCAGCCCGATGAGAACCCCCAACCTGGATGCCCTGGCAGCCAACGGCCTGCGTTACAACAATATGCACACCACGGCACTGTGCTCGCCCACCCGCTCCTGCATCCTGACCGGGCGCAACCATCACTCCAATGCCATGTCCTGCATCACCGAAGGATCCACCGGCTATCCCGGTGGAAATGGCAATATCCCCTTCGAGAACGGCTTCCTCTCCGAAATCCTGCTCCAAAACGGGTACAACACGTACGCCATTGGCAAGTGGCACCTGACACCCGCGGATCAAATCTCGGCGGCTGGCTCTTATGAGCGTTGGCCGTTGGGCCGCGGCTTTGAGCGCTATTACGGCTTTTTGGGTGGTGAAACCCACCAGTATTACCCTGAACTGACTTATGATAACCATCAGGTGGAACCGCCCAAGACCCCTGAAGAGGGCTATCACGTTACCGAAGACCTGGTCGATAAAGCCATCAGCTTTATTGCTGATGCCAAACAGGTCGCGCCCAACAAGCCTTTCTTCATGTACTTTTGCACCGGCGCTATGCATGCCCCGCATCACGTGCGCAAGGAATGGTCCGACAAGTATAAAGGCCAATTCGATGATGGCTGGGAAGCCTACCGTGAAAAGGTTTTTGCCAAACAAAAGGAATTGGGCATTGTCCCCGCCGATGCAGAACTATCCCGCCATGACCCCGATGTGCCCAAGTGGGATTCTCTCGGGGATGACGAGAAGAAGCTTTACGCCAGGATGATGGAAGTCTTTGCTGGTTTCTTGGAACACACCGACCACCACATCGGCCGCTTATTCGATTTTCTAAAAAATATCAAAGAGTTCGAGAATACCCTGATCATGGTGATCTCTGATAACGGAGCCAGCTCCGAGGGTGGGCCGACCGGCTCAGTCAATGAGAATCTGTTCTTCAATAACGTCAAGGATGACCTGGCAACCAACCTGAAAATGATCGATGAATTGGGTGGACCGAATACCTTCAATCATTACGCCTGGGGTTGGACTTGGGCGGGAAATACCCCCTTCCGCCGTTGGAAGCGCGAAACCTACCGCGGTGGCATCAGCGATCCCTTCATCGTGCACTATCCCAAGGGTTTGAAAGCCAAAGGCGAGATCCGTACCCAGTACACGCATGCCATCGACATGGTGCCCACCGTGCTTGATGTGCTGGGGATTGAAGCACCCACCAACATCAAGGGTGTCACCCAATCACCGATTGAAGGTGTCAGCTTTGCCCATGGTTTTGACGAGGCCTCCGCCGAATCAAAGCGCCATACTCAATACTTTGAGATGATGGGCCATCGTTCGATCTACCATGATGGCTGGCGGGCGGTCTGCCCCTGGCCGGGTCCCTCCTTTACCGAGGCGGGCATGTTCTTCGGCGAACCCATCCCGGCGGAAAAACTGACCGAGTTGGACGCCACGGGCTGGGAACTCTACCATGTGGATGAAGATTTTGCCGAGAATTATAACGTGGCTGAAGGTAACCGCGCCAAGCTGATCGAATTGATTGGCACCTGGTATGTGGAAGCCGGTAAATATAATGTCATGCCGGTAGATGGCCGCGGCGTGGCGCGTTTCGCTGATGAACGTCCGCAGATCGCCAAAGACCGCACCCGTTACACCTTCTACCCGCATACACAAGCCGTACCCTTTAATGCTGGCCCGCGCTTTCTCAACCGTACCCACAGTATCACCGCTGAGGTGGAAATCCCGGCAGGCGGGGCGGAAGGCGCTCTGGTTTCTTTCGGCGGCACCGATGGCGGCTATTCGCTGTATGTCAAAGACGGCAAGCTGCAATACGTGCAAAACTACGTTTCGCGTGACTATTTGCACGTGGAGAGTACTGAAACAGTTTCGGCTGGCAGTCACGAACTGCGCTTCGAGTTCGAAGTCACCGGCTCGCCCGATTTTGCCAATGGTAAAGGTACACCCGGACATGCTCAGCTTTACATTGATGGAAAACTGGTCGGGCAAGCGGAGTTCCCCCACACCACCCCGCTCAGCCTGGGCCTGACCGGTGGTATCACCGTTGGTGCTGACCCCGGCGCACCTGTGGCGCCCTTTTACAAGGCTCCCTTTGAGTTCACCGGCACCGTCCACAGCGTGACCTTCGATGTCAGCGGGGAGGTCATCGAAGACAGCGAAGCCGAGATGCGCCGCATCATGGCACGGCAGTAGAACAAAGAACGTAATCGTATGTTTTTAGTCCGTAGACTAAGTCTGCGGATAAAGAAAATCACAAAATCATAAGGAGAAATATCATGGAAAACCCGAAATACCCCGCACTCACCACAGTAGCCAATTTCTATCGGTTCCTGGCCTGGTTCACCATTGCACTGACTGTCGTCTTGATGATATTTGGTGTAATCTCAGCCTTTGTATCAGGCACTTACATTGGCGGAGGCTTATTTGGCTTCCTTGGCCAACTTCTTGGCGCAGTGTTCGGATCGATCATGTTCGTCTTTGTCTATGGCGTCATCGGTCTGGCTATTGCTGTTCTGCAACTGGCAGTGGCCGAAGTGTTGCAAGTCTTCATGGATATTGAAGCAAATACTCGGTCATAATTCTTTCAATTCAAAAGGAGAAATATAATGAACCCGAAATACCCCGCACTCACAACAGTAGCCAATTTCTATCGGTTCCTGGCCTGGTTCACCATTGCGTTGACTGTCGTCCTGATGATTTTTGGCGTAATCTCAGCCTTTGTATCAGGCACCTATATTGGCGGAGGCTTCTTTGGCTTCCTTGGCCAACTTCTAGGGGCAGTCTTCGGATCGATCATGTTTGTCTTTATCTATGGCGCTCTCGGTTTTGTAGTTGCCATTCTGCAACTGGCAGTGGCCGAAGTTTTGCAGGTCTTCATGGATATTGAGGCGAATACGCGTTCGTAAATTGGACCTGTTTCACACCGGTAGGAGGCAGTCAGAGTTGTGAGAGTGCCTCTTGCCGGTGTTATCATAAACGTATAACGGGTGTTTTGCTGATTGGTTAATGGGTGTCCCCTATTACGCCAATTATGTTGAAGTAAATTCAGATGAGTAAATTGACGATGGGAGATGGTAATGGACTCAGATAGCCGACCGTTAGCACAGATGACGCCCACGCGGGCACAACAGATTTTTATCTCCTGGACAAAGGATGTGCTGATCTACATTCTTGTCCTGAATCTCTTTGTGGAATATCACAAAGCGATTGTGATCGATTCGTTCACCATTTCGATCTTTACAGCTATCCTGTTGAAGGTGCTTCTCGACATTATCCTGGGGCTCGAGCACAAAGTTGCCGAATTTTTTAAGTCCCGAGCGAGCGCCTCCGCGAAGTTTTTCCGTATTTTGTTCACCTGGCTGATCCTTTTCTTAAGCAAGTTTGCAATCCTCGAAGTTGTAGACTTCGTCTTTGGTGAGCATGTGGAACTGGGTAAATTCCTGTCTGTGCTTACCCTGGTAATCACGTTGATGGTCGCCAGAGAGATCGTCCAACGGATCTATGTATCCCTTGGCAACAACGCACCCGCTGCCCCAGAGAGCGCCTGAATCCGGTTGCGAAACATCTCAGGTAGCCAAAACAATTCATCATATACCTGTCACTCTCGCTCACCCTGCCCTCGCCC
>WOR8_10005335_pt1 | contig 20713 bp, 17 predicted proteins | sample DeeMarSeWOR38_10_FD_19890 | JGI IMG/M metagenome (IMG submission 19890) | reverse complement strand
CTTAATTTTAAGACTTGACATTATCTGGCAGGATTGACAATAAGTTAAGCAGTCAAGTCTTTGCTTTTAACTTGAGAAGACTGACAGTTTCATTGCTATCTCACCCTTAGTCCCGCAAAAAATCTGATCTGGAAAGGAGGTAATGATCAGGGTCTGCAACTTTCTTTAATCATCAAACAGATAGATCCTTAATTCCAAAAAAAGGAGGAATAAAATGAGAAAAATCGGATTGTTTGCAATCATATGTGCCGTTTCTATTGGGCTGGCTTTCGGTTCCACGGCATTTGCCGCCGATAAAATTAACTGGAAAATGGGCAGCACCTGGACCCCCAAAATCAATCTCTATAAAGGTGATCAAGAAATGATCAAATACGTGGGTGAGATGACGGGTGGGAATTTCGAAATTAAATGGTTTCCCTCCGGATCTCTGATGGGGGCTTTTGAATATTTCGATGCCACCAGCAAAGGTGTGGTGCAAATGGCCGGTGATTGGCCGAGCTATTGGGCAAGTAAAGATCCTGCTTTTGATTTCCTCGGATCCTTTCCATTTGGTTTTACCAATATGGATTATATTACCTGGATGTATGATTTCGGCGGGCTGGAAATGATGCAGGAGCTTTATGGAAAATACGGTATGACCTATTTCTCGTTGGGAGCAACCCCATCGGAATCCGGCTTCCGGACCACCGAAAAAACCGGGCCCATTAAAAGTATTGCAGACTACAAAGGTAAAAAGTTGAGAACGCCATCACGTGCAACCATCTGGATTCTTAAGCAAATCGGTGGCGCACCGGTTTCAATGCCCGGCGGCGAAATATACCTGGCGGTGGAAAGAGGCACTTTAGATGGTGCTGAGTTCAGCAGCCCCGGCATTGACTGGGAAATGGGTTTTGCCGAAATTACCAAATACTGGAGTGTGCCCTGTTGGTTCCAACCCTCATCTCAAGTTGGCGTTATGGTGAATTTGAAGGCCTACAATTCTTTGTCGAACGAAAACAAAGCAATTTTGAGATATGCCGCTCAAGCCGCTGCAATCAAGGCCACCGCTTTTTATGAGGGCGAATCTGCAAGATCAATAGAAAGATTTATTGAAAAAGGGACCGAAATCGTTCGGTTGGATGATGAAAGTCTGCAAAAGTTAGAAGAGTTGGCAGGCCAATATTGCCTCATGCAGGCTAAGGAATCCGAATTTTATGCCAGATTCCTGAAGTCGCAGATGGAATATCTAAATGAGTACAAGGACTGGCGAGCGATGACCGGAAGGTTCGGCCAAGGAAGTACCCCTCAATATGTGGATAAGGTACTTGCAGAGCTCGATAAAATGGGTGTCAAATAAACTCACGAAAGGCCTCTGGATCACCTTTCAGAGGCCTTTTCCCTCTGACGGTGTCGGTTGGTGAATTGGCTGATGATGAAATGCAACTCAGGGCACAACCCCAATTCGACAATCTGGAAAGGTACCTAAATGCAACTCAATACGTTTTTAAAAGGGCTCGACGGGGTAAGCGAATGGACCGGCAGAATTTTTGTTTGGTTGATTATTCCGTTGACCATTGTGGTGGTTTTCGAAGTTATATCCCGCAGATTCTTCAATGCACCGCATATATGGGCCACGGAAGTGACCAACTATATTTACGGCCCCCACTTTATGCTGGTAGCCGCTTATACCCTTCTCTACAAGTCGCACGTCAGCATTGACATCATTTACGGGAGCTTTTCTCCGCGCACAAGGGCCATTTTAGATATTTTCACCTATCTGGTTTTCTTTTTTCCTTTTTGCGGTATCGTTTTTTATCAGGGGATTGTGTTTGCCCAGACATCCTGGTCCATCGGTGAGACCAGCGACTCGGCGGCCCTAAGAATTGTTCCCTTAATTAAAACGGTCATTCCGATTACATTTGGATTGCTGTTGATCCAGGGATTGGCCAATTTCATACGCGGCATTATGGTCGTCGTCAGAGGAAAAGAAATATGAGTCCGGAACTTGTTACGATCGGTATGTTTGTGGGGCTTTTAATCGGTCTTTTTTTGGGTCACCCGCTGGCCTTCGTTCTGGGGGGGCTGGCAGTTATTTTCGGTTATTTCGGGTGGGGTACCACCAGTTTTTACATGTTTTTGAACCGAACCTGGGGCATGATGGACAACTATATTCTGGTTTGCATCCCTCTGTTTATCTTTATGGCGCAGATGCTGGATCAATCGGGTGTGGCCGAGGATCTCTTCGATACGATGCGATACGTTTTTGGACCCATCCGCGGGGGAATTGCCGTTGCGGTGGTGGTGGTTTCGACCCTGTTCGGTGCCTGCACGGGGATCATCGGCGCTTCAGTCGTCACCATGGGTCTTTTGAGCATGCCGGTCATGCTCAAATATAATTACAATAAACGGCTGGCCTCCGGGGCGGTTTGCGCCGGGGGCACCCTGGGCATTCTGATCCCTCCCAGTATCATGCTGGTGGTTATGGCGGACCAGGCCGCCACCTCGGTGGGTAAGCTTTTTGCCGGTGCAATTATTCCCGGACTGATTCTGTCGGGTCTGTATATCGGCTACATTTTGATTCGATGTGCATTCAAACCCCAGGATGGGCCGCCGTTAAGCAAAGAAGAGCGGCAGGCGGTCACCAAATTTCAACTGGCCAAGATGGTGCTGAAATCCATTGTACCGCCCATGATTCTGATTCTGGGTGTCCTGGGTTCTATCTTTACCGGCATTGCCACCCCCACTGAAGCCGCCGGTGTAGGTGCCGTGCTGGCATTTATCATGACCTTGGCTTACGGCAAGTTCACGCTCGAAGGCCTTAAAACAGCGGTGGTCAATACGGCCAAGACCACCTCCATGGTAATCATTATTTTGGTAGGGGCCGCCTGTTTTGCCAGTATTTTTTTGGGTTCCGGTGGCGGACAGGTGGTGCAAGATTTTATCCTGGGAATCGGTTTAGGCAAATGGGGCACGTTTATTGTTATGATGATTATCCTATTTTTTCTGGGGATGTTCATCGACTGGATCGGCATCATCATGATCACCTTCCCGGTTTTTCTGCCAATCGCCAAAGAACTGGGATTCGATAAGGTCTGGTTTGTGGTCACCATGGCGGTGATGCTGCAGGACTCTTTTCTGACACCACCATTCGGATATGCCCTGTTTTACCTGAAAGGCGTCGCACCTCCGGAAGTGAAAACAACCGATATTTACTGGGGGGCGTTTCCGTTCTGGCGTCTGATGGAGGTGGGCTTGATCATCGTAGTCGTCTGGCCGGCGACGATTACCTGGCTGGCCAACATATTGGTAAAGTAAATTTCGGGTTTCCGGTTGCGCGATACGGGTTGTGCGCCATAAATTGCAGGGTAAGCGTTGCACTGACCTGATAAATTGTATTCAAATTGTGTCACGCAAGCTGCGAGATGAATGACAACTATAAAATAACCAGGTCCATTTAACTCTGTGGGAGCGGCTTTTGCTTGCATCCCGAATCAGCGGGGCGGCCGCGAAGAAGTTAAAGTACCTGATGAGCTCTTTTTTTCGTAGCTGAAAGCCACTCCTCCACCGATTACTTTCATTTCGATTGTCTGCATTTCTGATTTAAACCGAATATTACACCGAAAAATGTAACGGTATAATTGGCCTTAAATTGACGATACCGAAGAATAGAATAAGGAGCCTCCATTATGTTAAAACCCGGCAAAACCTATGCTGACGTTTACCAGGGGTTTCGTTGGAAAATTCCCGAATATTACAATCTCGGAGTGGACATATGCGACAAGTGGGCCCATCAGAGATACCGCCTGGCCTTGATTTATGAAAGTGAAAAAGGACGCATCGAAAAATTTACCTTCTGGGACCTTAAGCGATTATCCAATCGACTGGCCAATGGTCTAAAAGCGCTAAAAATTAATCAACGAGATCGAATAGGAATCCTTTTACCCCAATGCCCTGAGACTGCCATCACCCACATTGCCACCTACAAGATTGGAGCTGTAGCGATTCCACTCTTTACGCTTTTCGGACTAGATGCGTTGGCATATCGCCTGGCCAACAGTGAAGCTAAAGCAATTGTCACGGATGCGGCCAACATCTCAAAAATCGTGAAAATTCGGGAAAACCTGCCGCAACTTCAAACGGTTCTGGTGACCGGGGGAGACCTGCCTGAAGGCGTGTTGGATTATTGGGAGGTTGTGGAAAAAGGAACTTCTGAATTTCAGCCTGTTCGTTCAAAAGCCGATGATCCAGCGCTAATTATTTATACCTCGGGCACCACCGGACCTCCGAAAGGCGCCCTGCATCCCCAGCGGGTTCTTCTCGGTCATCTACCCGGGGTCGAGTTTCCGCACAACTTCTTTCCCCAAGAAGACGATTTTTTCTGGACACCAGCCGATTGGGCCTGGATCGGAGGCCTTATCGATGTTTTATTTCCTAGCTGGCATCATGGAATTCCGGTCTTGGCGCACCGGGCCAAAAAATTTGACCCGGAAGAGGCGTTCCATCTCATCGCCAAATACGGCATCCGAAATGCGTTCATGCCTCCGACCGCACTGAAACTTATGCGTCAAGTGAAAGATCCTAAACAGCGATATAATTTCAGTATGCGTAGTATTGGCAGTGGCGGCGAAACCCTGGGCGAAGAGCTTCTCGAATGGGGTAAAGACGTGATGGGATTGACCATCAATGAATTTTATGGACAAACTGAATGCAACCTAATTGTCGGCTGCTGCGCTGAGATTATGGAAATCCGTCCGGGATCCATGGGAAGAGCCATACCAGGCCATCTTGTTGACGTGGTTGACGAGCAGGGCAATCTGACGCCGACAGGCACCGTCGGTGAAATTGCCGTGAAACGTCCTGATCCGGTGATGTTTTTGGAATACTGGCAAAACTCCGAGGCGACCCACAAAAAATTCATCGGGGATTGGATGTTAACGGGGGATCTGGCAAAGAAGGACGCAGACGGTTATTTCTGGTTCAACGGCCGCAAAGACGACGTGATCACCAGCGCCGGATACCGGATTGGACCGGCTGAAATTGAAGACTGTATAATGACGCACCCATCGGTAGCCATGGTGGCTGTTGTCGGAAGCCCGGATGAGGTCCGCACCGAAATAGTAAAAGCCTTTGTCGTGCTCAAAACCGGTGTTAAAGCGGAATCGGAGGTTGCGGAGGATATACAAAAGTATGTCAAGGTGCGTCTGGCAGCACACGAATATCCCCGAGAAATCGAATTCGTAAATGAACTTCCAATGACCGCCACAGGCAAGATTATGCGCAGAGAATTAAAAAAGCTGGAGGTTGAGCGTAAATCTAAAACCCAACCCGGACAAGCCGGTTGAAGCGAAGCGTAAATCCCGCATTACCGGGGAACCAAAAAAAAGAGAACAATCACGAAAGGACGAAAACATGAAATAAAGAAAGCTTGAATTTCGTACTTTCTAAATTTCGTGTTTTTGTGATGAAGATTTTTTTCATAAAATGCAAAGAAATTACACTTAAGATTCTAAATATTAATCCTCGTCCTCTTCGGGTAGGCGTACAATCAATACAGGCTTCTTACAGCGCCTTACAACGCGTCGTGACGTACTGCCCATCACGGCGTTGGCGAACACCCCCTGGCCATGCGCGCCCATTACGATCATATCGTAGTCATTATTTTCTACAAGCCGGATAATCTCCTCTACAGGATTTCCGATTTTCACCACAATTTTATCGGTGACAAATGGACATGAGGGGATTTCAGAGCTTACGTCCTCGCAGAATTTTGCGAGCCTTGATTTTATAGTATCGATAACCTCATTTTCATTATTTTTGCGCATTTCATCCCACTTGGCTTTGCCGATAATATTGATCACCAGGCTGTCGGCGCTGGGCGAAACATCCTCTAAAACATGTAAAATGGTGATAGCGGCATCGTATCGATTCGCAAGGCTGACCGCATAACTAAATGCAAAACGCGCATTGGGGGACAGATCTGTGGTATAAAGTATTTTTTTTATGTTCGGAATCATGGTGTTATCTCCTCTTTCCGCCGTGTAATTGAATTATTCTGGTCTTTCAACCGACCCGCAATCATGCTAAAGTTAACATCCGGCATCCGGACGGGCCGGATAAAACAGCAAATTATACATCACTATAGGTATCAGAATACGGAATATCAAGGAACCATGTCTGAAACCCTTGAAATTATTCTAGCTATTGGTATGCTCCTTGGGGTGATCATTTTGACTCGGCGGTATCACGCCTGGAGGTTAAAAAATGCATATATGCGTATTGTTGAGGATCTCAAATCGAACAACGCTTACGATCCTAAATCTGCAATTGAACTAACTTACGCTCAGCGCAATGTGTTAAAAATGGGCCTCAGAGATCACCGCCCGATGGCACTTGATCATCTGATACTTGATAATATTGTCGGCCTTACGGATGAAGGCCGGTATTTTCTCAAAGATAAAACCGTCTGAAATCGGGTATTACCCGATTTCAGAAATAAGGTTTTACCATAGCGTCATCGACTCCAAAAACAACTGCTTCAAATCTTCTGCACTGGCAGGATGAGGAGACAGCTTTGTCACCCTGTGTTGCGGAAGCGTTCCTTCAACGAGTTTGTCCACATCCTCCGGGCCATAGCCTACTGCACTCAAACCGTTTGGCATGCCTACTTCTTGCATCAATTCTAGGATTGCTTGAGAGAGTATTTCTCCGGCATCCTCCGTTCGGGCGTTCGAGGTGTCTTTTCCCATAAGCTGCGCTGCATAAAGATTTAATTCCGGATTTGCTGAACCGATAAATCTAAAAACTGCCGGCGCATTGAGAACGACTGCCATCCCATGGGGTACTATGGGATGTCCCGGTGGATAGCCGTCCGGCACATAGTCACGAACCATCCCGGAGACCGGATAGGACATGCCATGTGCTAGATGCACGCCGCCGTTACCAAAACCAATTCCGGCATAGGTGGCCGCCAGCAATACTTCTCCCCGAGCTTCATCGTCCGTCGGATCCTGGATCACCCGAACAAGGTTATTTGAAATCATCTTGACTGCCTGTGACGCCCAAATATGGCTGATTGGATTTGAGCCTTGATAGGCGGGTCGCAGTTTGGGATGATCAGGGGCCGGCCGTTGGTTGTAGGGTAATGCAGTTAACGATTCTAAGGCATGGGTGAGTTGATCAAGTCCCGTGCACGCCGCCACCATTTTAGGCAGAGAGCGGGTGTTATGGGGGTCCACAATGCCTTTATCGGGACGCAGAGCACGGTGGGCGATACCGGTTTTGGCTTTCATCTCCAGATAGTCAAAAATAGCAACGCCGGTTGTTTCACTACCTGTGCCGGCGGTCGTAGGAACAGCCACCAGTGGTTTTAAAGCCCCGGGAACCGGTGTTCCTTTACCGATGGGTGGATTTACATAGGTCATAAACTCGGCCGGATAGGTCGAGTACAGATTTGCCGCTTTAGCCGTGTCCATGCTGGAGCCGCCGCCAACTGCGACAAAACCGTCAAAATTTCCGTCTTCGGCGAATCCAATTGCTTCTTTAAACGAGACATCCGTCGGTTCCACGCTTGCCTGATCAAACAGGACCGCATCGATTCCATGCTTGTGCAATGATTCGAGCGTGACCAAAACCGGTTCACTCTGCGATAGGTTGGAGTCTGTCACCACCATCACCCTGCTGGCACCGAGTTCTTCCATATCCCAGCCCACCTCAGCGGTAACTCCCGGTCCATACTTGATACTGGATGTGTCCATTGAAAAGGCTGTTTCAAGTTTCATGTTTTTTGTCTCCTCATTGTGGTTGTTCTGTTATAGATTGTTCTGGTTATCTACAAAGACCAGGTGTCCATTAAACCAACTCATCGGTGAAAGCGGATTTCCCGCCGCGGCATTTGATTTCGCGGATAGAAAGCCGCTCCCACATCCGAAATCACTGTTCACTTCTCTATAACCAAAAAAATTAATTTCTATTTCGATGTTAGTAACCTTCACGAGCGGCCTCCACAATCGCCTTCAGATTCTCAATCGGCGTCGCCAAGGGTATGGCGCACTCCGGACCGATTATGTTGACGCCTGCTGCTATCGAATAGCGCACCTGTTGGTAGACATCATCGGGTGTTCCCTGATACAACGTTTTGGGATTGTTTATATTTCCGACCAATGAAATAAGGTGCCCCACTTTGTCAACCGCTGTTTTGGCATCCACCTGCCACTCGAAATGATAGGCATCCACCCCTGATGCGGCAAAAAGCTCTAATCGATCGGAGCAGTCACCGCAGACATGCAGTATCAAAGGGCCTTCTATCTGATTTGTGATTTCCTGATGGATGGGTAATAGAAGCTCTTCGTAGTGATAGGGTCCAACCAAATTACCTGTGGCGTGATCTGCCAAAACAACAATATCGGCGCCGGCCTCAAACTGTGCTCTGGCAAAGGCAACGGTTACCGGCATCAATTGTCGAAGCATTTTTTTGACGGACTCCGTTTCACCCATACCGATTTGAAGCAAAAAGTTTTGAGTCCCGGCCATGTGGTAGGAAAGGGTCCATGGTCCCATCACTTTGCCGATAATGGCGACTTTTCCGCCGACGTGTTTGCGAAGGATTGAAAGCGCATCCAGTACGACTTTCATTGATGGTTTTTCCAGAATATTTTCCGGCACCCGAACATCTGAAAAGTCTGCGTAGGGAAAATCTTTATTATCCGGCATACGGTCTCGATCGCCCCAATCCATAGTACATCCAAGGGCAGCTGCTTCTTGCTGTACGCTGTATTCAGGCATGACCGTATCGAATCCTAAAACTTCGTGCCCCGCTAGCGCCAGATCGGCCATGGCGTTGGCGTCAAGGTGTGCATCCGGAAATGATACACCGGCTTCATCCATTAGTCCATGACAAACAACAGACGTCGGATTCCCAACCGGCGGACGATCACCTTTGCGGCCGTTGAACAGCGCCGACAGGATGAGATTGTATGATGAGGACTTCATTTTGCTTCTCCTCAGATAAAATTAAGCTCAAAGTTGATAGCTCACAGCGGATCGCTCCAAAATGAAGCATCCTGCTGTTATACATAGCGAACAGCATAGTCATCGTAAAGCCTTACAAAAGCCGGAAACATAAAAAGTTACAATGCTGCAAAACTTATGATGCTATGTATAATAGAAATGTAACCAATCGGAATTGCTTCGAAGACAAGCCGCCAGATATGAAATCGTTGCCATTCTTTCAAACAACGAACCACTGACAACGAACAACGGACACCTTAATCGATGTTTTTAGCTATATTAAAGTATTCGCTCTGACCTGTGACCTACACACTATATTTACTCCAGCCCCGATTGTTTTCGTATCGCCCGTCCAAGCGCGGAAACATCCTCGTCACCATAGTTTTGGGACATGAGCCCGTTCTCGATTTGCTCCACCAGGGCCGCACAGGGCATCGTCACGCCCAATTCCTTAGCAGCTTCGAGGGCGATTCCCAGATCCTTGCGGTGAAGTCGAACTCGAAAACCGAGAGGGTATTCATTTTCGACTACATTTCCAGCTCTATTATCTAAAACCCAGGAGCCGGCAGCTCCGCCACGAATGGCCTCAATTACTTTGTACATATCAAGGCCGGCTTTGATGCCCAGGGTCATGCCTTCCGCCACACTCAAATAGGTTCCGGCAATGATAATCTGGTTTATGGCTTTGGTCACTTGACCGGCACCAATCGGGCCGACATGGATGATCGTTTTACCCATAGCTTCAAGCACCGGCAACGTCTTTCTCACGTCGTCTTCGTCGCCCCCGACCATAATGGCCAGTGTGCCAAGCTGAGCTCCTTCGGACCCACCTGAAACTGGAGCATCGATCATTTTAATTCCTTTTTCGCTGAGTTTTCCCGACATACGACGAGTAGCTGCGGGGCTAATCGTGGACATGTCAACCAAAATTGCCCCTTCCTTGGCGCCATGAATAATGCCGTTTTCTCCCAGGATGACCTCTTCCGCATCCGGGGTGTCACTCACAATGGTAACAATAATCTCCGCTGCTTCTGCTGCCTTAGCGGGTGACTCTGCGCGCCGCGCCCCTTCAGCTGCCAAGGCCTCCTCCTTTTCGCGGGTCCGGTTGTATACGGTTACCTGATGGCCCGCTTTTAGAATATTAAGGGCCATTGGGCCTCCCATGGTTCCCAATCCGACAAATGCAACTTTCATCCAATACCTCCTTATAGAGTTCTTGAAATCACAAAAATATCTTTCCCGGATTCATCAACCCTTTTGGGTCTATTAGTTCTTTGATGCCTCGCATAAGATGATAACTTTCTCCGTGTTCTAGTTCCATAAACTTTCGTTTACCGATTCCGACACCGTGTTCTCCGGTGCTTGTACCTCCGAGTTCAATGGCTTTTTCGACAATAGAGTGGTTGATTTTTTCAAGAATTGACCATTCGTTTTCATCGGCCGGATCACCTGCCAAGACGACATGTAAATTGCCGTCGCCGGCATGGCCGAAAACATAACCGGCGGCGTTGTATTTATCCACTAGATTTTGAGAATAGACAATCATTTCCGGATAACGAGAAATCGGTACTGCGGCATCCACAATCAGAGTTTCTTTTTTAGGATGGGCCCGATGTATGGTTTCCCAAGCCTCATGTCTCGCTCGCCACAGTTCTTTGCGGTCTTTTTCTTCGACGCCGTATTTGAACCCGGTTGCGCCGCAATCGTCACAGAGTTCTTTGGCAAGATCGGCGGTCTCCTGTAAGGTCGTTTTACTGACTCCGTGAAATTCGCAGAAAAGGGACGGTACCTCCGGAATGTCCAGATTCTTTTCCCGGTTCATTAAGTTTATTAGACCCGGGGGTAAAAGTTCAAGAGCCGCGGGCTCCAACCCTGATCCCATTAGCACAGCGACAGCCGCTGATGCGCTTTCAAGGTCCTTAAACGTAATGGTAGTGGCAAGATGATGCGCAGGAATGCCTGTCAGTTTTAGAGTTGCCTCCGTGACGATACCCAAGGTTCCCTCTGAACCAACGAATAAGCGTGTCAGGTCGTAACCAGAGGAAGATTTGTAGGCTTTGCAACCGGTATGAATTACATCGCCCTGAGGCAGAACGATCGTAAGTTTCATGACATAGTCTTTTGTCGCTCCGTATTTGACGGTTTGAACCCCTGAGGCATTGTTGGCGATCATTCCGCCGATGGTTGCATCCGCACCCGGATCGGGAGGAAAAAATAGGCCGTACTTGCCGGATTGACGGTTCAATTCCTTTCGTAATACCCCGGGCTGGACATCAGCTTGAAGATCCTGGGAACGGATTTCAAGGATTTTGTTCATTTGAGTCATATCAATGACCAGTCCGCCGCAGGTCGGTACCGGGTTTCCCTCGGTACTGGTGCCGGCTCCCCAGGGTGTGACCGGTATATCATTGTCATAGGTCCAACTGAGAATTTGGGCGACTTCGTCTGTGGATACCGGCCAAATAATTCCGGCCGGAAGAATTCCATAATGAGGTGAAATATCATGCACGTGAAGTTCCCGATTGGATTGCCCCGTGGAAAAACGATCGGAAGGCACCATGGCGGATAACGCCGATTTCTGATTTTCTGTAAATTCTTCCATAGGTTGTTCTCCTGTATCTCGTCCTCTGTTCGGTGCTCAACGTATATTAGTTAATTCTCTGGGGATCAAGAGAAAATGCAGTTATAGTGGTTGTCATAAATATGTTCCGTTTGGACCAGATCAATAACAGGCGAAGATATTTTTGTATAATCATCCAAGGCTATCGTAATTTATGACAACCGCTATGTTATTTATAAAGAAATAGGAATAATGTCTTTTACATCGCAGCCCCGCTGGGCGGGATTTCCGCTTCGCTACAACAGGCTGCAGGGAATAAAACCCAAAAAAAATGTCCGTGCTTGCCCAATTAAATAGCTGGAGAGCTTTGGCAGCAAATTTTCAATTCGATTATACTATTTTTAGTGTTTCCGATTATAGATGAGAAAAATAAGCTCCAGCTAAGATTTAAGCGCTAAGTGCTTAAATCTTATTTAACCGGATAAATCCGTGTGGGTCTGCCTGCCCTGTGGAATGCTTGTCCAATGAAATGCGAAGCCTATTCCTCTGGGGTGGCTAATTCAAAGACATGACCGTCAAGCTGGTTATTTCCCGCACGACCGGTGTGAAAGCTACGATGATGAACACCGATTAAGGCCTGATGATTTCGGTTGAACTCTTGAAGTGAACGCAATCCCGTGATATTAAATAGTCTTTTTGGGTTATACAGAATGTACAAATGATAGTGGATGGGGAAGCGGCTTTCTGGATAACTAAATACTTTTATCTGGTTATGCTTTCCAGCCGCGAGATCAAATGCCGCGGCTGGAAAGCCGCTCCTACCGATAAGTTGGTTTAATGGTAGCTTGGACTTTTTAGATAACCAGGTACTTTTATTTTCAAAATGCTTCACATTTAAAACAGGAGTGAATCATGGATGGACACATGAAAGACGCGTTGATCGAAATTGTGGGAGAACAAAACTATACCGATAACCTCATCGATATGGTCTCGTATTCTTATGACGCATCAGAGCATAAACATAGGCCTTCATGCGCGGTATGGCCTGAGGAAACCCGGCACGTATCGAAAATTCTGCAGTTGGCCAACCGGGCAAAGTTTCCGGTGGTTCCCCGGGGAGCCGGAACCGGCCTTTCGGGCATGGCCGTGCCGGCTAAAGGAGGCCTAGTCCTTGATCTCAATCACATGAATAAAATTGTTAAGATCAGCATTGAGGACCGCCTGGCAGTTGTTCAACCGGGAGTCGTGTATGCCGACCTGGAAAAAGCCCTGGCTCCATATCAGTTTTTTTTCCCTCCCGATCCTGCCAGCGGGAAAGTGGCGACTCTAGGCGGGAATGTGAACACCAATGCAGGGGGGCTAAAAGGAGCCAAGTACGGCACCACCCGCGATTATGTTTTGGGACTGGAGGTCGTCCTGCCGGATGGCCGAATTATGAGAACCGGGTCCAAGGCCATGAAAAGCGTGTCGGGCTACGATCTGACCAGGCTTTTTGTGGGTTCCGAAGGTACCCTGGGAGTGGTCACGGAAATTACGCTTAAAATCAACCCCAAACCCACAGCAACTAGCACGTCCCAGGCCACCTTCGACAACTTAGAAGATGCCGGTCGGGCTGTCAGCCACATCATGCACAGTGGTATCATACCGAGCGCTCTCGAGATATTAGGACGTCACACAATTCTAGCCATCAACCAGAATACAGACCTCAATCTCCCCGAGGTAGACGCGATGCTCCTGGCGGAAACCGATGGTTTTACTCGAGAGGAAACAGATTATCAGATGCAAAAAATCATCGAGGTTTTTAAGAAAAATAACCCCAGAGAGATCAAACAGGCGAGCACCGAAGAAGAGGTCCAGGAGCTTTGGGCGGCCAGAAAGTCCGCCTATGCTGTTCTGGCCAGGATCAAGACCCACTTTGTGCTTGAAGATGTTACCGTACCCATGTCCAACATCGTCAAGCTGCTCAAAGGTGTTGAGGATATTGCAAAGACACATAATATCCAAATTGCAACCTTCGGTCATGCCGGTGACGGCAATCTTCACCCCCAAATCCTGTATGACGGCTATGATCCGGAGGAGGTAAAACGCATGGAAGCGGCCACTGCCGATTTGTTTCAGTTGGCCATTGATCTGGAGGGAACTCTGACCGGCGAGCACGGCATCGGCCTGTCCAAGGCACCCTTTATGGCCTTGGAGCATGATCCGGTAGCGATGGATGTGATGCGAACGCTCAAAAAAACGTTTGATCCCAACAACATTTTAAATCCAGGGAAAATGGCCTTGTAAATATAGATGAATTCCTAACATGGACAAGCCGGATCCAAATAGACTAAATTATCACGAAAGTACGAAAACACGAAAAGAAAATCAGAGTAATTTCGCCTGCCCAGTTAAACCTTTTTTGTTTAACCCGGGGTGCTTTCCAGATTTCGTGTTTTCGTGATTAAAATATTCTTCTCATAAAATACAAAGATATCGCAATTATGCGCCTAAGGAGAAAATCAATGGAAGCCAAGTATGATTTTGCTCGAAAATACCGCGAACAAATTTTGAAATGCTCTCGTTGCGGATTTTGTCAGGCAGTTTGCCCGGTTTATGGATCCACCCTTCGCCCGGCTCTGAACGCTCGAGGGAAGATGCTGCTTTTGAAGGAGGTGATGGATGAAAACATCGAACTCAATGATGAACTGATTGAAACCATGTTTCAATGCACTACATGCGCCAGTTGCGCAGAGAATTGTCCTTCCGGTGTAAACATTCCAGAGGTCATCAAGCAGGTGAGAAAGGATATGGTCAACATTGGTTCGTGCCATCCCGCCTTTAAAGGAATGAACCAAGTGCTTCAAAAATACACCAACATTTATGCTGAGGATGAACCCGAAGATTTTGAAAGGGATTTAAATCAGCAGGCGGAATACGTGTACTTTGTCGGATGCGTGGGTGCCTACAGGGAAGATGAGGCGACCATGGCGGCCCTGGAACTCCTGGATCGCCTCGATGTGGACTATACGTTGATTGATGAGGTCTGTTGCAGTGGCGTTCTCGAAGATGTGGGGTATCAAATCAACCAGAACCTGGTTCGAAAAAATATCGACCGCATTCTGGCAACGGGTGCAAAGAGCGTCATCACCGGATGCCCTTACTGCTGGCGCACCTTCAACAACAAACCCCAATATGCCGAATTAAAAGAAAAGGGGATCGACATTATCCATACCTCCCAGTTTTTAAATCAATTCGATTGGAACGTAAAAACCGATAAACGCGTAACCTACCATGACCCGTGCGATTTAGGAAGGCACTGCCACATTTACGAGGAGCCGCGCGTGACCATTCGGAAAATTGCACCCAACTTTGTTGAAATGCCCCACAACCGCGCGAATGCCCTCTGCTGTGGAGCCGGCGGTGGTGTTCGCGGAGCCTATGCCAAGAATTCGATCGCTATGGCTCGCCGCAGACTTCAGGAGGTCGAAGAAATCGATGCCGAAGTGGTTCTGAGCGAATGTAATTCATGTATCCACAATCTGGCCAACGCCAAATTGCGCAAGCAGAAATTTAGAATTCACACCACGACAGAGTTTATCAATCTGCTCATGGAGGAATCTGAGTAAAGGGACAAGTTTTTAATCTTTCAAGATGAGCACAATCAACTCCTTGGGCCCATGCACCCCGAATGCCAAGGTCAGTTCGATATCCGCTGTTTTTGATGGACCCGAAATCAGCACAACATTGGTCGGCATATTGCCCGGCCAATTTTCTTTTTGAATTACCTCGCAAAACGTATTGTGGATTTTATTCGCCTCAAGTACGGCGATATGTATTGGAGGAACCAACGACATCAGGCGGGGCTCTTTTCTCGTAGGCCATAGAATAAGCGCTCCGGTTTCCGCAATGCCACCGATGGTGGAGGTAATACCGGCATCGATTTGAAATAATCTCTCCTTAAATTGCTCGATATCTTCCCGGTAGGCAATTAATTCCGGCCAATCATCGGGTGCCTCTCGCCGCTCGTTTACCAGCCTATCACCAATTGGAGTTTCGGGTGCAAAAAGCAGATTTTTAACATCGCGCGCCATTAAAATCGTTTTCAATTGTTTCGTCCAGGTTGATCTATCAACGATATGCACCTCGGAGCGCACGGCTTCCATCAGGTTTTTCAGTTTTTCAATTTTTTCTTTTTGGCTTAACGTTTCAATGGGCATACATACCGTTTGCGGGGCATATTCTGAGATCTGCTCAGAAACGGCATGTAGTCGTGCAAAAATTCGATCGCGAGGACTGTTACTCATTATCGACTCCGAGTTTTGATACTAATTCATGTAGACTTTTCACAGCGAATTTAGGTTTGGTCCGGGTGCGGGTCCAATACTTTAGAGGACCGACATTTGGCAGCTTCGAACCGATGATACCAAGCATTTTCCGGCTGAATGAATTTACGGTGGGAGAGGTGTTCATCATTTCCCAGCCCTTCCATGCAAAGCATTCCGGGACATTTCTCTTGCAACCATGGTCGTCCAAAACACTCGTCGAATCATTTGAGTAGCTCTCATTGCGTATTCGCCGCAGAATTTCCGTAATCGGGATTTTAACCGGGCAGACCTCTTCGCACGCATTGCACAAACTTGATGCGGTCGCCAGGATACCGGCTTTATTAAGGCCTTCTGTCTGTGGATTTAGAATTTTACCGATCGGTCCCGGATAGACGAAACCATAGGCATGGCCGCCGATACGAGTATACACCGGGCAGTGATTCAGACAGGTGCCGCACCGAATACATTGAAGGGTCTGGCGAAACTGGGGGTCAATATAAATTTTTGATCGTCCATTGTCGAGGATAATTAAATGAACCTCCATGGGGCCGTCTTTTTCTCCGGCTTTGCGGGGAGAGGTAATCATGTTCACATAGGTTGTTATTAATTGGCCTGTGGCCGAGCCGGTGAGCAAACGCAGCAGAGGCGGCACTTCTTCCAGTTTTTCGACAACTTTTTCCAGGCCCATAACGGCAATGTGAACGGACGGCAGCGTTGTGCACATTCGTCCGTTGCCCTCGTTTTCGACCAGACACAGGGTCCCGGTTTCAGCGACCGCAACATTTACCCCGCTCAAGCCGACCCTGGCCTCGTAGAACTTCTGCCGCAGGATCTTGCGGGCGATGGCGTTCAGTTCTTCAACATCTTCGGTGTAAGGGGTGTTCGGAATTTTTTCATGAAAGATTTTCGAAATTTGATCCTTGTTTTTATGGACTGCCGGTACAATGATGTGGGACGGCGTCTCACCGTTCAGCTGAATGATAAACTCGCCTAAATCTGTTTCTAGGGCTTCAATGCCGTGTTGCTTGAGAAAGTGATTCAAGTGCATTTCCTCTGATACCATGGACTTACCTTTGACCAGGCTTGTGGCATTATGGGTTTTCATGATGTCCAGCACGTACTGATTGGCATCCGCTGTGGTCTCCGCCCAATGCACTTGGATTCCGTTTTGAATGCATTTTTTTTCCAATTTTTCCAACAACTCCGGCAGCTTGCTGAGTGCGTGCAATTTAATCGCATGCCCTAAGGCCCGCAGTTGCTCGGTTTCGATTTCATCAGAAAAAATGCTTTGGCGTTTAAGGATGAAATTTCCCATGGCAAATTTAAAATTATTGCGCAGCTGTTTGTCGCTCAATGCTCGGGAAACATTTTCTTCAAAATCAAATCTGTGATGGTCCACCATTAATCCTCTCCCAAATAAATTCGGCTAAGTGCTGGCCCGATACCGCAACATTCAGGTGTTCCATAGCACCGGCGATATTCATCAGGCAGCCGCAGTCGCCGGTTATGACGCGCGATGCACCGGTCTGGCGGATATCCTCCACCTTATCCTGCACCATGGCTTCGGAAATGGCCGGCTGCTTTATGGCAAAGGTTCCACCAAAACCACAGCACTCGCGTTCATTTTGCAGTTCGATAAGCTCGACCTTTTCCAACTGCTGAATGAGTGACTTTGATTCCTTTATGATCCTCATTTCACGCATGGCGTGGCAGGAGGAATGCCAGGTGACTTTGATAGGTTCGCCCTGATCATCTAATTTGATATTTAAAACATGTACCAAAAATTCAGACAGTTCAAACACTCTTTCGGAGAACGCCTTGACCTGGTCGCTGTTGGCGTCAGCGGCGAATAGCTTTGGATAGTGATATCGCATCATACCTGCACACGATCCCGATGGAACCACAATCGGGTAGTCTTTTGAAAACAAATCAATTTGTTTTTTAGCCACCGCCTTGGCTTCATTCGGAAATCCGGAATTGTACGCCGGTTGCCCGCAGCAGCTTTGATCCGGCGGGAAGATAACATGGATGCCCTCGCGCTGCAGCAGCTTAATGCCTGCCATTCCGGCTGTGGGATAAAACATGTCTATGAGACAGGTGCCGAAGAAATAGACGTTATTTGGTTTTTCTGGGTATTGCCGCATATTTCCCTCAAGATGAATTAAATAAAAGCCTGCCAATAGATAAAAATTTAAACACCAACAATCAAAAGCAAATGATCGCTTGGCATAAAAATAGTGACCTTCTTTAATAAGGCTATTCCGGAGTTAATGCAATTCTATATTTATTCATTTTCTTGTAAAGAAGCGTTCGGTGAATGCCCAGAATTTTTGCTGCCTGGGCCTTGTTGTTGTCGGTTTCCTTTAAAGCGTAGAGGATGGCCTCTTTTTCCGCACGGGCATGCACCTCTTTCATTGAACTTTGGCTTTTTTGAGACGCATCTTTGGGCGAACACTGCAAATAAAAGGGAAGGTCAGATAAACGTATGCTATCGGCATCTGTTGAAGACAGAGCTCTTTCCAGCACGTTTAAAAGCTCCCTTACATTTCCGGGCCAGTCATACTGCTGTAGCGCTTTTTCAGCCTCCAGCCCCATCTTAATTTCGGAAAGGGCCGCCTCTTGCACCATTTGTTGCAACATGCTGCAGACGAGGGGCATGATATCATCTCTTCGCTCCCGCAGCGGTGGGATGTGCAATCGGATGACATTCAAGCGATAAAAAAGATCTTTGCGGAAGCGGCCATTGGCCACCAGGTCTTCGAGATCTTGGTTAGTGGCGGCAATGACCCGAAAATCAGAGCGAATCACCCGCGTTCCTCCAACGCGCTCAAACTCCTTGTCTTCAACTACCCGCAATAATTTGGGCTGCATTTCAAAGGGCAAATCCCCGATTTCATCCAGGAACACAGTACCATGGTTTGCGATTTCAAACTTACCGGGTTTACCATCCGATTTGGCACCGGTAAATGCCCCCTCTGCATAACCGAAAAGCTCAGATTCGAGAAGATCCTTAGGGATAGCGGAGCAATTAATTCTGACAAAGGGATACAATTTGCGGGGGCTGGCATGATGGATTGCCTGGGCAAAGAGTTCCTTGCCGGTGCCGCTGTCGCCGGTGATCAATACCGGGAATTGATTGGCAGCGGCATTCAGTGCCTCTTTTTTCAAAATTGCCATTGATTGGCTCGCACCGATAATACTATCAAATGTGTAGCGAGTTGACCGCAAGTTGATCAGTTCTTCCTCATATAGCTTCACTTTCGATTCCAGCAGCGACAGCTGATTGGCCAGTTTGGTTACGTCCTTTATATCTTTAAACGTGACCTGCCCAAAAACGGCTATAACCTCGCCATCTTTCCAGATGGGTATCCTCTGTACCACCATACTCTGCCCCTTGATCCGATGGCTCTGATTGATTTCCGGTTTTCCGGTTTTCGCCACGATGTGCATACGGGTGTTTTCGATGACATCCGTGCAATGCTTCCCAATCTGAGCTTCAGGATCGAGGCCAAGAAAACGGCCGTAAGGTTTGTTGAAATGCGTGATATATCCATCGGCATCCGTCACCATCACACCATTGTAAATGCTGTCAAAAATTAGTTTGTAATTTTCCAATTGGTCGCTCAAGGCCTGTATTGTGCGGAGATCATCGTTATGATGGGGCTGTGCTGCGCCAGTGGTTTTTCGTTTTTGGTTATGATGAGTTTGCATGACTGCCCCCGTAGCAAAATGGCAACATGTATATTATTTGATACATATTTTTCTATACACGCTGTTCCTGGAATTGTCGAGAAAAAAATTCATCTAAATGTATAACAATTTGAATTTCATTTAATAATAATTCATTAAGCCTTTCGGGTGGTGAAATTGACTCGCAATTTTATGAACAAAATTACATGGTCTGATAATTGCAGATCTTTTTAAGTGTCACCATCGACGTTATCAGGAATTTGTGATGTCACGAGGTTTGGTTTCAATTTATACAGGTTACGTATACCTTCAGGAGGAGAAAATGGACATCAGAGAACCAGTGATCAGCCGCGAAGATATACTGATTTTACAGGATGCTAATTTCAATACCAATAACGTATGTATTGTGACCGGTTCGGGAACCGGCATCGGCCGGGCGACTGCAATTGCAGCAGCCGCTAATAATCTGATGACCGTCGGGCTGGACATCAATGAGAAAGAGGGCATGCTGACACAAAAACTGGCCCGTGAGATGGGCGGACAAATGATCTTTGTCAAAACCGATCTCTGCAACGATAACGATGTCGAAAATGCGGTGTCAGAAGCCGCAAAACTTGGCTCCATAAAGTACGTGGCCAATATAGCCGGAATTCAGCACATCGACTCCATCGAAAACTTTCCCATGGAAACCTACGACTTCATGTTGAACCTCATGCTGCGAGCTCCGTTTTTTCTTTCCAAGCTGACCATACCCCACATAAAAAAAAGCGGCGACGGGACCGGGGCCATCGGCAATATGGCATCGATACATGCTCATATCAGTACGCTCAACAAGCCGGTTTACAACATTACAAAGTTCGGGTTGCGTGCCCTGACCCAGTCCATTGCCGCCGAGGGCGAAGGCAAGATTCGATCATTTACGGTCAGTACCGGCTTTGTTAAAACCGCGTTGACCTTGAATCAAATCCCCGCCCAGGCTGAGCAAAGAGGGATTACACCTGAGGAAGTCGTCCGGGACGTCATGCTGGGGCACTCTCGAATAAAAGAAATGATGTCCCCCATCGACGTCGGCAATCTATTCATATTTGGGTTTTCCCGCTTTGCCAAATATCTCATCGGCGGAGATTTGCTATTTGACGGCGGGGTGGTGAAAACATATGCGCAAAAAAAA
>WOR8_10001933_pt1 | contig 20713 bp, 14 predicted proteins | sample DeeMarSeWOR38_10_FD_19890 | JGI IMG/M metagenome (IMG submission 19890) | reverse complement strand
ATTCCTCCTCTTCCGGCGTCATGGTGTTTATGCGGTTGCGGTGAAATTGCGAACGCTGGCCCGGCATATTGAACTCGGTGATCCGGACCGGCAGATTAAACTTACCCAGTGAATCAAGCGCATTTTTAAGTTGAGCGCGGTCAAAGGTCTCTGCATGAAGATGCCCCTGCACACCAATACCGGCAATGGGTACTCCCTGATTCAGCAAATCACGGATATGGGCCATATAATCGGCCAACCTGTTGCCGGTGAGGATATCGTAATCGTTTAAATAAAGTTTGATTTCTGGATCACCATTTTGTGCCCATTCGGCCATCCGTTTTGTAATTCCGGATCCCAGCCGCTCTTCGTAATAATTGCCGTGGATCATTTCGTTATTCAGGTCGTATTCTGCAAACCGGCCTTTATATCGACCCGTGACTGTTTCAGCGCGGTTTTTCAGTGTTTGTTCCAGTTCCTCATCGGAAAGTTCTTTAACCCAGGGTTGTACGAATCTCGGGATCCCCCAGAACAGATTGTGCGCCCGCAAAGGAATGTTATTTTCCTCCGTCCATTCCAGCATGGCATCGACCACCGCATAATTCACATCGCCTTTTCGCCGTTCCATATTGCCCCATTTCACGGCATTTTCCGTAACTGCCGAATTGAAGTTTTCCAGGAATTTTTCCCTGTATTGTTTGATATCGTCTTCCGATGCCCTGCCATTGAAAATTCCATTGCTGATGGCACATCCAAACCAGAATTCATGGCGTATCTGTTCCACGGAAACCTCTGTACCGGGTGTTGTCTTTACGATTATTTCACCTTTTCTGTGTCTGGCAATGGATTGATCGATATCTGAATGCTGGGCTGAAATTTCAGGCACCTGCAACAGAATAAAAACAGCTATAATAAAAAATACAATAATTTTTCCTGGGAATAAAAAAAATAGTGTTTTCATATCTTAAGTATTTTAGTGGATCGATTTCAGTTTCCAGGCATCCAGGAAATTCAGTTTTGCATGCCCTCCAAGCCTTGTCAGGGCAATATAATCACCTATTATATTTTCGACCTTGACCTTCCTAGTTACACAATACTGGCCCCCGTTGACAAATATTTCAACAATCTGTTGGTCAATAAATATCCGCATCTGTACAGGCTGTCCAGGTTCCCAATCTTCCATCGGCACTTTTATACCATCAACATTCATTTCGTTACCGCTCCACATAATATATAATCCTCCCTTACCTTCTTTGTCGCATAAAACATTGAGGCCACAGAATGAAGCAGCATCAAGTACCATCTCAAGGTTTATCTCGAGCTGATCTCCCCTGATATCTTTTAAAACATCAAATTCTGCCATAGGATTATATACCGCTAAATCCATATTCCCTACTGCTTGGTGATCAATACGTAGTTCTTTCAGGGCATCGACCGGCTGCTGGATTAAGCTTCCTTCCGAATCGATGGTTAACCGCCGTGGGATGGCAAAACAACCATTCCACAATTCAGAGCTGTTTTTTAAGTCGGCATTTCTAAAGTTCGGCATCCAGGGTCTGTCCCAGCCCGGTATCCAGGCCATAAGAAACAGATCCCCTTTATCATTGAGGATGGTTTCCTGGGCGTAATAATGCCCACTATAATCCAGGATACCCTCGGTATGCGGAGTAAATTTGAGTTTTTTAAGATCGAAATCTCCGATAAAATAATAGGTCCTGTCAACCGGGGCGTCACTGGATGCAAGAAACAGCCATTGATCCCCGAGTGGCCTGAGCTCAGGAACTTCAAGATTTCTGAGTTTATGTTTGGGATACGTAAAAAGAATTCCTTTATATTCCCAGGAAGTAAGTTCAGTATTGACAGCTTCGAATATGGGCACCGGAACATAATTCCGATCGAAAAAATCGGCACAGGCAATCAGAAAAGTCCGGCCGCCTGCTGTAAAAACAAAAGGATCACGCCAGAATACATCAAATCCGGGCACTCCGGGAAAATCGAGCGTTAAGACAGGATTAATACTGTCGTGCCGCCATTCGGTCAGGTCGCCGTTAAAGACAGCCCGCCAGAATTTCATGGAATCATTTTCGCTTGTGGAGTAAAAGGCCAGTGGTTCCCCTTTTTCACTGATGATGGTTGAACCCGAGCCCACATGGTTTAATCCCAGTTCGAAAGCAGGGGTTAATCCCGGTTTCATATGCTCCCAGCGTAAAAGATCCCGGCTCCTTGCATGGGCCCAGTACCAGCCACCTAACGCACTGCTGAAGGGTTGGAGGCCATAGAAAATATGATACCACCCATTGTGATAAATCCCTCCGTTGGGATCTCCCATTCCTCCGGCGGGGGGTGTCAGGTGAAAACCCGGACGAAGGGAATCCTGGCTGATCCTTGCAGCCTGTGCTTCTAGTGCCATTGAAATATTTTCAGGTGTAAGTTTCCAGCTTTGGGCCAGTATTAAAGGATGATCCAAACAAAAAAAGATTATACATATCCAGGGTGTTTTTAATTTTATCAGCCGAAAAAAACTCATTTGAAAGTAATAGTAAAAAATTATTACGAATAATTATTTAGGTCACATCAAAGATACAATGATTAAATGTATATTAAGGATCAGTTTTCAACTTAAGATCAGACCATGAGCAAAAATAATTCCCGACGTTATTTTTTAAGATCTTCCTTGGCGCTTCCATTTGCACCTGGCTTTATTGTTTCCCAGGATAATACATGCGGAATCAGCCGTGACATTCCGGTGAAAATAAAAAGTCTCGAAGTATCCATCCATCGCAGGGAACCCAATCCGGATCCGATCCGTGATGCAATACAGGTGCTTCCGGGCATTGGAAATGTAAACGTGAAAGTTACCTCCGAAGAGGGTGTATCCGGAACAGGATCCATTTATTTCGGACGTATTGATGGATCACTGGCAGCCTTAAAATCTTTCATCGAAGAAGTGCTGAAACCGGTAGTGCTCGGAACCCAACTCGGATTCATCCGGGGTACCTACGAGGCTATGATCCGGGAAACCGATTACCTGAGCTCAAAGGGATTTGCCAGAATTGGCATAGCGGCAATCGACACCGCATTGTGGGACTGCCTGGGTAAAACATTTCAGGTACCGTGCTGGAAGTTATGGGGAGCGTGTCATACAGAACTTCCCGTATATGCCATGGTCGGGTGGATCAACCTCGATAAGGAATCCATCAAAAAAAAATGTGAGGATTCGTTGAAACTGGGATACCGGGCAGTTAAACTCAAGATTGGCTATCCAACGCTTGCCGAGGATTTAGAACGGATCCGGTATGTCAGGGAGATCGTAGGGGATTCTGTCAAACTGATGATCGATGCAAACCAGGTTTTCACCGTGGGGGAAGCCATTGTGAGAGGCAAAGCATTTGAAGACCTGGACTGTTACTGGTTTGAAGAGCCCATCTACGCGCATAATATTGAAGGATATAAACAGATAGCCAATGAACTGAAGATCCAGATCGCTACAGGAGAAAATTTATACAGCCCACAGGATTTTGCTTTTTTTATCAAGAACGGCGCCGTGGATATTATCCAGCCGGATCTCCGGCGAAGCGGTGGTCCTACGGCATTGCTGGAAATCGGGAAAATGGCAAACGCGTTTGGAATACCCTATGCTTCACATGGAAGTGATGCAGCTCACTTCAATGTAATGGCATGTTTACCCAATACATTGATGGTTGAAACAGGTGGCGAATACAGGCTTGAGAATGGGATGAAAAAAATTCCGGAGGGTTGGGGATTCAGCTGGGAATGAAAAAAGCCGGAGGCTCGAAGACCGAAGCCCGAAGCTGGAAGGGATGGGAATGCCCTAAATAGCGTTAACTGCTGTTTCAGGATATATACGCTGAGGGTTTCGCAATGTGCGCGGAGATTTTTTCAACGATAGTCCTAAAAAAAAGAGATCTACTATTCTTGGCGATTCCTCTGCAAGCTCAGCGGTTAGATATAATACATTTAAGAGAAACGGAATTCCGGATCAAAATTTACGCAGACGAACGGCAATGCTTTTATCAACTACGGGTGTGTTTACAATGAGTTTTTTATTCCTGCTTTCGACCAGTTCTCTTTTTATTTCGGTAGCATCAATGGTGTTGACCCACTCTGCGAGCCATGTTCCATCAGGTACATTATCTAATTCCAGAATTCCTTCGGGTTGCTCTTCTGAAGGTATTTTTACCAATTCATGCAAAACAGTAAATTTCTGGTTTTTCAACCAGAGGAGTATATAATCATCCGTCCAGAGTCCCCTTACGTCCAGATCCGGACCATTTTTTGGAAGAAAATCTACAAGTTCAAAGGAAGTTACGATCCTCCCGCCTCCCGTATTGGAGATGCTGATAGTATGTAATCCTCTTGGCATATCAACCGAATAATATTGATTAAACATGATAGGATGATAATCTTCTGTATCAAGCGGCTGCAGATCTTCCTTAATAACCTGTTTGCCATCCAGCGTTACTGTGAGCTGAGGCGTAGGTTCGGTATCCCGGAGTTCGGTTATGTAAATCACAAATTCTCCGTCCACGGGATAATCCACCCTGAAAGTTACACCTGAAGTTACCCGGGGGGTGTTCTGTTCCGAACTGCCTGTGAGTATTGCCGTCAAGGATTCCTGATTTGAAACCCTGCCGTTTTTATCGATCTGAAAAAAATCAGGAATGTTTTCCCTGTCCAGGCGGAAATTTCCCGGCCAGCCTTCAACAATTATATCTGCAAAATAAGCGGATTGTGAATCCTTAAAAAAAAAGGAGGATACATCAACAGGGTTCCATTTGCGTTTACTGAACGGGATATCATGTACGATTTTAAAAACTGCCGTAATGTAAGTAAAAAATAGGCTGTCATTAAGCCAGTTCCATTCCCAGGGCATACCCGTGGCAGCACTCCCACTCATCACCGGACTCCATAATCCATTGTGCACCATCCTGCGTTCCGGATCCATTGCCCCATACCCCCCCGGGATTGGATTATGCCCCATCCCATACTCTGTCAGGACATATGGTTTATTGAACAGATCAATCATACGTCTTGTCCACAGGCTTGCCAGGTGTGCTATGTCTTTTATAGCATAGGTGTTCGTAGATACTATTTCCATCTCCGGCAGGGCATGCATCCTGTCACTGCCGTTAAATGCTCCATCATTGGTATGAATGATATGATTGAAGACATCCATGGAATCGATGTATTTTGCCATGCGTTTATGCCATGGAATGGCAACCTCCACATCTATCCCCATGGCACTGTACTCGTTCCATAGGTCCCATGAAAACACTGATGTCGAATAACCCCATCTGGCAACCGCATAACGAAGATATCTTTCGAAATACCGCATGGCCTCTTCATTTGTGAAATATTCATTCTTGGTATCGAGTATTCCTCTGTTCGCCCGGTTATAGGTATGGATATCCCACTGACGATTGAAATTATATTGATTGGTCAATGTAAGCATATGATAAATGCCCAGATCCTCACCGAGTTCCAGGAGTTGATCCAGATTCCAGGAATTTTCAAGATTTATTTTACCCAGACCCCGATCAGGTCTTCCGGGATCACGGGTTAATTCCTGGATATCAAAATTACCGTTTGTCAGGAACAACCGGTTAAAATTTCCACCAGCATCAGAAAACCTTTTATAGCATCCTCCTTCATCCGCTCCGATTCTGTCCATACCAATCCCAAAAAAAGGTGTGTCATCAGTGAAGTCAAAATAAAGTGGGTTACTCCTCGATACTTTTATAAATCCATGACTGGTACCAAAAGATAAACAGTCGAATTCACCTGACGCCGTTTTTATTTCTTCACTTTTGTTAAAAGCATATATCTGATAGGTATATTTCCCGGGAAGAGCAGGTGTAAAACGTACTTTCCAGACTGGATCACCTACTTTTTCTATCTTATTTAGAGCATTCTGGTAATATTCCTGATAAAAAAATCCAGGTACAGTGACCCAGCTTCCATCAGGCATATTAAAAACTGCATCCACCCTGATCTGATCCGGATCAAACGGATTATCCCATTTTCCAACCAGGTTAAATGTAATTTCAAATTTTTCATATAAACCGATCTTTCCGGAATTAACAATCAATTGTGAAATCTTTAGAGGGGACCTTGAAGATAGTTCAACAAGATTGGCCTGCTCATTTTCCTGGGCATGGATAACAAAATATAAAGCGGAGAGCAATACCGAAAAAATAATTTTGTTCATTTTTAAGTGATTAAAAAAATTTCTGTCAAAGCATAATGTTAATTCCAATTTGCAGTAATTGATGCTATGATCAAAAAATTTTATAATTTTTCATAAATTCAAGATGTGAAAAAAAATCCCAGATCGAATTAATTCATCATTTTTTAAATCCAGATTATCATGGAAAAATATTTATTTAAAATCAATGCCCCACTCTTAGTTATTTTTTTGATTATAACATCCTGTATTTCGCCATCGCCCACCTTATGGGACCTGGCGAATGAAAATAAGGATTTGCTCAGGATTTCAACGATTTTTACTGCACAGGACGTACGTGATAAATTATCTTCAGAAGGAGGACTGGACAGTGCAATCATGTGGTGTAAAGATGCCGGTATCACCCGTGTTTTCGTCGAATCTTTCAGGGATGGATATACTGCAGAGCGGGAAACACTGATAAATGCCAGGGATAATTTTGAAAAAGCCGGAATCGAAGCTTCGGGTTGTGTAACCACTACCCGTATGGGAAAATATTCATCGGCGGGTTCGATTGTATCCTGCTATACAAGCGAGGAAACCCATAAGGAGCTGGTGCGGATCTTTGAATATACGGCATCAATGTTTGATGTGATTATGATCGATGATTTTCTGTTTACTACATGCGAATGTGACGAATGCCAGGAGGCGCGTGGTAAAAGAAACTGGTCGGAATACCGATGTGACCTGATGAACGAGATCAGCAGGGAATACATCCTGAAACCTGCAAGGAAGGTAAATTCAAATGTGAAGGTCATCAACAAATTTCCGCAGTGGTACGACAGTTTTCATCTCCGTGGATATGAAGTTCTTGGAGAAACGGAATCCTACGATATCATATGGGTGGGAACCGAATCACGGGATAATGATTTTGTAAACAATACACCAGGTTTGAATACTCCCCAGTATGAATCCTATTTTATCATGCGCTGGCTGGGAGAGATAGGAGGAGATAAAACAGGGGGAGGATGGTTCGACGCCTTAGGCACCACTCCGAAGACATACCTTGAGCAGGCCAGGCAGACCGTGCTGGCGGATGCAAGGGAGATGATGCTTTTCTCCTATGGAGGCTTGAACCGGGAAAACAATACCTATGGACAACGGCATGGAACGGGAATCGCCGATATCGAAGCCCTGAAGGTGGAATTGCCGGGATTGTTTGAATTGGCCGGGCTGGTGCGAAACAAACCCATAAAAGGTGTTCATACAGTGAAACCGGCAAACAGTCACCCCCATCTGCCGGATACGACAGAAGCAGTTTCAAGGAATAAGGCCGACGCGTTCATTTACGATTTTGTTGGCATGACGGGTATCCCACTGGTTCCTTCCGAAAAGATCGATCAAAATGCAGATGCAGCATTTTTCTCCATCCAGGCTTTGAAGGATCCTGTGTTTAAGGACAAGCTCAGCCGGATGCTGGCAGATAATAAACCGGTCCTGGTCACGGACGGACTTGCCTCACAACTGGAAAATATCGATGCGTATGACAATCTTACCGTACTGAATGTTAATGTCGATCCGAGGAATATCCTGAGATTTAGCCGTGAGGAGCTGAACACTATCAGAAATAAAATGCTAGAACCATTTGGAATTACTTTCGATGCCCCAAGTATGGTAGCCTTATATCTGATTGGAGAGGATCTTATTGTAATTGAGAATTTCAGTGATCAGGAAGTGGAGGTAACTCTTGAAACGGAATTCCCTTTAAATGCTGATGTTAAACTCGTTCTTCCTCAAGACATGGAAGTAGAAAGTGAACTTACTGAAAATCAGATTGATTTCAATAAACTCCCACCCAGGACACTGGTTGTGATAGGATATAAATAATTTTCCGGACGATCTTAATCAGTCAGGTATTTTGGAGGTATAGTGTTTTAATTCACATTTCTTGTGCCAGGCTTCAGGATGGTTAAAAGGTAATCAGGATTATCCGTCGGAAAAATATTACCCTGCATTACCCTCATCCGGGATTTTGTTTTAAAACTCAATATATTAATCCACTTAATATAGAATATGAGCGGTAGCCTTGAATTTTTAAGATTAACATGTGATCTTTAACAAGTCAGTATTATTGAGGATACTTATATTAAATGGGCATTACGTAGGTATAATACGTAAGTTGCAGGAATACAGAAAAATTGCAAAAAATAATATGTCATATCGGTTTCCCTAAAACAGGAACTACTTTTCTTCAAAAGCGTATTTTCCCAAAAATTAATAGTATCACCTACAAGGAAAATTCGCAGATGAAAAGTATTTTTTACAATATAATTGAGAAAGATGATACAATATATGATATGCATTCTATAAAAAGAGAATTGTGCTCTATACTTAATGGGTCACCAAAAAATATCTTGCTCTCGCATGAACCACTTACTGGACATCATTATAAAACAAATTTCCCAAATAGAACTCAGATAGCAAGAAGATTGAAAGAAATAGGAATTCATAAAATTATTATAACAATAAGAAATCAGTGCGATGTATTGGAATCTACCTATAAGCAATATGTTAAATCAGGGGGAGTTTTGAAATTTTCGGAATATTTTAATTTCACGGCAAAAGGTAACACTTATTTCAACCTCGAATATTTCAATTACTTTAATATCATCAATCTATATTCTCGAATTTTCGGCAAAGAAAACTTATTAGTATTGCAACACGAAGATCTGATTTACAAGAACAACGTATTTTTCAACGATCTTTTTGACTTCCTGGAAATTATATCCCAGGATTTTTCCCTGGAATTGAAAAAAAATATCAATAAATCTCTTTCAAGGGGAGCGACAGAGCTTCTAAGAATAATCAATCACTTTACATATAATAGTTATCGATCTTCTCATTTAATCAGTAAAAGAATTTCAACAAATCTGTTTTATAGAATTCTTATTCGGATTTCTTCAACTAAGCGTAAAAAGACATTTATTAATGCTGAATATGAAAAGATTATAAACAACTTTTTTTGTGAATCCAATCAAAGAACAGAGGAAAAATACGGTATAAAATTACATCAAAAATATGCCACCAAAGCCGTTACCATTTGAATAATTAAGAATTTGCTATATCTCTTCCCGAAACATTATTAAAGTATGATAATTTCATGATTTTCAAACCGCACTATTATGAACCGTTGTATAAAAATCATTTATACTTTAAAAGCGATAGGAATCTATGGAATAATTTGATTAGATTTTATTTGTTCTAATCAATATTGGCCTACCAATTTTACAGAAAAAATCACAACAGTGAAAGGTATGATAAGATCTTAATTACCAGTGACATAAGTTCAATAGACTTATATTCGATAAACAAAATAAACCATTCAACAAATAAGGAAGAAAAAATATGAAAGCTGTTTTTAAAGTAAAATATTTTGTTTAATATATAAACTTGAAATCAATCTACATTACGGGGGTTACAGTCTTTTAATTACTAAAATTTTGGCTGATATTAGCTCTGATACTTTACATCTTAATGATGGATCACAAATTGCCGTCATCGGTGGTGGCCCGGCAGGTAGTTTTTTTAATATTTCACTTTGGATTTTACTGACCGGTATGGTATGGATATCAAAGTGGCTGAGTTAGATGAAAAAGAATTCTTTGGTGAAATGACCTTATTTGAAAAAGATGTACAGTCCTGCACATTCCGTACTGTTGGAGAGGCCAAAATATTAACAGTTGATAAAAAGAATTTTTACAAAACAATACAACAGGATCCATCCATTGCATTCAGATTATTGGATAAAATGTCATACAGGCTGAGAGAAACCAATAAAAAAATAGTGTAGAATAAATTTATTTTAAAAATTCATGCCAAAAAACGACTGGAATATATTTAAAGATCTAGTGGATCGAATCAATCCATTGGAAATCACCTTTTGAAATAAATTTTTCAGAGGAAGTCATACTCCTCCTAACCCCCGATTACCACCATTTCATTTTCTTCTTGGTTTAATCACCAATCCCAGTTTATAATTGATAAAAGTATCACGATCGCCTTCCGAGACGCCCCCTTCTTGTACAAATCCACCGACTCCCGCAACTGCAGCCAGCGAATAATTTAATACAAATCGGACACCCAGTCCAGGATTCATAAACAATTTTGTCGTACTACCCGGATCCTCAGGATCTATCAGAAATCCGGCATCTGCAAATATGTAAGGATTGATCTTTTTGAAATTAAAAGTAAACCTGGCATCCGCATAGATTGGAATCAATGATCCTCCATTATAAAAATATACACCAATTCCTGCACCAAACATAAAGTTTTGACTGACATAATAGCCTAAAACTGATGTAATTGATACAAAATAATCTGAATAAGGGCGTCCCGACTCACCCAGTCCATCTCCATAGGAAACTTCGCTGACGGAAATAAATCCGGGCGTTTTATAATGAATTTTTACCGGGTCATAAGGACCCTCATAATACTGTCCATATGAGGTGAAACTGACCAGTATCAGTAAAAAATATACGATAACAAGTTTTTGCATTGGGAATTGGCTATTTTTTAAAAAGTTTGAACTTTCTGATTAATAAGATTTACCTCAGATTTGTAAACGCTAAGATAAATTTTTACAAAAGGTTTATTACATATAAGTGCGCTTATTTACAGCTCTGATACTTTTTCCCTATCTGGTATGCCGATCTTTTTATTAATTTACAACGATGCGGTGGTTGCTGTTACTTTATTAATTCTTTCAGACAAGAGGAATAATTGCATCTCTAAGATTTGGGGGGAAGAATTACCTTTACTAACAATATTTTTTTTTCTATCTTGCTAAATTACCTTGATATGAGATAAAGCATAATTCATGGATCGAATAATAAATCGCGATTTACAGATTTCTTTTATGCATTTATCTACTCATATGACCGAAATTTTCGATGAAATATAATTTTATATTTACCACGACGAATAGATTTGAAAAAATATTGCTTCCGGTCTTAAATTTAAAGGCAATAATTTACTTTTTGATATTTTGCAGTATAATATTCATAATTCAAACTCCCTGTTCAGCACAGCAACTTTCAACACCAAAATTTAAAAAAATATCAGTTGAACACGGTCTATCCCACCCTTCCGTTACCTGCATGTTAAAAGACCGTTACGGCTTCATGTGGATCGGCACAAGGGATGGATTAAACCGGTATGACAGTTATCAGTTTCGCATCTTCAAACACCTGGCAGATGATTCTACTTCAATCAGTAATAATACAATTTCATGCTTATTAGAAGATCAGGAGGGCTTTTTATGGATCGGCACCGTAGGGGGTGGTCTTAATCGATATGATCCGGTTAAGGATTCATTTAAAAGGTTTCTAAATCATCCTGATAGACCGCAAAGTTTAGCCAGTAATTCAGTCAGTTCAATTATGGAAGATCGGCAAGGAAATCTCTGGATAGGTACCATCGGGGGAGGATTGTCGCGGTATGACAAACAGACTGAGCTTTTTTTACATTATTAAAATGACCAAAACAACCCAGAAAGCCTGGGGAGTAGTATGGTAATGTCAGTGATCCAGGATTCGGATGGATTATTCTGGCTTGGGACAGAAGGTGCAGGTCTTGCAAGATTTGATCCTGCAACCGGGAAGTTTTATCATTATCAGCACGATCCGGATGAAAACACAACCATCAGTTCCGATCTGGTCAATACAGTTTATGAGGATGCACAGGGAAGAATTTGGGTAGGTACATGGGGATTTGGGCTTAATCTTTTAGATAAAAAAACTGAAAAATTCAAACGATATTACTATGATCCGGAAAATCCAGAAGGATTACCAAGTAATAATGTATTTGCCATTTGTGAAGATAACCTGGGAAAAATCTGGCTGGGTACATAGGATGGATTAAGCTTTTTTGATCCACGATCAGGGGTATTTATTAATACCAGCCATATAGCAGGTAATCCATACAGTTTGAGTGACAACGTAGGGTTTTCGTTATTCTATGATGAAAGTATCGAGCTCCTTTGGGTTGGGACCTGGGGAGATGGCATCAATCTGCTAAACCGGAATGGAAAACAAATACAACATTTCCAGCATAATCCCGAGCAAAATAACAGCTTGAATGATGATGATGTTTTTGCTATTTACGAAGATAGTCAGGGGCGTCTTTGGATAGGAACTGAAGGAGGAGGGCTCAGTGTTTATGACCCAATAAATAAAAGTTTAAAAGCTTATCTTCATGATCCGGATGATCCTGAAAGTCTGGATGCTAATTGTATATATGCACTTTGCGAGGATACGGATGGAAATTTGTGGATTGGAACAAGGGGAGCAGGACTTAACATTCTGGAATTACCAGTTAATGATACACCTGTCTTTTCTAAAATAGCTACACAAGAAGGATTGGCAAGTGATTGGGTATTAGGAATTGAAGAAGATAAGCATGGAAATTTATGGGTTAGTTGCCAGGGATTATCAAAAATTTCACATGATACCCGAGAAGTCAGAAGTTACTATTTTTCTGAATCTAATCAGGGAGCTTTCTATCAAAGTCCCCAAACAGGTCATTTTTTTCTGGGGGCTATCGGATTTGATATTTTTCATCCAGATTCCATTAAAACCGAATTTTCAGACCCTCCAATTTTGATCAGCAGCTTAGATCGGTTTAATGCTAAGGAACAATCCGGAATACCTATTCCAGTTAATGGCATACATACATTCAGCGCACTGACCTTAAGTTATCAGGATCGTATACTTGCTTTTGAATTTACAAGTCTTGATTATGATGCTGAGACGGAAGCTCAGTACGCCTATTTATTAGAAGGTTTTAACAAAGACTGGTTACAACTTGGTACAGAACGTAAAATTACTTTTACGGGGCTTCCACCTGGTGATTATCAATTACGAGTTAGAACAACAAAAAGATCAGGTGGATTGGGAAATCATGAAGCCTCCCTGACATTAAATATTCTACCTCCCTGGTGGCAAACCGTTTGGGCTCGTCTTATTTATATCCTGATAGGACTTTCAGGCCTTTATGGGGTTTTCTACTGGAGAAGTAAGTTACATAAAAAGAAAATTCAGCAGAAGGAAGACGAATTGGCAAACGAACGCCAACTTAACGAGCGTCTCCAACAGATTGATAAACTCAAGGATCAATTCCTTGCAAACACCTCTCATGAACTACGCACTCCATTGATGGGGATCATCGGTCTGTCTGATCCCTGCAGGATGGGATAGCCGGAAAGTTACCGGATAAGGCCATACAGAATTTATCCCTGATTACCTTGAGTGGTAAAATATTGGCCAGCCTCATCAATGATATTCTTGATTTTTCAAAACTGAAGAATCAACATCTGCATTTACGTCTTCGGGCAGTTGATATTTATTCGGTAACCAATGTGGTACTTGCTTTGTCGAAGCCTTTAATAAAAGGAAAACCTTTAACACTCATCAATGATATCCCTCAGGATATACCACTCATCAACGCCGATGAAGATCGTTTGGAGCAGATCCTCAACAACCTGGTCGGGAATGCCATCAAGTTTACACCGGAAGGGAAAGTTAAAATCGCGGCAAAGGAAGAAGGATCCTATGTCGCGTTATCAGTTACCGATACCGGGATTGGCATACCGGAAGAAAAGATAGGGAACGTCTTCAATTCATTTGAACAACTCGACAGTTCCATAACCCGTGAGTTCGAGGGAACGGGATTGGGATTAGCAATTACGAAACAACTGGTTGAGTTACACGGAGGAGAAATTAATGTGATATCCCAACCGGGTAAAGGCAGTACATTCACTATTAAAATGCCAACCAGTGATCAAAAACGAGAAGCTGTTTCCAGACAAGATTTGGAAAATCAGAAAGCAATTTCACAAATAAAAATATTGAATAACAGTACTATTCGAGATGATACTGAAATCAAAACCGAGCTCGATGGAAATCGACTGAAAGTAATGATCGTAGATGATGAACCGGTCAACCGGGAAGTTTTGGAAAATCAACTTAACATGGCAGGGTATCTTGTGACTTCGGTAACAGGTGGAATGGAGGCATTAAGATTACTGGAACAGGGTGAAAGCTATGATTTGATGATCCTGGATATTATGATGCCTGGTATGTCAGGATATGAAGTATGTGAAAAATTAAGAGAAAAATACCTGCCCAGTGAACTTCCGGTGGTCATGTTAACTGCGAAAAATCTGGAACCCGATCTGGTGGAGGGTTTTAATGCAGGGGCCAATGATTACCTGACAAAACCCTTTTCTAAAAATGAACTCTTAAGCCGGGTAAAAACCCATCTGAACCTTCATCGAATTCACCAGGCCACTGGTAAATTCGTTCCTTACGAATTCCTGCGATCCATTGGCCGGGATACCATTACGGAGGTGGAACTGGGCGATCATGCGAAAAAGGAAGTGACGGTTTTGTTTTCCGATATACGAGATTATACCAGTTTGTCGGAGCAGATGAGTCCAGAAGAAAACTTCAATTTTGTAAATGCTTTTGTAGGCCGAATGGGACCTGTTATACATGATTATAATGGTTTTGTCAACCAATATCTTGGAGATGCCATTATGGCGTTATTCCCTGACGAGATTGAAAAAGCATTGGAAGCTGCTATTCACATGCTTAATGAATGCCAGGATTATAATGCACAACGTATTCAGGATGGTTGGTTGCCCCTTTCAATTGGTATTGGATTACATGCAGGGCCTCTTGTAATGGGTATTATCGGAGATAAAAAACGAAATGATCCTGCCACAATATCGGATACTGTAAATATAGCTTCCTGGATGGAAGGACTCACTAAACATTATGGTGCCAACCTGATCATCAGTGAATCAGTCTACTCCCATCTGTCACACAACAATAAAAAGAATATCAGGTTTCTGGGGAAAGTGAAGGTAAAAGGCAAACAACAAGCAATTGGTGCTTATGAATGTTTTGCAGGAGATAAAGAAGAAATATGCCTTCTTAAAAACAAGTCTATTGAATTATTTAATGAAGGGCTGAATGTTTTTTTTAATAAGGAGTTTTCGCAAGCAGGGGCTCTGTTTGATCGAGTAATCAAGCAGAATCCAAACGACCTGGTAGCTCAATATTTCAGAAAACAGGCAGCTAAATATACATTACAGGGTATTCCGGAAAATTGGACAGGAATTGAAAAACTTGATACCAAATGAAATTCAACATCCTTTAATCGTTTAATTGTCCCGATCCGATTATATCGGGTCATGGATCCCCTTTTGTATTTAACTGTTGAAATAATTTTTGTTTTATGAAACACTGTTGATTTATCGATCAAGTCCGATACTCCAAGGTCCTGTCACCACTGAATTTATACTTTATATACTTCAAGGTAACTCTTACCAGATACCTGCTATCAACCACAGGTAAACGGTAGTCTTATAGATTTATTATCAATTTGTTCTTTTACGCGATATAAATTTGAATTTTAGGATTATTTAAGCTTACCATTTCCCCTTTGTTAAGAACTTTATACAGGGGAATTAGTGTTATCTTTTTATAAGCTTTAGGATTAAAGTTACTTCAATAAAAATGGTGATCATGAAAAATATACACATCTTTTCAACTTTAGGATTGTTGTTCGTTTGTATAGCATCATTCGGACAAAATATGCCGGAATGTTTTGCCATCGCCGAAATGGAAATGGATCCGGTTATTCATGAGGTGGCAATAGAAAATAGCTATTCAGAGATCCATCAGGCAATTAAAAAAGAATTCACGGGGTACAATTTCTTTTTACTCAAAGGAATTCGAGGAGAAAGACCCACCAAGTATACAATAGCCATGTGTTTTGACCTGATCGAATTCCGCAATTATTACTATCCTTCTGAAGGCGGGGGTATGAGTAAAAATGGACAGGATAAATGGAGGAGGACTGGTTTGGTTCAGGGAATGCCTTTCGTAAAAGAAACAAAACGTCATACTGATTATATATTGCTCGGATTTGATCAATTGGTGAATCCACAATTGGGGGAGGTAATAGCCATCCGTTATCCTGAGATTAAACCAGATATGGAAGCGGAATTTGAAAGGAGATTAATGGCTGAATGGCTGGAAGATCTTCACAAAGGGATGGAAGGATTACATATATATTGGTTAAAAGCAGACAGGGGTGAAAGGAAAGGAAAATATATGATGCTACTTGTATTTGATACTTATGAAAGATACCGGGATTATTGGACAGACGAAGGGCAAAGTACAGCTGCATATAACGAGGTAGTGGAGCCCTACCTGGAAGTTATAGAAGCTATGTCAGCTTATTTTATTGAAGATGCCTTTGATCAGTATACTGATTATATTGCAGTACGATAGTGATACCTTGATTATAGAGTTTTTAGTGAAATAACACAATCCTTTATCCTCCCGAAAAAGTTAGGGACCGGCTTTCTCAAAGGCGCCTTCCTGGCCACTGCGCAGGGCCATTGTTTTGGCAGGCCTAACAGCAACTTTTGTGTTTTCATTAATAAGGTTATCCTCTTTTTTTGCCACCAAGCCACCACGGCACCAAGATTTCTCTGAATACATAGTGGCCAGTTTGTCTGGAATTTCAAACTACCTTTGAGCTTTCAGCTTTCAGCTTTGAGCTTATTTTCTTATATCTGATTTACCCCATCTCTGCCATTTGGTTCACTTCTTCCTCGACAAAATACATGCTTTTATCACCTCCTCCTTTGACGTTGATCTTACCGCGTGGCGTGCAAACAAACTGGTCTTTCACCAATTGGTATGTTGTTTCTGAGATGTTGATCTTGCCGGGTTCACTATTTGATTCCATACGGGAAGCTATGTTTACCGTATTTCCCCAGATATCGTATGCAAACTTTTTAGTTCCCACAATACCTGCGACAACAGGCCCGGAATGGATGCCGATCCGGATATCGAAGAATGGCTTGTTATTTTTATCCCTTTCTGATCTTAAATTGGCCATAAAATCACGAATTTCGATAGCTGCCTTGATCACATCCATTGGATGGGTTTCATTGGGAACAGGAAGTCCACCGGCAGCCATATAGGCATCACCAATGGTCTTTATCTTTTCGATTCCATGGCGGGTAACGATTTCATCAAAGGCTTTATAGCAATGATGAATTTCTTTTACCAACTCTTCCGGACTCAAGGTAGCTGAAATAGCTGTGAATCCTTTAAAATCAGTGAAAAGGATGCTGACCATATCGTAACGACGCGCCTTGGCTTCACCGTGCTGTTTCAGTTCTTCAGCAGTTTCGTGCGGAAGAATATTCAGCAACAGATTTTCTGATCTGTCCTTTTCTGCTTCAATGATCTTATTGGTTCTATTGATAAATTTGTAACGGTGAAATATTCCCAAAGCCATTATTAATATCAGTAACCCTACAATACCAATTCCAGTGCTGATGGCCTTCTGTCTTTTTGTGTTCAATTGTTCTATTTCTGCTGTTTTAGCCAGCAAATCAATCTCATCCTGCTTTTTCTCTATCTCATATGAAAATTGAAGTCCCTTGATCTTATCATCAGTTTCAATGCTGTATAAAGTATCTTTCATAGAAGAATACAATTCCTGATATTTAAAGGCATTCTGGTAATCGGATAATTTTGCATAGGATGTTGCCAGTCCTTCATAAACATCTTTGATTTCATTTTTATAACCTCTTTTCTGAGCTTCAAATAGTGCGTTATTAAATGTTTCTACCGCCTTGTTATTTCTGCCCTGGGCCATGTAAGTTTCTGCCAGACCTATATAAGCCTGAGATAGTTCAAGTGTCTGATCCTGTTCTTTTGCGATCTCAATAGCTTCCTGTTGCAATTTTACTGAGGAGGTATAATCTCCTTTTTGTGAATAAACTTTGCCAAGGTTATTCAGAGCAAAAGGTATGTAATATGCTTTATTATCTAATGCCAAAGACTTTTCAAAGTAGAAAAGTGCAGAATCATATTCTCCAGCGATGAAAAATGCTTCTCCGAGATTTACAGATATAATACCAATGGCTTCTTGATCCTTTAACGCTCTGCTGAGAGGCAGTGCCTGACGAAAATACGGCAGTGCTTTTATTGCAGTTTCATCTTTATTTAAATATACAGCTCCTATATTCTGCAATGCAGTAAGTATCCTGAGATTATCATCGATTTTTTCAGCGGTTTCCAGAGACTGAAGATAATATTCAATCGCTTTGGCATCATCTCCCTGGTTATAATATACAGCACCAAGGTTATTCAGAATATTAGCATAACCCTGCATGTCACCCAATAATTCAAATGAATGCAAGGATCTTTCCCAGTAGTTCAAAACTTCAATATAATTGCCTTGCATATAGTATCCCAGTCCGATATGTTTTAATGCAAAAGCAACTCCTTTTGGGTATTCCAATTCCTGGGCAAGATTGAGGGCAGCTTTGCCATATTCAATGGCTTCTTCCGGCGCATTACTGAAGACATTAAAACTAAGTTCATTTAATGTATTTACCTTATTGGTATCCTCTTTTAAAGTTGATAAGATGGATTTAAGACTGTCTATCTGATTTATTTGCGCAACAGAAGGATCAATTAAAAAGAATAAAATCAGGATGAATAACCATTTCAATTTAATCGCAAAATTCATGTATATACGCATGATAAATTATTTTTAATTTCTTAACAATAATCTCCCAATATTATTGGAAATCTTAAATTTACATAGATTTTTTTTGAAAGTAATTATATTTTGGAACCATCAAGTCAATAATCGGCAATATGTAATATTTAAATTCACATATGCCAGGTTCAGGTTTTAAAATTATATTAATAAATAATTACAAAATTACCAGAGTAATAAAATAACATGAGAGATCTATAACGATCTCTCATGGTCTATAGATAAACGGAATTCGACTTAATTTTTTCTATTCCTTAATTATGCGTAGTAAATAAGGCGTTTCATCCATACTCATTTTAATCAGGTACAATCCAGGTTTCATCGATTGGAAGTCTATTTCCATACCTCCGTTCTGATTTAGCCTATATTTAAGATCATGTACCTTACCCTGACTGTCAAATACCATAAACTCAGATATCTGTTCAGAATTTTCCACCCATGTTATGGTCAAATTATTTGATACTGGATTTGGATAGACCTCAATATCATCCCATGTTTCTGGATTCTGGTCCTCGAATTGTATTTCCGCTGCAATTCTGGCACCTTCTGAAGTACTACAACGCGATGATGTGGAACTTGCTTCAGAAGAGACAGCTGATTTAAGATTACTTTCTCTTGTTGTCAGATTCCATATCAACTTGTTTCCATCAAACAAAATGGTAAATGTTCCAGTTCCTGATACAAAAAGCTGGGGAGGTTCGCCCTGGTATATACCTTCTGAGGCTAAATAATTTTCTTCGCCCAACGGGACATATACGGGGGTTGGATTGGGATTTTCATACCGGAAATTCGCAACAAAAGGATATAGTACCATAGTAACAGGATCAATATTATTTTCCACACAATCCAGGTAGGTCCTAACTTTTCTGGTACCAGGACCTGCCGGATTCACATACAGAAATCCATTTATAAAATCAACGATATAATTATCCGGATCTGACGAAATGTAGGGAATAATTTCATAAACCTCCGGATCACCCAAATATTCCGGATTTATGGTATAGGTAACCTCCGCACCTTCACCAAATACATCCGGAAATGTTTCTTCATTTACATATCCGGTAATAGTTGAGGAAAGTTCGGGTGCTGGATCTCCTTCATTAATTACCTTATCATCAGCAGTTATTGCCAGCTCAGCAGGTAGCACGGTTAACTCACCTGCAAGATAGGTACACTCAAATAGATCAGAGAAATAAGCTGCTGGAATTATGTAATTTGGATCATCATTTGTTACTACCTCCCAGCTTGTAATGAGATTCATAGAATAAATGTTATCAATTATCTCATCATCTTCATCGACAATTGTGATCACCTCGACATTACTTGTATCATTCACCGTGCTGGTGTTTACATAAGCGATCCCACGATTGACATAAGCTATTCCCCGATTGTTGATAGCTGTACCATTCACTATGGCCTGTGTATTAACAAAAGCTATTCCACGGTTTACGATGGCATTATTGGGGCTTTCCAGATAATCATCCAGTGTAACCGGATCCACATCGATTATATTATTTCCATTTACATAGGCAATGCCCCTGTTCAGAGCTGTTTCCGTGATTGAAAAAGAGGTGTTTACATAGGCAATCCCCCTGTTCACATAAGCAATTCCCCGATTTACCAACGCAATTGTATCTTCGATGACCTGGGCATTATGTTCTTCTCTGATATTTGTAAGTATAAAATCTCTTCTCGGAATAACAATATCAGCCGGAAGATCATAAACAAATTCGATTTGAGGTATAACGTCTCCATACGTGATCTCTATGTCTAAGGGCCTTATTGTTATAGGTAACTTATCGATGAAAAGTGCACCATCTTCAAATTCAAAATCATATAATTCCTGTAAGCCGATAGGAGGGTCCTCAGGCTCCCCGGTATCTGGATCAATCGCAA
>WOR8_10001930_pt1 | contig 20718 bp, 15 predicted proteins | sample DeeMarSeWOR38_10_FD_19890 | JGI IMG/M metagenome (IMG submission 19890) | reverse complement strand
CAGCGTCTGGACCCTTTCCCCACGCACCATACCTACTCCCAGTTATGCATTGCCTATCGCTGTTTGGGCAGGTATGAGGAGGCGGTCGCAGCATGTGAGAAAGCAGTCCAGCTTGCGCCTGACTCTGCGATTCGTTATATGTCCTCAGCTATTGTCTATAGCTTGGCAGGCCACGATGAGGAAGCCCGTGCAGCTGTGCAAGAAGCCCTCAGGTTAGAGCCAAAGATGTCTATAGCATTCATCGCAAAAACGGCCCCCTACAAAAGACAAGAGGATTTAGACGCAGTTCTCGATGCCCTTCGCAAGGCGGGTCTGCCGGAGTGAGAGAAGACTAGCTACTACATCTTGTGGTCGCTTTCTGAAACCCCAAATTGCATGTTTCTTGCCAAAACGTTGAATCTGACTGAATCACGATTCATTGAAGTATTGATCTGGTAATCGAAAGTCTTTTGGATGGCCATCGCGGTTCTTCACCGGAACTGCCGAAAGAATGCCCTGATCTCATCGGCCAGCACCTCGGGCTGCTCCAGGGCAGCGAAGTGCCCACCCCGCTGCTTGACCGACCAACGCTGGATATTATAGACCTTTTCGGCCACTGAACGAGGCGGCCGTAGGATCTCTTTGGGAAACTCCACGTAACCGGTGGGGACCTCAATGCGGCGGTCTTTGGTCACTGGCCAGGGGCCGTGAAGGCGAGTGTAATATGGCCAAAAGGATGAACCTATGGCGCCGGTCGCCCAGTAAAGCATGATGTTGGTCAAGATGGTGTCCCGGCCAAAGCAGGCGTCCAGATCCCCCCGGCAGTCACTCCAGGCGTAAAACTTCTCCACGATCCAGGCGGCCAGGCCCGCAGGAGAGTCGGTCAGGCCATAGGAGAGGGTTTGAGGTTTGGTGCCCTGGATCCACTGATAGCCGATTTCTTCCTTGATAAAGCGGTTGAGTTCCTCCAAATATCGGCGTTCCTCGTCGGTGGGATTTTTGAGCCCAGTTGGATCGCGCGGCACCGCCAAAAAATTCAGATGAATGCCGTATAATTGCTTGGGTATGTCGCAGGCCAGCCGACTTGTCACAAACGCGCCCCAGTCCCCGCCTTGGGCGCCAAAATGACGATATTCCAGGACATCCGTCATCAGCTGGGCAAAGACCTGCGTAATCTGCTTTACGCTGAAGCGTTGTTGATGAGGCTTGAACGAAAAGGTGTAGCCGGGAAGAGAAGGGGCCACCACGGTGAAGCTGTCGGCTGGGTCGGCGCCAAATCGCTCCGGGTCTGTGAGCATGGGGATTAAGTTGTGAAATTCCAAGACGGATCCTGGCCAACCATGAGATATGAGCAGCGGCATGGGGTTTGGTCCACGGCCGGGCTCGTGAACAAAATGAAGATCAATGCCTGCTAGCTGCACCACGTATTGGCGAGAGCGGTTGAGTTCAATTTCCTGCTTGCGCCAATCGAACTGATCGCGCCAGTAGGCGACAAGGGCCTTGAGGTAGGCTAGATTGGTACCGTATGTCCAACCCGCGTTGGGTATTTCATCCGGCCAGCGCGTGCGTTTCAAACGTTCCCGCAGATCCGAAAGTATCTCGTCACTGATGTGAATGCGAAAAGGCTTGACCGAAAAATCTGCCATAAGATGCTCCTTTCAGGACACCTGATAAGATTTACTTTTTAGAGTGAGAGGCTGCAGTCTGGCCTTAATATCCCATAAACCTAGGTGCTTGAGAACTTTTCTTATAATCTCCTCGTGCTATATCAGCTGATTACTTTCATTTATCGGAAACATTTTGGGCAAGCCGGGGGGTTAACCTCAGCGCCACTCCTTTATTGGGTCGGAGGGTTGAAAAGAAACTGATTGAGTTAAAAAACATCTACTCAAAGAAAAAAGACAGGTCAATTAGAATTGAGCAGAAGAAATCAAATGAAAGCACGGAGGGCCACACAATATATTGGGGTTACAATTTACTCCCCGAGAGTGCACAATTCTTGCCAAAAGCTTGAGTCTCACCAAATTGCACATTACATCTGGTGATCAAAATCCCTAAAGCACGCAAAACTGAAATATGGCAAGTATCAAGTGTCAGATTTGATCGTAGCTAGTTCAATTAAAGCTAAAAGCGAATTAAAGCCAGATCTTCGATACCAAGGGACTTCTTCGTGTTTTGAATACTTAGTACTCATGCTTGCTCTCCCTCTTGTTTCGCCTAACTATTATTAGACTAGCCAAATTAATCTTTACTTTTTCGAGGGTGAAGATTTTCAAGGTTTCTTGATAAGCCTCACCCGCTGACCTGACGGTTCCGTTGTAGATTACAGAGAGTATGCCTGCGAATTTCGCGCTTTGAAAAGGCCACAAAAATAGCAGAAATCGAAAGCTGCAGTGTGAATGGACACTATACAATATATGGACATTCTGGGAAAAAACTGACTGATCGCTTCTGCATCGTCTTCTCACAGATGTTCAATTTTCAGCTTTTGAGAGGATCTCCCGAACTGGTTTTGCTTCAAGAAAACCTGCTCGAAGTTCGCGATCAGATAAACCTTTTGCTGTATTCTGAATTATTTCTGCAGCAGCCCCCCAATGTTCCCGCGCATCGCTACTACGTCCAAGTTTGCCAAGTCCTGATGCCATTGAGGCATGTGCCTGCCAGAGCTGTCGAGGGTTTCCTACCTCTTCAAAAAGTAGAATCGCTTCGTTTAGGGTATTGGTAGCATTGTCAATTTCGGCTCGGCCTAACTGAATCTCCCCAAGTAATCTAAGGAACCCTCCCTCTCTCTTCTTCGCATGTAGTTTTCGCACCTCTTCCAGGTTCTTCCTAATGAACGCCTCTGCTCGACTCAAGTCGTTTCGAGCTAGAAGCATTCGGGCGGCCAGATAATTCATCCTCGATTCCCACCGGTGACGGAATAGACCAAAATCGCTGCTTTCTGATTCATCGCTAAAAGACACAAACCGATCCCAGGCCTCTTCTAACTGCCCCTGGTCGAAAAGATTTTCCATGAGGTTTACAGTGGCCTGAGCCAATATCTCCGAGTACATATGCCGGCCCAGTGGATGTCTCTCCATCTGCCGCCGGGCAATCTCCTCGCTTCTCAGATTAAGCTTCCACGCATGTTGGTGATGATGAATCTCGCCGTAACAATAGCCGAGACTGTTGTGAAAACATGCCAAGCGAAAGAAAGCCCCGAACTTTTCGAAAATATCAACCCCATCAGTCAATATTGACATGCTTTCCTCAATCCGTCCGATTTCCGCTAAAGCATTTCCCCTGACGAGGATTACGTTCATGAGAGGGATCAAAGAATAACTCTTACGTAGTGATTCAAACATTCCCTCGGTCAGTTCAACGGTTTTCTTAGGATTGCCAAGCATTCTCTCTGTGAATGATCGCGTCACGCGAGCAGTAAAGATCGGCACGGTATTCCCAATCTCGGTTGCTATCCGCTCCGCATCAAGTACCATCTGATTTGCCTTCTGTGTCTCCCCGTAACTGACTGTACAATGACCCATATTCGAAAGAATTATGCTTTCAAATGCCTTATCTCCCTTCTCTTTAGCCCAAGACATCGCTTCCTTCAGAGTCTGTTCAGCTTCGGCTCTCACCGGCCACATAAACATCATAGAGGTCAGTCCCAATAACCCTTTTCTTTCCTGTTCAAGCATCCCTTGCCTTCGACTGATCTCGATGAGCCTTCTATATCCTTCCGCCGCTGTGTCTATGTCACCGATGTTAAAACCAGCTCTAGCTCGCCCTCGATGTATTCGTATCTCTGTTTCTACCTCTAGTTTAATGCCTTCATTCTCCGCCAACCCCAGTGCCTTCTGAAAAAACTCGCTCGCAGCCTGAACCGCATTATGTTTGTTTGATTTTTCACCGGCCAATATCAAATATTCGAGAGCTTTTGCAGCATGTCCACTCTGCTCGAAATGATGTGATAGCATCTCAAAGTGCTCCTCGATTCTGTCGGCGTAGAGTTCCTCCATTTCCCTAGCAATACGGCTGTGGATATCTCGGCGTCTTTGCTTGACTAGACTATCGTATGCCACCTCTTGTGTGAGTGCATGCTTGAAGATGTATGTGGATTGAGGATGTATACCCCTCTCGTAGAGAAGTTCTGAATCTTTCAAAACGGAAAGGTGCGTTAGCAACTCTTGTTCAGGAATACCCATGACCCGCTTAATCAATGCATAGCTGAACTCTCTTTCGATAGCGGATCCCGTCTGAAGCACTTCTTTGGCCCCTTCGGGAAGTGAGTCAACCCTGGCCATGATTACGTCCTGAATTGTAGATGGAATGGTCACCTCCCGGACGCCTTTGGTCAAATGATACCTGCTATCCTCCTTCTCTATAATCTTTAGATCCCTGAGGGATCTTATGAATTCTTCGATGAAAAAGGGGACGCCCTCTGTTTTTTCCAGGATGAAATCCTCAAGATCCCTTTCGAAGTCCGTCGCGTTTAATAAGTGGCTCGTCATAGTAAGGCTCTCACGGTTAGAGAGCCGATTTAGGTTGACCTGATTGTGGTAGGATTTGCCGCCCCAGGTGTGAACAAATTCAGGCCGGTAGGTGAATAACAGAAAAACCCTTGCACCGGCTATACTTTCCAAAAGATACCTTAAGACATCCTCTGAACTCTCATCCATCCAGTGGAGGTCCTCATAGACAATGATGAGGGGACGTATTTCCGATCCTTTTAGTACAATCAGTTTTAGCCCCTCAATGACCCCATCCTTTCGTGCCTCTGGGCTCATGGAAATCTTCTCAAGGCCACTTTCCTTCACCGAAAGCAGCTCTAGGATATAAGGAGCGGTAGAAGCTTCATCTGCTCCAAGCATCTCCAGACCTCTCTTCACCTTAGCCGTAATTTGGAAATCTTCATCAGTCTCCTGAATATCGAAGTTTGATTTTAAGATATCAACAACCGGATGGTATGCAACGCCTCTGCTGTAAGACAGGCACTTTCCCTCCAAGAATGTCACGTCCTCATTGGCCACAGCTTTTCTGAACTCATATAAGAGTCTGGATTTACCTATCCCCGCTTCGGAGACTATAGATAAGGCCTGTCCACGACCTTCCTTAACCCGCTCGAAACCATCAAGTAGTATCTCCAGTTCCCGCTCCCTTCCTACGAATGGGGTAAGCCCTCGCTCAGCATTCACATCGAACCTTGTCCTCCTCGTGCTAGGAGCGATCGCTCTATATACATTGACAGGCTCTTTCTTGCCCTTGACCTCCTTCTGCCCCAGGGCCTCAAACCGAAAAAATCCCTCAGTTAGCTTGAATGTATCTTCAGTCACATAGGTTGCCCCTGGCTCGGACAATCCTTCCATTCTAGAGGCAAGATTCACCGTTTCCCCTACGGCTTTGAACTCTACGCGAAGGTCATTACCCAATGTTCCAACCACTACGGGTCCGGTATGAACGCCCACTCGCATTTTGAGCGGTGGTAGACTTTTTCTCTCTTCCTTCATCCTATCGCTGAATTTGGTCATCTCCCGGTGAATCGCTAGAGCAGACCGTATCGCCCGCTGAGGAGCATCTTCTAATGCAATAGGGGCTCCAAAAAGGGCCATAATCCCATCACCAGTCATTTCATTTACAGTGCCTTCATAATCGTGGACCTTGTGAATGAGAATCTCATAAACTTGATCCATGATATCGTAGGCTTCCTCAGGACCAAGCCTCTCAGATAGCTGACTATAACCTTCCATGTCGCAAAACATTACTGTGACTTGCTTACGCTCACCTTCAATCCTGTCCCTTTGAGAAAGGATTTTCTCGGTCAACCCTTTCGGAAGGTATTTTTGGATCTTTTCGATCTTCTCATCAAAAGAGGGTTCCTTAGGGGAAGGCTCAGAGGGAAGAGTTAAGTTGTGGCCGCATTCGCCACAGAATTTGTCGCTCGGGAGGATTTCGGCAGCGCACTGTGGACAGGCTAGCACAAGCTTCGCCCCACACTCACGGCAAAACTTCTTTCCCTCAGGGTTTTCCGTCTGGCATTTCGGGCACTCCATATTAATGCCCCAGAGAAGTTAAGGAAAAGACGGTTTCCAGCTAATTGATAAGACTCACTTTTCTAAGGACGGAGTTTAGTAAAGATATGCTTTTCTGTCAATCAAAGGGGCCACCAGATATTGTGGTAAAGTTTCGTGGTTGAAAATTCCAGTATTCTTGCCAAATCGTTGATTCTGACTGAATCACGATTCATTGAAGTATTGATCTGGTAATCGGAAGTTTTTCGGCTTTTCGCCACCAAGCATTCATAGCAGAAGTCTTCAGTCGGCTGGTATTAAAGGTTTCTTATCGTATACTGAAATTTTACAACAGCCGATTTGAGCATCAATACCAAACGTAAGCTTGAAAAGGTGGGGATTCCGGAATCATAGCACGATACTGAAAATGCGCTTAATCCTCTTCTTTCATCGTTGCCGTGATACTGCAATCAGCCCTGGCTGAACAATCCAGATTCTCTCGCCAATTTCATCGCCATTGATTTGGCCGTTCTGGTTTTGAAAAAAAGCTTCAACCCGGTCCGGAGTCTGTCTATAATCTCATTTTTGTCCGTTTGGTCCATAAACCGGGTTCCGAACATATCTTCGAATCGAAGAAGACTTTCAGGTCCGTATTTGTCTAAATAGTCTGCTTCCAGCACTATGGTGGCTGAAGGGTCCTCCATGGCGAAGATCTCTTCCGGTTTATCATGGATAGCAATGATGGAAGCGATGATTTGGGCAATTTCTGTACTACAGCCTAGTTTTTTGAGTATGATTTTGGCGAGGACGGCTCCATGTTTCATATGGAGATCCACGCTGGCCGCATCTATTCTTTGACTCAATGATGGTGCCTTAACAAAATCATCAAAATTTACTTGGCTCCACCCAATGTCATGCAAATAAAGGGTCGGGATGACAATGTCCTCTGCACCTTTCTCATGCTGAAGCAGCTTTCTTGCATAACCGATGGTTCTAAGCGTATGCTCGTAGTCGCCAGGGCGTCCACGGTCGAGATAGGGCTTAACAATTTGCTTGAGCTGGCTTTCCAGATTCTCGTCCATTGATACTGTATCCTTTTTTCCCACTTTAGCTATGAAACCTTCTTTTTTGTCTAAATAAAGAGAGCGGAGAGAACCAGCAGGCTTAACAGAATAATGTGTCCTGCTAAGATACTGGCTAGCAGATTTTGAGGGGTTTCTTCATGACGGGACCTCCAAAATGGAAATTAACGTTTGGAAGGAAATGCTTTAATGATGCAACGACAAAAAGTGTATCAAGTCAAGAGAATTTGGCTTACGGAATCACTTGGGAGTAACAACTTCTGAATTATCAAATAGGAGGTAGGCCTCAAGATCTTGTGGTCGCTTCTTGAACCTCAAAAGTGCCACAGTCGATGGGTGGGTCGAATTTAATTTTATTGAAGATTACATTTGCCAGTCATCAGTTTTTCGGTTTTTTCAAACGAGCGAATCGTAGCATGGTGCAAAATCACATGGAAAACTTGAATCACTAGATATGGACCTTCTCAATTCCAAGGGCGAATTTGAATAGAGGATAGCTATCTTGGGAATCGTGCTTAAATTAAGAATAGGATAGGGTATATTGAGGATCTTCTTAGTTGTTCTCTGCGTTTTTAAGGTTTAGTTCAAACGCTCTGCAAAAATGTTCCACTCAATATAAGAATATGCGATTTTATTTTGTGATCCAAAAATATTTTGTCATGGAAATCCCGGGAGAATTTGTGTCCTCATTAAAGATGATGGTCCCGGGAGGAAGGAGAGGATGTTATGGAGAAGAAAACTAAAAAAAACAACGAAAAGAAAACAGGTCAGGATCGCGAAATGCGCACTGGATGTTGTTATGTCGTCGATCCTTGCGGGTGTCTAGACTATGTAAATGCATGCTGTTGCTAAAAGACAGCCAGCATAAAAGAGGGCCTGGTGTGACAACCGGCCCTTTTCTATGCCACCAGAGAATGGGGGACGTTGGTAGGAATTGGAGGTTTTGTGGTCCCAAGTAACAGATAGGGGCAGGAGTGGGTATTAACGGCCCTGGGTTTACCCATCGATTTGCTAATTGGAGTCGAAGTATTTTGAGAGCAGCTCTTTGGTTTTAACCACGTTTAAGTTCAATCCCAGCTCCTTTCGGTCAAATCCCATGGCCAGGCCTAAGAGTTGAGGCAGGTAAAGTACTGGCAACTTGTAGCTTCCACCAAATTCAGATTCAATGCTCTTTTGATTATCATCGTACATGACAGAACAGAAAGGGCAGACAAGACACATGGCATCTGCCCCTGCATCTGCCACATCATCCAGTTTTTCTTTGGCCACAGACATGGCCGTCTTTTCATCCACAGGTAGAATCGGTCCACCGCAGCACCTCTTCTTCCCGGCATAATCAATGACGCGTGCTCCTGTCAGGGCAACCAGGGTATCGAGGGTCTGGGGATCTTCCACTTCCTCAAAGTGATCAAAGACCTCCGAAGGCTTCAGATAATGACATCCATAATGGACCGCAATAGCCAGATCATCGAGGCTTTTTGAGAGATGCCTCTTTATTTCCTGGGGGCCTATTTCTTCATATAGAATACGGGCAAAGTGTCTCACTTTTACCCGGCCATCGTACCGGAGACCCACTCTGGACAACGCTTCGTTTACTTCATCTCTCGTGTCTTCATCTGCTGCGAGCTGATGCTCCACCTCGGCCAGGGCGGATGTACAGGAGCTGCAGAGTGTGCACAAATCAAAATTGCTTTCCTTTGCGAGAGCCAGGTTATAAGCCCCCAGGACGAATGATGACCTCTGATCCGAGCTCTTGATGGGGAATCCGCAACAGATAAAAGTATCCAGATTGACCAGTTCAATGCCCAGCTTATCAGCCACTTTTCTGGCAGAGAGTTCGTAGTTCCTGGATCTTGCGGGAATCGTACATCCTAGAAAGAGGGCATAGGTCATAGGCTCGCTCCATGGGAATAAGAGACCTTAGTGAAGTGGCGGTTTATCATTTCTTTCAAAAGCACTCTTAGAATGTCAAATTCCAAAGCCCAAAGGCCAAATAAATACCAAATGACAAAACAACAAATAAAACCGTTAGGGTGCTTATATGTTATTTGGCATTTGGATTTTGGCATTTGAACTTAAGGGCATACGCAGTTACCCCAATAAGTTGTTAAGATATCAAGACATACAAACCAATAAGTCACTCTCCGCCTAGTCCGGTATAAGGTCCTTCATCACCTCACAGGAAGTGGGTAAAGGGGGCAGATCAGCTTTTTTCCGTTTTTTGTTGTCAAAATCATCGAGAGGATAGATGCGGCCATGGGCTTTAATAAGATCCAGCTGTGCCCTGATGCCTGGGGGAGCATGCCCCTCTTTCACGGCCATGTTTTTCAAAAGGGTCATAATTTCTGTGATGCTTACCCCCTGAGGGCATCTTTCCTGGCACGCATAGCAACTGGAACATAGCCAAATAAAATCGCTCGCCAAAACTTCCTTCTTGAGTCCATAAAGGGTTAGACGGATGATTCGGAGCGGATTAAATCGTTCATTAACAGCGGTGATAGGGCAACTTGCCGTGCAGGTGCGGCAGGTGAAACAGGCCATGATCTTTTCACCGCCCGGTTGTTTGGCCAATTCATACTTGAAATTGGAGTCTGTGTTTTCAAAATCGATATCAGCCATATAATCCCCTCGCCTTTTGTCCCGACCTATTTCCTTCGCATTGTATTCGTTTGCAGAACCCACCAGCTTGGTTGGTGGTATAGTTAAGCTCTTATTGTAAAAAAAATCCAATGACGGTTTCTCTCGCCCGCTCCCCCACACCCGTGCGCGGGGTCGCTAGAGCACACCAGCCGTCGCTAAAGCTATGGCCTGGCAGGCAGGGTACACGGAGAAAACTAAAAGAAATTTTAAGCCGCAGATGTACGCAGATATGAAGGATCGCTTGCCCGTTCCACCGGGCGCTCAAGCTATCCTTCAGTCGATGATCAAAGAAATCCTGTCTCTATCCTGTCAAAAAAAATACTTTGGGCCTCTGAGAGCCCTGTCAGAGATTTCTTGAGACCCTTTAAGGGTCAGCAATCAAGCCCACCACTTCGAGCTGCAATAATTGACTCTTTGGTCAATGAAGGCCGTCGGAGGTCTTTAACGGGCCTTTGCCAGGTCCCGTAGAACGCGCTGCGCCCTTGCAACAATTTCAGAAAATTCCCAACCCATGCCCGGGGCGCAGCTTTCAAAGAAGAGACGCTCCTTTTCCAGGCTCAGGTCTCCAAGGGCTTCCCCGATAATCTCTGTCCGCTTTTTCGCCAGCCTGTTCCCTCTAACGGACTTGCAACTCTCATCGTGACAACCCATGATCATCACACCATCCGCACCGGATTCCAAAGCCTTTAACACGTATTGCAGATCCACCCTCCCTGCACACGGGACCCGAACAAGTTGGAGACCATCTGGCAATGGAAGCCCGGTTAAAGAGGCCATTCGGGCAGAGTCGAAAGCCGAATTCTCGCAGCAGAAAGCGACCAGGGAGATATCGTCCCCCTTCGTGTGGCCAGGCCGCTTCTGAGCCGCGTTCTCAATCTCCCCCATTATCTCATGATCCGTGAAATGTGCAATCTGAATGGCATCCATGGGACAAGCGGCCGCACAAATACCGCAGGCCTTGCACGCCAGGTCATGGAATACGGGCCTCACCTCATAGTAAGATATGGCAAGGTGAGGACAGGAACGATAGCAAGTCAGGCATTTGCCGCATTTTGCCTCGTCAAACAGCAGTCGCTTATCCGCCGCAACCACTCCCCCTTTCCCCAAGAACTGGTGAATGTCCATTGCTGCGGCCTTTGCTTCTTCAATACCCTCTCTTAGTGAGGTAGGGCCTTTTGCAGAATCAACCACCCATATGCCGTGGCGATTGGTATAAATGGGTTGGTTATAAATATTCTCACCCTGGAAAAAGCCACTTCGGTCGGCCGTTACGCCCAATATCCCCGCAAGATGCATCATCTCTTTCGGGGCCATGTAGGCTTCCTCCAGAATCAAGAAGTCTGTAAAGATTGTCACTTTTTCTCCTAGTTCTTGGTCGTCATAGGAGACCGTGACCTTATCGCTCTCACTTTCGATCTCTGGCTTGATTCCAGTCAATTTGACAAAAAGAACCCCTGCGTTCCTCGCCCTGTGGGTGAGCCTTTCAAGGCCATAGTCGGCCACCTGAAATTGGTCCACAAGGAAAATGACCATGTTTTTCCCTTCTGAAGCGAGTTTTGTGGCTGTCTCCACTGCCCTCTTTTGAGAAAATGGGTTGGAGTGATGGGTAAAACCGCAGAGGAAGACGACCTTTCTGGGAGAATCATTGGAAAGAAAGGGGTCATCGCCAGAAGGGGAGAGTATGGATTCCACCCAGGACAGATCCTTTATCCTATCAGACGCACTCAATCCCCAGGACTCAAAATTGGCCACAGGAGATGGCTCGCTGGAGAGAATGACGGCGCCTACCTCTTTGTGGATTGTGTCCTTGCCATTTCCTGTTAACCTCACCCGGAAATTCCCTGGTGAGCCTTGAAATTCCAGGATCTCTGCGGGTGCCATAATCTCGATCCCCGGATCATCTTTTAGGTCCTGTACCAGAGAACCGGCTTGAACAAGAGGGCCCTCAGGGCTACCCCATAGATGGGTATGACCAGCAATGTTTGAGGCCTGGCTGCACAGAAGGACTTCGTGACCCATTTTGGCCAGTTCGAGAGCAGCCAGATGAGCAACCGGCCCAGAGCCCACCACCAGTACTGTGGAGGAAATATTCATCTCCACCCTGTCCAGATTCTCTTTTGCACGGTGCCTGTTCAATTCAATCCGCCGGTTGTTCCCTGCAATGGTGCCAAATTAATTTACGGTGACCAAATCCTTTATGGGTCTTTAAAAACTCCCAGATATTTGGCCATTTCCAAGGCCGCCCTTTTTCCATGGGTGATGGATTCAGCCACATTCATAGGGCCTTCTGCACTCCCGGCCACAATAACACCTTTGTTTTGCTTTGGATCCGGCGCGGAGAAGAACCCATCCTCGTCAAGGGAAAGTCCGAGCATATCTTTGAAGAAACCATGGGATGCGGAGGGCGTTATGCCGACAGAGAGAATAACCATATCAAAATCCTCTGTGATCGTTCTCCGGGTCTCTTCATCGTAAAAGCTTAGGGAGACGGTGTCATTGCCCGCTGGATAGACATCCCCTGGGAGTCCCCTTATGAAACGCATGCTATTTCTGGCCTCCTCGTAATATCGCTCGAAGTCTTTACCAAAATTCTGAATGTCCATATAAAAAAGGGTTATTTGGATTTGGGGATGGACATGGAGGATCCTCAAGGCCATCCTTAAAGCATAACCGCAGCAGACCCTTGAGCAATAATCATGGTTCAGATGGGGGTCGCGGCTCCCCACACACTGGATGAATGCCATGCTTTTTGGGGGAGCGTTGTCAGAGGGTCTATAAATGTCCCCTTGAAGGCGGAGGCCCCTTTCCAGATCCATTTCTGTGACCACATTCTCAAACTGCTGAAATTTGAATCTTTTGATTTCTCCTGGATCAAAGGGCTCATACCCGATTGCCAACAAAACGCCATCCACCTGACGGCTATCCCTTTCCTCTTCTTCCTCAAAATTGATAGCAGCCTCAGGGCAAACGGACTGACAAGAGCGTTTCTCCCTGTCCTGGAGATCGGCGCATTTGGAGAGATCAATGGCATAGAAGGGATGAAGATGCGGAGAAGGGGCTGCGATGATGGCACCCTTTGGACACTTTTCGTAACAGAGCCCGCAGTCGGTACATTTTTCAGGGTCGATGACTTTTGGCCCAGATCGGAAAGATACCTGAAACGTCTTCCCGTTTCGTTCTATGGCTTCAACCTCTGTTCGCAATCTGAGCTCAAGCCCGTCGTCTCTGGAAGTCTCCTGCAGTCTGGCCTGAACCAGGCAATAGTTACATTTGGCACATTTGTCTGTCGCTTTACAGGTGAAGTTGGCCGCATGACCCCCTATAAATGACCTCCTCTCAATGAGGAGCACCCGAACCCCCATCTGGGCCAGCTCCTGGGCTGCTGTAAGGCCCGCAACGCCTGCGCCTATCACGAGAACTTGTTTCTTTTTTGCCATTGGTTTTGGGTTTCTTTTTCTAGGAAGATGGTCCCGGCATTCTTAGGGTCAATTGACCCTATCGTAAATATACTCTAGCCACATTTCAATCGCAAAAACGCAAAGAGAAATCTAATTCCTATGACCCCGGCATGCCGGTTCATGCTCATGGGGCAAAGGGGCCCCGGGTTTTTGCCCGTGTCAATAAGGCGGTTCTATGACCTCTGGGTCCGGATTCGCTCCGGGGTCATTTCGTCCTGTTCCTGCTGTACCTGTAAAAGCACAATGGCACATATGACCAGAATGCCGCCCAGGATCTGAAGAGTTTCCAGGGCCTCTCCGAGGAAGACAAAAGCGAAGAAACCCGCGGAGATGGGCTCCAACGTTGCCGTTATGCTGGCGCGGGTGGAACGGATATAGTTAATCCCCACGAAATAAAGACCAAAAGGCATGATGGTGCCCACAACAGTGATGTAGAGGATCCATCCCCACTGAGGCCAGCTAAATCCAGCAGTCACATAGTGAAAAGGTGGGTAAACAATATGCCAGGCGAGGGCAGCAAATGCCATGGAGTAAAAAAGCATGGTCCAGGGGCGGTAGCGGTGCATCCCCCGTTCTACCAACAACGTGTATCCAGCAAAGCATAAAGCAGAGGCGAGACCTCCCATGATGCCTAGACGGTTCATCTGGAGGAGCTGAAGATTGTAGCCGCCCACCACAAGATAGCAACCCCCAACAGCGAGAATGATCGCTGAAAGCTTCGCAGCTGTCAGTCGTTCTTTCCAGAAACAAATGGCATAAAAGGCCACAAACACGGGGGCCAAATACTGGATCAGGATGGCCGCTGCAACCTGGATCTTGCTAATGGTGTAAAAATAGGTGCCCTGCACCAGAGTCATCCCAACGCCTCCCAGTAACAGGAAGTAGCCCAGGTCTTTAACTCTGATTCTAAAGAGTCCTTTTGAAAGGATCGCGAAAACCGTGGCTATCAATACTGATGAGAGGGTGACTCGAATCTGGACCAGTTCAAAGGGTGTCATCCCCTGCTCGAACAAGCCCTTGCCTGCCGTGCCAGATGACGCCCACATGATGGCAGCGGCCACCACACAGAGATACCCTTTTATGAGATTCATTTCTGTCTAATACCCCCTAAACCTGCTCCAACGCCCTGGCCATTCGTGCACCCTCCCTCTCATCCACCATGTATAGAATCACACCTCCGCCTATGAATAATATAAGGATGGAGAAGATGGCAATGCGCGGATTGCCAGTCAAAACCCCTACCCAACCCACCAGAAAGGGGCCGATGACAGCTGCGAACTTGCCCAGCATGTTGTAGAAGCCAAAGAACTCCGCCGCCCTGTTAGCAGGGATGATCCGGGCGTAAAAGGAGCGGCTCAAAGACTGCACGCCCCCTTGTACCAGCCCAACAACCACTGCCAAGGCATAAAACTCAGCCGTCTTTTCCATGAACATGGCCCATATGGTCACCCCCACATAAACGGCAATGCCCAGGAGAATAGCTGCCTTTGTTCCCAGTTTTTCGCCCAATTTCCCAAAGGCGATGGCAGCAGGGAAACCCACAAATTGGGTAATCATCAAGGCGACAATCAGACTATTGGCCTCAAATCCCAGTGACATCCCATAGTCCACGGCCATCCGTATGACCGTATCTACGCCATCAATGTAGAGCCAATAGCCAATGAGGAACAAGAAGACCAGTCGAAGCTTACGGATCTCCCCAAAGGTTTTTCTCAGCTGTCGAAAACCCGCCCCCACCATGGCCCAGCCACTCTTTCGGTGCGCCGTGGTTGGTTCCTTCACAAAGATCATAATGGGGATGGAGAATACCGCCCACCAGATAGCCACGTTAAGAAAGGATATTCTTACGGCTTCGCTGGCGTCCGCCAGACCAAAGGAGGCAGGTTTCAGGGTCATGAAGATATTCATGGCAAACAGGAGGCCGCCCCCAAGATAACCGAGTGAGAAACCCAAAGAGGAAACCATGTCCGTTCTGTCAGGGGGGGAGACGTCAACGATGAGTGAGTCATAGAACACGTTCCCCCCCGAGAAGCCGATGATTCCCAGGACATAGAGCAAAACAGCCACCTGCCACGCCCCCTTAGCCACAAAGAACATCCCGCCAGTCATGATGATCCCCATGGCCGCAAAAAAGAGGAGGAACTTTGTCTTTGCTCCGCCCCGGTCGGCGATAGCCCCCAAAACGGGGGCTAGGGCAGCAACGACGAGGCTGGCGATTGAATTGGCCATGCCCAATCGAAAAGTACTCGTCGTGACCTCCACACCCGTGCTCCAGTATTGCTTGAAGAATACGGGGAAAAATCCGGCCATGACACTGGTGGCAAAGGCAGAGTTGGCCCAGTCATATAGGGACCAGGAAATCACCTTTTTACTGGCAATTTTTTTGTCCATCTATCGGTTGTGATCCGCTCTGTCTATTCTTTTGGGTAGGGAGTTGTTTTGAATTTGCAGGGAGTATACTGAAATTTCCACAAATTACAACACCGGACAAAGATCAACACAGGTACAGGACCCCCTCAACAAATTTGAAACAAAGGAGAGACTGCTTGCACACGGACCCCGAGGATGCCATAATCGTAGTATAGATGCTCTGAGAAAGCCAGATCTGGCAAAGGAGTGAACCAAATGATCGAAGAGATCCGCCCCAATCTATTTCGAAATGAGATCCCTCTACCGAAGAATCCCCTCAAGTACCTGAACTCCTACGTGGTAAGAGCGGCTGATAGAAACCTTATTATCGATACGGGCCTGAACCGAAAAGAATGCATAGACGCGATGGAGGCCGGGTTACGCGAACTGGACATTGACCTGGATCGGACCGACTTTTTCATTACCCATCTTCATGCCGATCATATTGCCATGGTCTCAAAGCTGGTCAGAGGTAACCGTGAGGTGTATTTCAACAGGCCGGACAGAGAATTCATTCTAGTGCCGGAACGCTTTGAGCCGATGGTCGCCTACGGCGCCATGAACGGGTTTCCAGAAAAAGAACTCAGAACGGCTCTCTATAACCACCCCGGATATAAGTACGGAGCAGAGAGAATTCCTGACATGATCCTTCTGGACGATGGACAGACATTGCAAGTCGGGGATTACAGTTTCAGATGTGTCAGTACCCCCGGACACACCTGGGGGCACACGTGTCTGTACGAATCGGATCAGAAGATTCTCGTCTCCGGTGACCACATCCTCATCGATATAACACCGAACATTCAGTGTTGGACAAACCAGGGGAATCCACTGAAGAACTATTTGGCCAGTCTGGACAAGGTTTATGGGCTGGAGGTTGATCTTGTGTTGCCGGGACACAGACGCCTGTTCTCGAATCATAGAGAAAGAATCGAACAGTTGAAGCGCCATCATCAAAACAGGTTGGATGAAATCCTCATGATCTTGAAAGAGGGTCCGAAGCATGCCTTTCAAGTGGCAGCAGAGATGACCTGGGATATTGAATACAGATCGTGGGAGCAATTCCCACTCCAACAGAAGTGGTTTGCCACTGGAGAGGCTATGGCGCATCTGAGATATCTTGAGGAGAGGGGACAGATCCAAGGCAGAAAAGAAGAGCAGATGGTCACCTATGCCCTTGATCATGCCTAAGCCTGCTTGAGGAGGATTCAGCGTTCTTTGCCCCCAGAGTTTTTCGAAGGGCTGGAAGGAGCGTTGAGGATTAATTGAGAATGTAACGGAGCGGATTTACAGGCACCCCGTTCAGGCGAACTTCGTAATGTAGATGCGGCCCGGTGGAGCGACCCGTACTTCCCACCTGGGCTATTTTTTCACCTCGCTTAACGTTCTGGCCTCTCTTCACAAGGATTTTGTTCAGGTGCGCATATATGGTGGTCACCCCGTATCCATGCTTAATGACCAAAGTTTTGCCAAGTCCGTGGTCAAAGTCCACGCCGAACACAAAGCCGTCCGCAGGGGCAACAATGGGCGCATTCATCCTTGCTGAAATGTCGATCCCCTTGTGAAACTCCTTTTCATCGGTGAAAGGAGAGATGCGGTGTCCAAACCGGGAACTCAGCCACCCCTTGGTCGGCCATATGGAAGGCGTTGAGGCAAGGAGTTTTTTCTGGCTTTCCAAGAATTTTCGGAACTCGCTCTTATCCCGCTTCAGCATGGCCACTTCAGTTTTCAGATTATCCAGGGAATGATGCATCAAGCGAACCTGATCTTTGTGGGTCTTTGCCTCCGAGTAATCGGGCCATGGTGATGAAAGGGCTGAACCACCCACACCCCCGGGCGCATTACCCTCTGCTGTTTCCAGGTTCATCATGACTTTCAGTTTGAGATCAAGTTCCTTCAATTGACCCATGTTTCCGATAATCTCATCAATGCGTTGGGCCAAATGAATGAACTGCCTTTTTTGCCGTTCATTCTCGTTTTGCAGCTGACTCAGGAGAGGCATCTGGTCTCGCATGGCTTGATATTCTCGGAAAATCCAGAAAAGAGAGACAACGCAGGTCAGGAGAAAGAATATAAAGAGGGGAAGCAGAAGCTTGGGAAACTTCATTTGTCTGGGGCCTTTTGTATCATCAGGAACCCATATCAGTGTGATGCTTTTGAAAGCCAAAACAAACCTCCCATGGATTTAGAACGCAAACAGGGTGATGGGCCCGCCTGCGCCGCGGATCAGGGACCTGCCAACAGAAACCTAAGGGACAACACGACAACACCGAGAACTTGTGACCAAATGATCATTTTCTGAACACCATCCACGAAACGGATTATTCTAGTCGGGTATAAATGTAAAAGGGATAGTCTCGGTGAAGTCATAAGATTTGGGGGTAAACACGCTCCCTTTCATTTGAATTTCATGTGGGCGTCCAGTGCAGGGGAAAACACCCTCGGGGTTCACCCTAATCGTGAATGCGGGGCTACGTGAAGATCCATGTCCGCCTCACATTGCAGGGTAAACCGAATTATAGGTAAGCAAGAACGATTCCAAAACAATCGTCCAGGCCGTTAATTCAGTAATTTTAATAGGTTAGGCTAAATCGCGGAGGCTTACGCCGAGGAAATGGAGGGATTTACGTATCCTTTTGTGAACAGCTGGCTGATCAAAATATGTCAAAATGCTCCGTCCTCCCCCATAAGAGACGGTGTTGCAATTCGACAAAGCTGTCATTCCGGGCGAGACCCGTGGTTCGACATACTCACCACCCTGAGCAAAGCCGAAGGGGAATCCAGGGGGATCGTATAATATCAAATCATTCTGGATCCCGGCTCGCATCCCGCTCCGCGGGATTTGGCCAGGATGACGGATTGCGCCACAGGCTCTCAAGGGGAAGGAGATCTTTTTTATGGTAAAAAGAAGGATGGACCGCTCCATAGAACTGGAGGTCTCACGGTTATTCCCTATCTGCCAGTTTAAGCCTCACGAAGAGCCAGGGTGCGCCCAGCCCGCTCCACAGCCCCATCAAGGCGTAACGAATGAAGCGGGTGATCTGTTCAGGTTCCAACCCGCTAAAGGCGGCGCGCAGCCACAGCCACAGGGTGAACAGGATCGGCACCCCAATAAGAAATCGCAAGAGCCGCTTCCACCATAGACCACCAGATTTGAAACGCACCCACCGACGCTCAATGGCAAAGCCTGCCCCCATTCCCATGAGGGTCGCGCCAATGATGAGGCCGTGCCTCCCTTTACCCGGGACCAGGAGCACCATTAAGAGGGGAATAAAGATTCCTGCGCACAGTTGCCATTTCAGGCCTTTCTGCGCGAGCCATGCCTCCACGACCGGTTCCAGCCTGAGATAAAGGAGGAGTAGGGCGGCGCCTAAGAGATACCCGCCCAGGAGGTCGGTGGGAAAGTGTACGCCAAGGTAGAGTCTTGAGAGGGGTATTAAGAGCATGAGGCAACCGGCTAAAATCCATGGCCCCGCGCCTCGGAAATGGTTGGCCAGGTAACCCCAGACCACGACGGCGTTTTGGGTGTGGCCACTGGGGAATCCCCCCCCACTCGCTTTGTACAAGGGAATCACTCGAGGGTCGACCTGATAAGGCCTGGGTTGAGCCGCAAGCAATTTAGCCAGCGCGTTCAGGTAGGCAGAGAAAAGAAAAAGGATGGTCAGCCTGGCACCGAGACGCCGATTCAGACACCAATAGACGACGGGAAGCAACAGCATGAAAAACGGCTGATCTCCCATGAAAGTAAAGCCTTTAAACGGCAGGTCGAGGGCGGGGCTGAACTGTTGAAACCAGATAATGACGCTTATGCCCCAGTCCAGGATACTCTCCATGACTGTCCTTTAATCCTATTTATCTCCTGTCTTGAAAGTGGAGAGAAACGTCTGAAGGGAAACGACTTTTGCATAGGCAAAGCCCAACGCCGACATGAATGAGGCATGCACTTGTTTTGCCGGAATCACGCTATCTTCGAATTGTAGGTCTCGCGTGGCGCAGGCATCGTGGATCACCGTGCACTTGAATCCATGATCGGCTGCTGCCCGTGTGGTGGCATCAATACACATATGACTCATGGCGCCGCAAATGACCAATGCGCTGATCTGGGCGCCCTTAAGCTTTTCAATGAGGTCTGTGTCGCGAAAACCATTGGGGAAGTGTTTCTGAATGACCAGATCCGATGGAAGGGGCTTGACGCTCTCATGGATTTCAGCACCTTTTGTATCGGGAAGAAAGAACCCGGCTCCTTTGCCTAAGGACACGTGCTGTATGTATAAGCTTGGAAGGTCATTCTTTCGGAATAGATCCAAGAGTTCTTTGGCCTTTCTTGAGCTTTCCTCCATCCCGACCAACTCCATATTCCCGCCTGGGAAGTAGTCATTCTGGATATCAATCAACAATAGCGCCGTCTTCATAGTGGTCTCTCCTTCTCATTAGAATGTGTTTGCCATAATAAGTAAGATAATTATATTTAGGGGGTGTGATCGTGTCCTTTGTGTCTGCGTCTAGTCACATATATACTATTGATATAGTGATGTTAATATCTTTTTTATTTCGCGGGTATCGGAGAATTCTAAAGCCATTCATTCATTAATATAGATGTGGTGAGGCGTTCTTTTGCCCATCGCAAGCCTAATCGCTCTTTGTACCAGTGATCAACCCCTTGCCCTGTTTTGAATTGACAAATTTCAGGCTCCCTTGCAAGAATGAGTTGGCTTTTAGCTATCAACTGCATCCATAAGCAATTGGGGAGACAAATTCCCTCTCTCAGGCGATCCCTGACTGTAAAATGATGGGTGAAAATCATCTTCAGGAGATGAACAACCATGCAGCTGAACTTCGTTGAAGCACGGGACCTGCCAGATGCCTGGTTTCAGTGTGTGTACCGATTGTTGGAAACCGGTCGGGAATATACCATCGACAGGGGCAGCTATGAGGGGCAAAAGCGCCTGGAATTCGACTATGTGACCATCCAAGTGAAGTTCCCTGGCGTGCGACCCCTACTGCCTGATATCCCTCCTTCGCTCGGCATTCCGAATCCGGTGGCTGATGGATATCTTGAGGAGTACCTTCCTTATCTTATGACCTCAGCCAGACAGCCTGGAGAAGATTATACCTATGGTCAATACTTGGAGCCACAGATCGAGGAGGTCATACGCATGTACA
>WOR8_10005176_pt1 | contig 20734 bp, 18 predicted proteins | sample DeeMarSeWOR38_10_FD_19890 | JGI IMG/M metagenome (IMG submission 19890) | reverse complement strand
ATTGATAGAAATATATCCCGCTTGGAAGATTGCTGCCATTAAACTCAACGTCATATTCTCCGACAGGTTTTTCTTCGTTTACAAGTATTGCTATTTCATTACCGAGTATATCGAAAACTTTTAATTGTACAGACACGCGATCGCGTGTCCCTACCTTAGGAATGCTGTATTTTATTTTTGTGCTTGGGTTGAATGGATTGGGATAGTTTTGAGATAGAAGAAATTTTTCCGGAATCCCAGTATCCGGATCTGGATAATCGGAGAAAGTGGAATCTCCCAATAGTATCCCGTTTAATTGAACGCCTATTAAATTGAAGGTGTCTCTCTTTGAGGGAGGATACTCCCATTCGAGTTGATAAGTAATTCCAATATTATTTGCTGTGTGGTATGTGTATCCGAAACCACCTGTATGATAAACTGAGTTTCTTATATATTGCTGTCCCAAATTATCATTTCCAAACAGGTTAATATTCAAAATGTGATATTCTATTTCATCGGGGGCTTGACTTAATACTGTGTCGTGTTTTATTCTTTCATCAAAAATAGGACCCCTTGGGGAACCAACTGAAGGGGAAACAAAGAACTTTCCATCATAAAATTTCCATCCTTCTGAATCATAACTGATGCTGTCTGAATATATTTTTTGGATTTCAACAATTCTTGTTCCATCGGCAGTAGTATCACTGATTGTTTTAATTATATTATAATGATTGGGATAATTAAAAGGGCTGGCTTGATAATACCACTTGTTTCCAATCTCCAATGGAAAATAAATTGTATTATTTAAATGCTTAATAACACCATCATAACCGACTAACCATCCTAAATCATCATTTATAAAGAACCAATCTGTGTAGAAATCTCCATAAGTTGAGTCCTCAGTTGTCCAGCTATTACAACTATTTTCTGTATACAAAATTTTGTTTGTGCTTACGCTCGACCATAAATACCCGCAGACACGTCCCACTTTAGGAGATGAAAAATGAAATAACATAGTTTGAATATCTAGTGGGACTGGAGTCCAGGTCTCACCACTATCCTGCGATGAATAAAGAGTCCTGTAAGCCCCATGTAATACATATATACCAATACAGAACAGGGTGTCAGATTCAGGAAAACCTTTAATAGCATATAGACGGTGTGAATTAGAGTGTATTTTTTCCCAGGTTTCACCAGCATCTGTTGTTTTGAATATACTTCCTCCTGCAATTGTGCCTTCAGAAACTGATGCCCAACCAATCGTTTCATTTTTGAAGAAGAGACTATTAAACGAAAATGTGGAATCCACAATTATCTCATTCCAGGAGTTTCCGGAATCGGTAGTCTTTAGAATTCTTCGGGGTTCACAAGCAATAAATCCCAAATAATTATCATAAAAGTAAATATTTATTAAATCGAATTCTGGATAGACTGCTACTTCATTCCAGGATGTTCCACCCGTATACGATTTATATATTTTGTTATCTCCAATTGCAATTCCACTATCAGCGGTAAAAAAATATAAATCAACTAATGTATCGCTAGGGACTACAGGATAGGAAATCCAATTTTGTCCCCCATTACTTGTCTTTAAAATATTTCCGTCATTAGAAGTAATCCAACCTATCTGTTCATCGATAAAAAATACAGTAGTCAAATGGGTTTGTGTGTTGCTATTCTGGTAAGTCCACTGCGCAGAGATACTAATCGAGAAAGAATAAAAACCAGGAGAGATATTTGAAGGGCTCGCATTTTTAACCCTGTGGCTTATAAAACTTATTACAAAACAAGTGAACAATTCAAACAATGTCAACTTCAAACAACTTCCCCTCCTCTTAATAAGAGGAGGGGTGTCCCGATTTATCGGGACGGGGTGGTCTAGCAACCATAATATTTTATTAATTTTTAATTTATTATTACTGTTGCACCTCCCCCGGCTAAAGCCGACCCCTCCTCATAAATGAGGAGGGGAAAATCAAATTGTTTTCTAAATTAGTGTATGAGAACTTTTAACAGAAAGCATCTTAAACAAAAAAGAAAGGATTTAAGAAACAATCCTACTCAAGCAGAGGCATTTTTATGGGGATATTTAAAAGGGAGTCAGCTTGATGGCAGAAAGTTCTGACGGCAGGCAAGCATAAAATCATTTATCGTTGATTTTTACTGTTCTGCAGAAAAGCTAGTAATAGAGCTCGACGGAGATTTTCACTTTGATGAAGAAACAAAAAAGTACGATCAGGAACGAACAAGAAAAATTGAAAGTGAAGGATTAAAAGTAATAAGATTTGAGAACCAGGAAGTACTGCTGAATTTAGATAAAGTTTTAAATGAGATTAAAAAGAATTTCATAATATAGAATTATCCCCTCCTCTTAATAAGAGGAGGGGTGTCCCGATTTATCGGGACGGGGTGGTGTTCACTTACTGCATACTTTCCTATTTTTGCTAGTAATCATTCTCAATCACTTTCAAAAAGGTGATAAAATGAAAAAACTGATTCCTCTTTTTGCTTTACTATTTACCGCAGCTCTGCAACCACAAACAGATACAACTCTTTCTCAGCAAATTGAATCATTAAAAAAGTACAACGAAAATCTTGAGCACAGAATGGATGTGCTTGAAAAAACAATTGATGATGTTTTGTGGCATCAGCGGGTGGGTGATGTTGCATTCATTGATAAGGTTTATATGACCGGTCCGCCTAAATGGAAAGAATTAAATCCAACCGGACAGGGTGCTGGAAATCCTGTTAAGTTCTGGTCGTATGTTTTCATTCCAAAGGGATTAGACTTCATTCAAAAATATCCCTTAATCGTTCTGCCGCACGGCGGAGTGCACAGCAATTTTTCTACTTACTACACACACATAATTAAGGAGTTAGTGGCACAACAGTACATAGTTGTTGCAGCTGAATACCGGGGAAGCACCGGCTACGGAAAATCACACTACGAAAAAATTGACTACGGCGGTTTGGAATATGAAGATGTTGATTCGAGCAGAAAGTATATTCTGGATAACTACGAATTTGTTGATCCGGAACGTGTTGGAATAATCGGCTGGAGCCATGGCGGGTTAATTACTTTGATGAATATTTTCAATCATCCGGGAAATTATAAAGTTGCATTTGCGGGTGTACCTGTAAGTGATCTGATTGCAAGAATGGGATACAAAGATCAGGATTACCGTGATCTTTACGAAGCAGAATATCATATCGGTCAATCAGCGGAAGAAAATGTGGAAGAATACAAACGAAGATCTCCAGTCTGGAATGTAGATAAATTCGAAAACACACCACTGCTAATTCACACAAACACAAACGATGAGGATGTAAACGTTCTGGAAGTTGAAGCACTAATTCGTGCACTTGAAGCTGCAGATAAAAAATTTGAATACGAAATATTTGAAAACCTTCCAGGAGGTCATTCATTCGACAGGCAGGATACAAAGCTAGCAGTTACAATCAGAATGAAGATTTACAAATTCTTAGAAAAGTATTTAAATCCACCGCAACCATTTAAAAGTGTGGAAGATTTACGAAACAGAATCTACAGGTAGTATGGTTTCTATTTTAAGAAAAACATTTACTTTATAAGAACCATTTTTTTTGATTCGCGAAAATTACCAACGGAGAGCTGATAGTAATATATTCCAGTTGATAGTTCCTTACCGTCAAAATCAAACTCGTATTCGCCGGCAGGTAACTCTTTATTAATCAGTGTTGTAATCTCACTTCCCAAAACATCAAAAACTTTAAGTGTTACAAATCCCCTATCTGCAATCTGAAATCTTATATTAGTTCCTGGATTAAATGGATTTGGATAATTTTGCTCCAGCTTGTATCTACTGAAAAAAGAACCATCACCATCATTACTAACAGAACTAATAATAAACTCACCCAGTTCAGCAGAGAATGGACCACCGTAAGCACCAATATCATTCCTGATCGTTCCCTTTGCCGGCCATTTGCCCATTCCGGGATCTCCTTCGGGATCATTGTAAGCAGGATCAGGATCACCTGCATCAATACAAGCAGAACTATCCGATAAGTAAAAATTAGTTTCTTCAAAATTTGGATTCACATCTATATTTCCTGTTCCCGGCCAACCCCCTTCAACGAGATTATAGAATAGATTTGCTGCTCCTCCGCCAAGTTGTTCAATTTGATTTCCTAGTGTTTGTATGTTACCCCAAATAATATTGTTCTTTCCCTCAAAGGTGGTTGCCCAAACTAATATTCCCCCACCTTTTCCGGCAGCACCGCTTCCAGTGCCGGAGGAGGTGTTTCCAAGAATTGTATTATTCTCTATTATTTTTGGGGTGCTTCCTAAATTGCTCAAAATCCATATCCCACCTCCGCCAAATGTGGGGGCTCCCGTGACTGCTTGAAATACCTGGTTATTATATATAATGTTATTGCGAATAACTGCTCCGGTATAATTCAGCACAATGCCGCCGCCGTACATTCCCGAATTAGACATTATAACATTATTGAGTATGTGCGGATTGCCATCACCTACTCTTATTCCGCCGCCACCTGCACTGGTTACACCGGCTTCCGTTCTAATTGCTTCGTTTTCAATTATTAAATTATTCCTGATTGTCGGTGATGAAAGTGTAACGAGAATCCCACCTCCTTCAAAGTACGTTCCGGCTCCGTGCTCATCTATCCATTTAGTCCCTGTTCCTCCTGTCAGAGTAAATCCCTGTAAAGTAGCACTGCTATCTTCTCCGGAAATAATTAGTACGCAACTTGCCGTATCAGGATGGCTTGGCTGGCTTCCGTCAATAATTGTGTTCGAAATAAAATCAATATCATTATTAAAAATGTAATGGCTTGTAACAAGTATGTTTTTCCCTTTGAAGTTAATATTCTCATAATATCTATCTGGTGAAACAAGAACGGTGTCTCCATTGCCGGCTGCATCAATTGCCTGCTGAATTGTTGGATAATCTGTGGGAACATCTATTACGGTTGCAAAAGTTTTAATACTAATTAATATTAAAAGGGCTGTAAGAAGAACAGTATCTGAAAATTTCATCTCAACTCCTTAAAATTTGCAGGAAATAAAACTGAAATCAGTTATTTCAATATAAATAGAGAAAAATAGCCACTTTGACAAACCCTGTTAATATCCTGATTTATCTATTACAATAATCATATTTTACCCTTTTTCTTCAAAAGGAATGGTTTTTGTTGCAGAAAATATTGAAAAAACATTAAAAAACGGAGCAATTAACATGAAATTCCTTTTAGCTTTCATTCTTGTTGGTGCCATTGGTGTCGGCGCGTATTACTTTTTATTTGCAAACGCAAAAGGTGATGTAGAAGTTACAGGTAAAATTCAGGTCTCTCAGCAGCAAAGCTATGATATTAATGCACCTGCAGTTTCCGGACCTTTGTATCTCGCTGTCGTAAAAGGGACAGTAAAGAACAACACAAATAAACCTCTGAAAAATATTTTTATTAAATATTCAATTGCGGGTCAGCAGACCAGTGCTACTGTTTTTGATCTGGCTCCCGGGCAAATGCTTGAATACAACACGAAGGGTGTAAAAACAAAAGCGATGAATCCCGAATATTATTTCGACGGTGTGCAGTACGACGAAAAGACTCTGTAAGAGTTTTATTATCTTTCTTCTTAATGAAAGATAAGATTGTTCTAATTACAGGATCTACAGACGGAATAGGAAAACAGACTGCACTGGAGCTTGCTCAAAAAGGCGCAACTATTCTCATCCACGGCAGGGATTTGAAGAGAGGAAAAATGGTTGTGGATGAGATTATTCAACATACTACCAATTCTAACATAAATTTATTCATTTCAGATTTTTCCTCTTTAAAACAGGTAAAAAAGCTAGCGGAAAAAATTAAAGCTAAGTACGATCATTTAGACGTTCTGATTAATAACGCCGGTGTTTATATGAAGAAACGGATTTCAACCGAAGACGGATATGAAATGACTTTCCAGGTAAATTATCTTGCACATTTTTTTCTGACAAATATTTTACTTGATTTAATTAATCAAGGCGCACCGGCCAGAATAATAAACATAAGCTCGATGGCTCACAGCAGCAGTATAGATTTTAATGATCTGCAGAGTGAAAAAAGTTACAGTGCCTATGGTGCTTATGCGCTTTCAAAACTAGCAAACATTTTATTCACATTTAAACTTGCAGCCGACCTGCAGAACACTCGTGTAACCGTAAATTGTTTGCATCCGGGAGTTATAAACACGAAGCTTCTTCGTGAAGGTTTTGGTTCGATGGGTGAAGATGTAAAGGTTGGGTCGAAGACTCCTATATTTCTTGCATCATCACCGCAGGTTAAAGAGATAACTGGAAAATTTTATGTAAACAGGTTCAAAGGTTTAATTCCGGAAGAACAGCGAGCAGCAGGAATTGCTTACGATAAAGAAGTGCAGGAGAAGCTATGGGAAATCAGTATTAAATTAGCAGGTCCGAAAAGCCCGATTCAATAAACACTATTAGACAATTTTCTCTGCGGATTTTTTAATCGATTTTATCATCCCGCCGAAAATTAATCCGTGCAATGGATAAACTGAATACCAGTACAACAGTCCCCATAGACCCCGTGGTTCATAAAAAGCAGTTTGAGTCAGAGTAGAAATACTGCTGGAATTCTCTTCGACCTGAAACTGAAGCCATGCTTTACCAGGTAATTTCATTTCCGCACGAAGCCTAAGCAGCTTATTTTCTTCTATCTCTTCAACTCTCCAAAAATCAAGCGGATCACCCGGTAACAGTTCTGTTTCACTTCTTCTTCCTCTCCTTAGCCCAACTCCCCCAATAAGTAAATCTATATATCCCCGGATTCTCCATAGAAGATTAGCATACCAGCCGCTCTTTCCGCCGAGTGAAGTAAATGCTTTAAATATTGAATCAGCATCTGCATTTACAACGGTTTCTCTTTTTTCGATTATCATCCCTTCTTTTTGCGTAAGATGTAAGGGTGTCACTTTATTTTTGGTACTGGAAGAATAGGCGCTGAACCAAATAGTTTCGGTTTTACCCTCTTTGTTTCTTTGCAACGCAAGTTCTACCGCCTGCTTATAAGAGATGGGTGTGATGCTGAATAATTCTTTTGCTTTTGTACTTTTACAAATTAATTCATTTTTTAAACCATCAACCAACGGTTTTGCGATTCTTGATGGCAGCGGTGTAACAAATCCAATCCAGTGAGATGATAAACTCGGCGTTAGGACGGGAACTTTAATAAAGTATCTTTTTAAACCCCTAACTTCTGCATAAATACTCATCAGATCTTTATAGGTAAGAATATCTTCTCCCCCAATTTCAATTATTTCACCGGTTGATTTTTCAACTTTAAGTGCTTCAATTAAATACCTAAGCACATCTCTTATTGCAATAGGCTGGGTTTTCGTGTTTACCCATTTGGGGGTAATCATCACGGCAAGACGCTCGGTAAGGTATCTGATCATTTCAAAGGAAAGGCTCCCGGAGCCAACTATTACTCCGGCTCTGAATTCTGTTACGGGAACACTGAATTTTCTTAATGTCTCCCCGGTTTGCAGTCTGCTTGATAAATGTTTGGAAAGGTTTTCATCGGGAGATACCAATCCGCCGAGATAAATAATTCTTTTTACCTTTTGATTCTCTGCGGCACGGGCAAAATTCTCCGCGGCAATAATATCAGTTTTTGAAAATTCACTATCGCCCCCCATCGAGTGGATCAAATAGTATGCTGTTTCGACTCCCTTCAGTGCTTTGTTGAGCGAAGCTTCATCTAAAACATCCCCCTGATAAATTTCCGCTCCTTCCCACCTGTTCTTTAAACGTGATGAATCTCTTGCCAGACAGCGGACTTTGTATCCGCTTTCCAGGAGTCGTGGAACCAGTCTCCCTCCAACATATCCTGTTGCCCCTGTTACTAGTATCATCTTTTTATTTAAACGTGATTAACGTGACTTAAAAATTCTTTTCTAATTTCATCGTTAAGAAATTTTCCGTTGTAGCTCGATGTGATCGTTGAACTGTTTACATCATTTACACCTCTCGAAGCTACACACAAATGATCTGCATCAATCAAAACTGCTACATCATCGGTTTGCAAGGTTTCTTTCAGCTCGTTTGCAATCTGCATTGTCAGTCTTTCTTGTACCTGGGGACGTTTTGCATAATACTGTGCAATCCTGTTAAGCTTCGATAGTCCAATAACGTGATTTTTGGGGAAATATGCAATGTGAGCTTTTCCAATTATCGGCACAAAATGATGTTCGCAGTAGGAATAGATGGTGATATTTTTTTCAACAAGCATCTCGTTGAATTTAAATTTATTCTCGAATAGCGTTGACTGAGGCTTGTTATCCGGATTTAAGCCTTTAAATATTTCCTGCACATACATTTTTGCAACCCGCTGTGGAGTGTCTTTAAGACTTTCATCACTCAAATCGAGTCCGAGTATGTGCATTATTTCCCTGAAGTTCTTTTCAATCAATTCGATTTTCAAATCATCATCTATCTTAAATGCATCACTGCGTAATGGTGTGTCGAGAGAAGTCAGAATATGATCATCTATTATCTCTTCAAAATTTAAGTTGTGCCCCTTTCCGTTTCCGTTGTCTTTCATCAGTTTCTCCTTTTTTATCAATTAGAACAAGTAAAATAATTTTAAAGTTCGGGAGTGAAACAAATCGCTAATTAAGCTTAATCCAGTCAATTTTTAATTGAAACTCTCCGTATTGCTTATCTGCAATGAGTATCCCAATTTGTTTAATATCTTTTGATTCAAGTTTGGGTTTGTTAGAAAGGGCATTTCCCCTAAAAGTTGGTTTAAAGTCACTTAATGGAATTTTATATTCTTTCCACTCGCCTGCTTCCGTTTTAAACTTGGCCTGGTAAGAAATTCCATCAAGGTTATTATTGGTTCTGAATCTCAAGCTATAAATATTGCCATCACCCTTCACACGAATTATAGCCTCTTTAAAGTCTTTGAATTCATCTTTTATTGAGGCTCGGGCAGAAGCAAAACCTCCATTGTTATCCGGAGAAACTGTTCCTGAAAATATAGCAGTGCTGTCGGAGTTTATTTCAAATTTGCTCTCTGATATTCCTCCCATAACAATATCATTTATTGTTATCCATTCACCTGAAGTAGAAGGGGAATTAAAATCAAATATTACTTTTTCACTAATCATAATTAGACTCACTAATGTTAAAAATATGGTATGAATCATTTCACTTACTCAACTCGTGTTCTATTAATGAAGTGATTTTTTTACTATCAGGCTTTGTTATACTTCTGAAGCGTTTAACAACGTTTCCTTCTTTATCAATTATGAATTTTTCAAAATTCCATTTTATTGGTGACTTGCCGGTTACAGAATTATTCGTTAACAAATCGAAAAGTGGTGCTTTTTCCTCTCCTTTAACATGGACTTTATCGAAGATTGGAAAAGTGATTCCATAGTTAAGAGAACAAAAGTTTTTAATATCTTGGTTTGTACCGGGTTCCTGTCCTCCAAAATCATTGCACGGGAAACCAAGAATTTCAAAATCCCGATCTTTATACAATTCATAAATCTTTTGAAGACCCTCATATTGTGAAGTAAACCCGCATTTGCTCGCAACATTTACAATAAGTAAAACTTTGTCTTTGTATTCTGAAAGCTTCACTTCATTAAGATTTATATCCTTTACCACAAAATCACTAATATTTGCTGAGGTTTCTATAGAAGTCGAATTAAAAATTGAGAATGAAATTAATTTATTCATTGATATGCCTATATTGTTTTAATAGAGGATATACCCTCATCTATGTGTAATATTTGCCCTGTAATCCATAATGATTCATCCGAGAAAAGGAACAGAACAGCATTTGCAATTTCTTCAGGTTTCTAATTTTATTTAATGGATGTCTTTTAGCAGTAGCTTTTCTTTTTTCATCTGTTGAAAGCAATCGTTCAGCAAGAGGCGTGTCTGTTATTGAAGGTGCAATTGCATTAACACGAATATGTGGTACGAGTTCTGCTGCTAACGATTTTGTTAATCCTTCCAATATTTTTTCTTTCGATGACATTGTATTCCCATCTTATTTTTATCAATTACTATATTAACAAACTGATTGTTTGTTTAGTTCGAGAAATTTTTTTGAGATGTTAAAGTGTGATGTAAGCCAAAAAAGGGGGAATAGAAGCGAAAATCAACAATCAAAACACAGCACTAATCCCAATTGAGGGCAGAATTCCGATTGATTCATTAAACTCAGGACTCTGAGTTCTCAGATCCCAGCGCACACTGGTAATATTTTTCCTGTTATATATGTTTTGGATATCAATATAGGTTATCAAGCTCCATCCGCTAAAAAACCAATATTTATCAACCCTTAAATCAAGACTATGATTGTCCGGAAAGCGAATTGAGTTGTAATCGCTAATGTTCTGTGTTCCATCTTCATTGTATGGAGTGTAAGGTCTTCCCGTCGAATAGCGAAACTTAAGACTTGTTTCCCACTCGCTGCTGAATTTGTAGCCGCCACTTAGACTTACAATCCATGTTTGATCGTAGGAGCCGGTTCTTTCGATTTGGTCCAGAGCAGTATAATCGGCATCGCTGTAAGTAAAGCTAGCAATTCCGTAATAAGGTGTATCGGATAATTTTTTCTGCAATGACAATTCCACACCTCTTGCTTTTCCAATGCCAGCAGAAATCAATGGTTCCAAACCGAATGATTCGTAATTTTCATCTCCGAATCCTGCGCCAGTGTTCGCAAGGGTAAGATAAGTTCTAATAAGACTAACGGCATAATCAGAATAATCTTTATAAAAGCCCTCAACTTTTATTAAGGCATCTGCACTAACATAGTGATCAAATCCAAGTATATATTGATTAACCCGTAAATTTTTTAAATTACTATTTGACGGATCACCTGCTAACCACAAATAAGAAGGTGATTGATAATAGATCCCCGTGCTGAAGTTTAAGCGTGTAATGTCAGTTAATAAATATGATAAAGAAATACGGGGACTAAAATAAAGGTTTTGTTCAAGAGCACTAAAATAATCCGCTCTTAAGCCGAGATTTGTAACAAGTTTATCGAATAAACTTGTATTATAATTCAGATAAACGGCACCCTTATAATAAGTGGTGCTTGTATCCAGAGCAGTGGTCGGAAGCGAATCCCCATAACTTGTTCTGTACGTGGGAAGAAGAATATCAGCTTCAAAATTAATAAGCTTTGCGTCACCTCCAAAGGTTATATCAGCCTTGTTTGAAATCTTATAAGTTAATTCCGCATTTAGAGTATTTTCTTTTTCTTTTGATTTGTTAGTATAAACCGGGACCAAAAGAGAATCTCGCTGTTGTGTATCGTAATCAACAAAGTTTCTGCTTAGAGATATATTAATAAAACCATTATCAATCAAATGTCTGTATTTAATTCCGGTAAGATACTGTAACTGCTCGCTGCCTATTATACTTGAGTTATCATAACGCTGGTCCCCGGTATCATTAAAATAATTTATATTATCAATTGCGGAGACAAGTAAAAAGGAAATCGAATTGCTCTGATCAATTTCAAAATCAGCTTTACCTAAGATATCCCAGTATTCCGGGACAAAAGAAAAATCGGCAGCTTTAAATATAAAATCGAGGTAGCTTCTTCTTGCCGAAAAGATAAACTGAGAACCACTAGAAATCGGTCCTTCAACATTTAATCCAAATTGAGTCGCAGAAATTGTTGCTTTACCACCAATCCTGTCCTGTCTTCCGTTTCGCAAGTCAATTAATAAAGATGAAGAAAGTTTATCGCCGTTAACAACCGGAAATCCTCCTGTTGAAAAGGATGTGCCGCTTACAAAATCAAGATTGATATAGCTCAAGGGTCCTCCAGTAGCACCCTGAGTTCCAAAATGATTTATGTTTTGGACTTTATAACCGTCGATCAAATAGAGATTCTCAGATGGTGCCCCGCCGCGAACAACCAGATCATTTCTTCCCGGATCAGCCTGTGCAACACCGGGTAAAATCGAAAGGGCTCTTATTACATCTTCAAAGCCGCCCGGACTTCGGCGTATCTCTTCGTTGCTGAAACCTCTGGTGCTTATCAAATCGAGTCTGTTTGTTTCAAAGTAATCACTCTTAACAACTACATCTTCCAGTTCTATTGCTTCTTCCTCAAGTTCAAAAAAGACTTCTGGTGCAAAACCACTCATTACCATTACATCAGTTTTAGTCACGCTTCCGTAACCTAAAATCGATGCTCTGAGTTGATATTCGCCCGAAGGGATATTCTTAATTTCAAACCTGCCGTTTAAATCGGTTGAAGCACCGAAATTTGTATTAAGAACTAGCACATTTGCCCCGGGTAAGGGTTGCTGTGTGAGTTTATCAACCACCTTTCCGTAGATTGTAATGTTATTTTCCTGTGCGATTGCAAAGGCTGAAAAAAGAAGTTGTAATATTATTAAAATTGAACGCTTCATAAGTTTATGATATTTTAATCAATTAAATTGAACAAACAAAGTTAAAGAATAGTTCAAAATTTCTTTCTTAAATTCTGAAAACTGATATGCAAATGGTAAACGAAAAAAGAATACGGCTGCTGAATAAAGAAACTGAAACTAAGGGCCCAGTAATATATTGGATGAGCCGGGATCAAAGAGCACATGATAACTGGGCGCTGCTATTTGCACAGCAGTTAGCTCTACAAAGGAAAAAGGATCTGATCGTTGTATTTTCGCTTGTCCCGGAATTTTTAGGTGCAACTTTACGGCAATATGATTTCATGTTAAAAGGATTGATGGAATTAGAAATAGAATTTAATAAATACAATATTCCATTTATTATGTTGATGGGAGAAACATCCGTTGAAATTCCAAGATTCATAAAAGAGAGTAAAGCAAGCAGTTTAGTTACAGATTTTGATCCGCTGAAGATTAAAAGAAAATGGAAAAATGAAGTAACAAAAGAAATAGACATACCCATTTACGAAGTTGATGCACACAATATTGTGCCCTGTTTTTATGTTTCTCAAAAACAGGAATTTGGCGCTTACACAATTCGTCCGAAGATCCATAAAAACCTGCCTGAATTTCTCGATGAATTTCCAAAAGTTAAAAAGATGAAAAGCAGCGTATCGTTTTCATCAAATATAATTGATTGGGAAAAAGTTTACTCCTCTCTAAAAGTAGATGAAAGTGTTAAGCCTGTTGATTGGATTAAATCCGGGGAAAAGGCTGCACATAAAACCTTGAAGAAATTCATTGAAAACAAGATTGATAATTATGATGAGTTACGAAACGATCCAAATGCAGATGTACTATCAAATCTTTCGCCGTATTTGCATTTTGGGCAGATCTCTGCGCAACGTGTTGCTTTAATTGTAAACGGTTTGGGTGGTCATCCTTCCTCAGATTCTTTTTTGGAAGAGTTGATTGTGAGAAGGGAACTTTCGGATAATTTTTGCTACTACAATACTAACTATGATTCCTTTAAAGGATTTCCCGATTGGGCAAAGAAAACATTAAATGATCATCAAGATGATGATAGAGAGTATGTATACTCGTTGAAGCAATTTGAAAAAGCAAAAACGCACGAAGACTTGTGGAATGCTGCACAAAATGAATTAGTGAGCACTGGAAAATTGCATGGATATATGAGAATGTACTGGGCTAAAAAAATTCTTGAATGGAGTAAGTCACCGGAAGATGCATCAAAAGTTGCTATATATTTAAACGATAAATACGAGCTTGATGGCAGGGATCCGAATGGATACGTTGGCTGTGCCTGGGCAATTGGTGGTTTGCACGATAGGGCTTGGACGGAACGCCCTGTTTATGGAAAGATAAGATACATGAATCGCAATGGTGCAAAAAGAAAGTTTGATATAGACAAATATATTTCAAAACACTCTTCTGCTCAAAATGACTTGTTTAAAGATTAGCGCAATGTTAAGCTGAGTTTTCATGGATAGTGTAACATTAATTTTTCCACATCAGCTCTTTAAAAATCATCCGGCAATAAACAATAACAGAAATGTTTATTTAATTGAGGATCCTCTTTTCTTCGGTGATGCAAACTATCCCGCTAAATTTCACAAGCAGAAATTAGTTTTTCATCGTGCTTCTATGATCGGATATAAGAATTATTTAGAGAAGAGAAGACTAAAGGTTGGATACATTAATTTCTCCAACAATGGCAAAACGCTCGGGCCCAATTATCGCAGGTTCAGACTGTTTGGAGATTACGAAGATGCAATTGCAAAAGATGAATTAATCATTTATCACTCAGTCTTATCTCCGCTTCTAAATTCAGGCTTACTAATCCCCGAATATGTGGTTGAAAAATCAATTAAGTTCGCAGCACAAAACAAAATTCCAATCAATGTGCTAGAAGGAATTATAAGGCAGATAATCGGCTGGCGTGAATTCATAAGAGTTATTTACGAAAAACAGGGGGTTAATCAGAGAAACTCAAATTATTTTACTTTAAAAAAGAAAATGCCGAAAGTATTCTACGATGCAACGACAGGAATTGAACCTGTCGACTCAACAATTAAAAAATTACACAAACATGCATATCTCCATCACATCGAACGGTTGATGGTGCCAGGGAATTTTATGTTACTCTGCGAAGTAAATCCGAATGATGTATATAAATGGTTTATGGAAATGTTTATCGATGCCTATGACTGGGTCATGGTTCCCAATGTATACGGAATGAGCCAGTTTGCAGATGGCGGTCTCATGAGTACAAAACCATATATCTCATCATCAAACTATATTTTAAAGATGAGTGATTATAAAAAGGGAAGTTGGTACGATATCTGGGATGGGCTGTACTGGAGATTCTTAAGTAAAAATAAAAAGTTATTCGCTCAAAATCCCAGAATGACTATGATGATAAGGCTGCTTGAAAAGATGGATCAAAAAAAACTATCCGGGCATATTAAAACAGCAGAAGAATACCTTTCCAAGCTCCAATAAAAAATTAATTGAGATGATCCGACTTTAATGGAACCGAATTTAGATCGGTTTTGTTATTGTAGACAACTCACTTCAACTATCAATTAACTTAAGCTGGAGATAATATGAAAAAGCTCATCTTTCTGTTGATTTTCTTGGTTGGAATTTCATCAGCTTTCGCTCAAAATGCAAGAATCCAAATAATTCACAATGCCGCTGATCCTGCAGCCCAGGAAGTGGATGTATATGTAAATGGAACTCTTGCTCTTGATAATTTTGCATTCCGCGCTGCAACCCCATTCATCGATCTTCCTGCCGGGGTAACTCTTAACATTGGAATTGCACCCGGAAATAGTATTTCTGTAAATGATACACTTAAAAATTTTCAGGTGGTTCTGGAAGAAAATGAAACTTATGTAGCTATTGCAAACGGCGTATTAGATCCAAACTCATTCTCTCCAAATCCTGACGGTAGAGAAATTTCCTTTACACTTTTTGCAAAGGATAATATTCGTGAAGAGGGGAACAGACCATGGGGAGTAGATTTTATCGTCTTACACGGTGCCACAGATGCACCAACAGTTGATATTATTGCCAAAAGAATGTATCAAAATGTTGATCTTGATTTAACCGCATCAGAGGAAGCAGATGAGATTTCTGATGGTGCTGAATCGTTCGGTTGGGGCTGGGGTTGGAGAATTGTAAACAACGCTGCCTACGGCGATATAACAAACTATAAAAGACTTTTTGCAAGACCATATATACTGAAGGTTACTCCCGGTGATGATAACAATACAGTTGTTGCAAAATTTAATGCGAATCTCACCGGCTTAGGTGGAGGTGCGGCTGTTGTGTTTGCTTCCGGATTCCTGAATCCAGCTGCAAACCAGAACGGCGCCGCTTTTGGAATTTTTGCTGCTCTACCAGATGGTAATGTTGTAGAATTTCCTTTAATTGTTCCTACATCAAGATTACAGGTAATACATAATGCTGCTGATCCTCTAGCATCTGAGGTTGATGTTTATATAAATGGAGCCTTGACTTTAGATAATTTTGCTTTCCGTGCTGCTACCCCTTTTATAGATGTCCCTGCCGGAGTCACACTAAATATCGGTGTTGCCCCTGGAAACAGCACTTCTGTTAATGATACCATAAAAAACTTCCCGGTTCAGTTTGAGGAAGGCAAAACTTATGTTGCAGTAGCAAATGGTGTTGTTGATCCTTCGGGCTTTGCTCCAAATCCTGATGGTCGGAATATCTCTTTTACAATTTTTGCCAAAGATGGTATTCGCGAAAGTGGATATGGCTACAACAAAGTTGATTTTATCGTATTACACGGATCAACCGATGCACCAACTGTAGATGTAATTGCCAGAAATGTTGCTAAAATTGTAGATGATGCTGCCTACGGTGACTTTACCAATTACATCAGAGTCTGGGCAGACAATTATATATTAGATATCACACCAGGAAACGATAATAATACAATAGTCGCATCATTCGAGGCTGATCTTTCAGGATTGGGCGGTGGTGCAGCAGTTGTATTTGCATCCGGTTTTCTTGATCCATCCAATAACCAAAATGGATTGCCATTTGGCTTGTTTGCAGCTTTACCCGATGGAAATGTTGTTGAATTCCCGGTGTTGGATCCAATTGCCAGACTGCAGGTAATTCATAATGCTGCAGATCCACTGGCAAGCGAAGTTGATGTTTACTTAAACGGCACACTTGCACTTGATGACTTTGCTTTCAGAACCGCAACCCCATTCATTGATGTACCCGCAGGCGTCGATATAAACATTGGTGTGGCACCGGGCAACAGTACTTCGGTGAATGACACAATTAAAAACTTTGTTGTTCAGTTTGCCAGTGGCGGGACGTATGTAGGGTTTGCAAACGGTGTTGTCGATCCTTCCGGTTTTGCACCTAATCCAGATGGAAGAGATATTTCATTTACACTTTTTGCAAAAGATAATGCAAGAGAACAAAGTAACAATAGTAATAAAGTCGATCTGTTTGCCGTTCATGGTTCAACCGATGCACCGACAGTAAATATTTTCGGACTAGGAATTTACCTCAAGAACATTGCTTATGGTGATATCAGCAATTATCTATCTCTGAATCCCTGGAATAACTGGATTGTAATTACAACCCCTTGGCCAAACTTCTCGATAGTCGGAGTTTGGGGTGCTGATCTAAGAGGACTGGGTGGAAATTCTGCTGTTGTATTCGCTTCCGGATTCCTTGATCCATCCACAAATCAGAACGGTGAGGCTTTTGGATTATTTGTTGCACTCGCTGACGGAAATGTGGTTGAATTACCTCAACTTTATGGCGATGAGGCTCAAAATTCAATAAACAAAGTAATGAATGAAAATGGCGAAGAATTAACCGCTGTTACTAGTTATGGTTTAGAACAAAATTATCCGAATCCATTTAACCCATCAACTAGAATCAAATTTTCAATTCCGCAGAGTGAGTTTGTATCTCTCAAAGTCTATGATATTCTTGGCAACGAAGTAGCAACGTTAGTAAATGAACAAAGAGCACCCGGTGCTTACGAAGTATCCTTTGATGCTGGTAATTTGGCCAGCGGTGTTTATGTATATACTCTCACTGCAGGTGATTTTGTTCAAACCAGAAAACTTATGTTAATGAAGTAATTCTCTCTCCTCCCACATACACGATGGAAGAGCCCTGGCTGAAATGCCGGGGCTTTTCTATAGTGAGAAATATGGATCGTTCAGAAATAAAGGAAGTGAAATCATGGTTATTGAAAAGCAAGATATTCTGAAGTTTGAAAAGCTTTACCGGGCTGCTTTTATAAATTCAATAACCGGTTTCAAGAACGCTTCCCTTATCGGGACGGTTTCAGGGGAGGGAACTCACAATTTGGCAATATTCAGTTCTGTAATTCACGTCGGTGCGAATCCTCCATTAATAGGATTTTTGATGCGCCCGGTTTCCGTTGAAAGACACACTTACACAAATATTAAAGAAACGAATTACTATACCGTAAATCATATTAATAAAGAAATATTCAAACAAGCACACCAGACCTCAGCAAGTTATGAAAAAGAAATTTCAGAGTTTGAGGCGTGTGGACTAACTCCTGAATACACAGAAACAATCAAAGCCCCATATGTAAAAGAAGCAAAAATAAAAATCGGATTAAAGTTTTTGGAAGAACAGGAAATAAAATCCAACGGAACGATTTTTATCGTCGGTGAAATTCAGGAATTAATTGCTCCGGATGATGTTGTTTTAGCTGATGGATATGTTGATATAGAAAAAGCCGGAACAATTGCAATCAGTGGATTGGATAGCTATCATGAAATGAAAAGAATTTGCCGTTTATCCTATGCAAAGCTGGGCGTATTGACAAAGGAAATATAATAGCTAAAAGCACCCGAAATCTTTTATTATCCGCTAAAATAATTTTCTAGCACTTTTTTTCTATACTCAAATATTCCCTTTACTTTTTTCCCGACAAGAAAATAATTTAAAGGTCTGCTTAATGGATCACACGGCAGTGCATAATTAACAATATCTTCCATTTCAACCCTGTCACCTGTTTCCTTGAAGCGATGCTGATGATGCCAGAACTTGTATGGTCCAAATCTCTGTTCATCAATAAAAAAACTTTTTTCTTTAACGGTTGTAATTTCAGTTACCCAATTTTGAGGAATTCCAAGAAGAGGATAAACCTTATAAGTAATTATCATTCCCTCGTACATTTTGTTCGGAAGCTCAGAGGTTACTTTTAGGTTCAACCAGGGAGGGGTAATTTCAGGCAGGTTATTAGGATTTGAAAAAAAGTCCCATGCTTCATCAATTGAAACAGGTATATCCTGGTATGCTCTAATAGTATATATCTTCATCGCTATTAAATAAACTGATTTATTTCTTGGAAAAAAGGGGTGGGGATTTCAATTGTATTTGTTTTGCCTTATAGAGTCCAACTCTACTCTTAATTGTCTGGTATCCTTAACGTGTGTGGCGCCAATTTCGTCAATAACATCGAGGTAGCCGGTCGATGCTCTTCCTCCGACTATTATATTTATATTTTCGGGCATCATTTTTTTAAGATTTTGAAAGTCCAGCTTAAGCTGTTTATCATCTCCCGGGTATACTATACTCAGTGCCACGACTTTTGCTTCAAGACTATCAGCAACCGAAGCAATCTCCTCAACAGGCAGATTTGGACCGAGGTAAATGACCTTCCATCCCAGCGGAGCTGCTGTTACTGCAACGATCATTGCTCCAAGTTCATGGTCCTGTCCACGGGGGGTAGCAGAAATAATAATTGGAGCATTTTCCTCGGGTTCATTTTGATCTATCATCTTTGCTAAAAAAGACCTGATGACCGCTGTGGCCAGATGCTCGTTAGCAACTCTTATTAGCCCTTCGTGCCAAAGCTCTCCAAGCTTATAAACCAATGGCACTATTAAACTTTCAATCAGAGCAGGCTGACTAAGTTTTGAAGATGCTTTAAGTAAAAGGGTTTCAAGTTCTTTCCCATCATATGCTTTAACTGCCTCAATACAACTATTTAATAAGGAATCCACGTCTGCAATAGATTCTGAGGGGAGTGGTTTGTGATTATTAGATTTTTTTTCGTTCAGGATTGACCTCAGGTCATTTATGGTCAAACTGGCTATTCCGCCGATATTATAACCCTTCTGAACCGCGTCGTTTAATAGTCTCAATTTCTCAATATCCTCTTCAGAATAAAGTCTTCTGTTAGATTCAGTCCTTGATGGGATTACCGCATCATATCTTTTCTCCCAGGCACGAATCACAAATTCGCTAATCCCGGTCATCTGACTTACCACCTTGATGGGATATTTATACATTTTTTCCATTTTCCTGTCTGAAAATACGATTTTGTCTAAAAATTGTCAACAATATTATTTTTTTGTTAATAACTTAATTTTTAGAACAAAAAAGGCATATATTAAGTTCAATACCAGTCTATAGAAAAATTTTGTCTACAATTACTTGACAAATATTAGACAATCCCTTATATTTACCTCAACAATAATTAGACATTTATTAGACAAACAAAATTGAATCAAAAAACAATCAATAACAAAAACAGAAGGAGTAACAAGATGTTACACAAAATCATATCAAAAAGAATAATGCTATCAGCAATTCTTATATCATTTCTTTTCTCATCATTTGCTTTAGCAGATCACCATGAGAAAAAAGGTTCTAAAAAAGACATAGTTACTATTGCAGTCGAGTCAGGAAATTTCAACACCTTAGCAAAAGCTTTAACCGAGACTGGTTTAGTAGAAGCACTACAGGGTGAAGGTCCCTTCACAGTCTTTGCACCGACAGACGATGCATTTGCAAAACTTCCTGAAGGAACTATTGAATCGTTACTGGAAGATAAAGAGACCCTAAAAAATATTCTTCTCTATCACGTTGTTTCAGGAAATGTATCCTCAAAACAAGTAGTAGATCTAAATGAAGCTGAAACACTAGGTGGAAAGAATATAAATATAAAAGTAAAAGATGGTTCGGTAATGATTAACGATGCAACTGTGACCACAGCAGACGTAATGGCTTCAAACGGAGTAATTCATATTATAGATACAGTACTTATTCCTGAGTAAATAATTTAACTAATAATATTTAAAGAATGGACAGTGCCATGTATAACACAGAAGATATAAACCTAAGCGAATTAGAAATCGAAAAACAGAAAAAATTCGAGAATGAAACCGTGCCACATCAAGATGCATTATATAATTATGCATTAAAGATTGCAAGAAATGCTGACGATGCTCAGGATCTTTTGCAGGA
>WOR8_10004925_pt1 | contig 20738 bp, 17 predicted proteins | sample DeeMarSeWOR38_10_FD_19890 | JGI IMG/M metagenome (IMG submission 19890) | reverse complement strand
TTTTTCTCCCTGCCATAGGTGGTTTAATGTGGATCATCGATTACCGGATCCCGTTTTTCGGTGGTGCGGCCATGGCCTTGGTCTCGTTGATCGCGGTACAAAAGATAAGGGTTTACGGCCAACATTTTAGCGCCTAGCGGCTTATCGCCAGATGTTTTTCCGTGTGACTAGGTTAGGAATAAGAAATTTTTGGTCGCTGGATACGATCAGTTTTAGCAGGCGCTTATTTCACAAGGCATTGGACTTCAGAAATTGCTTTGCCGTCCTATCCTTTCACGGCCCCCAGAGTAAGCCCGCTGATAAATCTTTCTACGAAAAAGTTATAGACTATTACCACCGGTAGCGAGGCGATCAGGCATCCCGCCATCAGCGCCCCCCAGTTGTAAACGTCACCGTGCACAAGAAACGTGGGCACACCCACACTCACCGTGTAGCGGGAAGCCGTCGTGACAAAGGTCAGGGTGTAGATATATTCCTGCACCACCAGGGTAAAGCTGAAGATCACCACTGTTAAGATCCCCGAGGTCGAGATGGGAATGACCATGCGAATGAATGCCCCAAAGCGGCTGTAGCCGTCGATCATGGCCGCCTCTTCTAAATCCTGGGGAATAGTCTTGAAAAAACCCATCAAAAGCCAGATGGCAAAGGGAACGGTGAATGTCGGAAAAACCAGCACCAGGGACCACAGCGAATCCTGCAGGCCGAGATTAGCAACCACCCGGGACATGGGTATGAACAGAATCGTCGGTGCGACTAAATAGGTTAGAAAAATTCCGATGCCGAGCCGCTCCCCCCAGCGTCCGGCGAGACGCACGAGGCTGTATGCGGCCGGGATGGCCAGAAACAAAGTGATGAGCACCACCAGCACGCCCACCCATGCGGTATTTAGCAACCAATTCAGAAACAAGGTACCATGGAAGAGTTCTTTGAGATGAGCTAGGGTAGGCGCCATGTTGAAGAAAAACGGATTGTTGGCCCGGTTGTATAAATCGGCATCCTGCTTGAAGGTGGTAATCAGCATCCATAAAAAAGGTAAGGATGCAAAAAGGGCAAATGCGGCCAAAGAGCCGAAATGCGCAATTTTCAAAACCATCTGCTTTGTACGCTCTGTGTTTTTTTTCATGCTAGGCGACCTCCGCCCGGCGGGCGATTCTGAGCATAAATATGGCCACGGCCGCCAGCAGGGGAAACAGGAACAGAGCCGTGGCGGCGCCTGTAGCCAGATCCCCTGCATCGATGCCCGTGAAAAAAGCCTTGCTCACCAGAACCTGGGTGGAACCATAGGGACCGCCCCGGGTGAGCACCAGGATGATGATAATGTCCGTGGCGGTGAAGACAATACCGAAAAGCACGGCCACCAGCATGATAGGCAGCATCATCGGAATAGTGATCTGAAAAAGCTGGCGGAAATAGCCGGCACCATCAACCAGAGCGGCGTCCTGGATGTCTTGTGGGATCGAAGTGAGTCCGGCCAGCATGATGACCGTCGCTAGGGGCAACATGCGCCAGACGTGGACGGCAATGATGGCCGACATGGCGAGATTTGGTTTTCCCAGCCACATGGGCCAGAAATCTGGTCCGAAAAGCCCTGAATGCTGCAGCAGCCAGTTAATGGGGCTGTAGATGGAGTCCAGCATCCAAAGCCAACCGATCACGCCCAGTGATATGGGCGCCACGTAAGGCATCAGAACCAGGGTCCGAATAACGAATTTTCCCTTAAAATCTTTCAACAGGATCAGGGCGAGTATTTTAGCCAGCACCAGGACGATAATCATAGATACGGCGGTGAAATAGATGGTGTTGTAAAGTGCGGTTTTAAAGTCAAAATCGCCGATCAGCCCCTGTATATTTTTTAGACCCACAAAGCTGAAGTCGGAGCTTCCAATCGTGATGTTGCTGACGCTGTAAATAAACGCCAAGACGAGCGGATATCCCACCAGCGCTAAAATATAGATCACGGCCGGCGCGATCATCAAAAATCCCAACACGTTTTTATTGTCAAAAATGAAACCCAGCTGCTTGTTTCTGTTATGTAAGATGCTTTCGGTCGTTTTGACTGCAGGGCCCATCTTCTCTCCTTACAATGGAATCGGTTCGGCGCGCAGTCCTGTTTTGATATCAAAAAATTTGACGTCACTGCGGGGCACGACGAAATCATAGCTCTGATTGGTTTCAACCGTATAGTTCGTAAAACTCGTCGGCAAATTGGCGATGACCGCCGCATCATCAAAACGATCCTCCAGTTTGCCGTATACCAGCCGGTCGGCTCCCAAATTTTCTATCCGGTTAACCTTAAAGGGCAAAGATATCACATCACTGCTGCCTTCATACATCTGCCGGGGGAGAAAACATTCCGGGCGGAAGCCGACAATTCGATCCTGCGTCTCAACCAGGTTCATGGGTGGAGAACCCAGAAAACCCGCAACGAAAGTATCCGCAGGCTCGGAATAAACTACATCTGGCTTGTCCAGCTGGCGGACCCTGCCGGCATTCATGACCGCGATGCGATCGCCCATGCCCATTGCCTCCACCTGATCATGGGTGACGTAAATGGTGGTAATGGATACCTCTTTTTGAAAGCGATAAAGCTCCTCCCGGGCAGACGCTCTCAGTTTGGCATCCAGGTTGGAAAGGGGCTCATCCAGTAGAAACACATTGGGTTCCCTGACCAGGGCGCGAGCCAAAGCCACCCGTTGGCGTTCGCCGCCGGACAGTTCCCGTGGTTTTCGATGGAGCAGGTGTCGAATACCGAGCATAGAAGCTGACCATTCCACCTTTTGCCACCGATTCTCTTTGGGCATCCCCATGGCTTTCAGGGGGAAAGCAATGTTTTTGGAGATGGTCATGTGGGGATACAGGGCATAGCTTTGAAAGACCATGGCAATACCCCGCGCCCGGGGGGGCAGGTGGGTGACTACTTGCCCCCCGATCAAGATATCCCCGGACGAGGGTTCTTCCAGTCCGGCGATCATACGCAGCAGGGTGGTTTTGCCACACCCTGAAGGACCCAGCAAAACCAGAAATTCCTCCTCGCTGCTGACAATATCCACCCCATCAACCGCCTTAACTTCACCAAAATGCTTGACGATTCCTCGCGTTTCGACTTCAGGCAACGGGCCCTCCTTTTATAGGGGTTGTTGTCAATTGCGGCTCCTTCCGAGATGATTCCCTTAAACAGAAAAGGCAGCTGCATTGATTTTGTGAGATTTGTATCGGTTAATCTTCGGCTCGGTGTATCCTGGCCGGAATGGATTAAGCCATCCCCCTTTCTTGCCATTTTTTGAAAATAGCCTGGCATTTGTCGTTGGCAGCTTTGACAGCCTCCTGCGGACTCATCTTCCCCGCAGCCACCCGGGCGAACATGGTCGAGATAATCCAGGTGCTGTAGATTTCGTCGATGGCAGCCGTACAGTATCCAGGATAGCCGACATTGGTGGCCCAGTCGAGAACATCTTCCAGGACCTTGTATTTATCCGGCGGTTGGGCGTTTTTGTCTTTGGAAATCAGATCCTTGAGATCCGGCACCGTCTGGGCAAAGCACGGAAAGTTGTAGAACTCGCTTGCCAGAAATGCAGTTCGGAAATTGGAAACATAATCCACCAGAAACTTCTTGGCGCCTTCGACGTTTTCGGCAAACTTCCAGATGGCGTATACATCCATAACGTGTTCCAAACCTATTCTGCGCACCGGGCCCTTGGCGGCCTTTGCCAGCCAAATCTTCTTTTCCATTTCCGGGTCCTGCTTTTCAGCCGTGCGGGTGATGGAGATGGCGTTCAATGCCAGGGATCCCTTGCCGGAGATCATAAAGCGGTTGTTGGCGGAGGCATCCCAGGTGAACACCTCATCGGTCATGCATTCCTCGTACAGGGCTTTAACGAATTTAACGGCTTCCAGCGTCTCTTTTGAGTTCAGGACCAAATTGCCCTGCTCATCTTGAACCGATGACCCGAAGGAATACATCACGGCGCGCATGGCCATGTTGGTGTCGATCTCATCAGCCAATCCGATACCGACCGGATGGCCGTGCTTGTTCTTGATCTTGGCGCCACCAACGCGAATGTCATCCCAGGTGTCGGGATACATCCCCACCGAATCCCACAGGTCTTTGCGATAGTTGACCGGGTCCGGGACAAAGCTCGGGGAAAAACCATAGTATTTCTTGGTTTTGGGATTGTAGGAGCTTTTGAGGCACAGCTCGATCGGTTTGCCGACCTTATTGATCACCTCCTCGTATATTTCGCGGTGATCGATGACCTGTTCTTCCATGTCTGGTTTGGGCCAGTTGAACAAAAACAGATCATGACCCTTTTTCGCCGAAACTTCGGCAGCTGCCCGAGCATTAATGCCGGCCAGACCGATGTTGTCAACGATTACTTGGGTGTCGTTTTTCTGGCCCCATTCCTTGACGTAGGTTTCATTAAACCATTTGTCATATCCGGGGACGAAATGGACCCATTGAAGAATCTTGAGGGTCTTTTGTTGCGCAGCGCCGTAACGCGGAAACATGAGGTTGCCGGTTCCGGCAATCACAGCACCCGTAGCTGAGATTTTAAAGAACTGCCGCCTGGTGATACCGCCCGCCTTTGTTTTTTTCAATTCCTTTGTTTTGTCTGCCATAATATTTCCTCCTTTCTTCAGCAGCGAAAACATCATTTTAGGCAATTAAATTCGTATCTTTAAAATTAAGGCTTAATTTCGCATTGCTGAATTTCATAGGATTTACCTCAAAGAGGCATCTTAACCTCCTTGAGGCCTTGTTAAAGCCACTTTAAGTAACCTATTTGATACGGATTTTTCATAGTCATGATGAACTAGATTGGGTTGTTGGTCGAAAATTAACGAAAATGATCAGAGACAGATAAAGGTACAAGTTGCAAGCGAAGAGCAAACCGCTTTAGCGCTTTTTCAGAGCAGAAGCAGATTCTGAATAGCTTTGAAGTAGCTTAATAAATTCTAGATCTGTTAATAAAACAACACTAATTCAATGTCAACTAAGAAGTTCGTTAATACCTCCATGCAGCTGCCCCACGTATCAGCAATATTTGCCTTGTTGGAATACCAGTAGCGACATCCCACCCTCTTAGTTGATAATATTCATCTTTGGCTTTTTCTAAATCCTCACGCTCATATTTTCTATCTGCTGCATCCGCAGTTTCATGATCTGACACTCTCGTCCTAGATTTAGAGATTGCTCGAAAAGCCAAGGCGCAAGACTTCCAATACTTTGCCTTTTTTTAGCGTGATTATGGCAAACACAGGTAAGGCGTACTTGACTCAAATCCGTTTATAAATTAGGAAGATTAGAAAAATATTTATTAATGAAAATTGGGTTTTCTTAACAAATTAGAAGAGGAGGCAAGAAAATGGAATTTCCGAATTGGAGTCTGAATGATAAAGTAGCTATTGTCACTGGTGCTAGCAGGGGGTTGGGTCGAGCCATTGCTTTAGCCTACGCCAATGCCGGCGCAGATGTTGTCCTAGCCAGCCGGGATGAGGTGCGGCTTAAGGAGGTTTCCGCTGAGATCTCTCAGATGGGTAGAAAGGCTTTGCATAAACGAACCAATATAACGAAAGAAGGCGAGGTGATAGACCTGGCCAAGGCGGCCTTCGATGAATTTGGTAAAATTGATATCTTGGTTAATAATGCCGGTACAATCCTGCGGAAAAATGCTGTTGATATTTCTACTTCGGAATGGGACATCATTTTGGATACCAACCTCAAAGGTGCTTTCTGGTGTTGCCGCGAAGCAGGAAAAATAATGATTGCACAAAGAAGCGGAAAGATAATTAACATCGCCTCAGCCTGGGCAACACAAGCAAGGGCAGGTATTCTGCCATATCCGGTAAGCAAGGCAGCTGTCTATCATATGACCAAAGCCTTGGCTATTGAATGGGCCCAGCACAATATCAACGTTAATTGCATCGTACCGGGCTGGTTTGAGACCGAACTGACTGCACCATTAAAGAACAATCCCGAAATGTTGCGAAAGATTGAAGATAATACTCCACTGGGCAGGATGGGTAAGCCAGAAGAGTTGACGGGAGCAGCCATATACTTGGCCAGCGATGCCTCTAACTTCGCTACCGGTAGCTGCCTATGCGTTGACGGTGGATGGAGTATCGGCTGGACTGCTAAATAACTGAGGCCTCGGGGAGTTTTCTGCGATTGATGGGGTCATTCCTGCGAAGCCTGTCCCTGACTCCGATCAGGGAGCAGGAATCCAGAAAACTTAGTCCGCTAGCCAAGCGGGAAGTTCTTCCAGCTTCTTACCGGCAAATTTACATAGATAAGGACATTTTTTGCAGGTGCCTTTAAAACCGGCCAACGGCGGTTCTCCCTTGATGGATTCTACTATGGAGATCGCTTTTTTCACATTGGCCTCCTCGCCTTGTACGACGAGGACCACAGATCCGGCAGACTCCCCAATGCCACCGGAGGCAACATGGATTGCCTCCACATCAGCCAGAATTTTCAGGGCTTCTATTTCAGTGATCACAACGGCGTTTGGAATGCAAAACATCCCGAAATCGGCACCAATGGTGTAATCAAAAGTTTTGGCGCCCGTAAAGGCGGTACATGAATCCACCGAAGGGACCAGTTTTTCGAGGCCCACCGGTACAATGTATTTAAGACCCTGAGATACGGCAGTGCCGATGGTGGCACCCATGGTTCCACCGTCAAATCCAGCCGCAATCACGGCCGCATTTCCATTTGCATCCACGGCGTTTGCCCCTTTGATCAGAGCCGTTTCCTTATGAAAATCTTCTAATGCTTCTTTAAGGTTTTTTGAAGATTTCTCGCCCTTATAATAAATGATGGGAAAGGGGGTTCGCTTGTCGGCATCGGTGATGCACAGCAGTCGATGAGAATTTGTTCCGGCCGTAAATTTTTGAGGCTCTATGTTATTCATTCCAAAAAGCTCTTGCGCAATATATCCGTTGGTGGTTCCGCCGTTTAATATGACATAGGCCTTTTGCATGGCGGTCTTAATTTCATCCATCTCGACAACCGCTTTGGCAATCAAACGACGAGACTCTGCGGGTATAAGTGTGAATGCAGCTTTCATGGGATGCCTCCTCAGCAATGGTGAGTGTATTTAATTATTTGATTAGATTTATAAAATGGGCTTATTTCTGCTTGGCCTCTAATTCCGCAATCTTGGACTTGAGCCAATCCGCGTGATCGATCTCATCCATGAGGTTCTTTTTGAGCATTTCTATCGTGGTGGTATCATCCATGATGTAAGCAATTTGGAAGCTGTAGTCCTTAATCGCCTGTTGTTCCTCGGATAACTCGAATTTGAGCATCTCCTGAGTATTCGCCTGGCTAGAGGTCATGCCCAAGGACTTACCGATCCTGGTATCCTTTTCGCCCGGTTGAGCCGGTAAACCCCCAAGTTCCTCGATTCTCTTGGTCAATTTTTCGGCATGTCCACGTTCGACCTCCAGAATGGCTTTGACCCCTTGGGCGATTTCGTCTTCTTTTATTGCTTCTGCATGAGCGCCATAGATCTCCACGGCACTCAATTCGGCCCTCAAATTCCTGTTCAAGGCATTGATGATTTCGCCTTTTTCCATCGCTTTCCTCCCTTTTTGGATCTTCAACGATCACACCAGTGACAAAATGATAGATACGAATTTACCTTTTCGTAGCGAAATATGGCAGAAAGAAGATTGTGTGTCAAGCCGGATAAACCATAAAGGTGCTCTTGTCATGAAAGCATCCGGCGTGGGCAATACCATGCAAATGAGGATTCACATTTTGAAAACGGTCAGGGGTGCTTACAGATCACGTTGAGCAGCGCCTGCCGCTGTTCCTCCCGCACAACTCGCAACGCTCGCTGCAGGGCCGGAACCAAGTCTTGCGGGTCTTCGACCCGTTCTCCATATCCACCATTGGCCTCGCAGATCATCTCATATGCCGGCGTTGGCGTAAGGTCGGTGAGAGGAAAATGGTTGTTCTTCACGGCCCACCCCTGCGGATGCAATCCCCGGGTAGCCTGCCGCACAGCATTCCAGCACTGATTGTTGAATATGACCACCACGATCGGCAAGGTGCAAGCCCGGGAGACAAAATGGCAGGCGGTGGGAACGCAGAACAGATAGCTCCCATCTCCCACCGTGGCAATGACCGTCTTATCCGGTGCAGCCACCTTTGCTCCCAAGGCCGCACCCACACCCCAGCCCAAGCCGGAAGCCGATGAAGATCCGAAGAAACTGCCGGGCACCTCCAGATTCACCTGGGTGGGAATCAGATCGTACTCATTGATGAGGATCGTTTCCGAATCCTTGACCTGATCGATACAGGCGGAAAGCCAGACAGGGTCGATCGGCTTATCATTTTTGACCGCCTCGGCCTGCTCGTGCCAGGTCTGCCTTTGGTGCTCGTGCACTTTGCTCAGTGCCTCAAAACGTCTGCTGATCTTTTGCGCTTCCTGACCGCGGTATCGTGCCATCTCCTCGGCGAGCAAATGGAGAGTGGCTGCCGGGTCAGCCGCCAGGGCAATATCGGCCGGATAGCCACGCAAGGGATAGCGACTATACATGGGATCAGAGCGCAGCTGAATGATTGGGGCCGTGTCTTTAGGTGTGACCACGGTCGGAAACCAAGGCACATCCGAGTCAATGACCAGCACCACATCAGCCTCCCCCAGGTAGGGTGCCGGGTCGAAACCGAGGTGAAGGGGATGGCTGGTTGGAAAGTTCATGAACCAGTTGTTCATTCCCACCACCACCGGGATGGCGAACGACTCGACCAAAGCGACCAGAGCTTCCACCGCCTGTGGATCCCTGCCCACGCCAGAGGTGATGATCAGGGGGTGCTCGGCTCGGGCGAAAAGCCCTGCCACCTCGGCAATCTTGTCTGGATCGGGATGGAGCTTTCCACCCATCTGCTGTCTACCTCCTGTGGTGAGGGTTATCTCCGAGTGCGTCTCCGCGAACACCTCTCGAGGGAAGGTGAGATATACTGGCCCGCGCGGTTCGGCCATGGCAATGGCCAGTGCCCGATCCACCACCGACTCCAGCTGAGAAAAATGCCTGAGTTCGTAATCCCATTTGACAAATTCTCGTATCAGGCTTGCTTGGTCAAAGGATTCCTGGGCCCAGTGGATTTGCAAATCCCGTGAACCAACCAACCCTGACTCGGTCAGCGGGGTGCGCCCCGCGCTGAAGATGATGGGAACATGGGACCGGGCAGCATTCATGATGGCAGCAACGGCATTGGCTGTTCCCACGATGACGTGCACCATGACCACCTGTGGTTCTCCGGTGATCATGTAGTAGCCATGCGCCATACTCACTGCGGGAAACTCATGAGGCACCGTAATCGGACGCAGGTATGTTTTACCCTCCTGAGCAAACTTGGCGAAGCAATCTATCAGAGAAGCGAAATCGGTACCGGCATTGCCGAAGAAGTATTTAACGCCTCGATCTCGCAACAGCTCCAGGTAGCCCTGGGCGGTATTCTCAATCGGTATGGTTTTCTGCATGGTTCATCCTCCATCAATCGCTCTAAAATGACGTATCAAATTTACCTGTATAATCCTTTTTTAAATACCTCGGCAAGCCTATTGAGTGGGTTGTTCGACGGGCGCCTTCTCGAGTGACAAAGATGCGCTTGCCCCTAAAAATCACCTGGATGGATCTGGACATCCACCAGGGCAGGTCGGCCCAGGCTGAAGGCCTTCTCCAGCGTTGTGCGCAATTGATTCGGTTTCTCTACTTTAAAACCCTCAACCCCGAATCCCATGGCCACACCGGCGCAATCCAGGGAATGTTTGGAGAAGTTCATCCCAATGTAATCGCTCTGGCGATCCTTGAGCCCAAGGGCGGGATAATAATAATCGACCAGAAACTGCTTGAGGATTCGGTAGCTGCGGTTGTTGCAGATAACATAGGTGACCGGCAAATCATAGTAAGCGGCCGTCCAGAGTCCCTGAATACCGTACATGGCAGAACCTTCCCCCACGATGCAAACCACCGGACGATCGGGCCTGGCCAGCTGGATACCCAAGGATCCACCAATTGCCCAGCCGAGGGCGCCGCCCCTTAAGCTGAAGAAGCTGCCCGGCTCATTGAACGTTACCGACCTGAACAGCGGCAGGGTGGAGGTGATGGCCTCGCTGACGACGATGGTGTTCTTGGGAAGCACCTCTTTCATCTCCAGAAAAAGGCGCGCTGGATCCATGGGTTGCCGGTCCCACGTCTGACGTGCTTTCTCCAGGTAGGACGCCCCACGTTGAGCCTTGGCTTCCACCAGATTAGATGCTCGAATGCTGGCTGCCTCCTTTTGCGCTCCGGACATCACCTGCCCCAGAGCATCAAATACGGCCATCAGACCGGTTTTTATGTCCCCCCAGAGCCCGATTTCCACGGGATGGTTCTTCTCGATCTCCTGGGCACTCACATCCAGATGAATCACCTTGCTTTTCCCTGTTAGCAACGGAGGGGTGTATAGGAACCGGCTGAAAAGATTGCAGCCTACAGCCAGGATGACATCATGCCGGCTAAGAGTTTCGGCTGTCGCTGGACTGTTCAGGTTCAGGAGGCCCCAAAATTGAGGGTGATCTGTGGGAAAATTGACCTCAGAAAAGATGGCTGCGGCCACGCGCGCACCCAGAATCTCGGCCACCTTCACGGCTTCCACAACCGCCCCGCTCTGGGCCACTCGGTCCCCCACCAGCATCAATAAATTCTCAGCTCCGGCCAGCAAATCCACCGCCCGTTCCAGAGCCTTTTCATCCGGACGCATACGGGCGTATACCGGAGAAGCCGGCGTCAAATCCAGCTCAGCTTCCTCATCGAGGACGTTCCACGGGAGAGAAAGAAATACCGGACCGGTAGGTGGTGTGGATGCAGTGCGGAAGGCTCGTCGTATGGCTACAGGCACATCCGTCGCATGGCGCACTTCTCCGCTCCACTTGCTGTACTGGCGGCACATTTCCACAAGGTCGCCCGACAGCAGAGGTTCTTCAACGAGCATGCGGGTATCCGATTGGCCTGCGGTCAATATCATGGGGGTGCCTCCCCGGTAAGCATTGTAGAGCATCGAAATGCCGTTGGCCAACCCGCCCGCAATGTGGAGGTTCACAAAACTCGGTTTACCCGTCGCCCTTGCATGTCCGTCCGCCATGGCAACCGCCGAGCCCTCCTGGAGGGCGAGAATATACTTCAATTGGGGAAAATCTTGCAATCCATCTATAACCGGAAGTTCAGTGGTGCCGGGATTACCAAAGACATACTCCACCCCATGGGCGATTAACATCTCCAATAGACCGTGACCCGCTGTTTTGCGCAACATCTACACGCTCCTTATTATCGGATTCCGTAATTGAAACGAATTAGTGTCCATCCGAAAATAAAAATAGGTACTAATAATCCGCACTAAAATTATGCAACTCCGCAATGGCACGATGTACGACTTTTTGATCGATCTCCAAAGCCTGGCATACCGCGTCGGTGATCTTCATTCCATGCGGTGGGCATCCTGGAACAAAAATACCCTGATCCCGGTATTCCTTAGCACAACGACCGATGACAACCGGCTTTTCTTTTAGCGGCGGTATTTCCTCGGGCGCTCCCATGATGAGTGTCAAATCGGGCAATTTTTCGTGAAATCCCGCTTTATTCAGATAGATGAATGTGCTCACACTTTCTCCCATGCAGCCGGTGCAGGAATTCTTTTCGATGACCTTGGCACCCCCAAATAGATCTTTTGCTGCCTGTAGAAATGGCATGAATGGATGTTTAACATCATCTATGCTTTCCCCCCGCACTTCGATGAGATCCATGTCACAGATACCAAGATTTGCTTCGCCAGCCAGCTGGACGTGCAAAATATCCCGTACATCAAATCCGGTAACGGCTGCACAGACCGCGTCAACCGCGACAACGTCGCTTCCTGCGAAAATCAAGCCCAAAGCAACCCTATCGGCCGCCTCGGCCTGGGAGCCCCATGCACCCTGAACACCGACAATCCCATCGACGATGGTAAACGTCGGTCTTGCAACCCGGTTTAAATCGACGATCCCTTTATCCAATCCCAACTTGTGGGTGCGTTTTTTCTCATCACCCGGCAGGACACCTTTCATGTTCTTGAGTCCGCAGGTGATTCCCGTGCGAATATGCGTTTTGATCACCGGCAGGGAGATAATCACATCCGATTCCAAAGCGGTCTTTGCAATGGCGAATCTTTCCATTACAAAAGCATCGGGTACGCTCACCTCAACGTGCTCGTCGGAATTGAGATCCACCACCTCCACACCAAGTCTTTCAGCGACTTCCGTCACGCCGGCTGTTTCCATACAATACATGGAGTTGTAAGTTTCTCGAAAATCATAACCAACCGAAGAGCCTTCACCAACAATGACCCGCTTCGGATGTCTTTCCAAGACCAATTTTGTGACGGCTTCTACTATTCTCACATCCGTGACGATTCCTGTGCCGGTCTTTACGGGGAGCACCGTATTGGGTTTGATCAGAACCTTGGCGCCTTTCCACGCCACGCCTTCAAAACCGTCAGTCAAGGAAACGGCTTTTCTGACCGCCGCCTCCACATCCCCATTTCGAAGTCTAACGATAGATACGACCGACATCTTACCTCTCTTCGTTTAGATAAGCTACTTAGGCTGTGATATCTGGCCCGCTTACCCTGGACTTATAGACCCTTGAGTACGGCGAGCTGAGCCAAGGCATCGTAATCGTAATCGGCCGCTGAAGTCACAGAAAATGTATCCGGCAGACTCACCGGTGGTTCCCCTTTGACTGACTTGGCTAGCTCGAAGGCCCTCTCCACCCGGCGAGATGCACGGATCCCTCGGAGCCCCCAACGCCGCCGGAGCCGATATGATAGGCCCTGACGCCGGCCAGAATGGCGAAGGCCTGAATCTCGGTGATCACCTTAGCCAGAGGCACCGGGACCAGCTTAATAGGTAAGCCGGTGCTGTATTTAAAACGGTAGAGGCCCGTGTATTTAGCAGCCTCAATGACCGAAGGGACCAGCTTCTCAAGACTCACCGAGATGATAAGATGACAATCTCTGGGAGTCAGTATGGGCCAAGCCATCCCAATGGTGCCGGCTTTGACCGAAGCAACGTAGATGCCGGCGTTACCTTGGCTGTCTACGGCATTGGCTCCTTTTATGAAGACATCGTCGGGGCCAAAGTTGAGTATCTCAACGTTGGAGTCGGCGTCCTCCACCACTTCCCCCTGTCTGATGACGTGCCGAGTGCTGGGTGGCGGGCCCGTATTGGAAGTGGTGATCCCATTACAGACCATGCCCACGGTCTGGCCTGCCTTAGGTTCAACCTTGATGCCAAAGAGCTCCTCGGTGATAAAGGCAGTGGTAATTCCCCTGGCGATAATGATCATCCCGTTTTTCCAGGCATTCTGGACCTCGGGGAGCACAACCGTGGCTTTCGCCAAAAGACGCCTGGAATCAGCAGGGTTCAGGACCACCATGGCGGAAATTTGTTTGCGATCCGCTTCGGGTTCCGGAATTTTGACTTCGTAGAACATATCTGCCTCCTTTGCTTAGAGATAGCAAAAACAACTCCTCTTTATTCAAGATGACTTATAGGAGAAAAACCTTTATGTATCAAAAAAAGAGGAATTTGCTTATGTGTGACCGCAATATGGCAAAAAGGGGACTGTGTGTCAATATGGAGGGACATTTTCTTCGATGTTGACGCGCTCGCATCTTTCCTTTTGACACACAAATCTGTTTCACGTATGGTCTATGCGATCGATTGAATAATCCAAGCCTGAGACAACCACTGCAGGTTTACCTATGGCAATGGGAAACCCAAAATTCGATTTATGGTCAGAAATGATCGAGATAAAATTTCAAGGTAGAGGAGGACAAGGGGTCGTTGTTGCTTCACAAATCCTAGCGCAAGCATGTTTTGAAGAAGGCAAGTATCCCCAGTGTTTTTCAATTTTCGGTGGTGAGCGCCGGGGAGCACCGGTGGCAGCTTTTGTTAGAATAAGTGACCAAAAAATCTATCTTAAATGTGACATAGAGCGTCCAAATCATCTAATTGTGTTTGATGATTCACCTCTTGATAAAAAGGGTATTTTAGACCAATTACTGCCTGGAGGAACTCTTCTATTGAATAGCCGTGGTAATTATCATGCTCCTGTTCTCAAAGATTATAAAGTGGGCATGATAAATGCCCTTGAAATTTCAAAAAAAAACGGGCTTGGCGCTATTGTGAACACAGCTATACTGGGCGCATATGTTCGTCTCAGCGGGCTAGTCGGCCTTGATGCAGTTATGAAGGTAATCACAGAGAAAGTACCGACGGCGATTGATCAGAATTTAGCTTCCGCCAAAGAAGCATATGAAAAAGTACTTATAACTTGAATGAAGGAGTGCTGGCAAAATGATACGCAGACTAAGACCTGCTCTGGATATAAAAAAACCGTTCGTCGCTATCTCTTCTGAAAGTTCACTTGTTTTTAAGACCGGCAGTCAACGATCGGAAAAACCGGTTTTTATGGATAAAGTTGCACCCTGTCGCCATGACTGTCCCATTGGAATTAATATTCCTGCGGCTTTTCACCTGGCATCAAAAGGCGATGTGAATGAAGCGTTAGGAGTTTATTTACAAGACAATCCTTTACCCGGCGTGTGTGGCAGAGTCTGTTATCACCCCTGTGAAAGTAAATGCAATCGAGGGAACTTTGATGAGCCCATCAATATCCGGAGTTTTGAACGCTTTGTGGCCGAGCATGGACAGGTTGATGTGAGTGCTGATTTGCGAATTGACTCTGACAAAAAGAAGATCGCGATTGTGGGTTCGGGACCAGCCGGTTTGAGTGCAGCTTATCATTTGGCAAGGATGGGATATGTCGTCACCATTTTTGAAGCTCAACCGGAATTAGGCGGTCTGATGCGTTACGGCATTCCAAGTTTCAGATTACCCAGGTCGGTATTAAATAGGGACATTGCCAGGATACTTATGTTGGGGATAAAAACGAAGCTGAAAACAAGAGTCGGAGAGGATATCAGTTGGCAAGATCTGCAAGCATATGATGCCGTATTTGTCTCGGTTGGGCTTCAGGAAGTGAAAACGCTGTTTGAAACACATGGTTTACGAGATCTTATTCTATCTGGGCTGGATTTTTTGGCTGACCCGATGAAATGGTCCCTGGAGGATCCAAATCAGAAAACCTTCATTATTGGCGGCGGAAACGTCGCTGTTGATGTTGCGCGCACCCTCCTAAGGCTTCGGCAAGGAAATGGAAGCAATATTGCGATAGTTTGTCCTGAATCTCGGGGGCAGATGCCGGCTTTTCCTGAAGATCTCGCTGAGGCCTTGGAAGAAAACCTGGAAATTCAGAATGGATGGGTGCCGATTGGGCTGGATAAAGGGGCTACTGGACTGCTCGCAATTGTTTTAAGCCGAGCAGAAGTGAAAAAAGATGAAACTTCCGGTCACTTGAATATTGTTCCGATGGGCACTGAAAATCGTACCTTCGAAGTTGACCGTGTCATCGTTGCCATCGGGCAAAACCTGAATTCAGGAGTTCTACCCAAAGAATTGGAAACAGCGCAGGGCCGAATCCTTTGCGATCAGTTCGGAAGAACGACCCTCTCCAAATTCTTTACAGGTGGCGATGCAGCCGGTGGAAACGCTTTTGTGGCGGATGCCATCGCTGGCGGTAAAATGGGGGCTTTAGCCATTTTTTGTTATCTTGAAGAAAAGGACCTCAAACAACAGTTTCAGGCTAATCAATTAGGAACTAGCCAGACATTTTCATTTCAACATTTTCTGCGGGACACAGGAAGCGCTGCGGCCGATCTTAAACGGGTGGTTGGTTTCGATCAAATCAACACGCTTTTCTTTACTGACCATCCGCGCATGAATCCTGATGTCGTAGATCCTCAAATCCGTAAAAAAAACTTTGACGAGGTTATCTCAGGCCTGGATCTACTGGACATGGAGCCGGAGATTTTACGATGCTTCAATTGCGGGACATGTATCGATTGCAAGAACTGTTTAGATTTCTGCCCTGACGTATCTATTCTCAAGGATGCAAAATCAGGCACATATGACTTCGTTTCCGATTATTGCAAGGGCTGTGGGGTTTGTTCCGTAGCCTGCCCCAGGAATATCATTGAGATGAAGAGAGATCTAGAATGAGAATGCTTCTGACAGGCAATCAAGCGGCGGCATACGGAGCCAGACTGGCGAGGCCTCAGGTCATTGCGGCCTATCCCATTACCCCTCAAAGTCCTATTTATGAAAAACTCTCTGAGTGGGATGGAAAAGGGATTTTAGGGGCTCGAATGATGCGAGTTGAATCGGAACACTCGGCCATGGCAGCTTGCATCGCAGCCTCCTTGACCGGTGTGCGGACATTTACGGCAACCGCCTCACAGGGCCTGGCTCTGATGCATGAGATGCTGCATTATGCTTCCGGGATGCGCGTTCCGATTGTGATGGTCAATGTGAACCGCTCCCTGGCAGCACCTTGGAGTTTTTGGAGCGACCAGACGGATAGCCTGGCTCAGCGAGATACCGGCTGGCTGCAATTTTATGTAGCCGATAATCAAGAAGCGCTGGACACTGTTATCCAGGCATACAGCATATCTGAAACGGTGTTGCTACCCAGTATGGTCGTACTGGAAGCTTTCTATACTTCTCATTTTTCAGAACCTGTGGAGGTTCCTGATCAAGAAATGGTGGATGCATTTCTGCCTGCTTTTGAACCTGAATTTTTTCTGAATCCGCAAAAACCAGCCACATTCTGCCAAACGGTGACCCAGAGCCAGTACGCAGAATTTAAATTATCACGTCAGACTGCCATGGAAAATGCCCTTGAGGCGGTTGAAGCGGTCAATAAAAAATTCAAGGAACATTTTGGTAGGCAATACCATCTATTGAATTGTTATCATAATGATGACGCGGAGATTGTCCTGGTTACAGCCGGCACGATTGGTTCCACTGCCAGAGTTGTCATTGATGAGTTACGAGCAGCCGGAAAAAAAGTCGGTCTGGTGCGAATCCGATTATTCAGGCCATTTCCCAAAACTGCGCTGATTGACTCCCTGAGACATACCAAGAAAATTGCAGTGATTGACCGCAACATATCCCCGGGACAGGAAGGTGTTTTCAGCGAAGAGTTGAAATCCGTTCTCTTTTCCAGAATACAGGATATTCCTGTATTCTCCTTTGTTTTGGGACTGGGCGGATCCAATGTTTCACCTGGCCACATTAAAAAAGTAATTGAAATCACAACGCATATGAAAGATGCTCCGCTAAATCCAATTGCCAATCTTGAGGATGACAATGCAATCAGAATTAAACAACAGTAATTACATCCATCCAGGGCATATGGCATGTGCAGGCTGCGGTGAGGTTCTCGGGATTAAACTGGTTTTACAGGCAGCCGGCAAAAATACAATCGGTGTGGTTGTGCCGTCCTGCATAGGAATTATTATTGGCCCTTTTCCCTTTGCCACTTTCAAAATCCCGGTTTTCCACTCCGCTTTTGAAACTGCAGCTTCCAGTGCAGCCGGGATATCAAATGCCCTACTGGTCAAAGAGGATAAAGAAACCGTTGTCATTGCCTTTGCCGGTGACGGCGGAACTACAGATATTGGATTCCAATCGCTTTCGGGTGCTGCGGATAGAAACGAAAACATCATCTATTGCTGCTTTGACAACGAAGCCTATATGAACACCGGTATTCAGAGCAGTTCTTCCACGCCTTACCGTGCCTGGACCATGACCACACCGCTTGGAAAGACTTTGAAAAAAAAGAATATGTTAGAAATCATGGGAGCGCATCAGATTCCCTACGCCGCATCTGCATGCCCCTGCTTCTCCGATGATTTGCGCAAGAAAATTAGCGAGGCAAAAAATATAAAGGGTATGAAATACATTCATATTTTATCGCCTTGCCCGACAGGATGGCGGTATCCTGAAAATCAGACACCCAATATAGGCAGACTTGCCGTAGAAACTAATTTCTTCCCTCTTTATGAAATAAGAGAAGGCAAGAAGTATAAAATTACATATCAATCAAAAGGTTTTCCGGTCGGAGATTACCTCTTGAGGCAACGCAGGTTCGAGCATTTGACACAAGAAGACCTGGAGATGATTCAAAATGAAGTTAATAAAAATTGGGAAGAGCTAAAAAGAAAGCATGCGCGAAAGTAAGTTTGGTAAAATAATCGCTTCGGATGATCAAGGCAAAATTAGAGGCTTGACTTTTGATCCCGATAATGTTTTAAGAATATGTGGTAAGTCCATGTGCCGTGGTACCTCAGTATTGGAGTCACACGCCTCATTTTTGTATATTTGACACTATTTTCAGTTTAACTAAACCTGATCCTAAAAAATTAGGTGATCGTAGTGGGACGAAAATAGAATCCGGATTGAACCCTAGAGTTTGTGGTCAAGTTTCTTAAAAAAGGAGGTTGACAATGACTGAAGAGGAAAGACAAGGGTTTTTAAAAAAATTTGGAAAAGCCGCCAGGGAGTTCATCTACGGGATGGCCGCCCACGACACCGCCCGATTTGCCCTCAAGACTCGCGGAAGCATGGAGCATCTCTTCATCTTGATCACCATGGGGGATCTCTTGGGAGTGCCGATCCTCCCTCCTTATTATTCCCTACGAATTCTTCCCTATGTGGTTCCTCAAATATCGACCTGGAAGCGTAGGATGCTGCGGGAAAGGGACTTAACGGACGCGCTTGCATAAGGTTCTGGGACCACGAGAGTGCAGCGAATGCGTGATAAAAACCATCCTTCGCATTACGTTAAAAAAGGAGGTGTGCCATTTCAATCACAAATATTTTCACTCAATACCCTAATCGAAGGTACATCATGTTTGGCGGGAAGGGGGGCTTAGGTAAAACCACTTTCTCTGCGGCCACAGCCTATCATCTGGCCAAACAGGGACATCGGGTGTTGGTTTTCTCCGTAGACCCCCAAGCATCCCTGAGTGATATCTTCGAGCGTGATATTTTTGGAAAGGGGGCTGTGGAGATCATGCCGAATCTTTATGCCCAAGAGATTGACGCTGATCGAAGGATCAAGGAATACCAGGAGGAGATCCGGCAGAAGATTTTCAGCATGTATGGCCTGTCCAAGATGCCCGAAGAGATCGAGAGCTATATCGCGGCCGCGGCGGCAGAGCCGGCGATGGAGGAAAGTGCGATATTCGATGAAGTGGTCGATATCGTCGTCAAAGGGGGTTACGATTATTACATCTATGACCTGGTTCCCCTTGGCCACGCTCTCTACTATCTGAGCATGGCTTCAGTCTATGACGTTTGGATCGACAAAATAACCAAGCTTCGAGCGGAGATGGGGGAATACGACCAGGTGGTCGCGATAGCCAAGCGGGAGAAAGAAGTAGAGGAAGACAAGATCCTCAAGGAGCTCCTGTACATCAAGGACCGGATTAACAAGTCCTCCAGTATCCTTACCGACAAGGAGAAGACGGCCTTCTTTTTTGTCCTGGTGGCTGAAGAGATGATCATCAAAGACACTCAAAAGGCCGCCGAACTCTTTGCCAAGTTCGATGTTCCCCTGAGTGGATATATTGTCAATCGCGTTATTCCCTCCGAGTTGAAGGGACAGGATGTCCCCGCGTACTTACTGCACCGCATGGAGATGCAGGAGAAGTATATGGAGATCATTGATCGGACTTTCGGCCAAGAAATTCTGGCCTCCGTTCCGGAAATGGAGCGGGACATCACTGGATTGCCAATGATCGAAAAGATGGCCCAGGCCATGTTTGGGGCGGGGAGGTAAGCAATGGGCACTATCACTCAGAGTATGACACAATTTGTAAAAGACCATCCGGAGCTCAAGTATGTCTTTTTTGGAGGTAAGGGAGGAGTTGGTAAAACGATCATGGCCGGAGCTGCAGCCCTATGGTTTGCTCAACAGGGCAAGAAAACACTTCTGGCTTCCACCAATCCTGTCCATAGTCTGACCAACCTCCTGAAACAAAACGTCTTCGGCAAAGCGGTGGTGATAGATGGGGGGGAAGGTTGCTACGCGCTGGAGATCGACACCAAAGATACTATCGAGCGCTCCAAGGCCGAAATTCGCGAAAAGATCAGCTGGTTTTTAAAGTTCGCGGACATCGCGGTGAAAGCTGAAGAATTCGTGGAGTCTGCAACCATGAATCCTGCATTCGAAGAATCCGCCATGTTCGAAAACATGCTCGATCTGATATTCCAGGACGAATATGAGATCTATGTTTTTGACACCGCTCCCACAGCCAATGCCCGACGGCTCTTAGGTATGTCCAAAGTTTACTCCCTGTGGGTGGAAAAGATGATCAAGAGTCGGGAGGAGGCCGGGATATTGCGCAAAAAACTGTCCTACAGCAGGAGAAAAGAGAAGCAGGATCCCCTGATGGATTACCTTCTGCAGTTCAAGGACCGCATGGCCGATGCGAAGGATTTATTGACCCAGCCGGAATCAACTGCTTTTTTCTTTGTTACCTTACCAGAAAGTCTTCCTATTGCCGTCATCACGCGATTCATTCAATGGTTTCACGAATTCGGGATACCTGTGGGAGGTGTGATCGTCAACGGGCTGATTGAAAAGGAGTCGGTGACAGAGCACGCGCCGGAGTTTGTCCTCAATCGCATCAAGATGCAACAGGAGCACATGGAAAAGATCTGGCAGATTTTTGGGGAAAGAGTCAGGTCCATCGTGCCCTTATTCGAGACCGAGGTACAAGGGCCGGTCATGCTCAAAAAAAC
>WOR8_10002946_pt1 | contig 20749 bp, 17 predicted proteins | sample DeeMarSeWOR38_10_FD_19890 | JGI IMG/M metagenome (IMG submission 19890) | reverse complement strand
ACTTGCGAGGATCGATGCTGATAAGCTTGGCTCCTTTTTTAAAGGCTCGATAAAAATTTTCGCCCTTGTACTCGTCCGGATTCGTCCACAAGGGATTGCACGCCCACATTACAATGCACTTGGGCTCACCCTCATAGTCGACCACGGGCAGGTTGCCGCAGGTAATCAGACTTGTTGATACCCTTGAGACATAACACATGTGCCCGGCCGTCAGGACATTGGGGGTGCCCAGCAGATTGGCAAAGCGGTACAGGTGACTCTCATAATCTCTTCCCGTACCCTGACCCACGACGATGTATTCCGGCCCGTATTCGTCGATGACTGACTGGAACTTGGTGGCTATCGTATCCAGCGCCTCATCCCAGGTTATTTGTTCCCATTTATCGTGGACTTTTTTCATCGGATGGATAATCCTGTCCGAATGGTAGGCCAGTTGCGTGACGGCCAGACCCTTGGTGCACATCGTACCGCGACTGATGGGGGAATCGGGATCCCCTTCCACCTTAATTACCTTGCCATCCTTGACCTGGGCGATGACACCGCAGGCTCCATGGCAGCCGCGACATGCTGTCCGAATTTTTTTTACTTCTCCCATTGATAACCTCCTCATTATCCGAAACAAATCTTAAATTCTAACGTCAAAATTTTTAAAACGTCGGCGACTAATCCAGTATGTCGGCAGGATCCGAGATGCCAAACTTTAGAACATTGACGACGCTCAGTATAATCCGGGCATTTTTTTCCACAACCGGGATCCCGCCCCCTGAGGCTTTTAGTTTATGGACCAGCTGTTCGATCTGGTCGATGGTGGCCTTCATCTCTTTCAAATTGGATGGGTCAGCGTTCATTTTGTTTTCCTCAAGTCTTTAAATCTCTTGGATTTTAACGTATAGCGCTCCAACACCCCCGTATCTACACAGTCGATATTAAAGCGCAGATTGGTCTTTATCTTTAACCGCTCGGAAAGCCTGGCGCTAAGCTCTGCCATCACATCGTTGCTCATTTCTTCGCAGGACTCCACTTTTAAGGTAATCTCATCGGTGATGCCTTTACATTCCACCGTCATCTCAAATTCACCGATTTCAGGAAATTCCCGCCTTAAAAGCTCCTCTACCGCGACCGGCGTAAAGAGCACCCCGCGTATTTTGCACAAATCATCGGCCCGGCCGGCAACCTCGGATATCATCATCGATGTTCTCCCGCAGGAACACCCATCGGCGCCTCTTCTGACGATATCATTGGTGTTGAAGCGGATCAAAGGAAAGGAATGCCTGCCCAACGGGGTTACCACCGCAACTCCCAGCTCACCTTCATCGACTTCACGGGAAAGGGTTTCCATATCCAGGACTTCAACCAGGAAAAAAGGTTCCATAATATGCAACCCCTTGCGCGCTTGACACATACCGGCCCAGGCGCAGGGCTCCGTTCCTCCGATATGATCGTACACTTCTGCGCCCCAGATCTGTTCCAGCCTCTGGCGGGTCGCCTGGGGCAAAGGTTCGCCGGCACACAACATCCGCTCTATGCCGATGTCTGCGGGTACGATCCCCATCTGCGAGGCGGTTTCTGCCAGATGCAGTCCGTAGGTAGGCGTGTTGAGCAAGCCGGTGGCCTTTACCTCCGTCATTTTGTTGATTCTGCCTTTGGTATCGAGAGCGCCTCCCGGAACGACCATACAACCCAGTTTTTCGGCCGCATAATGACCCTCCCAAAAGGCGACGTACACATTATATCCAAAGGGGACGAAGACGCGATCGTGTTCCCGGAAACCCGCCATCCACAAAAGGTGGCACCAGACTTCCACACGCCACTGCCAGCTTTCATAGCTTTCGGCCACATACACGGGCCGTCCGGTGGTGCCGGAAGTTTGACGAAAGTCAGTTACCTCATCCTGATGTACCCCCAGAATCTCCCCGAAAAGGCCGGGCCCCTTCCCCTCCTGGGCCAGACGCAGATCTTTTTTGTCGATCAGCGGCAGCTTTCTGACATCTTCGAGTGATCGGATTTCCTGCGGATCGATGTCTTTGTACCTATCCCGATAATAAGCACAATTTTCCTTGGCATACTGCAAGTATTTACGAAAGTTTTTCAGCTCAATTTGGATGAGTTTTTCTCGCGGCAAGGTTTCTAAAAAGGGATTCCAATACGCTTTGTTTCTATCCGACATTTCAGATAACGCTCCTTGGTATAGAATTGAATTAATCAGGTGTTTCGTGTTTGGTGTTTAATATGACATATTAAACATATAACGCCATATCAGCATCTTAGAACATAAAACACTAAACACCAAATACAAAACACACTCGTGAAAAGTCTTCTTTTCTGACTTTCTACGAGATCCTTAGTACCCTCCGCTGAACCTGATCTCAATTTCTCTGACGATTTCTTTTAGATACTCGGAATAACGCGGAATGTCTTCATCTTTTATTTGTCTTCTTAAGCCCACCGCCCAAATGGCAATTTGGGTGTTGGCTCTACTAATGTTGAGGGGGGCCGCAAAGCCCCGTATGCCCTCAATATATTCCTCCATGTCGACGGCAATACCTTCTGTGCGAGCCTTGATGACCATTTCCTTATATTTTTTTTTGTTCACACACGAGTTGGGAGTAAATTGCTTTAATTCATTTTTTGATAGAATATCGTCCACCTCGGCGTCAGACAGCTGCGCCAGCAGGACTTTACCGCCAGCCCCGGCGAACACAGGGATTCTCATCCCGATTTCGGAATAGATTTTAATGTCAAAGGCCGTATCTGCCTTATCGATAATAACGGTGCGCAGACCTGAACGGATTCCCAGAAATGCCGATAATTTGGTTTCTTGATTGATTCTTTCCAGATAGGGATGAACGCTGCTGATCAACTCGGAGCTGCGGCCGGCGGCTTTACCCAGGGTGTATAGCTGGATGCCGAACTGGAATTTATTCTCTCCGGATTTTTCGAGAATCCCTAAATCATTCAGCGTATGAACCATGTTGAACACGGTGCTTTTGTTATAGTTCAGTGCTTTGGAAATCTCGCTGACACCCAGCGGTTTTTTTAGGCGGGCGAATAGTTCCAGAATCGTGAAACATTTATCTATGGCAGGGACTCTTTTAAAGGCTATTTTCATGAAAGGTATCCAAATCGTAAATATTGGACTCTATAGAGAACATTGGTATTCTATGTAGATTAGTTTAATGTGTTTGTCAACTGAAAAAATCACCACGGGGAATATTTTAGTTGACAAGTCGAAACGGATATTCTATGTAGAATCAATTCGTTCTCTATAGAGACCGATTGTAAATCCACACAAATGCTCCGGTGGATTTATCAATTGTTTGCCTTCAAATCGCGTGCTCGGCACGCGATGGCCGGCATAATATTCTGACAATATTCTTAACATTTGACAAAATTATCCAAAACCTTTAAACAAAACAGCTAGAAAATGTACTGAAATCTATGAATACCGGCCTAAAAATATCGCTTAAGGAAGGAGGTGAACATAAAAAGATAGAAATTATTTTTTTGCTTAATTCCTACCTTAGAAAGGAGGTATGCAACCGATGAAGAAAATAAATTTTTGGATATCATTGCCCATCGCTTTAATCATCAGTTTGGCATTTATACTTCCCGGCCTTAACCAGCCGGCATATTCCGCAGATGTGATTAGACTAAAAGTAGCTATGTACTTTCCTCCCCCGGCTTTCCAAACCAAAGTGTTAGAAGAATTTTGTCGCGAATTGGAAAAGCGCACCGATGGACGGGTGAAGATTGATTACTTTGCCGGCGGCTCATTGCTGAAGGCTCCGAAGGTGTTTGAGGGGGTCGTGAGTGGAATTGCCGATATCGGTTACTCCCATGTATATTACACCGCCGGCCGTATGCCGGTTACCGAAGCCGTCGGTCTGCCTCTCGGTTATCCCAGTGCCTGGGTAGGTGGTCAGGTTATCAATGATTTCTACCAAGAATTTAAGCCCAAGGAATTTAATCAGGTGCATGTGCTATGGATGAATACGACGCCTCCTAGTGCCATTGCCACTGCCAAGAAACCGATACGCAGACTGGAAGACCTCAAGGGGCTCACCATCAGAGGGTGTCATCGATGGGGAAGCTTCAAACTTTGAAACCCTTTTCGCGTTCAAGTTTGCTGAAGTTGTAAAATATACGACGTCAGTCTGGCAAATCAACAATCCCTTTCCCTTTTATCTGGTGATGAACAAAAACAGCTATAATAAGTTACCGCCAGACATAAAGGGCATCTTTGACAAACTTGTTGGAGAGTACAAGGAGAAATATATCTTGACGTGGAATGCCATCGATTTCGTCGGCAAAGCGTTTGGTATGTCCAAGGGAGTGGAATTTGTTGATCTGCCCCCGAGTGAGCTTCAAGTGTGGCAGGCCGCTGTCATACCGGTCATAGATGATTATGTGAAAAGGATGGTGGATAAAGGGTTTTCCGAGGCCGAGGTGAAAGGTTGGATTAAATTTCTGCGGGAGCGATCTGATTTTTGGACGAAAAAACAGATCACATTGCGCATCCCGTCAGCAGTCGGTCCTCCGGAGGTGAGACCCGAGGCTAGCATAATAAAATAAACAGACTGCCCCCCCCCGAGCAAGCCCTCCCCCTTACAGGTGGGGACATAAGCCTTTCGAACCGGGGGGCTTAAGCTTAATAGACCGGGATTGCTTATTAACCTATATTTCGTCCTTGAGGTGGGTGCGGGGACTTTATCCCCGCACTCACCGAAGACGGTGAGGAAAGCCCAGTGTTAGGTAAATTTGAAAGGTTTAATCGCCGATTAAGTGACTGGTGTGAGTGGTTAGCGCTTGCAGCGCTGCTACTGATGATGGTGATTACGTGCATGGATGTCGTGGGGGCAAAGGTCTTTCGGTGGCGTCTTTTGGGAGCCATTGACATCGTGATGCTTGCCCAGATCGTGGCAATTTCCTTTGCGGCCGGCATGACGCTGATTCTTGGCCGGCATATTCAGGTAGAATTTTTTTTCAATCTGCTGCCACGACGTGCCCAAAAAGTGGTCGACAGCTTTGTGCTTCTTGTTGGCTTAGGACTCTTCATCCTGGTGATTTGGCGTCTTTGTGTGCAGGGTCATTCCTTTCAAACCTCAGGCGAATATAGCCCAACTGCTTACATACCCCTGTATCCTTTCGCCTATGCTATTGCCCTCGCCAGTATTCCTGTCTGTTTGATACTAGTAGTGGAGTTTCTTAAATCGCTGACGAAGAGGGAACAGAAATGAGCCCAGCTATTGCAGGCATTATCGGCATCGTTATCCTGGTTGTCCTTTTTCTCCTCAGAATGCCGGTGGCCTTTGCCATGGCCCTGGTCGGATTTGTTGGTTTTGCTTATTTAACTACCCCGGAGGCGGCACTCAGTCTTTTAGGCCTCGATATCTACGACACTTTCTCATCTTACCCCTTAAGTGTTATCCCCATGTTTATCCTTATGGGTACCTTCGCCTTTGCTGCGGGAATTAGCCAAAGGCTTTTCAAGACGGCCTATGCCTGGATCGGCCACCGCCGGGGCGGGCTGACCGTAGCCACCGTATTCGCCTGCGCCGGGTTTGGCGCTATTTGCGGCTCGAGCACGGCGACGGCAGCCACAATGGGTAAGATAGCACTTCCAGAAATGAAGAAGTATAAATACGATGACACCCTTGCCACAGGTACTGTTGCCGCTGCCGGCACCCTCGGCATCCTGATCCCGCCGAGCACCGTCCTTATTCTCTATGGGATATTGACCGAGCAATCCATCGGCAAACTTTTCGTCGCCGGGGTCGTGCCGGGGATATTTCTGAGCATCTTGTTTGCCGCAACCGTGGCTTTTCTATGCTGGCGCAACCCCGCGATCGGCCCCCCCGGAGCGCCAACCACCTGGAGGGAAAAGCTGAAAGCACTTACGGGAATTATTGAGGCCTTGCTGCTTTTTCTTCTGGCCATTGGGGGGCTTTTCCTCGGATGGTTCAGTCCCACTCAGGCCGGCGCCATCGGGGCCGGTGGTGCGTTGCTCATCGGTCTGGCCCGCCGCCAACTTGACTGGCAAACATTTATTGCGGCCGGCAAGGAAGCCTTGCAAACATCCTGCATGGTGATATTCATTATTACCGGGGCGGTCATCTTCGGCCATTTCATGGCGATATCGCGAATACCCTTCATGCTGGCCGACTGGCTCGGGAGACTCCCCATACACCCGATGGCTGTCATGGGAGTCATCGTATTCATTTACTTCATCGGCGGCTTCTTCATGGATGCCATGGGTCTGATTGTGGTTACGGTCCCCATTTTCTTCCCGATCGTTGAGAAGCTCGGCTTTGACCCGATCTGGTTTGGCGTCATCATCGTACTCGTGGGCGAAATGGGCGTTATCACGCCGCCGGTGGGCGTAAACGTATTTGTCATCAAAGGCATCGCCCCCGACATTCCTTTGCAACGCATTTTTAGAGGTATTCTACCCTTTCTCGTAGCCCTGATCGTCTTCACGATTATACTAATGATTTTCCCGCAAATCGCCACCTTCTTGCCCAGCCTTGTAACCTACTAGAAGCTGTTTCAAGTGTGCTGTCCCAGGAATAAATTACAAAACTATTTCATGTGATCATCACTGGCTATTTCGTGAAATCGATAAACGCAATCATTCAAGGTCATATCGTATTCTGACAAGGCGATATGCATGGGGATGTCTCAAAATTTACACGGTGGGCCGGTATTTGGGATGATAGGCACCTTCCTATTCGATGAACTTAAGCATTGCGATGAATCCCAAATATCGGACCACCAGGCACCTTAATGATTCATATCGCCTTGGCAGAATATGATATGACCGGGCACAATTATCTAGCTTACTTCCAAGACAGCACACTAGATACTTAGCTACTTAATACCTACAAAGCTTTATCGATATTTGAGAATCTGCTTTTGAGCCTGATTGGCTGCTTCGATCGAGTCATATCCCAGCTCTTTTACCAGATGCTCATATATTTTCTCCGATCCGTTGATGCCCATTTTCTTAAGTTCGATCACATCGCGGTGAAGCAGCGCAAGGGTGTCGTCGGAATAGGTCTCGAGCTCTCCTCTGAGATAGGTTTCAAAAGATGTGTCTTCTGTCTTCTCATCTGAACCCTGCAGTTTCCGGGCACCCGCCATAAGATATGGGTATTTATGTACCATTTCCTCCTGCCACCGGTACTTTATGGTAAGGATTTCAGCTATGAGCGGGTTGCGGTTTTCTCTGGCTATGAGGTCCTGCATGCTGGCGTACTTGATCGTCATCAGGTTTATGCCATCTTCTTTAGCGCGATGTAGATCGTCCAGATAGCTCTGCAACGTATCTTCCGACCAGATGCTGAACTGTACCCTGCGGTGCAGCCCGAATCCGTCGGGATCCTGCTGGCAGCTATAAATGCCGTCGGCCGGCACTGCCAGAAACATGTCCAGCTCCAATTCGACGATCTTTGCGATGAGTTTTTCTCTGGCAGCCATTGGTTTGCTCCTAAAGAATTACGGCAGGCCCCGGCCCATTTTATAATATCGATCGGTTGCCCGCATCGATCCCCCAGCTCCATTTCAGCCGCTTCAATCGACAACGGAAAACCGCGCCCCCAGAACCGGATCTTCAATCTGGTCGTGTATTCTGTGAGCATGGTCGAGTAAAAAATCGCTATCCGAGTCTGAAAACCCCTCGTTTCTCAACGTAATGATGATCAACCCACAGATCTCTTCGATAATTGCCTGCTTTTCATCATACTCGGGGCAGTCAATAAGCTCAAAAATCATAGCGTGAATCTCATTGCCCAGTAAGGGGAGTTCTGTCACGGCACGGTGCATCCATTTGTAAAACGGGGTATATCGTTTATTCATCAGAAAAACCAACGAGATGACATCTGCACAAAACTTCGTTTCCGCATAGTGTAAGGCAAAAAACTCCTGGCGTTTGAGGGAACGTTCGAAATTGTATTGACCGGCTTGAGCGGCGGTCATGCAGCGCGATGCCATCTTTTTCAACCGCACGTCCTCGGGATAAAAATCCAGAAGCGCTTTTCGCCAGCGGGAAAATTCACCCAGCGGGTCGGCAAATATTCTGCCGTTGGTAGAGGTTGCCAGGGACTGCTCGGGGATATGCAGCCATTCGTCGAGGGTCCCGGGCAAGTGCTCCAGGCCGGTATGCGTCTTATAAAACGCGCTTATATCGCCGACACCTGTCCGTGCCTCCTCCCCTGAGCTCGCCATGCGAGGCCCGAATCCGTTGAAGGCGTCCGGAAGACTTTCGTATGCTTGCTGTAGGTCTGCCCCTATGGCTTCAAAATCATCTGCTTTCAACCAGATACAAAATCCAGGTCCCCAGTCATGATCCCTTGAAATGTCGTCATCAAAACCAAAGCATTCTGAGCCCGGCCCCACTAACCCGACCGCTATGCGGGGCGCAAAGGGGCCGAATCGACTTGTGATCATAGGAGCGCCGTGGGTGTGATAATACGCCTCGGCGAGATCAAGACCTTTCATTTCTCTGCCTTTCTTCCAATGTGGATCTATTCTTAAGGCAGGCATAGAAAACGATTCCTGCTAGTCCCACGACACCGGCCAGGAAAAACCATGCGGGTTGATAGCGCCCCCATTTATCAAAGACCCAGCCTGCCAGAGGTGCACCGGCCATCATGCCTACCATCATGACGCTGCCGGAAAATCCAACAATCGTACCCAGCCTTTCCCTACCGAAATACGCCTTCAATATCCCCGCAATCATGGGGACAGCGCCTCCCCAACCGATCCCGAATACAATAATAAATACCACGACCACCCAGATTCTTTCCACTCTTGCAAAGCCTAAAAGGAAAACACCTAAAGACGTCAGTGCAAACGAAAAAACAACCACGGCTCTTTTATCAATGTGATCGCCGAGCCAGCCAAAGCCGATTCGGCCGAATATCGTGAGGACCGGCAATGCACTGGCGATGAGACTTGCTGTCGATCGTTCTATGCCGATGGTGCTGAGATAAGGCATAATATGGGTCATCACGGCACTCACCGGCATGATGTGGCAGAGAAAAGCCGCTGCGATAACCCAAAAGGCCCGATGGCTCAATACCGTTTTGTTTGTTATATTAATTTTCCCGCCGTTATTCAGAACTGCATCGTTATCATCGACAACAGGCCGGCCTTTCACGCCATCCGGTCGGCAGCCGTATTGTTCGGGTTTGTGCCTCAGTATAAGTGACAGCGGCAGGGGTATCACCCACATTCCCAGCCCTATTATGACCATTGCCTGCCGCCATCCGAAGGTATCGACAACCAGCGTAATAAGAGGGATGAGTAGACCGCCAAACGCAACCCCGCTGGCTGCGATCCCCATGGCCAAACCCGCTCTTTTTTGGAACCAATTCGCTACAGCTGCCATTAGCAAAGCCGTAGTAGCGGTACTTACCCCGGCGGCGATGAAAATAAAGGCGGTGTAAAACGTTGCCAGAGAGCTAACCCGACTCAAAAGCAGAAGTCCAAAACCGTTGAGGAGGGCCCCGAATACAACCAACGGGCGCGGGCCCCAACGGTCTAAAAACATTCCAGCAACCGGTGCGAGAAGTCCGGTCTCGAGACCCCTCAGGGAGGCTGCAAATGAAATCTGAGTATAACTCCAGCCCAATTCATCGGCGATCGGTTCAAAAACGGCGGTAAATCCCAGATTAATAGTGCCGCTTACATACAATGAAATCAGAAAACTGGCGCCAACGATATACCATCCAAAAAACACTTTGATGCTCTCCGTTTCTAATGCGCTAATGAAAAGCAGGGTGATATATTATAAGCTATTGAAAATATATAAAATACGAAAACTTAGCCGATTTTTAAGCATGATATTATGATGGATGCTATATAATGTCAAATAACCGGCGAGGCTCTATTTCCACTATTACCCCCTCTTTTGGTAAAAAGAATTGACAGAGATATGCACCAATGATATCAAAATAGGCAATATTGTTGCATATTACGCAAATATATTGCATATTTCTAAACTGTCATGCGGATTCCCGTAAAACCCAATAATTATCATTCGGTGCAAAAGGCGCTGCAGATCCTCTTGGCCTTTGTCCCCCACAACAATGGCATGGGCACCTCCGAAATCAGTGCACGGCTCGGGCTCCATAAATCGACCGCAAGCCGCCTGCTGAATGTTTTGACCAGCTATGGTTTTGTGCAGCATGATGCCAAAACCAGAAAATTCAGGCTCGGTATATCCGCAGCGAAAATAAGTACGGCCATTAAACAGTCTCTGGGTGAACAGCTAATCGGCATCGCCCAACCCCATCTCGACGACCTGCGAAATGAAATCGGAGAAACAGTTGCCCTGGAAGTATGGGTCAGGAACAGCACGATAATGGCTTATCGTGCGGAAGCTCTGAGGCTGCGGAGGGTCTACCTGCTTCGACCGGGAGACAGGGTCGATGTTCACGTTTCCGCCGCTGCAAGGGTCATTCTGGCGTTTTTGGCGCCGCATGTGGTTGATCGTGTTCTACAGGGACCGTTTGAGCGCTATACGGGTAATACCATCGTCGATCCCGGTATTCTCAAGGAACAAATCAGAAAAGCAAGGGATGAGGGTTTTGCGATCTCAAAAGGTGAACGAAATCCGGATTCCAATATAATTGCGGTTCCGATCTTCGATTATGAAAAGAGACCGGTAGCTGCAATATCTTTGTTTACAAATTCCGAGGAACTGCCGAAATTGCTCGAGGCCGATATCGTTGCAAAGCTTAAAAAGACGGCCACACTGATTTCAGCCAAACTGCTCTATTCCGAAGAGCGTTAAACCCAATGACTCCCGGTAACAGGATATGGATGCGAGGAACGCCATCATGAATCCCCGAATTAAAAGGTTGATGTCCAAATTAGATGTAAAGCAATTCCCCATCTGTGTGGAGAAGGCCCGGCTGGTTGTAGAATCGTTGAAAACAACCGAAGGTGAACCGCAGATCCTCAGACGGGCTAAGGCAACTGCGCATTTTCTGGACAATCGAACGATCTTTATTGAAGACGATGAACTCATCGTCGGCAATATAGCGGCAAAGCCCATGGGAATGGAGGCGGGCACCATGGGGCCAACCTGGCCCAAGGAAGACATCGAGAGCCTGAGGGCCGGAGGCCTTGACCTTTCAGAGAAGGACGAGACCCTTTTGCGATCATTGGATGATTTCTGGGCAGGCCAAGGCAGAACCCTGGATGAAAGGCAGGGACTTTATTACGACGATGAGCGCCTGTGGCCGTTTATCCGTTCGGGCATCCTGTGTCCGCCCTGGAAGGTGAAGACCGAGGGCCGTGGACAGGGTTCGGCCGGTGTGGGATGGGGATTGGGCCTGGCATACACATTGATCATCGTGGATTTCGCCAAAGCCCTCAATCAAGGACTCAACAGGATCATCTCAGATGCAAAAGCCGAGTTGCGCGAGTTACGCTACTTCAGCGCCGACGACATAAAGAAACGAGATTTTTTGGAGGCGGTGATCATATCCCTGTCGGCCATCGTTCGCATCGCTAAACGCTTCGGGGATTTGGCCGAACAGATGGCGACCGCTGAAAAGGATGACCAGCGCAAAAATGAGCTTATCCAGATTGCGGAAGCCTGCCGCCGGGTGCCGGGCAATCCGGCCCGGACATTTCGGGAAGCGATGCAATCCTTTTGGTTTGTCTGGTTGATGGTGCTGGGAGGCGCTTCTGCACCAGGACGATTCGACCAGTATATGTATCCTTTTTACCAAAAAGACATTCAAGCAGGGCGCATTACCGATTCGCAAGTGCTGGAACTGCTGGAATGTCTGCGAGTCAAACTCATGCAATACAATTATGTCGGCGGGGGCAAACTGCAGCGGGAAAAATGGGCCGGAATGGCCCGCTGGAACAACTGGGTGATCGGCGGGGTTACCCCGGAGGGAGAAGACGCCACAAACCCATTGTCCTACTTGATTCTGGAAGCGGCCCGTGAATGCCGGACGCCGCATCATACCATCACCGTTCGGGTTCATGAAAAGACGCCCGAAGATTTCATGCAAAAAGCGCTCGAGGTCGTCAAGCTGGGCATGGGATTGCCCGCTTTTATCGGGGATAAATCCTACATCGAGTACTTGACGAGCAACGGCGTCCCACTGAAAGACGCTCGGGATTACGCGCTTTCAGGTTGCCTGGATGTCAACCTTGCCGGAAAATCGAGGACATCCGCCATCGGCATGTTCATCGTCCCGCGGGTATTAGAGATTTTCATGAACGACGGCTTCGATCCGCGTCTCGATATGCAGCTGGGTCCCCAAACCGGAAAATTCGAAGAATTCGAGTCCTTTGAAGCGTTCATTTCGGCTTTCAAAAAACAGTTGGAGCATTTCATGGGTCTTGCGGCGGAGGAACATAATATCCTGCTCCAGGCCCATGCGCGGCTGTTTCCGGACGCGGTGCACTCGGCCTTGATGGACGATGCCGTCAAGGTGGGGCGGGATGTCCTCGATCGGGTGATGCCCTTTGAAAACGGCTCGGTGCTCAACCTGGTGGGAATGATCAATGTGGCCGATTCGATGGCAGCAGTCAAAAAACTCGTTTTCGATGAGAAAAAGATTTCGCTACCGGAGCTAAAAGCAGCCCTGGATGCGAATTGGGAAGGGGAAGTCAACTCCCGCATACGCAGGATGTGCATGGCAGCACCCAAGTACGGGAATGGAGACACCTATGTGGATGCGATTGCGGCCGAGTTGTTCCAGTTCTGGGCCGACACCGCTGCATCATTTCCTACTGCGTGGGGAGGCACAACCAAACCCACCGGCATTTCAATTACCGCCCATGCGCCCGGAGGCGCAATGACAGGTGCAACCCCGGACGGCAGGTTCGCCGGCGAAACGCTTGCCGACGGCTCTCTTTCCCCGGCCCAGGGAAAAGACACGCAGGGGCCCACGGCCGTGTTGCGCAGCGCCATGACCGTCAATCAACGTCCGTTTCAAGCAACGCTGCTGAATATGAAATTTGATCCTTCGGCCTTCAAGACCCGGGAAGATCTTCGCAAGCTTTCCATTCTCATTCGCACATATTTCAGCCAGGGAGGTAAACATGTTCAGTTCAACATTGTAGATAGAGATACTCTGTTGGACAGCCAGAAACAGCCCGAAAAGCATCGCAATCTCATCGTTCGGGTGGCCGGTTACAGTGCCTATTTCGTAAATTTGGGCAAGCCCGTTCAGGATGAGATTATCAAGAGAACAGACTATAGATCGATTTAATTCGAAGAAAAACAAAGCGAGGCAAAAAGGGAAATGACCGACGAAAACACAGTTACATTGGTTGCGGTGGGTGATGTAGGCCCGAAGCGTTCCCACGCAGAAGAGGTGTTCGACGCGACGCGTTCGATCCTTAAGGAAGCCGACATCACATTCGGCCAGCTGGAGAGCAATCTCTCTTTGAGAGGGACGCAGCAGCTGCATATGGGTCTCGGTTCGATCGCGCACCCCAGAGTCGGCAATGCCCTGGCAGATGCAGGCTTTGACATCATGTCTTTTGCTTCCAATCATACCCTGGATTACAGTGAAGAAGCTTTGATCGACACCCTCGATGTAATGAAAAAAAACCAAATCGAGGTCATCGGCGCGGGTCGCGACATATTTGAAGCCAGACGGCCCGTGATTTTCGAGCGCAAAAAAACTAAAGTGGGCTTTTTGGCCTACTGTTCCGTTGTCCCCAAAGGGTTCGATGCCAGAAAGAATAAGTGCGGCGTGGCGCCTGTCAGGGCTTCAACCTCATATGAGCAGGTCGACTGGCAGCCGGGCACGCCGCCGCGGATTGTGACTAAGGCATTTCCGGATGACCTGGATGCAATGGTAAAAGATATTCAGAGCCTGAGGCAGGCGGTCGATGTGCTGGTGGTCTCCATGCACTGGGGGGTTCACTTCGTGCCTTCGGTTATTGCCGGGTATCAGTACGAGGTCGGTCATGCCGCTATCGATGCCGGCGCCGACATCATCATCGGAACCCATGCCCATGTTCTCAAAGGCATTGAAGTCTACAAGGGAAAAGCGATTTTTTTCAGCCTCTGCAACTTCTGCATGGATCTCCCGATAGCAGGACCCGTGGCAAATGCAATGGCAGCCGCCATGCACAGACCGGTCATTACGAACGTTGAAATCGACCATCACAATTACTGCCATATCGGTCACTATGCCTGGGAAGTGGATCCTGAATATCCGACTTATGCGTTCCCGGCAGATTCCAGAAAATCGATACTGGTGAAGTGTCATATAAACGATCGAAAACTCCACAGCGTATCCTTTTTGCCCTTATGGATCTCTAAAACCGGCCAGCCGACGCCACTGCCGCAATCCGACCCGCGCAGCGAGGAAGTTCTGAATTACATAAAATGGCTCTGTAAGGATCAAAGGTTGGATACCGAGTTTATACGAGAAGAAGATGATATCAAAGTAGCGACGAAATAGGTGTGCGGACTCGGGCCGGGTGAGAAGCGTTTTTTTGCCAATGATGCCCAAGCAGCACCTTAAAAAGCTTGGTTCAAAAATCCTTTAAGCCTTGTCGATTATTTGAGCACATCAAGGAAAGAAAACAGTGGCAGATGCAAAAGACAAAGAAATTGTGCTCTATGCCGTCGGCGACGTGGGACCGAACCGGGAAGATCCGCAATCCATGTTTCGGCATGTATCCGGCCTTCTAAAACAGGGCGATATCCGGTTCTGTCAACTCGAAACCAACCTCTCAACCCGAGGAACGCCTCTGCCTCAGGCAAGACTTCCCATGCGGGCCCATCCGAATTCCGCCCGTGCGCTCAAAGATTCCGGTTTTCAGGTGGTCTCTTTCGCCAGCAACCACTGTATGGACTTCGGGCGAGAGGCCTTTTTCGACACCATTGATGCGATAAAGACAAATGGAATGGAACCGATTGGCGTCGGGAGAAATATCGCGGAGGCGCGGAGACCTGCAATAGTGGAAAGGAATGGCACGAAGGTAGCGTTTTTGGCCTATAACTCGATTTTGCCCTTTGGATATTGGGCTGTGATTGATAGGCCGGGATGCGTGCCCATGCGCGCATGGACGATCTATGAACAAGTCGAGCCCGATCAACCTGGTTCGCGCTGCAGGACCCACACCTTTCCCCACAAAGACGATCTCCAGGCCATGGCCGCCGATATTGAAAAAGCCAAATCAAATGCCGATATCGTCATTATATCCATTCACTGGGGAATACACTTCGTACCGGCGCAGCTCGCGGATTATCAACGCGAGACGGCTCGAAAGGCTATCGATTGCGGTGCAGACCTCATCTTGGGACATCATCCGCATATCTTAAAAGGCATCGAGGTCTATAAAGGGAAGGCGACAATGTACAGCCTGGGCAACTTCGCCATCGAACAACCCTCCGCCTTTATGAAAGACCTTTATAACACCTCGCGTCATAGAGAAATTGAAGAACTTAATCCACAGTGGGATGAAAAGCGTGAATATCCCCTGCCGCCGGAGACAAGAAAATCTCTCATTATCAAATGCGTTATTTCGGAAAAGCGCATCCAGCGCATCTCGTTTCTTCCGGTATATCTCACCGCTCGATCCGAGCCGGAAATCTTGAAATCGGGGGATGAGCGCTTTGGAGATGTTGTGGGATATATGGACGAAATCACAAGCGATCAAGGAATCTATACGCGGTTTGCTCGCAAAGGCGATGAGATCGTTATCGAGACCGATTGAAACCGTAAGCATCTGAACTAAATAAGGATATATCATAGGCCTATGAACGAATCGGCGATTCTGGCACAATACGTTGCAAACACCGTTTATGAAGATCTCCCCGAGAGGGCCGCAGAGATGGCCAAAATGAGTTTGCTTGACGCGCTGGGGGTCACGCTTGCTGCCGGAGGCTTATGCGCGGAATGCAGCGCCTTTGTGGAGATCGCCATGGAAAGCGGCGGTAAAAAGGAGAGCACCATACTGGGTTTTGGTGACCGGGTGCCGGCGCATATGGCGGCCTTTGCCAACGGCGCTATGGCGCATGCCCTTGATTTTGAGGACGCTCATGATCTTGCGCTTGTTCATCCCAATGCCGCAACAGTGCCCGCTGCGCTTGCAATAGCCGAATCCATCGGCAATGTGAACGGAAAAGACTTCATCGCCTCGCTGGCGGTCGGATGCGATATCGTCTGCCGCCTGGGGCTGGCCTTCAATGAGAATCCGGGCGAATACGGCTGGTATATGCCGCCTATTCTCGGATCATTCGGGGCGGCCGCGGCTGCGGGGAAATTGTTGAATCTCGATGAAAAAAGGATTCTCGACGCATTTTCATTAACACTTTGTCAATCGACGTGCAGTGCCGAATTAAGATATAGTCCCCGTTCCGATATTCGATCCGTTCGAGACGCTTTTGCGTCAAAAGCAGGCGTTTTGGCCGCACGGCTTGCCCAAAAGGGGGTTAAGGGATTCGACTATCCCTTCGAGGGAAAGGCAGGGCTCTTCAGTCTGTATTCAAATGGCAATTACGACGGGTTGCGATTGATCGAAGGCCTGGGAACCAAATTTGAAGGGGCCCATATCAGCTTTAAACCCTGGCCGGCATGCCGGGGGACCCATACCTACATCGAGGCGGCGCTGCATATCCTCAAAGAACATGCCCCGGTCCCAGATGACATTGTCGATGTCCGGGTGATCGTAAGTTCCTTTAACCGTATGCTTTGTGAGCCGGAGAAGATAAAAAAGGCCCCTCAAACGGTTATCGATGCCAAATTCAGCATTCCTTTCACGGTGGCCACAGCACTCTATCACAAAGAAGTGGGATTGAAGCATTTCACGCCTGAACGGCTAAAGGATGAAGATGTCCTGCAACTGGCGCAAAAAATAAGATACGACCTGGACCCCGGCTTAGGCCTGAGAGATGCGACACGGGGATTTCTGGAGATCAAGACAAAGAATAATCAGACTTACGCCAAACGGATTGATCAGGCTTATGGACATCCTGATAACCCCATCTCCCAAAAGGGCCTAGTGGCGAAGTTTATGGCTTGCGCGGATAAGGCCAAGACAAAAATCCCGGAAAAAAAATTAAAAGAGGCAGCGAAATGCATCCTTGCGCTTGAAGAAATAAAGGACATCCGGCAGATGCTAGCGCTTCTCTAAATATCCCCGAGGTTGAACGGTTCAGGGTTCTGCGTTCCGGGTTTAAAAATCCCGGGTTACATCATCAGCTCGACCAGATATAAAGACAGCGGTGGAAAAAGGATGAGCAAAGTTACATGAAGGAAATCAGCCATAAGGAATGGGATAATGCCTTTAAATACCGTCTCCATTTCAATACCCATTTCTCTTACAACACCGGCAATGACAAAAGTGTTCATTCCTATGGGCGGGGTAATCATGGCGATCTCCGCCATCCTCACGAAAATGATGCCGAACCATATCGCGTTGAATCCCAGGCTGACCACCAACGGGAAAAAGATGGGTATGGTGAGCACCGTCATTGCGGCCACATCCAGAAAGCACCCCAGAAAGAAGTAAAGCACCAGAACCATGACAAGAATCGCCAGCGGAGGCAGAGGCATGTTGCCGATGAATTCTGAAAGAACGTATGGGATCGTAGAGGCGGCAACAAAGACGTTGAAAATAAGGGCGCCGATTAATATCCCGTAAATCATGCCCGTCGTTTTCAATGTCTCTACGATGGCCGTTTTGAAACTATCCCATGTGAGCCTGCGTCTCAGCGTGCACATAATTATCGCCCCGAAGGCACCGACCGCTCCGGCCTCGGTAGGCGTAAACCACCCGATGATCAGGCCGGTAAGCACAAAGATGATCAGTGCCACGATCTCCCCGCAACCGCCCAGGGATTTTATCTTTTCCCTGAGAGGGGCTTTTTCTGCCGGTGGCCCGAGTTTGGGTCTCCACCAACACAGAATGCTGATGACCCCAATGTAGAAAAGGGCTTCGAGGATCCCGGGAATGATGCCGGCCGCAAATAGCTTCCCGATAGAAGTTTCGGTAAGGATGCCATAAATGATGAGCGCACCGCTCGGCGGGATCAGAACCCCCATGGTCCCTCCCGCGGCGACGGCGCCGGTCGCCAAAGCCGGATCGTATTTGAGCCGCTTCATCTCGGGTATGGAAACCAGCCCCATGGTGGTTGCCGTGGCAATGCTGGAGGCCGAGACGGCAGCGAAGATTCCGGAACCGGCAACGGCCGCCATAGCGACGCCCCCCCTCTTATGACCGAGCCACTTGGAGGCAAGGTTAAACAGGTCCCGGCCCATTCCACTGACAAACACCACCTGGGCCATGAGGATAAACAGGGGCAGCACCGCCAGAGAGTAATCCGTGACGGTCTGGAATGGAACAACAGCAAGTTTGGTAAAAGCAGCGACGTCGGAGATAAGGTACCACAGCCCTGCAAAGCCAACCAGTGCCATGCCAGCGCCTATAGGCAATCCCAGCGCCAATAATGAAAAAAGCACAACAAAACCGAGAATTCCAACCAGTATGGGACTCATTTTTCCAGAAGCCTCCTGAATGCCCGGGATAAATCCACAAGATAGGTCAGGCAAAAAAGAAATAAACAGAACAGCCATACAATACGGAAAGGCAGGACGGGAATCTCCAGTATATCCGTAATTTCCTCTATGCCGTTTTCGTAGGCCAGACTTGTTCCGCCCCAGGCAATCAGAGCCCATATAGCGAAACTGAGTAAAGAGGTCATTATTTCTGTTGCAGCGCCAAGCCTCGGGGGAAATCGGGAGACGATGAGATGGACGACCACGTGCGTTTTTTGCAGGGCAGCGTGAACCAGCGCAAAGGCCACCGGAATCGCCATTATGAGTTCGAACATCTCATAGCTCCCTGGAATGACCAGATGCAGAAATCTGCCGAAAATATTGCTCATCAGAAGCAGCATACCTGCTATCAAAAAAGCGCCACCTAATACGAGGCCTCCTTTGGTTATGCGTTCGAGCAAAACGGCCAAGGCATTCATCTTTCCCCCTTCTGGCTTTGACGATTTGAAGAATCCACCAACTTGTAATCGTTTCCTTTAATACGGTCCCCTATTTCTCCCCTACGCCTTTAAACGGCGCTTTCATTTATTTACTGTACTCCTTGATTAAACGCCGCATTTCCTTATAGACATCGCTGCCCGGCAGACCTTTGGCATCGAGATTTTCCATCTGCTTAGTTATTGTGCTGTCAACAACGGCGTAAACTTTATTCAATTCTTCCGGAGGAAGTTTGATAAACTCCACCTTGTTCTCTTTGGCCAGATTGATGCCTGTCTCTTCGTTGGCGAAGACTAGCTCCTCAACCTTCAGACCGAACCACTCGACATTGTCTTCGAATACTTTTTGGATATCCTTGGGCAGCTTGTTCCAGGAGGCGAGGCAAAATCCCCAGTGCCCGGCCGGAGCAGAAGCGATATTCAATTCAAGGGCATACTTGACCACCTCTGCGAACCTGAATGACTTCAAGGTTTCATATGGGGCAAAAACGCCATCGATAGTGGTTTTCTGCAATGCCGTGTAGCTTTCACTCATGGGCATGACGATACCCTCTCCACCCAGTGCGCTGGCTACCTTGGCAAGGTCGCCGGAGGCCTTTATGGTCATACCCTTGATATCTTCAGCTTTGAGAACCGGTTTTTTGGCAAGCAGCAGCTGATAGGGCGGGATGGATGCATAGGCCATGACCTTAATGCCGGCGTCGGTAAATTCCTTTTCGAGTTGAGGGAACTCGGCATCCACCTCATGATATACCCTGCGGGCCATTTTTCTATCATTGACGCCATAAAAGACCATGCGCATCGACTTTTCAAAATCAAACCCCTTGGGGGCATAGGCGCCGGAAAAATCGCCGATATCGGCGACGCCCTGGGCCAGCTCAAGGGCGGATTCCCTCGGCTTGTACAGCGCGCCGGCCCAGAAAGGTTTAATTTTCACACGCCCCTGGGTTTCCGCTTCTATCTTGTTCATCCAGAGTTGAGCGGCGGTTGACATGGGGTGGGTCGGCGGCCAGAGACCACCGAAGGTGAGCTCGATGGTGTCTGCTGCCTGTACCGCCTTCCCGCCAACACCAAAGGTCAACCCCAGCACGATCAGGGTCCCCGAAATAACCATAAATAGACGATTGCGGAATCTTCTCATTTTTCTTCTCCTTTCTATGATTAATTCGTTTTGTTAAAGCCCTGCGGCCTCATCCTCCGATGATAACCGTCAGGTCAAATGATTCAAACATTTTCTTAAGCTCCTGCATGCGCTCATCACCGGGTGTTTCCAGGTGAACGGCCCTTCGAGGTGCTTCCATGCGTTCATATTTGACCTCGCCAAGTCTGTGATAGGGCAACAGATGAACCGTTACGTTCCTGCCCAGTTCGTTTGCAATGAATCCGGCGGTCATTTTCAGGTTTTCAGCCGAATCATTACAGCCCGGCATGATGGGAACACGCGCGAGCATGTTCAGCCCCGGCAGATGATATATCCGTTTGGCATTATCCAGGATAAGCGCGTTGTCGACGCCGGTATAGTCCTGATGGGCATCCGGATTCATGTGTTTAAAGTCATAAAGCACCAAATCGACGTGTTCGAGAATACGGTTAATGATTTCCCATTTTGCATGGCCGCAGGTCTCAATAGCGGTGTGTATGCCGGCATCCCGGCAAAGTTTCAGGATGCTGACCGCAAAATCGGGTTGAGCCACCGGATCACCGCCGGAAATGGTGACCCCGCCACCCGAGTTTTGGTAGAAAATGGCATCCGCGTTGACA
>WOR8_10005516_pt1 | contig 20756 bp, 19 predicted proteins | sample DeeMarSeWOR38_10_FD_19890 | JGI IMG/M metagenome (IMG submission 19890) | reverse complement strand
GACGGGACGTTCGCAAAATCCGAGGGACCTTGCTGCTGCCGCTCGGTTTCGGATTTCTTCAGTGCGTCAAGTATGAACGACATTGGTCATTCCCTGGCAAGCCTCGATGTCGTCAGCCGGGGCGTGCCTTCCGACCCGAGCAGCGAGTTGATGATGATCTGTGTCTGCTGTCCCGCGAGTCCGTCCACGTCGAGTCGATGGTCGCGCTGAAAGTCGATGACGCGTTGCTCGAGTTCTTCGTCATAGATGCTCGAGTCGAGTGGCTCTGCCCGGTAGCGGTCGTCGATGGCCGCCAGGCTCTCGCGCAGCCAGACTACGTTGTCGCCGCGCGAACCCCGGCCGAGGGCCAGCGGGTCACCGTTCGGCGGCCGCCACAGCAGGATGTAATCGCCGAACCACAGGTCCGTCACATCCAGGAACGGATGCGTAACGCTGACGCCGGCGATCGAGAGCTGCGCCGTGCTGCCCTGCAGGGCCTCGAGCACGATATGGTGTTCCTTGCCGCGGCTGTCGGTGAGCGTCAGGATCGCCGGCCGGTCCAGTTGCCGCAGGCTGCTCCATGAACCCCGCTGCATCAGGCACGCGTAACCGGCGCTTTGCGCCAGGTCGCAGCCGTTCGTGATCGGTTCGTCGAACTCGAGATCCCAGAGCGAGAACAATACCTCGAAGGCCGGCGCGAGCCGGGTCAGTTCGCCGGAGAGCAGCAACTGCTGGTCAAGGGTCGCCTCGGGCACCGCCTCGGAATCGGCCTCCGACTCCGCTTTCGCTTCGGGTTCCGGCCGTGGCTCGGGTTCGGGCGCCGTTTCGGACACCGCCGCAATCTGTGTCCCCTCGCTGGCTGGCACCGCAATACCTGTCCCGGCGGCGGTGATCGCCTTTTCCGCGTGCGCCGGCTCGTCGCGCTGTCCGAGTAACGGCCACACGCTGGCAGCAATCACCGCGATGGCGACGCCGCCGATGACGGGGATTGCCCAGCGCAACAGCGGCGCCGCGTAAGGCATGCCTTCTATCTCCGCGGCTGCGCGTCGGACCAGCCGCCGGTTGACGCGCCGCGTCTCCTTGCTGTACGCGCCCAGCAGGGCGCGGTCGCAGACGACATTGATCAGCCGCGGTACGCCCTTGGTCAGCCGGTAAACTTCGCGCTTCGCGGGGCCGTCGAAGACTTCGCCGAGTGCGCCGGCCACGCGCAGGCGGTGCTCGATGTACTGCGCGGTTTCGTCGCGAGACAGGGGTTCGAGGTGGTAGCGGCCCGTGATGCGCTGCGCCAGCTGGCGCAGATCTTCCCGCGCCAGAAGATCGCGGAGTTCGGGCTGACCGATGAGGATGATCTGCAGCAGCTTCTGCTTTGCCGTCTCGAGGTTGGTCAGCAGCCGCACCTGCTCAAGCACATCACGAGACAGGTTCTGCGCTTCATCGACGACGAGTATGACGCGTCGGCCCTCGGCATGCGCCCTGAGCAGCTGGTGGTTGAGTGCATCGACCAGTGCCTTGACGCTGCCGCGAATTTCGGGGGCGAGAATTCCGAGTTCCTCGCAGATGGTCTCGAGAAATTCGATGACCGAAAGGCGCGGATTCAAGACGACGGCGACATCGGCGTTGTTCGGTAGCTTGTTTTGCAGCAGCGTACGTACGAGCGTGGTCTTGCCGGTTCCGACTTCGCCGGTCAGCTGCATGAATCCGCCGCTCTCGGTCACGCCGTAGACGAGGTGCGCCAGGGCTTCGCCGTGGCGCTCGCTCATGAAGAGGTAACGCGGATCGGGCGTTATCGCGAAAGGTTTTTCATTGAGTCCGAAGAAACTCGTGTACATGACTAGGTCCGCCGACCGTGCAGAACTACGATCGATTCTACCTTATTCACGGTCGATCCAAGGTCCTGGCGCGAGTCAACGAGTCGCTGCCGAAGCGATCGCGAATCTCGTCTATCGTTCGATCGAATTCTGCAGCCGTGCTCGTATCGCCGTCTCCGAACAGGTCCGGCTGTGCGGCCGGCGCCAGTGAGCTGCAGCCTACGCCAAGCAGGCGGATTCGCGCATCCGGGTTACCGTTCAGCCAGGCGTCCAGCAGTTCACGGGCCAGGGCGTAGATCTGGTCGGTGCCGTTTCCCGGCGGCCTGAGTCGCTTCTGACGGGTGAAAGTCCTGAAATCGGACTGCCGAATCTTGACCTGGACCGTGCCCGCGCACAGCGCCGCCTTGCGCAGGCGGCTCGCCGTACGCTCCGTCAGCCGCAGAAGCTGCTGCTGCAGGTCCCGTCTGTCGCAAAGGTCGATATCGTAGGTCTGTTCGTTGCTGATCGACTTCTCCGCGCGTGATGCGACGACCGGACGTTCGTCGATCCCGGCGGCACGGTCACGTGTCTTCTGCGTAAAACGCCCGAACACAGGTTCGAGGTCGCGGTCCGACGCGCTGCGCAACTCGGCAATCGTGTGCACGCCGATCGCGTGCAGGCGCGCGAGGGTCCGCTTGCCGATACCCGGAATGACCGACACCGGCAGCGGGTCGAGCACTTCGTGCACCCGGTCTGCGGCAACGACGACGAGTCCGTCCGGTTTGTCGAGATCCGAGGCGATCTTGGCGACCAGCTTGTTGGTTGCCACGCCGACCGAGGCTGTCAGTCCGGTGCGTTCGCGGACCCTGTCCTTGATTGCCACGGCAATGCTGTGACCGTTGCCAAAAAGACGGCGGCTCGACGTCACGTCGAGGAACGCCTCGTCGAGCGACAAACCCTCGACGAGCGGCGTAAATTCCTTGAAGACGCCGAAGATCTCTCGAGATACGGCCTGGTAATGGGCCATGCGCGGCGCAACGCGAACCAGCTCCGGGCAACGCCTGCGCGCCTCCGTCATCGGCATCGCGGAGCGGATGCCGAAGTCCCGCGACTCGTAGCTCGCCGCCGCAACGACACCGCGGCTGGCGCCGCCAACGACGACCGGTTTGCCGCGCAGCTCGGGATTGTCACGCTGTTCCACGGACGCATAGAAGGCGTCCATGTCCACGTGCAGGATGACCCGTGCTGCCATCGCTTCACTTGCCCCTGTCCACGATAAACCGGGCCAGCCAGCTCAGGGCCGCGGCGTCAGGCAGCGCCTCCAGGCAGCCGAGGCCCTTCGCGAGCAATTCGTCGCAGCGGCGCCGGGAGGCCTCGATGCCGAACAGGGCTGGATAGGTCGCCTTGTTCATGCGCTCGTCGGAGCCCGCCGGCTTGCCGATATCCTCGGTCTTGCCTTCCACGTCCAGCAGGTCGTCACGAATCTGGAACGCGAGGCCGATCGTGCGCCCGAACCCGTCGAGTGCCGCAGCGTGCTGAGGCGGCACACGCTCTGCGAGCACGCAGGCCGACATGACCGAGGCATGTATCAGTGCGCCGGTCTTGAGCGCAAACATGAGCTCGAGTTCTGCCGCGTCCAGCGACCGGCCTTCCGCGCTGAGATCCATGGATTGACCGCCGGTCATGCCGGTGGAGCCGCAGGCGTCCGCGACCAGCTTTACCAGCGTCGCGCGTATATTGCCGGCGACGCCGTCGATATCGGCGAGCACGGCGAAGGCGAGTGGCTGCATGGCGTCAGCGGCGAGTATCGCGGTCGCCTCGTCGAACTTGCGATGCAGCGTCGGCATGCCGCGGCGCAGGTCGTCGTCGTCCATCGCGGGGAGGTCATCGTGCACGAGCGAGAATGCATGGATCAGTTCGATCGCTGCGGCTGGTGAATCGAGCAGCGACTCCGGAACACCCAGGCACTCCCCGGCGGCGTAGACGAGTAATGGACGCACGCGTTTGCCGCCATTGAAGATCGCGTAGCGCATCGCTTCGTGCAGCCGGCTCGGCTGGACCCCGCTGTCCGGCAGTACGTTGTCGAGCTTTGCCTCGACGCGACGGGTGTAATGGGGGATGCGTTGTTCGAAGTTATTCGCCACCGGGACTCGTTGCCATCAATCGGCCCTGTAGCGTACACGTTTTCAGATCGCGGAGTGCTGCCCCGTCTGGGCTATAATTCGCATCCCTTCCGCTTCGACCACGCCGGAATCCCGCATCATGAGGGCAAAAGCGAGAGCCCAACCCAATATCGCGCTCATCAAGTACTGGGGTAAGCGCGACAGCGAACGCAATCTTCCGGCCGTGGGCTCGATTTCACTCACGCTCGACGAGCTGTACACGACGATGGAGGTCGATCTCGATGCCGCACTCGATCGTGACGAGCTATACGTCAACGGGCGCAGCGCACAGTCGATGTTGCCGCGAGTTACGCGTTGTCTCGACACCGCGCTCGGTGCAGACCGCTTGCGGGCACGCGTGACCAGCGAGAGCAATTTTCCGATAGCGGCGGGTCTTGCGTCGTCCGCCTCTTCGTTCGCGGCCCTGGTCGTGGCCGCATGTGCCGCGGGCGGCAGGACGTGCAGTGCCGACGAGCTGGCCGGGCTTGCGGGCCGGGCGTCCGGGTCCGCTGCGCGTTCGCTGTACGGCGGTTTCGTCGAGCTCCGCAACGACGGTGACGGTATAGCCGTAAACACGATTCTCGACGGCGCGGCGTGGCCGCTCTGCATCGTTGCGGCGGTCACGTCGCAGGCGCCGAAGCCGGTCAGCTCCGGCGAGGCCATGGAGATCAGCCGCAGGACCTCGCCGTTCTATTCGCGCTGGATCGAAGAGCAGGACATGGATCTTTCCACGGCGCGGGACGCCATCACCGTCCGGGACTTCGGCAAACTCGCCAGCATCGCGGAGCACAACTGCCTGAAGATGCATTCGGTCATGTGGGCGTCGCGCCCTCCCGTCGTCTACTGGAGCGCCGCGACGCTCGAGTGCCTCGAGAGTGTGCGCGCGCTCCAGGCGGAAGGCGTTGCTGCGTTCTTCACGATTGACGCCGGCCCACAGGTCAAGGTGATATGCCTGCCCGCTGACGAGCCGCGGGTCGTCGATGCCCTGTCGAATACCGATGGCGTCGAGGCCGTGCTGGCCAGTGGCATCGGCTCGGGCGCGGCACTGGTGAAAACGGATTGATGAGGATTGCGGCGAGCGCACCGGGCAAGTTCGTCTTGTCGGGGGAATACGCGGTACTGGACGGTGCCCCGGCGATCTGCGTTGCCGTTGATCGCCGCGCTGTCGTAACGATCGAAGCACACGACGGCGACCACCATGTCGTGAGGGCGCCCGGATTCACTGCAACGACCGGCCGCTTCAGCACGGATTCGAGTGACCTGACGTGGCTGGACGGCGGCGGCGATTTCGAACTGTTCGAAGTGGTCTGGAACACGTCCCGGCCCGCGGCGGCCAGAGATCCGCTGGCAATTTCGCTCGATACCGCGGCATTCCGCGACCCTGGCAGCGGCAGGAAAACAGGCCTCGGGTCGAGTGCCGCGCTGACCGCCGCGCTGGCGACCGCACTCAATTCACTGGGCGGCGAGAACGCCACCGAGGTGGCGCATGCGGCCCACCGGCGGTTTCAGGGCGGCTCGGGCAGCGGCGTCGACATTGCCTGCAGCCTTGCCGGCGGGATCGTCGAATATCGCATGCCGGAGCAGCAGTCGAAGCGCGTGGCGTGGCCCGAAGGGCTTTTCTTCAGCGTGCTGTGGAGCGGTGTCGCTGCCGAGACGCGGGGCAGGCTCGCGCGGTTCGGCGACCTGGCCGGCAGCCCATCGCGGCGCAAGCTGAGCGAAGCATCGACATCGGTTGCGGCCGATTTCGAGCGCGGGCAGGGCTCCGCGGTCGTCGCGGGCCTGCGTGAATACACGGAGGCGTTGTTGAGCTTTGACGCGGCCCACGGGCTGGGCATATTCGATGCGGGCCATAAAGCGCTTGCCGAACGGGCGGCCGGCGAAGGCATGGTGTACAAGCCCTGCGGGGCGGGCGGCGGCGATATCGGCGTCGCGCTGGCGACGAGCAGGGCATCGCTGGCATCATTCGGGAAAACAGCGGCGCGCTCCGGCTTTACGCGGCTCGCGTTGAGCATCGATCCTCTCGGTGCAATGCTGCACGACAAAGACGAGAAGTGAACGACTCCCTGATATCCGGGTTCTACCGGCTGGACATCCGCCAGCGCATCGAGCGGCTCGAAAAGCGCGGTCTGTTGTCTGCCGACGATGCCTCCACGCTGCGCGAAGGCCGCCATGTGCTGCTGCCCGCGGCCGCGGACAGGATTATCGAAAACGTCATCGGCGTGTTCGGCCTGCCCTTCGCAATTTCGCCCAACTTCATTGTCAATGGCGCCGGCCGCCTCGTACCCATGGTCGTCGAGGAGCCGTCGATCGTCGCGGGCCTGAGTTTTGCCGCAGCACTGGCCAGCCGCAACGGTGGCTTCGAGGCCAGCTGCGACGAGTCACTGCTGGCCGGACAGATCCACGTCACCAATATTGCCGACCCCGAATCTGCGGCGGCGCGTGTCGAGGCCGCCGCGGACGAATTGCTTGCGGCCGCAAACGCCGTTCATCCGCGTCTCGCGGAGAGAGGCGGAGGTGTTCGCGATATCGAGGTACGCAGGCTTTTACTGCCGGGCGGCGATACCGTGCTCGTGGTGCACCTGCTCGTCGACACCCGGGATGCGATGGGCGCGAACCTGGTCAACACGATCTGTGAGACCGTCGCACCGCGCGTGGCCGAAATCGTTGGCGGCTCGGTCGCAATGCGCATCCTTTCGAATCTCGCCGACCGCTCTCTGGCAACCGCGCGCGTCAGCTACCGGATCGAGCAGCTGGCCGTTGACGAACTCGATGGAGAGGTCGTCCGGGATGCCATCGTCATGACGAGCGACATCGCCGTCGCGGATCCGTACCGTGCCGCCACGCACAACAAGGGCATCATGAACGGCATCGACGCCGTCGCGATTGCCACGGGCAACGACTGGCGTGCGATCGAAGCGGGTGCACACGCTTACGCGGGCATCGATGGTCAGTACCGGCCGCTCTCACGCTGGGGCGTCGGCAGCGACGGTGAACTCGTCGGAGAGATCCGGATTCCTCTCAAAGTCGGTATCGTCGGCGGTACGCTCGCCGCGAATCCGGCGGCCGCCCTCGGGCTGCGGATAGCGGGCGTCGAATCGGCTGCGGAGCTGGCGCAGCTGATGGCGGCGGTCGGGCTCGCGCAGAATTTCGCGGCACTGCGCGCGCTGGCTACCAGCGGCATACAGAGAGGCCACATGCGCCTGCACGCGCGCAGCCTGGTGGCCGCAAGCGGCGTTGCCGCAGACCTTTTCGACGAGGCCGTCGAGCAACTCGTCGCGAGCGGAGATATCAGCGAGACGCGCGCACGGCACGTCGCGGCGCAGCTGCAGGCGGAACGGCCGCAGCAGGATGAACCGATGGGCACGGCCGCGGGCAAGGTGATCCTGCTGGGCGAGCACGCGGCCGTTTACGGCAGGCACGCGCTCGCTCTGCCGATCGAGGGTGCCGTCACCGCAACCGTGCAGGAAGCCGCGAGCCTCGCGCTCGAGGTCCCCGACTGGCGCCTGTCGCGCGAGATTCTGCAGGATGCGGACGGCATCGACGCGGCCGTGCACCGGATCCTCGAGAACCTCGGCATCACCCGGCAAGGGTTCATGATCCGCGTCCGGTCCGCGCTGCCGCGCGCGATGGGCCTCGGTTCGTCCGCGGCGTTCGCGGTCGCCATCGTGCGTGCATTCGATCGCTTGCTCGGCCTGTCGCTCGGCGACGATCGCGTCAACGAGATTGCATTCGACTGCGAAAAGCTCGCGCACGGCAACCCATCGGGCGTCGATAACACGCTGGCGACGTTCGCCCGGCCGATGCTGTTCTGCAGGGACGAGTCTTTCCATGTCGAGGAGCTCGAGCTGGAGCAGCGCCCGCCGATCGTGATCGCGTGCGGTCATCAGCCCGGCTCTACCCGCGAACAGGTTGCGGGCGTTCGCGCGCGGTATGAAGCTCAGCCGGAGGCGTACACAGCCATTTTCGACCAGGTCGATGCATTGAGCGTTGCGGGTGCAAAGGCGCTCGTAGACGGCGACTATGCGGAGCTGGGCCAACTGATGGATATCTGCCAGGGACTGTTGAACGCGCTGGGCGTGTCGACGCCGGAGCTGGAAAGGATGGTCGGGATCGCGCGCAATGCAGGTGCGGCAGGGGCCAAGCTGACCGGTGCCGGCGGCGGCGGGTCGATCGTCGCGGCATGTCCGGGTGCCGTGCAGGAGGTCGTCTCGGCGTTGCGGTCGGCAGGCTATTCGACCATCGATCTGAGTAATGACAAGGAAGCACATTGGAAAACGTAAACCGGGTGGTTTCGTCGGAAGCCGAACAGCTGATACTTGTCGATGAAGACGACAACGAGCAGGGCTACCTCTCGAAGGCTGCGTGCCACGATGGTGCCGGCGTTCTGCATCGCGCATTCTCGGCGTTCCTGTTCAACGCCGCGGGCGAGCTGCTGTTGCAGCAGCGCGCGAATTCGAAGCGTCTGTGGCCGGGGTACTGGTCGAACAGCTGCTGCAGCCACCCGCGGCGGGGCGAATCGATAGATACGGCGACCGGGCGCCGCCTTGAAGAGGAACTCAATCTCGCAGCTGATCTCGAGTTCGTCTACAAATTCCGCTACCAGGCGGCGTATGGCGATCTCGGCTCCGAGCACGAGCTTTGCCACGTGTTCCGAGCGCTTTACGCCCTGGTTCAAACTGGAGTGGGATGCCCTTACCGGTGCGCACGCCGACCTGCTCAAAGTGTATACCTGCCTCGGCGCGGCCTCTTAAACGATCGGGCTTGCCGGTGTTCGTCAACGAGGCCTAAAGCTCGCGCAGCGAGCAGACCGGTGATGAACACCGGCAAGCCCGATCTCAACCTACATACTTGTAGTATTCGATGCCGAGATCAGTGAAGTGGCGGTCGTCGGACTGGCCGACACGATCGATGACGAACTCGTTGACGGGCAGGTAGTCGAGGCCCGTAGCGCGGCGCCCGGCGTGCAGGGCTTCGTACTGGTCGAACGTGATATCGACGGCGTGCTGCATGGCGTCGCTGAAGCGTATCGCCGCGGTTGCCTCGCGCCAGCCGTCGGCCATGAAAAACGGTATGACTTCGGCCGCGTCGCCGCTGCCGTAACCGAGCGTGAGCACCTCTTCGCCTGCGCTGAGGCTGTCTTCATCCAGCGCCTGCTCGAACCCGGCCGCCATCCAGGCAGGCAGTGCGGCGGTGTACAGGTTGCCCAGGTCGAGCATCGTGTCGCTGCCGAGCGCGAGCTTGTCGAGGATTTCCCGGCGGTAATGGCGGGAGGCTCGGAAAACCCTGAATACCGCCATGGTGAGCGGATACGCCTCGTACTGGAGTCGCTCCGGCTCGGCGAGTGCGGCAACGTCCGGCCTGCCGCGCATTTCATCGAGAACAGCCTGCGGCTCGACGCCCGCCTCGTAACAATAGGATGCAAGCTCGGCGCGATCGTCCGTGTCGCCATGGCTCAGTGCAAACAGGTAGGAAATTGCCCAGCCCGTTTCGGGCATGCGCCGGTAAGGCCTGTGCATGAACACTGTCTTCAATGACCGCAAATACTCGCTCGGATTCAGCCGCCGCTTTTCGTACATGTCCGCGAGTGCATGCAGCGTCTCGTCGACATAGCAGGTGGTCGAGTATTTACCATTGAAAACGGGGAAGTCCTGAATGTGGTGCGATTCCGAGCGATCCTGGCCGCAGAAACGAACCATCGGCTTGCGGAAATCCATGACGCGATAGTCCGATGCGGAGCCGGACCCGACGAGGTCTACGACGGCAAGTTTCGGATCCTCCTCCAGTAGCATAGCCACGGCGCCAGCGCCCTGGGTGGGTTCGCCGCTCGAGCCGCGCGCATACTCCGCGATATCGGCGCACACTACGATGGCCTGGCCACCGGCGCCATCGAGGGCCAGGTGGCGTATGGCGCCCTTCATGCCGTAAACGCCGCCCAGGCAGGCGTGCTTGAACTCGGGGACCTCGCAGCTGCGCGAGATCGGCGGCAGGCCGCGCGCGCCGAGTGCTTTGTCGACCATCCCCTTGATAATGATCGCGCCGGCGGAATTATCGGTGCTGGATTCGGTGCCGAGACCCAGGAACTTGACCCTCGTGGGGTCGACGTCGTACTGCTCGATCAGGCGGATGACGGCCGTTGCCGCCATCGTGTAGACGCTCTGGTTCGGTCCGCGAACGCGGAAACTGCGCCCAACGACTTCGCGCACCTTGGGCCAGTGACCGCCGGTCCACTCGCACCAGTCCTCGAGCCACACGCGATAGGGTGGCACGTAGGCGGCGAGGCCTGATATTCCGATGGGTTTCCTGGTGTCTTTCATAGGCTGGATCTTGGTTAGCCCGGGAATTTTAGTGTTCCCGGCCATGCTGCTCAACTACTTATTTCACCCGGCATGTCGATCGGCCCGGTCGCGACCCGCCATTCCTGCGGCACAGGGCGGGCAGACGGCCCGGGAGTTCGTTATTCGAGCGTGCGCTGTTGCCATAATAACAAGTGTTTCCGCAGTTTCGTCCACCCGGGTTCTCAAACCGAGAACGCGGCCATGGTCACGGCGCCGAGCATGGTAACCGTGAATCCGGCCAGGTAGGAGACGGTCAGGACGACATACTTGAGCGCCGTGAGCAACCGGCCTTGTCCGTAGACGCGACGCATCGCGACAAAAAGGTACACCGGGATGTAAAACGACGCGGCAACGATCAGCAGACTGCCGACCGCCTCGGGCGTCGGCAGTGAGGCATTTGTCCGGCCGATGAGAATCTGCAGGGTCAGGATCAGGAACATGAAGGCGTGAAAATGGACGAAGAACAGCAGGTGCTCGACGTAATAGCGGCGTGACAACGGGTACAGCGCCTTCAGCACGAACGCCATGATCGGCAGCAGGACGATCAGCGCAATCGGGATGTTGTCGAGAACGTTTCTCAGGAACTGGCGGCCGTTGTCTTTCTTGATCTGTTCGCAGATGTGCGTGAGGCGCTCCGGCGTCAGGCGCCGTTTCAGCCAGTCCGGGCCGTCGATCGACTCGTCGTCGAACTGGCAGTCTTTTACCCCCAGCTCTTTGCCGTTGACTCTGACGTCGACCCCGTCCGACGTATCCTCACCCATGTCACCCATGTCACCCATGTCACCCATGTCGACCGCGCCTGCCGGAGCGCCGATAATTATTCCTTCTTCCGCGAGGTCCCGGCGGACCTCGTCCGCAACCTCGGCGGCCTCGCGCCGCTCCTCGTGATCGATTTCCTCCAGCGTCTGGGGCTCGTAGAAAATGCCGAAGGTCTCGCGCGGATCGAAAAAGGCAACCAGAAAAAACAGCAGGCTGAGCACGAGATACATGCGAAACGGCGGCATGTAGCGCGCGCGCCGGCCCTGCAGGTAGTCGTAGGTCAGCCGTCCCGGCCGGACCACCAGCGGCACCAGGGTGCGCCAAAGGCGCGAGTCCAGCTCGAACAGGTCGCCGAATGCGTCGCGCACCAGTTCCCAGAGACTGATGAGCCGGCCGCGCGCGCGCTGGCCGCAATTGCCGCAGTACTGTCCCCTCAGGTGTGCGCCGCAGTTCAGGCATTCCGGCATCTCGCCGGCCGGCAGTTCGCGAAACCTGTCTTCGCGGAGGATGCGCTCCTGCCACGAAATCGCTGCGCCGAACCGCTCGAGTGCCGCGGCTTCCAGGTCGGTCGCGGCCCCGTCGACGAAGCGCTCGAGGGCTTCATCATCCTCTAGCGTGAACTGGCAGGCCCTGCCCGGACGGCCATCGGCATCCCGGCCGAGATCGAAAGAGACGACACCGACGACGCCGGCGGCCTCACGGGCGATATTCAGCTGCTGCTCGAGCCAGGCGCCGAAGTCCTCGATTGATTCCGGCTCTATGAATACCCGGCTTTCATAAATGGGACCGGAAACAGCCGTCATCGGCCCTTATTCGGTTTCGCTGTTTGTCTTACGGGTGACCTTCTTTTTTCCGGAAACCTTCTTGCGCGGCGCCTGCTTGCGCTTCGCGGCCTTTTTCGCCGGTTCTGGCGATGACTTGTCAGCCTGCCCGCCTGCCGTGCGCCGCAGGTCTTCCGGCGCAAAGTCATCGACGGCGAGTAGCGCAAATACCTTTTCGTGGTAGTCGCGCAGCTTCGCGGCCTCGTCCGTGTTGATGACTTCCGCGCTGGCGGCTTCGTCGATTTGCTCGCCGAGGTATTCGGAACGAATGAGTCCTTCCTTGTAGGCCTGGCGCAGCCTCCGTTCCAGCGGAGCGAGCTCGATACTCAACTGCAGCGCTTCCTCGAGCAAGCCAATCGGGTTACCGGGCTCGGTAGTCGTGTAAGCCTGCTGGCTAAGCCGCTCGCGCGCTTCGCCCGGCGTCGTTGCCAGTTCGACGACTTTATGGACCAGCTCGTCGGACGGCGCCGAGTAGGTGCGGCCGCGCGGAAATATGAAGATACGCAGGAACGTCGCGACCCAGCGATTGGGCAGGTTCCTGAGGAACGAATGCAGTGCTTCCTGTGCCTGGTACATCAGCGTGCGGACGGACCACTCGACAAGCGGCAGGTCCGTGGCGCGACGGCCCTGGTTTTCGAAATGCTTCAGCACGCAGGAAGCGAGGTAAATAGAGCTGAGCACGTCACCGAGCCGCGCCGAGAGCAACTCGCGCTTCTTGAGGTCTCCACCGAGCGTCAGCATCGCAAAATCCGACGCTAGCGCAAACGCCGCACTGTAACGATTGATGTTCTGGTAGTAGCGGCGCGTCGGTGTGTTGAGGGGCACTTTGCTGAATTTCGCATGCGTCAGCGCCAGGAAGAACGAGCGAGCAACGTTGCTGATCGCGTAGCCGATGTGGCCGAACAAGGCGTCGTCGAACTCGATCAGGCCGCGATCGATATCTTCGTCGCCGGCGGCGGCGAGTTCACGCAGCACGAACGGATGGCAACGAATCGCCCCCTGGCCGTAGATGATCAGGCTGCGCGTCAGGATATTCGCGCCCTCGACCGTGATCGCGATCGGGGCGGCTATCCAGCCGCGACCGAGGTAGTTGTTAGGCCCCAGGCATATACCCTTGCCGCCGTGCACATCCATCGCGTCGTTGCTGACCTTGCGGCCCAGCTCGGTGCAGTGATATTTGAGTATTGCCGAGGGCACGGCCGGTTTTTCGCCCTGGTCGATCGCACCGGACGTTACGGAAACGGCGGAGTTCATGATGTAGCTGTACCCGGCGATACGGGTCAGCGCGTCACCCACGCCTTCGAAATTGGCGATCGACGTATTGAACTGCTTGCGGATGATGGCGTAGGCACCTGTCGCGTAGCTGGCCGCCTGTGCGCCGCCCGCGGCAGTCGACGGCAGCGTGATAGCGCGGCCGACAGACAGCAGCTCGACGAGCATTTTCCAGCCCTTGCCCGCCATTTCCTGGCCGCCGATGATGTAGTCGAGCGGCACGAATACGTCCTTGCCCGACGTCGGGCCGTTCTGGAACGCGATCGTCAGCGGATGGTGGCGGCGGCCGGCGGTCACCCCGGGGGTATCGGTCGGTATGAGAGCGGCAGTGATGCCGTATTCATCCTTGTCGCCGATCAGGTGATCGGGATCGTAAAGCTTGAAGGCCAGTCCAAGTACCGTCGCGACAGGCGCCAGCGTTATGTAGCGCTTGTCCCAGTTGAGGCGGATACCGGTGATGGTCTTGCCTTCCCACTCGCCCTTGCAAACGACGCCACTGTCGATGATCGAGGCTGCGTCGGAACCGGCCTGTGGCGAAGTCAGCGCGAAACAGGGGATTTCGGTGCCCGCAGCGAGGCCCGGCAGGTAACGGTTCTTCTGATCCTCGGTGCCGTAGTGGAGCAATAATTCCGCCGGTCCCAGCGAATTCGGGACGCCGATCGTCGACGATGCCGTGGCGCTGCGACTCGCGAGTTTCATAATGACGCACGCATTCGCGTAGGCCGAGAATTCCAGTCCGCCGTACTGCTTGGGGATGATCATCGCGAAGAACTTGTTGTCGATGATGTAGTCCCAGACCTCCTTCGGCATATCGGCATGTTCGTGGCAGATCTCCCAGTCATTCAGCATCCGGCAAAGTTGTTCGCATGGGCCGTCGAGGAATGCCTGCTCCTCGTCCGAGAGTTTCGGGGCGGGATAGGACATGAGCCGGTCCCAGTTCGGCATGCCCGAGAACAACTCGCCTTCCCACCATACGTTGCCCGCTTCGAGCGCTTCCCGTTCGGTGTCGGACATCGAAGGCAGCATCTTGCGATAGACGTCGAGCAGCGGCTTCGTGATCTTTTCGCGCCGGAACTCGATGAGGTTGGGCACGATCATCGCGCCGAAGGCCGCCCACAGGAGCAGTTTCCACAGGAAGGCGCCTTCGCCGAAAATCGTGTAGGCGAGAATCGCGATTCCCGCCGCGACCGTCGACGTGCGCAGGTCGATTCGCTGATAGGCAAGGTAGATGGCGCCGCCAACGAACAGCAGCAACCAGAATAGGCTCATGACAAAACTGGACACGCGCTATCCTCCCGATTCAGGAAATTGCGTTTGTGAAACACTAACACCGTGACGCGACCCACGCCATCGAGTGCGTCACCTCACAGCAGGGACTCGATAGCGGCCCGCTCTTCGCGCAGTTCGGCATCCGTTGCGTCCATGCGCGCGCGGCTGAACTCGTCGATCTCCAGGTCCTGCACGATCTTATAGGTGCCGCCGCTGCAGCGCACCGGGTACGAGTAGATCACGCCTTGCTCGATGCCGTAGCTGCCATCCGCGGGAATTGCCATGCTCACCCAGTCGTCGCCATCGGTGCCGAGCGCCCAGTCGTGCATGTGATCGATGGCTGCAGAGGCCGCGGATGCTGCTGACGAGGCGCCCCGCGCCTTGATGATAGCTGCGCCGCGTTGCTGAACGACGGGAATGAATTCGTCGGTGAGCCACGCCCGGTCAACAATATCCGTGGCTGATTTGCCAGCAACGCTCGCGTGGCTGATGTCAGGGTACTGGGTCGCCGAGTGGTTGCCCCAGATGATCATCCGCTGCACATCACTGACATGGCTGTCTGTCTTCTGCGCCAGCTGTGCAATGGCGCGGTTGTGGTCAAGCCGCGTCATGGCAGTGATGTTGGCGGGGTCGATGTCTGGCGCGTTGCTGGCCGTGATAAGTGCGTTGGTGTTGGCAGGATTGCCGACCACGAGTACACGGATGTCGCGACTCGCATGATCGTTGATGGCTTTACCCTGCACCGAGAAAATCGCGGCGTTCGCTTCCAGCAGGTCCTTGCGCTCCATGCCCGGGCCGCGCGGGCGCGCTCCAACGAGCAGCGCGTAGTCGGTGTCCTTGAAGGCCACGTTCGGATCGTCAGTCGCAACGACGCCTGCGAGCGTCCTGAATGCGCAATCATCGAGTTCCATCACGACGCCCCGCAGGGCATCCAGGGCTTGCGGTATTTCCAACAGCTGCAGGATCACGGGCTGGTCGTTGCCGAGCATCTGCCCGGAGGCAATACGAAAGGCGAGTTGATAGCCGATCTGGCCGGCAGCACCGGTGATCGTTACGCGAACGGGTGATTTCATGATGTGATTCCCTGTTAGCCGGTCTGAATACATGCTGCCGTCCCCCGGCCAGCCTGCAGCGTGACTGTGCAATCCCCGGGGTCGGCGATTTTAGCATCGCCCTCCGCAAGTAACATCGGGGAGAACCGAAATCAGGGAAGCTCCGGGGGCGGAAACGCCAGCGCCAGGCGCTCTCGCTCCAGCCGGGCGGCCTCGAGGAGTCCCTGCCGTTCGAGCTCGAGTATGCACTCAAGCCAGCTGTTGGGGTCCGCCGTCGCTGTTTCGTCGCAATATCGCTCGGTTAACGTCTCTTGTATCGAGGTTGTCGCCGGCGCGCTCTGCAGCATCGCGGCGGGCGCCGTGTCTTCCTGGAAGGCTTCCTGCCGATGCAATTCCCGAACCCGATTCAGTGCTTCGGCCTCATCGGAACGTACTTCCGGGTCCGCCGAAGGTCCACGCGCCGGTTTCCGCAAGGCGTGTGCCGCCGCGGGCTCAGCGGCCTGAGGCGCCGCTTTCTCGAGGCGTTTTGCGGCGGCTGGCGACGTCACCGCAGGGGGTGCTGTTGCTGGCGGAACGCTGTCGAATTCGGCGGGTCCGGGATCGGGCAGCAGCGAAATCTCGATGACGATGGCAAGGCAGACGCCAATCGTTGCGACCCACGCGGCCGGTCGCAGCCACGCGACGGCGTCTTTCCAGCGCGGCCTTGCGGCGCCGCGGGCAGCGTTCAGAATGATGTGATCGAGATGGTCGGGTGAGCGTTCATCGGCCATCTCCCGATAAGCCGCGGACACGCGCGGGTCACCCGGTTCGTCTTTGTTCATGCGCTTGTCGCTCATGCTGTCTCCGGGGGGTCGTCCATTGCCTCACGCAGCTTCCGAACCGCGTAACGCAGCCGACTCTTGGCGGTCTCCCGCTTGCAGTCGGTGATCGTGGCGATTTCGTCCAGCCCCAGCCCGCCTTCTTCGTAGAGCAGAAATACGTCACGCTGCTCATCGGGCAGCGATCTCAGCGCGGCATCCAGTCGGCGCCGCGCGAGGCTTTTCTCGACGAGCATTTCGGGACAGTCCCCGCCATCCGGTTGCGAGTCGGGCTCGATATCCGCCGTGTTGCCGTGCCGCTTGTTGCGGCGTATGTAATCGATAAAGCAATTGTGCGCCACGTGGTAGAGGAAGGTCGTGAACTTCGCGGTCGGGCGATAATTCTCGCGCGACTTGATGATCTTGCCCCATACCTCCTGGAAAACGTCCTCTGCGGCTGCGCGCTGACGGCACAGTCTGAGCAGGTAGCGGAACAGCGCGTCCTTGTGACGGCGGTACAGTATCTCGAACGCCGCCACATCGCCGTCGCGGTAGCGCAGCATCAGCGCGCTGTCTTCAGGCCGGTGCTCCATGCGCGGAGCATAGGCGAGGCACGCCGATTGGGAAAGCGCGCGTGGTGCCTGGCGCAGCAAACGTGCCGAAGCCGCCATTAGCGGCAATGTCCCGCAGGGAGCCGAATCCGGGCACAGGCGGTGATGTAAGCCATTGTTTTAAAACGTTCCTGTTTCATATCCGGGTATATAAACGGCTCCCGGAGGCGGGCGGGGTTAGTTTTGGCGACGCGAGGCTTGCAAATCGTCCCAATAGTGTTATAGTCAACTATAACACTAGCTCAGTTGGACCTGTTGGCGGAGACCCGCGGTGAAAAAGCGCATAGCCCAATACCTGAACGAAATCGTGAGTATCACGATCATGTTGCTGATGACGATTGCACTGATCGCTGGCCAGTCGGCTCCCGTGTCGACGGGTGCCGACCACGGATCCGATCCGCTGCTTCACAAGGTTGTGCGTGTGGTTGGCGACGATTAACGCAATGATATTTTCAGTAGGTTCATTTTCCGTCACCAGGGCGAGCAAAGTAGCGACGGAGTTGTTGCGCCGGCCTGCGGGTGCAGGTCGGCGTTTTTTTGTGAACCATGCCGGCAAGCGCAGCGTAACTGCTCGCGCCGCTGGCGGATAGCGAGAGATCGATGGATCCGAAGTGGAGTGAAGACCTGCCGATTTATCGCCAGTTGCGCGATCGCGTGGTCGAAATGATCCTCGAAGGCGTGCTTGGAGATGGCGACGCGCTGCCGTCGGTCCGCAACGTCGCTGCCGAATACCGGCTCAATCCTCTCACCGTGCTCAAGGGTTACCAGGAGCTCGTCGACGAGGGACTCGTCGAGAAGAAGCGCGGACGCGGCATGTTCGTCACCGATGGCGCTCACAAACAGCTGCTCAAGGACGAGCGCCGGCGCTTTGTCGACAAGGAATGGCCCAAGGTGCTGGAAACGATCGACAGGCTGGGACTCGATGCCGCAGAGCTGCTTTCCCGGTCAACCGAATCCGCCGAGAAAGGGGGGGACGATGACTAGCCTCGTAACCGCTCGAGGGGTGTCGAAGCACTACGGCAAGATTTGCGCCGTCGACAACGTCAGCTTCGACATCGACAAAGGCAAGATCATGGGGCTGATCGGGCCCAACGGCGCCGGCAAGACGACCTTGCTCAAAGCCGTGCTCGGGCTTACGGAATGCGACGGCGATCTTTCCGTGCTCGGTCTGGATCCCTTCAGGCAGCGCAAGGAACTGATGCGGAATATCTGTTTCATTGCTGACGTGGCCGTGTTGCCTCGATGGATACGGGTCAGCCAGCTACTCGACTTCGTGGAATCGACTCACCCGAACTTTTCACGCGAGAAGGCCGAAGCATTACTGGCTAACACCAAAGTGAATACCCGCAGGGACTCCAGGGTCCGCGAGCTTTCGAAGGGCATGGTCGCGCAGTTACACCTCGCAATTATCGCTGCTATCGATGCCAGGTTGCTGGTACTCGACGAGCCGACGCTGGGCCTTGATATCATTTTTCGCAAGGAGTTCTACGCCAACCTGCTGTCAGACTATTTCGACGAGGAGCGGACCATCCTTGTCACCACTCACCAGGTGGAAGAGATCGAGAACATCCTCACCGACATCATGTTCATCAATGAAGGGCGCATTATTCTCGATGCGTCGATGGATTCTCTCGGCGAGGACTACGTGGAACTACTGACGTCGGGCGATAAAGCGGAGCAGGCCCGAAGTATCGGCCCGATCGCGGAGCGCGACGTATTCGGCAAGAAGATAATGCTGTTCGAGAAGCCCGATCGCGAACGTCTGGAGCCTCTTGGCGACCTGCATACGCCGTCGGTTGCCGACCTGTTCGTCGCGAAGGTTAAGGGGGCCATGACATGATCGGGAATCAACTGGCATTGATCAGGCGCGAGATCTGGGAGCACCGATCCATTTACGTGACGCCGATCGCGATAGCCGTGATCGTGTCGCTGGTATCGCTGGCCGGGATGGTCACGGTGTCGGCCTTCGACAAGGAGCTCAACATGGCGTTGTTCGGCGCGTCGAACATCGCCGGAGATGCCGAGCGCCAGGCCGCCCTGACCGCGTTTTTTCTGGGCACCTCCTGGATCTTCCTGTTTGCGCTCGCGATTCTGACGACGTTCTACACCCTCGATTCACTGTACGCCGAGCGTAAGGACAAGAGCATCCTGTTCTGGCGCTCATTGCCGATTACCGACGCCGAAACCGTCGTGTCCAAGTTGTTGACTGCCCTGTTCGTCCTGCCGCTGGTAACGGTTGCGGTGATCATCCTTACGCATCTCGTCAACCTCGTGATCACAAGCGGCTGGGTTATCGTCAAGGGCGGCAACGCGGCGCACCTGATCTGGGGCTCCGTGCCGCTGTTCGACAATTGGGCAGCGGCGCTGATAGTCACGGTGGCATCTGCGCTATGGATGTCACCGCTCATTGGCTGGTTCCTGTTCGTTTCGGCATTCACCAAACGCTCACCGCTGCTCATGGCGTTTATGCCGCTGATTATCATTCCGATCATCGAATGGATATTTTTCCGGTCCAAGATCTTTGCGAGCGCCGTGTTCGGACGCGGCGAGATGATTCCCTTGTTCCGGGAGATGGATATCGAGCATTTCTTCGACGAGGATCGCATGGTGGTGAATGAAGAATTGGTCAGGCTGCTTGCCCATATCGATGTCGGCAAGTTTCTCCTGAGTCCATCCGTCTGGACTGGCCTGGTCGTCTGCGGGTTGTTTGCAACAGCGGCAATCTACGTGCGGCGTTACAGGGACGATTCCTGATTACTGCGGCTCGGTGCTGATGCCGTACTTACGGAGCTTGCCCCGAAACTGGTGGTAACTCAGATCCAGTAGTTCCGCAGCCATCGTCTGGTTGAAGCGGGCTTTTTCCAGCGCGGCCCGCAGGAATTCCTTCTCCGTCTCCTGGAGGCGTTCCGTTAGCCGCATCGGCAATAATGGCGCTCGTTTCTGCCGCAACGGCGCAGGTGACCCGGTCACTGCCGGCGCGGGTTGGAAGGGTGAGTCGAAGGGATCAAAAGCAATTTTCGTAATGAGCTTTTCCGGATCAGGCTCCCTGTATACGGATCGCTCGATCGTGTTCTTCAGTTCGCGAACGTTTCCCGGCCAGTCGTATTGCAATAGCGATGACGAGGCGCGCGGGCCGAATCCGGCAAACAGTTCACGCTTCAATTCACTCGCCATGTTGATCGCGAAGGCAAAGGCGAGCGGCAGAATATCCTCGAGGCGCTCCCGCAGCGGCGGCACCGTAATCACGTCGAACGCAAGCCTGTCCAGGAGGTCACGGCGGAATTTGCCGTCTGCGGCCAGCAGCCGCAGATCGGCGTTGGTGGAGCCCACGATTCTCACGTCGACCTGCAGCGTCTCGCTGCCACCCACCCGCTGGATCTCACCGTATTCGATAACCCTGAGGATCTTCTCCTGCATGCGCAGAGAAATCGTCGCGAGTTCGTCCAGGATCAGGGTGCCGCCGTCAGCCCGTTCGAAATGCCCGACATGTGTCCTCACTGCGCCCGTGAATGCGCCGGCCTCGTGTCCGAACAGCTCCGATTCCAGGATCGTCTCGGTCAGTGCAGCGCAATTGACTTTAACGACGCTGGATTCCCAGCGGTCAGAAAGGTAGTGCAGCCTCGAGGCGACGAGTTCCTTGCCGGTGCCGCGCTCGCCGACGACCAGCACCGGTTTCGACAGCGGCGCCGCGCGGGATACGTGTTCCAGCATCTCGAGGAAGACGGGTGCCTCCCCGATGATGGGTTGTACCGGGCGCTCGGAAGCCATTGGTCAATTTAGCCACAAACTGGTCAAAAAAGTAAATAACTAGTAAAAACGACCACTTTGCAGCTGCTTATCGTGTGCCGCATGTTCGGTATTATTGATTTTAAAACAATAACTTATTTCGATTCGGGGCAGGTTGGCACAGAT
>WOR8_10001920_pt1 | contig 20772 bp, 17 predicted proteins | sample DeeMarSeWOR38_10_FD_19890 | JGI IMG/M metagenome (IMG submission 19890) | reverse complement strand
TCGCCGGCCATATCGCCGGTGACAAAAACGACTGGCAGCAGATCCTTGTGATAAACGGCTTGTTCACGCGTCGATTCAACCAGAGACACGAGATCGGCGATCGGAACCAACGCGCCATTGTCACTGCGCACCTTGAAGGCCAGCAGCGACTCCACATCGGCCTTGTCTGCGACCGGCAGCTCTGTGCGTATCGGCACCGGGTGTTTTGCGTGTGCGTCATGCAGGTACCCCATGTCTTCGCCCTGCAGGGCGGCGCCGATTGCTGATACCACGTCCCTCTGGCTCACACCCAGCTGCGCCGCCTTGTGACGATCGACACCCACAATCCAGCGCAGTGCACCTGCCTCGGCACTGTCGTCAACATCGACGATATCGCGGGTCTGCTCAAACACCTCACGAACCTGTTCCGCGACACGCAGCTGGCCGCCATAATCCAGTCCATAGATCTCAGCAACCAGCGGTGCCAGCACGGGGGGTCCGGGCGGCACCTCCACAAGCTTCACATTGGCGCCATACTGCCGGCCTATGGCCTGCAGTGGCCCGCGCACTGCGCCCGCGACGTCGTGGCTGGCGCGCTCGCGCGCGTGCCTGTCGACCAGATTGACCTGAAGGTCACCAAGATTGGCCCCGCTGCGCAGAAAATACTGGCGCACCAGCCCATTGAAACTGATAGGCGAGGCCGTACCCGCATAGACCTGGTAATCGGTAACCTCGGGAATCCGTGCCAGATAGCGGCCGAGTTCGGTGAGCACGCGGTTGGTCTGCTCCAGCGCCGTCCCCTCCGGCATGTCGACCACGACCTGAAATTCCGACTTGTTGTCGAAGGGCAGCATCTTGAGGATGACAAGTTTTGCGGCTGCCAGCCCGACCGACAGAACAATCAGCAGCACAATAGCCCCGAACATGCCCCAGCGAGCACGCCGACCGTCGTCACCCCGAAGAAAAGGTCGCAAGGTCCGCGTAAACAGGCTGTGCAGCCCCGTGTCATCTGACGCCGCCGCGGCCGCATGCGCGTGCCTGACCCCGCGCAGCACCCGGAATGACAGCCATGGCGTTACCACCAGTGCCACGGCCAGGGAAATGAGCATGCCCATGCTGGCGTTGATAGGGATAGGGCTCATGTAGGGCCCCATCAAGCCGGTCACGAAGGCCATGGGCAACAGGGCAGCGATAACCGTGAAGGTGGCAAGGATCGTCGGGCCACCGACCTCGTCAACGGCGACCGGGATCGCTTCAAGCAGCGTGCGCTCGCCCATCTGCATATGCCGGTGAATGTTTTCCACGACGACAATCGCGTCATCGACCAGGATTCCGATCGAGAAAATCAGCGCAAACAACGACACCCGATTGAGCGTGAAACCCCAGGCCCAGGAGGCAAACAGCGTGATCGCCAGCGTTACCACGACAGCCACACCGACAATCATGGCCTCTCGCCAACCCAAGGTGAACATGACCAGCAGAACCACAAAGCTCGTCGCAAAGACCAGTTTACCGATGAGCTTCCGGGCCTTCTCGTTTGCCGTCACCCCGTAATTGCGCGTGACCGTTGCCTCGACACCCTCGGGGACAAAGGTCCCCTGGAGTGAGGCAAAGCGCTCGACGACCTGCCTGGCAACAACCACAGCATTGGTACCCGGCTGCTTCGCCACCGCGAGCGTAACCGCGGGGAACTCGCCGCGTGCGCTTACCCCCTTGCGGGCGGCAGCCGGACCCGTGCCAAACCAGACGTATTGCTCCGGCTGATCGGGGCCATAACGGATCTCGGCGACGTCATGCAGGTACACGGGGGCACCTTCGCGCATTCCGATGATCAACGCACCCACCTCCTCGGGCTCGCTCAGGAACTGCCCGGCCCGTACCGGAATCTCGTGGTTCTCTGCGCTCAGGGCACCGGCATCCTGCGAGACGTTCCCATCCCGCAACGCCTTGCGCAGATCATCCAGTGCGATGTCGAAGCCCGCCATGCGCTGCGCGTCCAGCAATACGTGCACGACCGCTTCCGGACCACCGAGGGTGTAAACGGCCCGTGTACCGGGGACACGCTTGAGTTCCGCCTCGACGGCATGCGCGACCTTCTTCAGATCAGCAGCACCTCGCGCCGGGTCTTGCGTCCAGAGCGTGAGCGTGAGGACGGGCACATCGTCGATCCCCTTGGGCTTCACGATCGGCTGACCGACGCCGAGCCCCTGAGGCAACCAGTCCTGGTTCGAATAAAGCGCGTTGTAGAGTCTCACGACGGCCTGGGTACGGTCCTCGCCAACATCAAATTCGACGGTCAGCAGGGCTCGCCCGGGCCGTGACAGTGAATAGATATGCTTGATGCCCTCGATCTCTGAAACCACCTGCTCGGCCGAGGTCGTGACCAGCTGCTCGACCTCCCGCGCGCTGGCGCCGGGAAAGGGAATGAAGACATTCGCGAAAGTGACATCGATCTGCGGTTCTTCTTCACGGGGTGTCAGCAGAACGGCGAACACGCCGAGCAGAATGCCCATCAGCGCCAGGAGCGGCGTAATCTGAGACTGCAGGAACTGCCTGGCCAGCGCACCGGAAAACCCCAGACCTTCACTCATGGCCCTGCTCAGCGAGCTGCCGCTTGAGAACTATGCCGGCCTGCACCGGATCAAGGGCAACCCTCTCGCCTGCCTCGAGACCGGCCAGCACGACCGTCCGACCATCACCCAGTGCACGTCCGCTGCGGATCTGGCGCAAGCCCACCTGACCGGATTCTTTCACCACATAGACGCCGGTCACTTCGCTGCGACGCACAATGGCGCGGCTGGGCACCACGAGCTCTTGTTTCTCTCCGAGGTCAAACGCCACCTTGGCCAACATGCCCGGATAGAACCCATGCTCGCCTTCGGCGAGATTCAAACGCACGGTAAAGGTGTGAGTCGTCGGGTTCGCGAACGGGAATACGGTCAGCGACTCGGCATCGACCGATTCGCCGGTCCCGCCTGGCGACAGCACACGCGCCAGTCGGCGCTGACGAATCCCGTTGATATAGCGGCCCGGGACCTCGACAACGGCGCGCAGCTGTTCGAATGACAGCCCGGTACCGAGCGCCTGCCCGATCTGCACCTGCTCACCCGGTTCGACGAAGCGTTCCACGACGATGCCGCTGAACGGGGCACGGACAACCGTGTACTCAAGCTCCTCCCGCGCTTCCGCTACCGCCGCCTCGGCAAGCTCCAGTTTGGCGCGGGCAGCCATGAAGTTTGCTTTGGCATTCTCGAATTTGGCCTTGCTGGTGGCGTCTTCCTCCAGCAGCCTCGCTTCACGCCGAAACGCCTTTTCCGACTCCGTCAGGCGAGCACGGGCCTCGGTCTGCGCAGCGCTCACCTTGTCGAGGCGCGCCTTCTGCCTGGTATCATCGAAGCGGACGATGACCGCGTCCTTGGGCACATAGTCATTGACGTCAAAGGGCAGCTCGATGATCTCGCCCGCTGTCTGGGCCGAAACCGTGGAGCGACGCACCGCCTCGATAGTGCCATCGAAGACCTGCTCAATTGTCACTGGCCGGTAGTCGACAGCGGCGACCGCGAGTTCGGCATCGGCAGCCCCCACCGGTTGCGACACCAGGCCAGCCACCGCCAGCACGTACAGACTCAAGGTGCTCCGCGTCAGCAGGTGCGCCGGCTGTTGTGCCTTCATCAGGGTCATAAGCGACTTTTCCGCGCGATCAGGCATGCCTGTATAGCCCGGCCTCAAGCAGGAACGCGCGATGAGACCGGCGATGACAGTCAGACACACCTGCGCAACGAGCGTGAAGCCGTCGGGATACACCATGCAGCCCCCTGGGTCACCCACACCCGAAGCGAGTAGATTCGTTTATTAGCTGTTACTAACATATGTCCTCGCGAGCCACAAACGCAAGTGCCACGATGAATTACGACAGCTTACGGTATTATGGCGTTTTTTTGTGTCCAAAGCGCCGGACACCCGCGCGGCGCGCGGCGCAGGGGCAGACAATCGGGGTCCTGGGCAGCGCAAGGCTGGCATCCGGGCGTTCACTCGCCTCGGGCCAGGTTGTCTGTAGCGAAGCATTACTGCAACTCCACGGCTGCATTGACGGACACCACCAGCTTCGACTCACCGGCCTCCAAGGCCGGCGCCGCGATACCCTCTGCGGCCGCAGCACGTGCATACAGGCGTTCCTGAGGCCTGATGATCTCACCACCCGTGGATACGTTGAGGTCGACAATCCGGTAGGACTTGAAGCCCAGTTGGTCGGCTATCAGGCGTGCCCGCTCCTGGCAGGCATCCAGCGCCTGCCTGATCAGCTGATCCTCAACACCGCTGCGTTTGTCGTCCGAAACCAGGAAACTGACTGACCTGAGCTGTAGACGCGCCTGAAGTTTGCCTATGAGTTCCGCTACAGCCGCAAGGTCCGACCCGGTGATCTGCAGGTCCTGATCGCCACGCCAACCCTGCAGCGTTTCCTTACGGTAGACCGGCTGGGTACGGTAACCGGCCGTGATGAGTTTGAGCGCCTTGTAGTCTGTAGCCGTCTCCAATGCCCAGCTCATGGTCTTGTTTATTCGGTCGGCCAGTGCTGCCGGATCAGTGTCCTCTTCATGAACACTGAGCAGCGCCTGCATGAGATCGTTTGCCACTGCCTGGCTGCGCTGCACCTGGAAACGAACCTGATTGTACTGCCTGTCATCATCATCCGCCTTTGCCGGCGCATGGGACACGATCAGGAGACAACAGAGTATACGCAGAATGCCTTTTTTCACGATCAAACTCCTCTTTCATTGACACCAGTGGAACAGAATCAGGCCATTGGGGGGCCTGTGCTAAAATTGCAAGGGATTCACCGTCTGTACTCAGGGCAATACGATCCAGTCTAAAGGAGGTGACTGCCCGAATCGAAGCGCACAGCAAACGCTGCCTGTACTGTACAGGACAGTGCAAGGGAATCCGTAAATGAAGAAAAATGACTTGCCAGTGACTGATGCTTGCGCGCCGCCCGAATCCGCTCTGCTGAGTGTCGAGGAGGTGCGCCGACGTATCATGCGCCTCGCCAGATGCGTCGCAGAAACCGAACGGGTCGCAGTGCGCGCGGCCCTCGGCCGTGTCCTCGCCGAGACCGTGATATCGCCTGTCAATGTACCACCGGCCAGCAACTCCGCCATGGACGGTTACGCGATTTTTAGCACTGATCTGCCCGAATCCGGCAGCCGCACCCTGAAGGTGGCGGGAAAGTCCCTGGCCGGCGCGCCCTTCAATGACAAGGTCAGGCCCGGCCAGGCAATACGCATTATGACGGGCGCAGTCATGCCTGCCGGCACCGACACTGTGATCATGCAAGAACAGGCGCAGCGCGAAGGTGATGACATCCGTATCCGGCCCGGCCACTGTGCGGGTGAATACGTCCGCCAGGCGGGCGAGGATATCGCCATGGGTGACACGGTCCTGACGCCGGGCAAACGCGTCATGCCCGCCGAGCTTGGCCTGCTTGCCTCTGTGGGAATCAGTGAAGTCACGGTGACACGTCGCCTGCGCGCAGCGTTTTTCTCCACGGGCGACGAGTTGCGCAGTCCGGGCGATGCACTTGAAGCAGGCCAGATTTATGACAGCAACCGCTACCTGCTGTACGGGATGTTGCAGCGCGTAGACGTCGATCTGGTCGATCTGGGTATCGTTCCGGATGACCCGGATGCCATCCGTGATACCCTTGCTCAGGCGGCATCGCAGGCCGACGTCGTTGTCACATCAGGCGGCGTTTCGGTTGGTGAAGCAGACTACGTAAAACAGATTCTGGATGAACTGGGTGAAATTGACCTGTGGCGTATCGCCATGAAACCCGGCAAGCCGCTTACGGTTGGCACACTCGGCAACGCCGTTTTTTTTGGACTGCCCGGAAACCCGGTGTCTACCATGGTCACGTTCTACCAGTTCGTGAAACCGGCCATACTGCAGATGATGGGTCAGCTCGACGCACAGGCAGCAAGCCTGCGGGTCCCCTGCACCTCACGACTGGCCAAGGTCCCAGGCCGACTGGAGTACCAGCGCGGCATCCTGACACAGGACCCGCACGGGACGCTCAGCGTATCGACTAGCGGTTTGCAGGAATCACACATCCTGACATCGATGAGCCGGTCGAATTGCTTTATCATTCTGCCTGCCGAATGCGCAGGTGTTGAGCCCGGGGAAAACGTCGAGGTACAGCCGTTTGCCGGCTTGATATGAACCGCAACACCCACCGAGCCCCCAGCAAGAACTGAACCAATGGACGGACAAGAACCGATCGATGCCGAGTTAGTTCCCGAGCAAGAGGATTACACCACGGCGGAGCTCGCACTGCCCACCGATATCCTCCCCACCACGCTGTATCTGTTACCGCTGGTAGAAAGGCCTTTTTTCCCGGCGCAGAGTGTACCGGTGCTGATGAACGACGAGCCCTGGATCGAGACCGTCAGCCGAGTGGGCGACACAGCGCACCACCTCCTGGGACTCGCACTCATTCGAAAGGACGAAATTGAGTCGGTGCGGGCCGACGATTTTCATGACATGGGTACTGTTGTGCGCATACATCACCCGATGCGCGCCTCCGGCAAGATACAGTTCATTGCCGAAGGCATTCAGCGTTTCCGGATTCTGCGCTGGATTTCCGACAAGCCGCCATTTGTTGTACAGGTCGAGTATCCGGAAGACGAGCTGGGCGAGCCCGATGAACTCAAGGCCTACGCCATCGCCATCATCAACACCCTCAAGGAGCTGGTTCCGCTCAATCCGCTCTACAGCGAAGAGCTGAGGTTCTTCCTGAACCGTTTCAACCCCAATCAGCCGTCTGCACTGACAGATTTCGCAGCGAGCCTGACTACTGCGCCCACGGCTGAGCTGCAGGAGGTCCTCCAGACACTGCCGGTGCTGGGGCGTATGCATCAGGTGCTGATCCTGATCCGGAAGGAACTGGAGGTGGCGAAACTGCAGACGCGGATCCGTAAACAGGTTGAGGATAATCTGTCAGAACAGCAGCGGAAATTTTTCCTGCGCGAACAGTTGAAGGCAATCCAGGAAGAACTCGGGATCGCCAAGGACGATCGCTCGGCCGACCTCGAACGGTTTCGGGGACGTCTCGACTCCCTTGAAGTGCCCGAGGGGGCCAGTCAGCGCATCGAGGATGAGATGCAGAAGCTGTCTATCCTCGAATCAGGTTCGCCGGAATATGCCGTCACACGCAACTATCTCGACTGGATGACGGCACTGCCCTGGGGCAAGCATTCCAAGGATCACCTTGACCTGCAGCATGCGCGTGCCGTGCTGGATCGCGATCACGATGGCCTGGAGGACGTCAAGCTGCGCATCATCGAGTTTCTTGCCGTCGGCACACTCAAGGGTGAGGTCAGTGGCTCGATCCTGTTGCTGGTCGGACCACCCGGCGTCGGCAAGACTTCCATCGGCCACTCAGTCGCTGATGCACTGGGGCGCAAGTTCTATCGCTTCAGCCTTGGCGGCATGCGTGACGAAGCCGAGATCAAGGGCCACCGTCGCACTTATATAGGAGCCATGCCCGGTAAGTTTATCCAGGCGATCAAGGAGGCCGGCGTCGCCAATCCGGTGATCATGCTTGATGAAATAGACAAGATCGGCGCCTCGTACATGGGCGATCCGGCCTCCGCACTCCTTGAGGTCCTCGATCCGGAGCAGAATACCGCCTTCCTGGATCACTATCTGGATGTGCGCTTCGATCTCTCCAAGGTCCTGTTTATCTGCACAGCCAATCAGCTTGACACCATCCCGGCACCGCTACTGGATCGCATGGAGGCCATCCGGCTGTCAGGCTACATTGCAGCGGAAAAGCTCCAGATTGCAAAGAACCACCTGTGGCCCAAACTGCTCAAGCGCTCGGGTATTGCGCGCGGTCAGCTGAAGATCTCGGACCCGGCGCTGCGCCGGATCATCGAGGGCTACGCCCGGGAGGCCGGTGTCCGCGGCGTCGAGAAACGCCTTGCCCGCATTATCCGCAAGGCAGCCGTACAGTTTGTCGATGGCAAGGCCAAGCGCTTGCGTGTCAATATCAAAGACGTTGAAACGTACCTCGGCAAACCGCTGTTCACAAAGGAAAAACCCTACAGCGGTGTCGGCATCAGCACCGGCCTCGCCTGGACGGCAATGGGCGGGGCGACACTCAATATTGAAGCCACGCTGGTGCACAGCAAAAACCGCGGGTTCAAGTTGACCGGCCAGCTGGGTGCGGTAATGCGTGAATCCGCTGAGATCGCCTACAGCTACATCGCCTCACATCTCAAGGCATTCAGGGGCGCCCCCGAATTCTTCGATGAGGCCTTCGTTCACCTGCATGTTCCGGAAGGCGCAACACCAAAAGACGGGCCCAGCGCCGGCATCACCATGGCCACGGCACTGCTGTCTCTCGCGCGGGGAAAGCGGGTTCGAGGCCCGCTGGCAATGACAGGTGAATTAACCCTGACCGGGCAGGTCTTGCCCGTCGGAGGTATCCGCGAGAAAGTAATCGCGGCCCGCCGTATCGGCATCCCTGAATTGATTCTGCCCGCGGCCAATCAGGGCGATTTTGATGAGCTGCCCGAGCACCTGCGCAAAGGGCTGAACGTGCATTTTGTAGCTCACTACCGCGACGTCGTCGATATCGTTTTCGGCTGACTGTTGAAACAGCTCAGGCCTTGGCGTGCTGTGCCTCAATATCCTTGCGCACCTGCTCCATGTCGAGTTCCCGGGCCTTGTCAATCAGCTCATCCAGCGCCTGGCTCGGGATCATCCCGGGCTGCGAAAAGATGATAATCTTTTCACGGAATATCATCAGTGTCGGTATCGAACGAATCTGAAAATGCCCCGCCAGCTCCTGTTGTTCCTCGGTATTGACCTTGGCAAATACAATCTCGGGATATTTTTCTGAAGCCGCCTCAAACACAGGCGCGAAACTCTTGCAGGGACCACACCAGCTTGCCCAGTAGTCGATCAGCACAAGCTCGTTCTCCGTTACGATCTGTTCAAAGTTATCTTTTGTCAGCTCAACTGTAGCCACAACGTCCTCCGGATCCGTGAACATTCACGCACACTGACCGGCAATTATAGGAAAGTTAGATGTGTCAAGCCACTCACCCTATTCGATTGCGGACCACGCCTCCATACAAGCTTCCCAGGCGGAACGACCCGGCTACTGACAGGGCTCAATCTGATTTGATTTCCTGACGTGATGCTGGCGCGGCTTGCACGTCGGGTTGATACGTCATATCCATTTCAACGCGGTTTCGTCCGAGCCGCTTGGCGCGATATAGCGCCTTGTCAACGCGCTCGATAAACGCAGTCGAAGTCTCACCCGGCTTATACAAGGCAAGCCCCGCCGAAAAGGTTGGCACCGGCATTACCGAACCGTTGCTTTGCCAGCGTGTCTCGGCAGCGCGGTTCATGACTTTGGTCAAGGAGCGCGCCGAGCCTTCGGCGTCTGTGTTGGGTAACAGCACTGCGAACTCCTCGCCGCCGTAACGGGCGACCAGGTCGTGATGACGGAAAATGGAGAGAATGTTCTTGGAATAAACCCGCAAGACTTCATCGCCCGCGGCATGCCCATATTTGTCGTTAATCTCCTTGAACTTGTCCAGATCAATGAGCGCAAGTGAAAGCGGGAAGCCATAACGCTGAACGCGCGCGACCTCATCTTCGAGCCGTCGCAAAAATGCCCGGCGATTGGGCAGGCTGGTCAACTCGTCAGTGAGGCTCAGCAAGCGTACCCGCGTCAGTTCGTCGGTTAACTGTTGACTGTCGGATGCAATCACCTGCAGGTACTGTTGCGTGCTGTCGAGTTTCTCTGCCAGATCATGATGCCCTTCCTTCAGACGCTCGATCTCGCGAATCATCGTCCAGCGCAGGTTTTCTATCTCTTCAACTTCCTCGGCCTGGCGAAGTTCACCAAGCACCACTTCGAGCAAAACACCAAATTCCTCGTTCTGATTAATGGTATCCTGTATCTGCTGAGCCAGCCCATTCTGAAGTTCCTGAATGTCCCGGCTGCGCGCGTCTAGGTGGGTTCGATAGACCGCAGCGACCTTTTGCTCCGCCTCCAGATGTCCCTCCTCATCCTCTTCCGCCGGCACACTCGTGTCCTCGGCCTGAGCCCGGGCTTTGGCATCTATAGTCTTAGTATCGCTTACGGGTATGCTGGCCAGCGGCACTGCAGATGCCTCTTCCACCACCACCTGCTCGCTCGGCTCCGGTTGTGGTTCCGGCGGCTGCAACTGTCGGGGGGGGGTCGCTGCCGGCTCAGATTCAGCAATCCCAAACGCCTCGAGCAAGGGCGAAATGGCCTCCTCGAGGACAGCGGTGTCGAGCGTCTTCAGATGTGAAATCTGGTCTGCGTATACCTCGATGTAATCCTGCAGGGCATGGAGATCCGCCAAGGTAAGGGGAGGTTGCAGGCGCGCTTCCAGCATTTTGACCTGCACTTGAAGCGGGGAACCGATTTTCAGATGCCTGGCGTAGGCCTCCAGCAAGGTCCCCAGGATATTCGAGTAGGCCTGCTGCACGTCCAGCTGACCTTTCGCAAATTCGTCGAGCAGATGCTCGACCTGTCGGTAGACAACACTACCCGCTTGCGTGTTTCTCAGTGCCTCGATCAGCCGAAGAACCTTGCGTGCGGTTCCGTCAGCCTCCCAACCTGAATCATAACTACCGCCCATTACCACTACCTCCCGTACACCACTTCCATGTGCACAGGTCACAGGCCGGACACGGCCCGTGGAATCTGTCATTATTCTTGAATCGTTATCAAATCAACATTCCGGCAAGTACCGGTCACTTATGCCTCAGCCTGACGAAATCGCCGTTTCTTCTTGATCTCGGTTACCCTGGGTGTATACATCCTGAGGCGGTAAACACCGTCTCCGTACCCAATGCCCCGTGCTGCGCAAGCAAGAACGAGGGCTCTAAAGAAATTAAAGTTACCCCCTTTATGTAAAAAGGACAAACACCTGATGGCTACTCGCCTGCTCAGTATACAACAGCAGCCCGCAATGGAGTTTACCGGTGAGATATCAGAAGCCGCGGCGAGGTCGGACAAGCTTTTCAGGATTTATCATTTTTTTTTCAGCTACTTATACGGACCATCCGATCTGCGATTCCAAATCCAAGTACCGGGTCATGATGCCAGCCGCAAGACCGGTGGTGCACACTTTCATTTGCCAGCTTGGACTCAGGCAGTGACCCGTATTGATAGCTTGATCGAGCAGACGAACCGGCGCGTAGACATTTCCTGCAGGCAAATCCAGCGTCACCGCTGGTCGACACGGAGATTCCCGCCGCCCAGACGAAAACGGGCCGACAGATGCAAGCCCGCTTGAATAGTGTGAATGATGTCTTCAGGACAGTGCGGCAAAGATGGTATCGCGAATCTGCTCAACCCCCCCGATGCCATCAACCTTAACGTACTTCGGCGCGCCCGCGCTGCCGCTGTCTGCCCACTTGGTGTAATACTCAATCAACGGCTCGGTCTGTTCATGATAAACCGTCAGCCGCTTGCGGACTGTTTCTTCCCGGTCGTCGTCCCGTTGAATCAATGGCTCACCGGTTACATCGTCCTTACCCTCCTCCTTCGGAGGATTGAACATGACATGGTAGGTCCTGCCAGAGGCCGGATGCACACGTCGGCCGCTCATACGCTTGATGATCTCATCATCATCGACATCGATCTCGACGACGGAATCGATCGTGATACCCTGGTTCTTTACCGCCTCTGCCTGGGGGATAGTACGTGGAAACCCATCAAGCAGGAAACCATTCGCACAGTCATCCTGCTGGATACGCTCCTTCACCAAGCCAAGAATAATCTCGTCGGATACCAGACCCCCGGCATCCATAATCTTCTTTGCTTCAAGACCCAGCGGCGTTCCCGCTTTGACCGCAGCACGCAGCATGTCGCCGGTCGAGATCTGGGGAATGTTGAATTTTTCCTTTATAAAGTTGGCCTGAGTCCCTTTGCCTGCCCCGGGCCCGCCCAATAGAATAATGCGCATCGTCAATGTCTCCTGGCGCGTTACAGCCGTTTGCCAATGGCGACTATTATCCCCAAGCTAGATTCACACCTCCAGCAAAGAATATATTATAGGGGAATGCGGTAGACTTATGCACCTCGGCATAATCGCCCGTAACGGGCACAGGAGACCGCTAGCCCGCATTTTTTGCCGGGCGGCGATAGAGTCACATAATGCACTGAGGCAACGGACAGAGTGCAGATCAGGGAAAAGACAGCGTGTAATCAGACCGTGCCTATTCCGGTGAAAAATGCGGGCTAGCCTGTCTGCTGGGAAATTAACGCGCGTACTGCGTTATTGAGGATTTCCGGCGAAACAAACAACTCTTCGAGCGCATCCAACGCAACGCTTTCATCAACTCCGATACGCGACAGGGCTTCCGTGTCCCGTTCGCTGGCCGAGTCATCGCCGATCCCACATGAATTGAGCAGACTGTTAACCGCCATCACAAGCTGACAATACGCCGCCGCCTCTCCTGTATATCCGGCGTTATGATGCTCGCGCGTGACTGTTTCGATCTCCGGCGGCATATCCCATTCGCGCATCAGCCAGGCACCTATCCGGGCATGCCCCATGTCGAGCATGTCCTGTGCCTCGCCGAGGCCAAGAACACATCGTTCCAGTATCGTTACGGGTATATCGGGGTGACATGCACAAAGCCGGTTAAGCAACCTGAACTCCGGCGGGAACACATAGCCGATAACCATGAAACCGATGTTGTGTAATAGGCCTGCAAGAAAGGCCGTACCTGCATGCGGGGAGGGCGATGCTTCTACCTCAGATGCCAATCGGAAACACAATGCAGCATTGCAGAGCGCGTGATGCCAGAATGCATGTGCACCGAGCGGGCCGGTACAAACGTAGCTGAAAGGTCTCGCCGCGGCAAGCGCGAGCATGATCTCGGATACCTCATCCAGTTCCAATCCCTGGATATCCGCCATTCTGATCGAGGATGCATCCCGGCACACAGTCCCGCCAAGCAGCCGCACGCAGGTTGCGAGCTGGCGCTGAAGTTGCGGGTTTGAATCAAGCAAAAGTTGGCAACCGGCGTGGCTCCGGCGCGAATCGTGGTGCACATCCAAGAGTTGCCGAACGGCTGTCGGCGAGACCGGCAAGGCGTGGATACGCTCGATCCGCCGCTCGGCTGCGACGAGCTCAATCGCTTCGACGTGCACAGACTGCATAAGTCAACTCACTGTGTAGCTGAATCAACTGCCGGCTCCGCTCCCCCTTCAGGACTGACAGGTACTTCCAGTGTAGGAGGCCAACGATGGAGTTACAGGAACTGATTCACAAAACCCATGCGATTGGGGCAGACGCCAGACTCATTGGTCATGCAAGACCCACACTCTACAGGTTTGCGAGGATTGGTGCCGGCTAATTGAGCTGTACCCGCTGACCCCAAGGCACTCTGGCCTTCCCCTTGACCAGCCAGAGGACCGGATATTCAGGCTCCTGCGACGGAAATTCGCCCTGAGCATCGGTAAAGTAAATCAGCAGATCCGGGAGGCGGTCGCGGTTTCGCGCCCATTCGAATACCGGCGTGAAACGCGTACCGCCACCACCCTTGAAGTCACGCGGCACCGTAAACGCTTCCCAGGGCTCGTATTCCCAGGGGCCGTCCTCGGCAAGCACCGCATCACAGGCATGCAATGTCAGTCGGGCACGCACCTGCCCCTTGATGGCATTGACCTCGGACATGAACTCCTCAATCTCGCCTGGAGAGATTGAGCCACTGGTATCCAGTGCCACGATAACATCGAGCTGATGACTGCGCAGGCTCGGGAGAATTGCATCGCCCTCTCGGCGCGAAGGGCGGGTGTAATTGTAGTCATCGCGTGCGACCGCCGTCATATAACGCGCAAGTAACATACGCCATGGCAGTTGCGGCTGCAGCAGGTGATCCACCAGACGCGCGAGGCCACCGCCCAGTTTCCCCGCTCGCATCGCCTGCTGGGCTGCCCCCGCCAAGCGCTGCTGCCATTGCACCTCAAGCTGTTGCCGCTCGGTCTCCGACAGCGGCCTGGGTCGCGGGGCACCTGCAGAAACCGGCTCCTGAGGCGACTGGCTGCCATGGCTGGTATCCTCAGAAACCTGTGGTAATGGCTGTTCACCGCTCCTGCCGCCACCATCCTCCTTGTCGTAGAGGTGCTGATCCAGTGTTTCCTGATCATCCTCTAACTCGTCCGTTGACGGGTAGATCTCCTCAGCAGTCATGCCTTCGAACTGGGGCAACATCAATGAGCCGGGCGGCGGCTTCAGGCCATCCTTCACCAGCAGTGGATTGATGGCGAGATCGCAGGCGATATCCCAGCGTCGCTTTATTCGATGATAGCGCCGGGCAAAGTGCGACAATGCGCAGTGCAAAGCCTCGTGTGCGAGCATGAACTGCGTCTGCTCCAATGTCAGCGCCTCGATAAACTCCGGATTGTAATAGAAGGCACGCGCATCCGTGGCCGTCGTCGCACACCATTTTGGATCCGCCGCCACCATGGGCAAACGCAACACCAAGGCCCCCAGGAACGGCTTATCCAGTATCAGCCGCGTCCGTGCTGCACTCAGTTTGGTATCAACGTCGACGGCCATGGCTGGAGGTATGCTGGGTAAGTCTGCTAGACATCATAAAGCATGACATCCGCGACAGCCTTGGCCCAGGACGAAAACTGCGGCACACTGAATAGCTCCTGCCCGACGGCACGGTGCATGTCCGAAATCAGCATGACACCCATTTCCCGCTGCGGGAAAGCCCCGGCATATTCGATGATATTGCCAAACACGGCTGTGGCTCCCTCGGAATCCCGCGCCCGAAGCGCCCGGCCGACGAGGGCGCAGGCGACCGCGTATTGCAGATCAGTCTCTTCAGGCACTGGCACCGACTCCCCACGCACGATGGCATCGATATCGGGAAGCTTGTCGAGATTATCCACGAACGCGCCAAGTTCAATACCTGCGGCAGGTCCCACACAGGCCTGCAAGGCCTCCACGAGCAACTCCGGAGTATCACCAAACTTTTGCAAGGCTCGGTGCGCAAACTCCCAGGAACGCGGTGACGGGAATGCAACAGGGTTATGACTGGGATCAAAATCGAAGAGCAACTCCGGGCGGAACCTCAGGAACGCGATCAATCGATCGTCGATCCCGTGCGCATATGCCCAGGAAACCCAGTCATCCAGATTGACTTCCAGTTCAAAGTGGGAAAACCGATTCGCGAGTGGCGCCGGCATGGTGTAGGTGACACCACGATCACCCTGGCGATTGCCGGCTGCAAAAATCGCCCAACCTTTTGGAACCTGATAGGCACCGAGGCGACGATCGAGGATCAGCTGATAGGCCGCTGCCGAGACGCTTGGCGGCGCCGACGTGATTTCATCCAGAAACAGAATACCGAATTCCCCATGACGCCTGGCATCCGGAAGAATCGCCGGCACCGCCCACTCAACAAGCTCCTGTGTCCTGAAGGGAATACCGCGAAGATCGCTGGGCTCCATCTGTGACAGGCGTATGTCGATGACTTGCACCCCATGGCGCTCGGCAATCTGGGCAACCATCTGAGACTTACCCACACCCGGCGGTCCCCACACCATTACCGGCGTGTGATGACCCTCGCGCGCGCTCAGGAACTCGCGATCCAGTACCGTAGTGAGTTGTGATGGACGCATGAAATTCTCCGTAAAGCCGGCCCGTCATATTACGCATTGAGCGGCGCAATTGCATCGACGCGCAGTCCTAAACCTCGGTTGCGCCGTGGCATTTGAAACTGCCTCTGAATCTAGCGAAGCGGTGCGCACTGTCCACTCTGGCGATAGACAAGATAGTCCTGAATGATCCGGGCATGATCAAACGCCAGCGGCGGTGTCTGCGTGGGGTCGAACAGTTCAAGGTTGCGGGCATCGTCCCGGGCCTCAGGCGCACCTTCAGCGCGGCCCACATAGACCGCGCTGACCGTGTGCCCACGTGGGTCGCGAGCGGGATCCGAATAGCACCCGAGCAACAGGATCAGCTCCACATCGAGTCCCGTTTCTTCTTTCGCCTCGCGTCTCGCCGCATCTTCCAGCCGCTCACCAACATCCACAAACCCGCCTGGCAATGCCCAGCCAAACGGCGCGAAGCGGCGTTCGATCAGCACAACCGGCACATCAGGTCGGTCCTGCATCTCGATAATGACATCGACAGTAAGCGCAGGGGTTATGGGCGCCTGGGACATTCGCTCAACGCCGGTGCAGGCGCTGCCACTGACGACGGGCCTTCTTGTCCGGACGCCCGCCTGATACAGGCGTTCCCGCAACCCCGAGCTTGTGCTGTTCTGCCAATGCCTGACGCGCCTGCACGCTGGAAACTTCCTCTTCGTAGAGTTGCCGGGCCTCGCTCGCCGGCCCACGGCGGCTGTTCAACCTGCGAACCTCAACGATAAACTCATAACTTCCCTTCTGTATCCGCAGGCGATCTCCAACGCATAGCGCTCGCGCCGGCCTCACCCGGGCGCCATTCAGGTGCACCTTACCACCCTGCACTGCTTCCGCCGCCAGCGTCCGCGTTTTGTAAAAGCGCGCTGCCCATAGCCACTTGTCAATGCGGACCCTGGCGTCGCGCGCCTTATCCTCCAACATCAGTGGCTGCCCCCGATGCCTGCGCCCGATTCGCAGCAGCAAGCAAATCGGCAGCGGGCACGGCACCATTCAGGCATTCATGCCCGACAAAAAATGTCGGCGTAGCCGTCACCCCCAGCTCGTGTGCCAAGGCACGATACTGTTTCAGGCAAATCTCATAGCGTTCATCAGTCCATGCCCGCTCAAGGGACTGTCTCGAGACGCCCGCAACCCGTGCAGCCCGCGCGAGTACCGCCTCGTCACCAATGTTCGCTGCATCCGCGAAATAGCTTGTGAAGAGTTGCCGGTGGAGAGGATAAAACGTCTCCGCCCCCTCTTCCTTCAGTGACTCAGCCAACAACAAGGCAAGATGGGAGTTTGCCGTGAATACGTGCCCCGCATAGGGCAGAGCCTCCTCCTTTATCATCTTTTCCAGCACCGCCATCATCTGCAACCAGTGCTCAGGCTCATAGCCCAGTTCGGATACCGGTCTACCCGCTGCCGGCGTCTCGGGATGGATCTCGAGAAAACACCAGTTGACCTTCAGGTCAAAATGTTCCCGCAGCCGATCAAGACGCGCATTCCCGATATAACAGAACGGGCAGATGTAGTCCGAGAAGACCGTAACGCGCAGTTCGGGCCGGTCCGCCGCTGACACCCTGCCGGTCCCGTTACGAGTCGCCCATTTCGAGCAGGAGGCTGTTTAATCGCCCGACAAATGCCGCCGGATCATCCAACTGACCGCCCTCGGCCAGCATTGCCTGATCGAAAAGCACGTGAGCCCAGTCGGAAAAGCGCTCCTCGTCACCCTGCCCCTGCAGGCGTTTAATCAACCCGTGCTCAGGATTGATCTCCAGAATCGGCTTGGAATCCGGAATGGCATGTCCGGACTGCCTGAGCACGCGCTGTAGATGTACTGCCATCTCCTGCTCATCGAGCACAATGCAGGCCGGCGAATGAGTCAGCCGATGACTCAGCCGGATATCCTTCACACGTTCCCCAAGCACCTTCTTCATACGATCGATCGTGTCCTTGAAGTCCTTCGCTGCTTCTTGTGAGGCCCGCTTGTCTTCGGTGTCCTCAAGCTTGCCGAGATCCAGCTCCCCCTTGGCTACCGAAACCAGGGGCTTGCCGTCGAATTCCGTGAGATGAGACATCATCCACTCGTCGACCCGGTCAGAGAGCAAGAGGACTTCGATGCCCTTTTTCCGGAATACCTCCAGATGCGGACTGTGTCGGGCGGCGGCAAATCCATCGGCGGTAATGTAGTAGAGCTTGTCCTGATCGGGCTGCATCCGTTCCACATAGTCCTGCAGCGCGACCGTCTGCTCTTCACTGTCAGTGTGCGTCGACGAGAACCGCAGCAACCGGGCGACGCGCTCGCGATTAGCGTAGTCTTCTGCCGGCCCCTCCTTCAGAACCCTTCCGAACTCCTTCCAGAAAGCTGTGTACTTGTCCTTATCTTCTGTGGCCAGGTGCTCCAGCAGCGCCAGTACCTTTTTGACGGATGCCGCACGTATGGTCTCGATCAGTTTGTTGTGCTGCAGGATCTCGCGCGACACATTCAGCGGCAGATCATCCGAATCGACGACGCCACGCACAAAACGAAGATAGTGCGGCATAAGATGTTCGGCATCATCCATGATGAACACCCGCCGGACATACAGCTTGATACCATGGCGGCGGTCGTGGTCCCAGAGATCAAAGGGGGCACGCTTCGGCACGAATAACAGCGAGGTGTAAGATTGCGAGCCCTCTACATGATTGTGCGTCCAGGCCAGGGGATCTTCAAAATCATGGGCAACATGCTTGTAGAACGCGTGATATTCGTCATCTGCGATATCTTTCCTGGGCCGCGCCCATAACGCCGAGGCGTTATTGACCCTTTCGTATTCTGCTTTCTTGTCCTCACCCTCCGCCCCCATTTCGATCGGCAGCGCAATATGATCCGAGTACCGGTGCACGATAGAGCGGATACGGAACGGATCCAGGAAGTCATCCTCTTGCGACCGCAAATGCAGGGTCACCGCTGTGCCACGCTGTTTGCACTCAATGGTCTCCAGCGTATAGCTGCCCTCCCCGTCCGAGGTCCACCGCACGCCGTGCTCGGCACCCATCCCGGCCCGGCGAGTCGTCACCGACACCGTATCCGCCACAATAAAGGAGGAATAGAAACCAACCCCAAACTGACCAATGAGTTTCGCATCGCGCGCCTGATCCCCGGTAAGTGCAGCAAGGAACTGCTGCGTACCCGACTTGGCAATCGTGCCGAGATTGTCCGCGACCTCGTCACGGCTCATACCGATGCCATTATCCGAGACGGTCAGTGTCCTCGCATCCTTGTCTATGTCGATGCGAATGCGGAAATCCGTATCCCCCTCATACAGGGCGTCATCACCCAGCGCCTCAAAACGCAGCTTGTCGCAGGCATCGGAGCCATTTGACACAAGTTCGCGGACAAAGATTTCCTTATTTGAATAGAGGGAATGGATCATGAGGTGCAGCAACTGACGCACCTCTGTCTGAAACTCAAGCGTCTCTTTATGGGCCTCAACAGTCATGATCGCTCATTACCTCCATCGGAAATCCGGTTGCACGTGTGTTGCTTGAATAGGGACGCAAGAAGCGCTTTTCAAGGCCATGGAAGGCTACGGGCGGGCGTGGCCGAGCAACCCGCGCTTGATACGCATCCGCTTGCCGGCGACGACGATGCCATAACCGCCCAGGCCACTCGCAGCCACGACACGATGGCGGCGAATCACGATGGGTAAAAAATTTTGCCTGGCAGGCCCCTGCCCGACTGCTCGCAGGGAAGTGTGAAGTCTGGCGGCCAGTTCCCTGCCGGTACAGGTTCTGCCTGGCGGGATACCGGATCAATGCCTGCCATACGCATCGCGGAAAAAGTGAAAAGAGTCCCTTCCCGTGATATCGCAAGCTGCGGCTCCCTGACGGGATCGTCACAATATCTTTCCAACTGAGGTGTCACCTGTTTCAGTGTGCGGATTGCGCGCACGCAAAGGCGTAAACCTGCTCAGGAAGTCGATCGCGCACAGCCTGTTGCCATGGCCGAGCGCCAGACAGATACGCCCACCAGGACTGTCAATCACAGCGTATCGGTCGGGGTGCCTGTGCACCCCTCCGGTTCATGATACCGACAAAAAAGCGCCGGTTGCCGAATCGCGCCTCGACTATCGGGTACAGATCGTTGCAGCGCGCTGATCACGCCATGCCGCAAGGATCAGATCTTTTCCTTAATGCGTGCGGATTTGCCTTGACGCTCACGAAGGTAATACAGCTTGGCGCGCCGAACATCGCCGCGCCGCTTCACCGCAATCCCTTCTATCGCCGGGCTGTAGGTCTGAAAGACCCGCTCCACGCCCTCCCCGTGGGAAATCTTGCGCACGGTAAACGCCGAATTGAGACCACGATTGCGCTTTGCGATGACCACACCCTCGAAGGCCTGTGTGCGCTCGCGGTTACCTTCCTTTACCTTCACTTTTACCACCACCGTATCGCCCGGCGCGAACGCAGGAACCTCGCGGGTCATCTGTTCCTTTTCCAGTGTCTCGATGATGTTACTCATAGCTTCACCTGCCTGATCAATTCTTCTCAACCTTGTCATTGACTCGCGTCGAACGCATTGACAAATTCTGCGAGCAACGCCGTATCTTCTTCCGTCAACTGCCGTTTCGCCAGCAGTTCGGGGCGCCGGAGCCATGTTCGCCCCAGTGCCTGCTTATGCCGCCAGCGTTCAATCTCGGCGTGATGTCCGCCGAGCAATACCTCCGGGACACGCATGCCTGCGAACGTCTCGGGACGCGTGTAGTGCGGGCAATCCAGAAGGCCGTTACTGAACGAGTCCTGTTCAGCCGAATCCTCATCGCCCAGCACATCGGGAAGCAACCGCGTCACCGCATCGATGACAACCATTGCGGCGAGTTCCCCCCCGCTCAGCACATAATCGCCAAGCGACCACTCTTCATCAACCTCTAGCTCGACAACACGCTCATCGATACCCTCGTACCGTCCGCAGAGCAAGGCCATGCGCGTACGCGCCGCGAAATTCTGTATCGCCATCTGATCCAGTACCGCGCCCTGCGGCGACAGGTAGATCACGGATACTTCGCCGCCATCGGCCCGCGCGGCCCGGATCGCATAACACACCGGCCGCGCAGCCA
>WOR8_10001916_pt1 | contig 20799 bp, 16 predicted proteins | sample DeeMarSeWOR38_10_FD_19890 | JGI IMG/M metagenome (IMG submission 19890) | reverse complement strand
CCGCAGCGACTTGCCCTGAAAATTTGCGTATCTTCTCGGTAGGCTGCTCACTGACAGTCATGGTCTTGATGGACCGGACCACTTCAATAATTTCAGTTTTTTCTTTGCATGCCGTCAGGGCAACTGAAATGCATAGCAGCCAGATCATCCGCTTGAACATATGTTTTGTCATATTAAACCTCCGGTAATAAAAGGGGTCAAGTCTGCTCTTGACTCTTTCTTATAATTGTTTCAATTTTTTCAACCCTTTTGCTGAGTTTGCGATCCGTTGCCATCAGCGCTTTCATTCTCTCAATCACACTGCTCACTGAGCTGTATTTATGTATCTGATACTGTTCACCTATCTGTTTTAGACTATCTCCTCTCAGTTGTCTGCTCAAGTAAATGGCTACATTTCTTGGTTCATTGAAAACTCCGCGTCGGGATTGCAAAAGCTCATCCTTAGTAATGCTATAATATCTGACCACCTTATTTTTGATCTGCTTTATATCAGGTGCCAGTTCCTTCGCCTGCGGGACCTCATCATCTGTTTTCTGTGAGAAGAACCTTTCTTTGACAAGATTGATAAAACGTTCGGAACCAAGAATTGATGGCCATTTCTTCTTTTCCAATATCTTGCTGACGGACTCCTCATCCTTGGCCATAAACTGACGGTATCGCCTAAGACTTTCACCTTTGTCGGGTGAGAACATCATTAAAACAAAGTTCTTATGGAGCCAATTCCATTTTTCAGCATTTGATAGATATCCCTTGTGACTGGTCCAAATATATTTGTCAAGTCGATCCGTAAAGCCAGCTTTGAGCGGATTGCGATGAATATACCTGACCAGATGCAGCAAATAATTATCGGCTTCAATGAGTATCGATTTGTAGCGACCCCGGAATAACGGACCGTCACAATCATGAAACCGGTTAAAGCGCTGGGTATAGACACCGTCAATGTGTCGCATGCATCTAGAGATGTTGGCATCTGGTGTCTGAACCAAGAGGTGATAATGATTCGGCATCAGGCAATAGGCAACAATGCGCAAATTCCAAATTTCCGATGTATCTTGAAGTAGATCGATAAACTGGGTATAATCCCATGTGTTTGTAAACACAGGCTCGCCGCGTTTTCCACGATTCATGATATGATACCAAGCATTTGGATAGTCTATTCTCAGTGGCCTTGACATGTTCAAGTAGATACCCACAATCGCAAAAGGAGTCAAGAGTAGACTTGACCCCTTTTCGCCTTTCATACAAAATTACAGCGAAGTACCAACGTGCCGTTCTCGAATGTTGTTTCCACTTTGTAGGGCAATTTTTTAAATAGCTTGATCATGCCTTCATTGGTGGGAAGCGTGTAGGCGACCAAACCGCTAATACCGTTTTCGTGGGCGGCCTCCGCAATTTTTTCCAATAATACACTGGCAATTCCCTTACCCTGCCACTCTTTCGATACTGAAAATGCAACTTCCGCGACCGTGCCCTGTTCAAGCGCATACATTCCCAACCCGATAATTTTTTCAAACCCGACTTCTCCGGTAACCGCAAAAATGGAGAGATTTTTAATATAATCCAACTGGAAGATATCTTCCACATCTTCTCTGAAGAAACTTCTGCGCATACCGAAAAATCTGGCCTGGACATCCTTTTCATCCATTTCATAGAAATGCTCTTGAATTAGGCGATCATCAACGGGTTTTGCCGGCCGAAAAGTTACCTCTTGACCATCGTAAACGCGGGTTTCTTCCATCCTGGCCGGGTACACACCAAACAAGGATTCATTCAGCGTTCTGTTTCGATCAATGAGACCGGCTTCTTGAGCCGCATGAAAAAGCTCATCGCGAAAATCCGGATGAGCCAGACTGATCATGGCCATGGCTCTTTCCTCTATATTTTTGCCGAAAAGATTGACCATTCCAAATTCACTGACCACATAAGACACATACCCTTTGGGAATCGCAATGGAGCCCACATCTGCTTTATGAATTATTCGGCTGGTCTTATCATCTATGCTTCGGGCGGGAATGACAATAATGGATTTTCCTCCGGGTGACATGGATGCCCCCATAATGAAATCAAACATGCCGGTTACCCCGGAAAAATGGTTCTGGGGAAGTGCATCGGCATATACCTGGCCGCTAAGATCCATGGTTCGCGCAAAATTAATCGCCACCATTTTATTGTTTTGAGAAATAACGGCAGGGTGGTTGACATAATCAGACGGTCGAAACTCGAGGGCCACATTGTTGTGCAATGATTGATACAATTTTTTACTACCGATGGCTCCGCTGGCTACCAGTTTGCCTTCGTTCACACCCTTATAGCGATTGGTAACCACTCCTTTGAACACCAGTTCCATGAGATCATCGGTCAAAATCTCCGTATGAACACCGAGGTCGTTCTTATCTGCAAGGGCCCGCGCGATAGGCTGGGAAAGTTCTGCCAATCCCAGCTGAACAGTGGAACCGTCGTGCACCAGGTTAGCAGTTATGCTGGCAATATCGGCTGCCGATTCATATTCGGGCAAATCATATGCATTCAACAGCTCCTCTTCTTGTTCAACAATTATGTCAACATCATTCAAATGAACAAAGCTGTGCCCCGGTACTCTGGGCATCTTGGGATTCACCTGGGCGATCACCAGATCCGCGGATTGGGAAGCTGCCAACGTCACATCCACCGAAATGCCCAAGCTCATCCAGCCATAATTATCCGGAGGGGATACCTGGATTAATGCAAAATGAAGCGGAAAAAGCCTTTTTTTAAATAAATCCGGAACGGCACACAGGTTCATGGGCGTGATAAATCGTTTGTTGGCACGCAGGCCCTTGGTTTGATCGGAGCCCTGGTAAATGGAGCGCACATGGAATTTATGACCCCGGTATTCATCGGCCATCAAAGCCAACAGGGATCCTTCCAAACTTAATAGGCGCACAATCTCCACATCTGAAAAATAGTTCGCATTATCCATTAGAGCATTCACCAAATGCTGGGGTTCACCGCAAGAAGAACCGATAAAGACTCTCTGACCGGAGCGGATCATGCGCACCGCTTCGTCAGCCATCCGAAGCTTGGACGAATAGTCTTTTTGAAGAGATTTATTTTCCATCTACGCTCCCTTATACAGAAATTACGCCAATATCAAAATAAAGCTTAATCGCAAAACATAATGCATAATGAATCTTCTTGCAATATGAGGCAAGGCATCATAATTGTAAGTGTTCATATGAAACCTTATCAAAAAATCGAACATGAGTTAGGGCAACAACAACTCAGCTGGTGGGATCGACTTGTTCAAGTCATCCCTGAACTGACTGATCTTTCCGGCACGCCCCAGCCCAGAAAATATCATGCCGAAGGCGATGTGGCTGAGCATACTCGGCTGGCAATCAAAGGTTGCCCCTCTGATGGTGATCCTGATCTGGTATGGGCGGCGCTGCTGCATGATATCGGCAAACCTCTGGTGACAAAGGATGAAGGCGACAGGATTAGTTCTCACGGGCACCAAGTCATCGGAGCTGAAATAGCAAAAAAGATTCTCAAGCGACTCGACATGCCCGCTGAACGCAGAGAAAGAATCGTTTGGGCGATTCGCCATCATACATTCCATCTTTCATGGAATCTGCAAAGCCCCAAAGACGCGTCTAAACGACATAAACGTTTAGTCGCAGATCCAAATTTTCCGTTGCTGCTCGAACTTCTTCGGGTCGATTCAGCGGCATCTTTAGGAATTCCACGGGGAATGAAAGCATATAAGCTTTATAAACGTTTGCGGGAGATGGTTGAGGCCGGTGATTAAAGCGAATCTACTCAGTGTGCTCTTTAAGCACCTGGCCGCTAGAAACAAATGAAATTCCCTGTCCGGATCTCGTTCCGATCATAATGGCTTCAATGATCGGCGGATTCACCTTCTTTTCTGATTTCCATTCCACAATAAAATTGGCCCCCGAGCCAGCGCCAATTTCCGCTTCGCGTATGACGTAACGCGTTGACACCAGCGCTTTCAGCTGGAGTGGTTCTTTAATATACTCTTTAAGCAGTTTACCGTCGGTATCATAAAAGTTCACCGAGACAATCGAAATTGGATTTTTCAGATCCGTGTTGCGGATGCTCAGCGTTGCGGCCAGATTAAATGGTCGGCCTTTAAGACCGCTGTAAATATGAGAATAAACGGATACATAAACGGTCTGACCCTTAGACAGGTTGATGTCCGTATCTGCGTGCGCATCGGGAGTAATGATGCCCGTTAATATTAGGATGCCATAGATAGAAATAACCAGCTTTTTCAATGTATTTTTTTTCATTTTTTCTCCTTACCTCACTGCTGAGGTTTGGTTTTCCATTATCTCGAAAACATGTTCTGCCAATCCGGTGCCGGCATCATCAAAAAAATTATAAGCACCGCTGCCGGCGCGTCCCATGCCGAAGAGGGCAATTTCAGCATCACCTTGATCGATGGGCTGATCATCGGGATGACGCGTTTTGGTTTCATAGGACTTTAAGCAATCCGTGAAGCGCTTATAGATATTGTGGGCAGCCGCATTCAGCGGTGAAGCCAGTATAAAGGTTGTGGAAAGGGCTATGGCGATAATCACCAACCATTCACTGCTGATCCAGCCGTTGGTTACACCGATGGCTCCGACGATCAGACCAAATTCACTGTAGTTCCCCAGGCTGAAAGATCCCAGCAAAGATGTGCGCGCTCTCAGCTTAAAGCAGGTCAGCAGCAAGAAGAAAAGGGCGACCTTGAAAAGCTCAAAGATTAGGGTCTCACCTTCCACACCGCTGGCTTTAATTACAAAACCTGCCACCAGATACCCGACCAGCAAGGGCAGGCCGACTTGACGGGCTGAAAAGCCGAGGGCAAAAGCGATTATGATCAAAATTGCATCCATGATTTACCTCTATTTGGAATTGGTCGCATATTCGAAACAAGAAAGGCCATCTGGATTCACCAAATAGCCTTTTATAAATCGGGTTTTAGCTCTTAATCTTGTTTTTCTTCGACGGCTTCCTCCTCTTTGCAAACGAGGGTGGGATCGGCCATCAGCGCCAAGTTTTCATAACGTTGATTAAATTGTTCTTCAAGCTCGGCATGCAGCCGTTTGGCTTCCTCCGGAAATGTTCGCTTCAAGGAAGCGTAACGGATTTCACCTTCGAGGAATTTCTGGAGCGTACCGTCGGGTTTTTTAGAATCCAGTGTGAACGGATTTTTGCCTTCCGCCTTTAATGCCGGGTTGTAACGGTATAGCGGCCAGTAACCGGACTGCACCGCCAGTTTTTCTTCCTCCTGGGTTTTACCCATACCCACCATAATTCCCTGGTTGATACAAGGGGAATAGGCCAAAATCAATGAGGGACCGCCATAACTTTCAGCTTCAACCAGGGCCTTCATCAACTGCTGCTTGCTGGCACCCATGGCCACACTGGCCACGTAAATGTAACCGTAGCTCATCATCATGCGACCCATGTCTTTTTTGGGTGTCTTTTTTCCGGAAGCGGCAAATTTAGCCACCGAGCCGGTGGGCGTGGCCTTGGAGGACTGACCGCCGGTGTTGGAATAGACTTCGGTGTCATATACGATCATGTTGATATCTTCTCCGGTGGCCAGAACATGATCCACACCGCCAAATCCGATGTCATAGGCCGCTCCGTCTCCGGCAAATATCCAGAAGGATTTTTTGGTAAACAGCTTGGACATGCAGTTAATTTCAGCCAGAAGTGAATTGTCTTTTTGTGCCGGCAGCAGCGCTTTGAGCTGATCACCGTATTTTCTGGAGCCTTCCGCATCTTTCATATTATCTATCCAGCCTTGCATGGCATCCTTGATATCTTGCGGGATATCGGTATCAAGGGCGTTGCGCATTAATTCGGCCAGTTTCTGCCGCTGCTGTAATACCCCCAGGAATATGCCGTAAGTGAATTCCGCCGGATCTTCGAACAGGGAATTGCCCCAGGTGGGACCGAATCCATCCTGATTGACACAATACGGAATAGCCGGTGCCGACCCGCCCCAGATGGAAGTACAACCGGTGGCATTTCCGATAATCATGCGCTCACCATACAGCTGGGTGAGAAGTTTGGCATAGGGGGTCTCCCCGCAGCCGGCACACGCTCCGGAAAACTCCAGCAGCGGTTGGCAGAACTGGCTGCCTTTGAGCGAGGTTCGTTTGGTCAGTTTATCGCGCACCGGCAGTTCAACTGTAAATTCATGAAAGGGCACCTGAAGCGGTTCCTGGGTATCCAGCGGCTTCATGACCAGGGCTTTTTTCTTGGCCGGACAGATGTCCGCGCAATTGCCGCATCCCATACAATCAAGCGTGTCCACCTGGATCCGGAAGTAATACTCTTTTAGCTCTTTGCCCACCGCATTTTTGGCTTCAAATCCTTCAGGCGCTTGGGCCAGTTCTTCTTCGGTTAAAAGCACCGGCCGGATGCTCGCATGGGGACAGACCATGGCACACTGGTTGCACTGAATACAGTTGTCCATAATCCATTCCGGCACATTGATGGCCACACCCCGTTTTTCATACTTGGAGGTGTCCACCGGAAATATGCCATCCGGACTGAAGGCGCTGACCGGAAGTTTGTCACCCTGTTGCGCTAAAATTGGACGCATCACATTTTTGACAAAATCCGGCTCGTCTCTCTCGGCAGACGCACTTTCGCCGGCTTCCGCCCAGGATTCGGGATAATCAATTTGTTCTAGATGTTCGAGGGTGTCATCCACAGCGGTAACATTCATTTCGACCAGCCGTTCGCTCTTTTTGCCAAACATCTTTTTAATCTGGTCTTTTAGATAGTCGATGGCCTCATCGACCGGGATAACGTTGGCCAGTTTGAAAAAAGCCGTCTGCATAATCATGTTGATGCGACCGCCCAAGCCAACTTTCGAGGCAATTTCAACCGCATCGATGTTATAAAACTTGAGATTCTTTTGCGCGATCGTGCGCCGCATGGATGCCGGAAGCTTTTCTTCCATTTCATCCAACGTCCAGGGCGAATTCAGCACAAAGGTCCCACCGTCTTTAATCCCTTCCAGCACATCATAAATTTCAACATAATTATCTTTATGGCAGGCAATGTAATCGGCGGAATCAATCAGATAGGTGGATTGAATCGGCGCTTTGCCGAACCTTAAATGCGAAATGGTGACACCGCCGGATTTTTTCGAATCATAAGAAAAATACGCCTGGGCATACATGTCGGTGTTGTCGCCGATGATTTTAATGGCACTTTTGTTGGCGCCTACCGTGCCGTCGGCCCCGATGCCCCAGAACTTGCACTGTACAGTGCCTTCAGGGGTCACATCCAGACTCTCTCCCACATCAAGGGAAGTGTGGGTCACATCATCGATAATCCCAACTGTAAAATGATTTTTGGGATTATCGGATTTCATGTTTTCAAACACCGCCACGACCATCGCCGGATTAAATTCCTTGGATCCCAGACCATAGCGTCCACCAAGGATATTGGCAGTTTTACCTTGCTCGATATACGCGGTGCAAACATCCATATATAGCGGATCGCCCAGTGCCCCCGGTTCTTTGGTGCGGTCAAGAACAGAGATACGGGTGACAGTTTCCGGAATAGCCGCCAGAAGGTGTTCGCGTGAGAAGGGTCGGTACAGGCGGACTTTAACCAAGCCGACTTTTTCACCGGCTCCAACCAGGTAATTGACCACCTCTTCAATGGTCTCACAGGAAGACCCCATGGAGATGATGATATTTTCGGCTTTGGGATCTCCTACGTAATCAAAGAGATTGTATGTGCGACCAGTCAAGTCGCTGACTTTTTTCATATTATCAGCGACCACACCTGCCACCTTTAGATAATATGGATTGGCGGCTTCACGTCCCTGGAAATAAATGTCCGGATTTTGCGCCGTGCCTCGTAGCTCGGGTCTTTCGGGATTGGTGCCCCGGGCGCGGAATCGGGCGACAGCGTCCCAGTCGGTTAGTTTGGCCATATCGTCGTAATCTATGGTTTCGATCTTCTGAATTTCATGGGACGTGCGAAATCCATCGAAAAAATGGACAAAGGGCACACTGGATTCGATGGCACTTAAATGAGTCGCCAGACCGATATCCATAACTTCCTGCACCGAAGCCGATGCCAGTTGTGCAAACCCGGTCTGGCGCACCGCCATGACATCCTGATGGTCGCCAAATATGGACAATGCATGGGCGGCAACCGCACGGGCCGAGACATGCAAGACCCCCGGCAGAAGCTCTCCGGACATTTTGTACATATTGGGAATCATCAACAGCAGACCCTGCGAGGCCGTAAACGTTGTGGTCAACGCACCGGCCGCCAGCGAACCATGCACGGAAGCTGCAGCGCCGGCTTCTGATTGCAATTGGCGCACCGTCATGGTTTGCCCGAATATGTTTTTACGTCCTTCAGCTGCCCATTCATCGGCGATCTCCCCCATCGGAGAAGACGGGGTAATCGGATAAAGGGTCGCCACATCGCTCATGGCGTAAGCCACCCAGGCAGCGGCAGTGTTTCCATCCATGGTTTTCATTTTATCAGCCATAAGATTCTCCTTAATCCTTCAACTATTTATAGTTATTACTGGCTCTAAATCAATTCAGTAAGTCTTCGAAGAAATCATTGCCCTTATCGTCTACAATGATAAAGGCCGGGAAATCTTTTACCGTAATCATATAAATAGCTTCCATCCCGAGTTCGGGATATTCGATCAATTCCACCTCGGCAATGCATTCTTTGCCGAGTCTGGCCGCCGGACCTCCAATGGAACCCAGGTAGAACCCGCCGTATTTATTACAGGATTCGGTTACGGTTTTGGATCGGTTACCCTTGGCCAACATAATCAATGAGCCCCCTTGGGCCTGAAAGACAGGCACGTAAGGATCCATCCGCCCGGCGGTTGTAGGACCAAAAGAGCCCGATGCATGTCCTTCCGGGGTCTTTGCCGGACCGGCATAGTAAATAATATGATTCTTAAAATAATCCGGCAACGACTCCCCCCGGTCGAGACGTTCTTTAAGTTTGGCATGGGCAATATCCCTGGCCACAACGATCTTTCCGGTCAGCAGCAACGGGGTGGCCACCGGATATTGACTGAGCTGGGATCGGATCTGATCCATGGGGTGCTCCAGATCCAATTGCACTGTATCTTTATCGCTAATTTCCGCTTCCGGTAAATACCTGGCCGGATCGGTTTCCAGTTTCTCTAAATAAATGCCCTCCCGCGTTATCTTCGCTTTAATGTTTCGGTCCGCGCTGCAGCTCACCCCCAGCCCGATCGGAACCGATGCGCCGTGCCGCGGCAGACGGATGACCCGTGTGTCCAGGCAAAAATATTTTCCGCCGAATTGAGCACCGATACCAAGCTCCCGGGAAATTTCCAACAATTTCGCTTCAAGCTCTACATCCCGCAAGGCGTGACCGTATTCGTTGCCCGTTGTCGGCAGACCGTCCAGATATCTGGCGGAGGCTAGCTTTACGGTTTTGAGGTTGAGTTCAGCTGACATGCCGCCAACGACAAAAGCGAGATGATATGGTGGACAAGCGGCCGTTCCCAATGTTTTCATTTTGTTCTTCATAAAATCCAGGAGATTTCGCGGTGTCAAAACGGCCTTGGTTTCCTGATAAAGAAAGGTCTTGTTGGCTGATCCGCCGCCTTTGGCTAAAAAAAGGAAATGGTATTCATCACCTTCAACTGTATAAAGTTCTATCTGGGCCGGTAGATTGCAGCCGGTATTTTTTTCTTCAAACATGCTGAACGGCGCGTTCTGGGAATAGCGCAAATTGCCTTTCGTGTAAGCATTAAATACGCCTTTCGAAAGGGCGGCTTCATCCGAATACCCGGTCCATACCTGCTGTCCCTTTTTTCCGATAATAATGGCGGTGCCCGTATCCTGACACATGGGGAACACACTTTCAGCTGAAATCACGGCGTTTTTCAACAGTTCAAGGGCCACATATCTGTCGTTGGCAGAGCTTTCCGGATCGTCGAAAATGTCAGCCAACTGTTGCAAATGGGTGGCTCGTAAAAAATGCGCTACGTCTTTAAACGCCTGTTCGGCAAGAGCGGTTAGCCCCTCCGGTGCCACCTTGATTACATCCTGACCATCAAAAGAGGCTGACTTTAGATGTTTGTCTGTCAGCAAACGATACTCGGTGGTATCATCGGTTAAAGGAAACATTTCCTGAAAAATAAAATCCACCATTAAAGACTTCCATCACTAATGTGCCATGTTTGATTAGATCAAATTACAAAAGATTATTTTCTATATGACTGCAGGTTTGCTGTCAAGGTGTTTTATGGGTGGGTCAATTGCGTTTAGAGATTATTATAGATGAGCTGGGTGCGGTGAGAGACGAGCGAGATGCAAACATTAAGTGAAGCCTTCACTGATTTGATTTTAAAGTGGTTGTCAGAGCTTTATACAGGAATCGGAATGCATTTCAGGTGCCAGCTTCAAGTCTCATTGGCAGCCGAACAATAAAAGTCGAGCCTTTTCCCTTTTTAGATTTTACTTTGATAATGCCTTCATGCTGATCGACAATTTTTTTGGTCATCATCAGCCCAATGCCGGTTCCATGTGTGCCTTTGGTACTAAAAATGCTTTGAAAGATTTTCTGGGTAACGTCCTCATCCATGCCGCTGCCGTTATCAACGACCTGGTATTCGACTCCCCAGTCTTTGGCCGGCCGCGTTTTGACAACCACTTTTTTACCTTTGCCGCCGGCTTTTGCTTCACTACAGGCGTCGAGGGCATTGCTTACTAGATTCAGCAGACATCTGTGAATCGCCCCTTGGTCAAAGCAAAAGGGTTGTAAATCGGTATCAAGCTCCATTTTGAGCGCTACCCCCTGATCTTTGGCCCTGGACTGCATCAGTTTGGTCACCTCTTTGACCGGTGCGTTGGGATCACACAGGTTGAACTGAACGTCGGCATATTTGCCGTAATTGAGCAAATCAAGGGAAAGGTTTCTGATTTTTTCGAGGTTGCCCTCGGCCATCTTCCAGCCCTCGAGCAGATACTTTTTATTGTCCAGCTCTATTCCCTTGCCCAATACGAAAATGCTCCCTTTGAGGCCATCGGCCATGTTTTTTATGGTGTGAGACAGCTCGGTAATCGTTTGGCCGACTGCTGCCATGCGTTCAGCCTCAAGCAGCTTTGCGGCCTTTTCTTCAACCAGCCGTTCCAGATTTTGCGTATAATCCTTGAGTTTTTGCCGCATGGAAATTCTCTCCCGGGCTCTTTTCAGGGCAATCTCCAGGACATCATCGTTAATCGGCTTGGTTACAAAATCAGTGGCTTCATACTTAAGACTCTTGATGGCAAGATCCATATCACCGTGTCCGGTGAACATGATCACTTCGGTGTCAGGGTTTTCTTCTTTTATTCGGCGCAGCAGTTCGATACCATCCATGTCCGGCATTTTAATATCGGTTAACACAATGGGAGGCGCAATCTTTTTAAACATTCGCAAGGCTTGCGTCCCGTTTTCAGCCGTATGCACGGTATAGCCGCTGTCTGCCAGGGATATACCCAAAACCTTGCGAATGCCGGCTTCGTCATCGACCAGTAAAATCGTGTTTTCCGTCATAGAGAGTATTCTTGAGCCGTATGGTTTATTGGTGTTGATTCAGGCAACCATGTCGGTGCCATATTCGGCAAATATACGATACGCGTTGCTCGATGCTGGATACTCGATATATCGTCGTGGTAAAAATCAGTTCCGATAGACAAGAATCGCGTATCGTGTATGATGCATTGCACATCGTGCATCGTGTATCCAGAATCCAGCATCGAGCATTTACTTTTCTGCTTCAACAACTGCGGGAAACGTTATATAAAAGCTGGCGCCCCGGCCTTCTTCGGATGCAGCTCGAATTCTTCCGCCAAAATCATGAACAATGCGATAACTGATGGAAAGGCCAAGTCCGGTGCCCTTGCCGATGTCCTTTGTTGTAAAAAAAGGTTCGAATATTTTTTCTAAAATACTCTTAGAAATCCCCATACCGGTATCTTTGACTTCTATATGAATATTTTTTTTACCGGATTTCGTTTTTAGCGTAATCTGCTTATCTTTGATGGGAATCTCTGTTGATTGGAGTTTTTCTTCGATCGCATCTCTGGCATTAATAAGAAGGTTTATAAATACTTGCTCCAACCGACCGGCGTCGGCCATCACGCAAGGAAGATTGTCTTCCAAATCCCAAATCACCTCAATCCCTCTGACTTTTAACTGCTGGCTGAAAATCTCAAAAGCACTTCTTAATACTTCATTGACCTGGACAACCTCTAATTCCATATCGGATTTGCGTCCAAACTGCCGCATGTGGTTGATTATTTTGGTTGCGCGATCTACATAAGAATCGATTTCCTCTGCCATGGTAAATAGAATATCATCTGGGATGTGCTCGTTTCGATTGAGCTTTTTCATAAAAAATCTGCTGGCGGTTTTGATCACTGACAACGGTTGATTCAGTTCGTGCGCAACGCCGGTAGCCATCTCGCCCAAAGTAGCCATTTTACTGGCCTGGATGAGCTGTTGTTCGGTTTCAAGACGTTCGGTAATATCACTGGTGGTGACCAGAAGCACCTTTCGCCCTGGATACTCGGCCGGTGAGATTCTAATATTCACAAAGAGATGCTCACCAAGATTGTTCATTTGTTTTACCCTGGTCAAGGCGGTTGATGATTTAAGGGTCGCGGCGTATCGCTGCTTTTCATCTTCTAAAAACAAATCCAAAAATGAGCGATTGATAATCTCACCTCGGGTATAACCATATACTGCTTTCACATTTTCGTTGCAGTCAAGGATTTCCAGCGTTTCGGCATCTAAAACAAACGTGGGGTTGGGTATATTGTTGAATATGTTGTGATATTTCTTCTCAGATTTCTCAAGTTCTTCTTCGAGTTGTTTTCGATGGGTGATATCCAGGTTCATCTCCATGGCGGCCACAATTTCACCCTCGTCATTTCGAATCGGAGAGGTTTTAACAATCCAATAGGTCGGCTTGCCATCTTTGCTAATTCCAGCTTCTTCGCTGTAATGAGAATCACCGTCCTCAAACGTTTTTTCAACCGGACAGTTCACGCATTTAACTTTGCGCCCTTTGTAAGCTTGATAGCAATAATCGTTGGGTTGAGGATCAAACTTTTCGGCAAATTCCCGATTGTAGCCAACCAGCTTGTAATTTCTATCCTGAACGGTGACAATACACGGTACGGTTTCAAACAGACGCTGATATTCATCCCGTTGTTTATTGAGTTCAGCCTGTTTTTTTCCAATCTCCCTGCTCATCTGGTTGATGGCCGCAGCCAGCTGGCCCATCTCATCTTCTTGGTTAACTTTAGCCGCAGCAGAATAATTTCCCTGTGATATCGATCGGGTGCCCTTAATGAGCTGTCTGATGGGGCGGTTGACGAATCTGAGTACAAACAGAAAAATGATGGCTGATGTGACCAGAAAGGCCACGGCGGCCAGTCCGATAATGCCCTTTTCTAAAAACAAAATTTCTTCATCGGTTTCCTTCAAAGAAATCACCACATCAAGGGCTCCCAAGATCTTTTTGTCCGGTGCATGGAAATGGCAATCATTGGAAGAACAGCCGGCTTCATTGTGGATTGGACTGATAATTCCCAGCAGCCGGTACCCCTGGGGTGCATTGAATATCCGGGTTCGTTGTGCAATATCGATATCAATCAATGGAGGGTCGGATCGATGACAAATGTAACAGGCTTCGGATTTAATGTTGGTGGTTTGATCGACCTCGGAAAGTTGATTGGAGAATTTTATCTCGCCTTCCTTATTATAAATGCGGATATTCTCAATTTCTTTCTGTTTGCCGATGTTCATGATGATCTGGTTGATATCATCTCTGGAATTGAGCATCATTGCGTAGTGAGTGCCCAGTTTGATAGTATTGCTCAACCGCTCGGTTTCAGACACAATTTCTTGCCTAAGCCTTTTTTTCTGATATTCTATACTGAAATAGGCCCAGGTGGATATCGTAAGGAGTAAGATGATGCCGACACTGACAATAAGTTTTAAACTTAAGTAGCGTCGAAGTTCTTTGAAAATTTTAAGCATGGCATTACCACCATCATAGAGCTTGGTTGTTAAATAAATCCAGCTTAGCTGGCCTTGGGCCGAACGACCGGCGGATTTTCTTTCGCGGCTTGAGGAAGCACTTTTGGAAACAGAACCCGAAAGTTCGTACCCTTGCCAAGCGTCGAGTCCACCTGAATCGACCCGTCGTGCTGCTCGACAATCTGTTTTGTAATAAAAAGACCCAGGCCGGTGCCAAATTGGCCTTTGGATGAATAGAAAAGATTAAAAATATTATCCTTTGTCTCTGGGGCCATTCCGACACCATTGTCGCGAATTTCAAAAATGATGTGATCGTTATCTTGAGCAATGTTGAAGATGATCCGATGAGCTTTTTCGGAGTGGTCTTCAAGGCATGCTTCAATAGCATTTTCAAGAATATTGGCCAGCGCCGTTGCGGCGATGCCTGCATCGACCTCGAATTCTCGCAGGGATTGATCAATATCCCTTTTAAATTCGATGGGGTAATTATGAAGTTTTGGCTCGATAATGGATATCACTTCATCGGCAAATGTCCGTACTTCAACCCGTTTCCAATCCAGAGGCCGCTCCTTGGCATAATATAGAATATCCAGCACCAGCTTACGGATGCGATCAACCATCAGGGTAACCGCTTCAAGGCCTTCTTGAATTTGCATTTGATTGTCTTTGCTAAGACCGGAGTTCAATAGGTACAATCCACCATCCAATCCGGTTAAGATCCCCTTTACGCCGTGGGAAATAGAGCTGACCATCAACCCCAATGATGACAGCCGGTCCTGTAACTGGCGGATCTCCGTGATATTGGCTGACATCTCCATGACCTGCTCAATTTCACCGGCCGCATTGAGAATCGGTGCGGTGTTGATGAGAACATTGTATTGTTCGCCGGATTTGGCGGTGACGATCATCTCGGCCTGGTGGGATTTACCATCTTCGAAGGTTTTGGCCACCGGACACGCCTCACAGGGCTCATGCCTATATTTATAGACTTCATAACAATGGGATCCGATATCCTCACCAAAATCTTCTTTAAACCGCCGGTTGGAGGCGGTCAGTTTAAACGATCGGTCCTGAACAGTGATATAGCAGGGAACTTCATCAAAGAGTTGCTGATACTTGTGCTGGGTTGTGCGCAATTCTTCCTGGAGCCGCTCCACCTCTGAAATATCGGCGGTAATCTCGAGCACCAGCTCGAGTTCTCCCTGACTGTTATGGATCGGCGCTGTGTGAACAATTACCGGGTATCGGCTGCCATTCAAATAATTAATGGTCGCCCGGCTGCGCTGGCCTTTGCCGGTTTCAAATGTCTTTGCCACCGGGCAGGCTTTGCGCTTGCTTTCGGCACCACGATATATCTCCCAGCTGTCGGCACCGACTTTGTTTCCCAGGCGCTCCTGATATAGCTGGTTGGTTGCTACAACCTTAAGCTCGCGGTTATGAATCGACACAAAACACGGCATTTCGTTAAAATAGCGAATGCCGCTGTCAAGATCACCGGCAATGTCTCTGATGGCCGAAGATAAGCCTTCCACCGCCTGCCCGACTGCTGCCAGCCGTTCGACTTCAACCAGGCGGGCAGATTGCTTTTGAACCAGCTCCTCCAGATTTTCCGTATATTCCCTCAACTGCTGGCGCATGCTAATTCTTTCATGGGCGCGCTTCAGGGCAATCTCCAGAACATCGTCATTGATGGGTTTGGTAACAAAGTCGGTGGCTTCATATTTGAGGCTCAGGATAGCCAGGTCCATATCACCGTGGCCGGTGATCATGATAACTTCGGTGTCCGGATCCTCTTGTTTAATCTTCTGAAGAAGCTCAATGCCGTCAATTCCTGGCATCTTGATATCCGTGAGCACAATGGGCGGTCTGGCTTCTTTGAAGATCTTGAGTGCCTCTTCACCGTCTTTGGCCGTCAGTACCTCATAGCCGCTGTCTGCCAGCGAGATACCCAGAACCTTGCGAATGCCTTTTTCGTCGTCAGCCAGTAATATTTTTTTGTCCATCTTCTTCTTTTTTAAAATTGGAATTCTGGAATGCCGAAGTACCGAAGTACTGCCCTATCGGGTAGAAACACAGGGGTGCATTAGCTAATGAGTTTTTCGGCAAGTTCAAGCAGCTTTTCGTGGTCCAGTGGTTTTTCTATGTAGGCATCCGGTTGAGGGATGAAAGCCTCACTTTGTAAGTTTAACATCTTCAAATAGTGAGAAAAAGATTTCTTCCCAACAGCGGTCAGCATGATAACCGGAATGTCTTTCAATTTGGGATCTGTCTTAAGCTCCCGGTACATATTGACGCCGCCTGTTTCCGGCATCATCACATCCAACACAATAAGGTCGGGCGTCAGTTCCTTGGCCTTCTGCAAGCCTTCGATGCCGTCTCTTGTGGCTGTCGGTGCATATCCGCTGGTCTCAAACAACGTACGAACATAGATTCTAACATCAAGCTCATCGTCGACGATAAGAACCTTTTTTCTGGTTTCTGGTTCCTGATTTCTGGTCACTGGTTTCTTTTCTCATATATCCGCTTCCGCCACCTTATCCGGGTGATTCACACTGGCTACCGGACAGGATGATCGCAAGACAACCTGCTCCACGGTGCTGCCGAGCAGAGCAAGCTCAGGATCAATGTCTCTGGTGTGGTGCGCCATGACAATCAGATCGGCTTGCTTTTCTCGGGCAAATTTTAAAATCTCCACATAGGGGATACCTTCCCAAATCTCAATGCTGTAGTTATCATATCCTCTCATTTTGGCTATATACTGTTTCTCGATTTTTTTGCGTGCCGCTCCAATTTTGACTTCAATTTCATTTTGTCCGTGTGCCTGCCCATAATTACCGGAACTGATGTCAAAGGCATGAAAAATATGCAGCTTTGCCCCAACCGTTTTGGCGAGTTTGTATGCCCAGCGAAACGCATGTTCGGCGGGCTTGGAAAAATCGGTGCCGATGACGATATTAGAAAACAACTTCCAGCAGGTTGTGCAGGGCCGGGCGATGATCACAACCGGACAGCGCGCGGCTTTGGCCACTTTTTGCATGGTGCTTCCGGCAATCGCCCGGTAGCGGGTTGCGCCGATGTCCTCTTGCCTGGTGTGCGCACCCATAATGATCATATCCACATTCTCTTTGCGTGCTTTCCGCAGGATTTCCCTGTGGGGTGCTCCGACGATGGTCTCCAGAACCGAATTTTCACTGTCTTTCAGTAGCTCGCTATAGGTGTTTTTCATCTCCTCTATGACCCAATCGATGTAATCCGGGTCAGCCTCTTCGGTTTCGCCGGTTCTGGTATCCGTTACAAAAGGACTGTACCCGCGGGTGGGAACGCCCAGCACATGCAGAATAAAAAGTTTCGCATCCCATTTAAGTTCCAAATCGAAGGCTACCTTGGCCGCGTTATCACAGGTGGGCGATGCGGTGGTGGCAAACAATAATTTTTTAAACATTGGTCATCTCCTTATATGGCACACTCTTTGGGGGTCCCCTGAAAACTCAGTTCCCATACGATCCCGTCAATGAACTCAAAGAGACTGAACACCGTTTCGAATTCAAAAACATCAACTTTATCGCCAAATATGATATGCTTCAACATGCCGAGCTGAAACGGCATATCTAACAAACTTTCCAACCGAAATGATCTAACTTCGAATGTTTCCTTTTCGCGAACTCCACAAAGTGCATTGTAAATTTCCAGGCGCGGCTCACCGGGGAATCCGATCATCTCAACGGTTTTATTAAATTCCAGGTGATCGATGTCATCGCTTATACATTGGCTCTGAGAGCAAGCACGATACTGCTCAATACAATCCGGCAAAAAGACATTCAGCTTCGCCAGTATCGCATATTTTTCAAACAGCCGAAAAAAACTTCGTAGGGTGTAGCCCTCCTCCAATTCAATCTTGTGGCCGAGAAACATCAGCGGGTCGCTTTCGACCAGTTTTCCGTTGGCGGTGATGCACCCATCTGTTCTCAGCGTGATTGTGTTCATCGTCTTTTGTGTTTTGTTAGAAGAATCGATTTGCTAGGCAGCTAATTCCTCTTTTGGTTTAAGTTCCTCCGGCACCTCAATCATGTTAATCAGCAGTGGTTTCAAAAAGGACCAGCGGATTCCAATTTTATAAATTTCCTCCAGATCTCGAATAGCGTCCCAGCAGTTATGGCAAGGTGCTATTACAAGTTTGGCACCGGTGCCCAAGATCTGATCACGTTTGACCTTTAATCCGATGTTGCGCTGCTCTCGATAACGACCAATACCATTTAACCCCCCGCCGCCGCCACAACAGAAATTGTGTTCCCGGCACGGTGACATTTCCCTGAAATCTTCGGCAATATAGCTCATGATTTCTCTGGCGATATCACCCAAACCGGCGTTGCGAATGTAATTGCATGAATCCTGATAGGTAACCGGTTCTTTTATTTTTTTGGATGGATCAATTTTAAGTTTTCCGGTTCGCAGGGCTTCGGCAACCCATTCCACATAATGCAAGCTTTCCACCGGTGTTTTACCAGTTTTGAGCCCGGCCCAGTAAGGGCCCTCGATGACCGTCGCTCGATAGGCATGCCCGCATTCGGTCACCACCATGCGCTTGGGTTTTAGCCGGTCCATGGCCGCATACACCGATTCCACCTGCAGTTTACAGGCCTCCCAGTCCCCACCAAACATGGCCAGGCTCGTTTCCTCCCAGCCTTCGCTGGGAACCGTCCAGTTCTCGCCGGCCACATGAAATAAAATGGCGGCTTCAGCGATATCTTCGGGATAATGCTTAGGCTCACGCGCATTGACGGTGTACATGATATCGGCATTTTCTTTGTCAACGGGGATGGTCAACCCCGGCCAATCATCTTCGTATTCTTCAGCCATCCATTCACACGTGTCCACCCAGTCCTCGACGGTCACATCCATCTGCGCCCGGAAGATACGATGCATACCGGAGCCAATCTTCATCTCCCACGGCACAAACCCCTGGGAGAATAACAATCCCCGAAGGTAGCTGAACATGATGCCGGTATCGATGCCAAAAGGACAGTAAACACCGCAACGGGTGCAGCAGGTGCATTTGGCATATGAGGTATCCATGCATTCTTGCATAAAGGCATTGTCCACGTTGCCTTTGCGCTTTATGATCTGGCCGAGGGTTTGCTGGATCTTGTATGAAGGAACCTGTTTGGGGTCTCGATTATTGGCAAGATAGTAAAAGCAGGCTTCGCCACATAATCCGCAATGAGAGCATATCTCAAGCCAGGTTTTCAATCGCGATTTGAAGGATTTCTGAATCGTCCCCCACAACGCCTTACGATCAACATCGATATGATTCATCTCTTCGTAATATTGCTTTCCGCTTTTGTCGGCCAAAAGAGCCTGAAGTTCTTCTTTGGTGGTAACCGGTTTTTTGTTGCAAAGTTTTCCCTCTGGCATAATTTCAAGTCCCTTTATCAAAAGTTAAAATAGTTGATTTTCAGATTTATAATGCTCTTTTTTATCTTTATTCTCATTATTGCAGATTTCCCTGTTTTATTTTAGTCTAATTTGGCTATTTGCTCAAAGAATTAAAATGAATACCTACTTTTTTTAAATTCAAATTTCACTTTGCGAAATTTTACCATGCCAATCCCTTGCCTTTCATTCCACCTCGCTTAATGCCGTAATCCATCCCGAGCTGGGCTCGGGATAAGAAGAAAAGAACGAAATGAGAAAGTTTGGTCAATGGGATGGCAACCAGAAAAATTTCACCGCAAATAATATGCGCGATCAGCCAAGAATAATAACCCGGTGCACGGTGATACGCAAGAAAGCCTGTAATAAAAGGCGCTACGGCAATCGTTAGCAGCAAATAGTCATAGGCTGTTGTAATTAACCGAACTTCAGGAAGGGCTATGCGGCGCAAAATTAGAAAGATTATCGAAACAATAACGATGACGGTTAAACCATCCGCAACAGCTTCAGGAATTGTCCAAAGCCTGATTCCCCATCTTTCTTTTAGCAGAACATTATGGCCCAGCAAAAATATCGGCGTGAATAAAAGCCCAAAATGCATGAGAAAAACCCATAGGGTAAACCACGGATTGCTGCGCCAGCTATGAGTACCGTAAGGGAACAACCAAAACAAAATGGATCGTAACGCCCCTTTTATTCCAAAGGAGACATATTCTCCATATGTCACCCGGTCGAGCCTCCAATCGAGTCCTTTGATATAAAGAACAGTGCGCACAATCAGTCCGATAAAAAATATCGCAAAGGATAGCCAAGCCAGCGGTCCGGTGACAAATTCGTACATGGGTTACTCCTTATTCTTCGTCATCCCTTCCATTTAAAAATTTCCAAAAAAAGGTAATGGCAAACAATGCTATGACGATTAAGATATATGTGATGGTCTCCGTTCGGAACATGTATTCCTGAAGTGTATGAATGCTACCTTCCATAGTGTTTCCCTCTAAACAGCTTTTTGGTATTTCAAGCTTTTGACTGGTAATGGTTAACAAAAACCCTCGTATTCAAAATCCAAATATCGTGCTGGATTCGGCAAGTAAAGTTCCAATAGTCTACAAAAAGTTTCGCTCAGTGCTCCTCCGGATAATCCGGATGGCTATACAGAATCGGCATTTGGGTAACGATGAACCGGTAGACGATAAGCCCTACGGTCACCAGAAAAACCGAAATGCCGACCTCCATCCAATGGGGGAAATATCTCTCAATTGACGGCAGGTGCCAGTTGAAGGCCACCAGACAAATATTAAA
>WOR8_10001912_pt1 | contig 20823 bp, 26 predicted proteins | sample DeeMarSeWOR38_10_FD_19890 | JGI IMG/M metagenome (IMG submission 19890) | reverse complement strand
GCCATAGATGGGACCAACGGCACGGCACCAGTAGCCGGTGATGTGGTTTTATGTTACTCCAATGGCAATACGAGTCCAGACACCGGCACTTATTGCACTTTTGACGTGAACGGCGGAGATACTACCAGCGGATATATAAAGTACGTTGGCTGCTCCACGAACAGCGGTGACGGCTCCCCGGATGGCACGAAATATGTGCTGGACGGCAACGGCACCTTGTCTCCGATTGCGGCCTTATGGTCGGATCGTATATGGATAGAGAATTTTAGGTTTACTAATGCAGCGGGAGATGGTGTCAATTCCGGTGGGGGCAGCACACCGGACCAATGGGTGTGGATCAACTGCGAGTTTGACAACAACGGGGATGATGGGTTTTCAGATAGTACATCAACACAAGACTATACTATATTCATTGGGTGTCGCTTCCACGATAATACAGGAGATGGGTTGGATTGTCCTAATGATGCCAAGGTCATCAACTGCGCCGCATACTCAAACGGAGCCTACGGGATCTTCTCTGGGGGAGCTCGCCTAAGACTTATTAGGAGTGCTGTATTTGACAATGGCGACGGCTATCCTAACGTTTATCTTTCTACTGATCCATTCGTGGACAGTTGTGTGTTTGATGGGACAAATCAAAGTAGTGAGGACGGTATATATGTAGGTGTTGCCGGGGCTTTTGTACTTGCATCGCGGGTGACAAATTGTGCCGAAGGAATTAATTCCGTTAGCAAATTAGGCGTTGTGGGTTGGTCCCTCTTTCACGGCAATAGCGACGATACCAGCAATGACTCCTTGCTGTATCACCTGCCATTTGAATCCGACCTGGACGACGGCACCCGCAAGGACACGTTCAGCCAAGGTAATCCCGCAGGCTCTACAAACAAGTTTGCGCCGGATACGGATGACGGGTATAGCGATACTTCGAGTCAGGATTATAATCTCAGGAATGCACGAGTATATAATGGCAATGCAGATGACAAGCAGGGCATGAACGTAGGCAGTTAAATGGCAGAAACCAAGTGGTCAATTACAGCCGGCATTCCGTCTCTGGGAGCTACCGGAGAAATCAAATGGAGCATCTGCGCCGGCATTCCTACCCGCACCGAGCAAGGCCTGACACAATCGGCTACGCTTCCTTCTGCCGTTACGCAATCTGCCCCCAGGCTGCAAATGTTTTTGGTACAGGCTTCTGCGCTCACCTCTGCGGTTACGCAGCCAGCTCCCGCCATTCCTTTGGTGCCTTGCGTCATTACCGCAAATGTCAAGCCTACCTACGAGACACATTACTTTACGGGGAGTAACGACGATGCCCTGGACAATGCGATCTGGGATGTATCGGTCGGAACAAATTGTACCGTAGATATCAATAACAATCGGGGCCTCTTTCATCATGCAGCCGGGACCGCAGGCAATGCCACCGCAAGGTATAGAGGAAGCCCAATCTCCGGTGATTTTGATGTAGAGGTGCGGGTTGTCGATTCCTTGCAAGGAAATGCCACATGGCATGCTGGTTTTCTGCGCTTTGAGATCGACAGCACACATTACATGGAGGTGGAGCATTACCGATCCTTTAATAATCTACGATACGTTGCCCGTTGGAGGAACGGAAACGGTGAACAAACAGCCGAAAGTGCTTGGCGAAATTATGACAATGGCTACCTGAGACTTGTTCGCAAGGGCAACACGGTACGCACGTATTACGATGATTTTACCAAGGATGCGTGGGTAGAAATAAATGCTGGTGGGGAGGCCATCGGCAATGGTGATGGTGACATCTCCATTGGCCTTCGCATGACCACCACCATAGAAGCGTGGTACGAATTTGACGACTTCCTGCTCACGAATAAGATCCAGCAAGATGTTCCTTTGGTGCCTTCGACGATCTCCGAGGCCGTAAGTCAGCCGGTTCCTATCCTGGAACAAGGACAGACGATAACCCAGGCGGCTTCCCTCGATTCTGCCGTTACACAGCCAGTCCCCATTGTCACCTCTGACATAACCATAACCCAGGCGGCTTCCCTGGATACTGCAGTTACGCAATCTGCCCCAGAGATCAACCTCATCATTCGGCCTGCGGCTCTGTCTGCAGCAGTCACTCAGCCCACGCCTGAACTTATAAGCTCTCAGACCCTTGAGCCCTCTACGATCTCCGCAGCGGTTACGCAAGAGCTTACCCTCTGTCAGCACTCCCATCTGCAGACGAACTTTAGCGAATATACCGCCGACCAGCAACCCAGCGATTGGACCGAACGCTGGTGTGATGATCGTGCGACTTCAATAACAAAAGAATCATCAACTGGCGATTGGCTTGGTAATAAATATATCCATCGAGATCATAGTTCTTATGGCGAATATCTCTTGTCATGGGACAAACTTGACGGCGCTACCAATGTCGAAATTCTTGCCAGGGTTAGTTGTGGCGAAGAATTGAATAATGTGATTTTCCTCGTCACTCGAGGAAGTGGCGGCTGCGGCTCAGAATATGCCTATTATGCTGATTGTCAATGGAGTTCCAACATCGTATATGTCAAAAGACTGAGCAGCGGCGGTTCTTACAATATAGACCCAGCGTATCTAAACCTCGTAGTCGATGAGCATTATTGGGTACGGTTTCGTGTAATCGGCACCTCCCTTAAAGCGAAAGTGTGGAAGGATGGCGATTCGGAACCCGGAACATGGGGCGCAGACACCACACATGCGGGCATCACGAATGGCGGCTGGGTAGGCCTTGGCTCCTATAGGGGCGATTTAGGCTATATTGATTTCTTTTCCGTGGCCCTGGATGGCGGTACGGCCAAGGGTCCGGAAGCAATCACCATGGTATCCCATGATTTCGCCGTCACGCAGCCAGGGCCTACCATGGAGATGTATTTGGAGCCCAGCACGCATGAGGCTCCGGTCAGCTTTGCCAATCCGCAGGTACAATGCCCGCAGGCCGTAGAGCCCGATTATGTGTCACAGCCGGTCACGGTCAATGCCCCTACCGACCTGGACATAACCATCAAGCCGCAAGCGCATCTGTACGGGGTCACGCAACCCAATCCACGCACCAACTGGATCTTTCCGGGGTCCGTTGAGGCCGCAGTCACGCAACCTACTCCAGAGGTAACTGCATCACAGATCGTCACGCAGGCTGTTGCGCTTACCTCTGCGGTTACGCAGTCCGACCCGAGCATCCCTCTTGTGCCGTGTGTGATTACGGCCACCGTCAAGCCCAGCTACGATACCCACTACTTCACAGGCACCAATGACGATAGGCTGGACAATGCCGTCTGGGATGTGTGGGAGGAATCGGCAACCACCACGGTAGACATCAACAGCAACCGAGCCCGCTTTCATAGTTCATCGGGCAATTCCAACGAATGTAATGCAACCTACCGTGGGATCGTTTCCGGCGATTTCGATGTAGAGGTGCGCATCCCCAATGCCCTTACGGGCAATGCCACTTGGCATAGCGGCTACCTCAGATTTGAGATCGACAGCACCCACTATTCTCTGGTCGAGTTTTACCGTGGCTTTAACTCCCTCCTTTGGAGAGCCCGATACCGCAACGGCAACGGGGAGCAAACCCCGGATACGGACACTCGAATCTCTGGCAATGGCTATTTACGGCTTGTCCGTAAGGGCAGCACGGTTCGTACCTTCTATGACGATGGCACAAAAAGCGCCTGGACCGAGCTGGATGCAGGTGGGCAGGCTATAGGCAGCGGTGACGGCAAGATCATCATAGGCCTTGATAAGAATACCACCATAGAAACTTGGTACGAATTTGACGACTTCCTTTTGACCAGCAAGCAGCCGCAAGACTTGCCGCTGGTGCCTGCCGTTATTTCCGAAGCGGTTACGCAGCCCGTACCCCAGGTAACCATAGACCAGGAGGTGACGCAGGCCTCTTCTCTGGACTCTGCTGTTACGCAGGCTGCACCCACCCTAGAGGTGTATCTTGGCTTTGCGGCAGCGCTCACCTCCGATGGAGCCGTGCAGGCTCCTGCCGATATTTACTATGCCGTAGGGCCATCTGTCATTTCTCAGGCCGTCTCACAAGCCAATCCGAATGTCATCACGCCGCTAATTCCATATAACAATATTGCGCATGCGGTCACACAAGAGGCCCCTATCCTTCGTATGTATGTGGAACAAACGCAGGTGCCTTCCTCTGCCGTAACGCAATACACTCCTCAGATCACCTTTACAATTCGTCCTGCAAGCATTTCGCAAGCTATTACGCAAGCATATCCGCATGTGCAGCTTATGACCTTGCAACCTGCGGCGATCTCCCAGGCTGTTACGTTGCCAATGCCCATTGCCGGCGAGGTGCTTACGATTGTTACGGCCCCAAGCATCTCCGGGACCGTCAATGCACCTGACTTTGCCGTTCGCATAAAGGCACATTATCATCCTTTCCCTGTCTCCGCTTTGGGCCCGGATCTCATTGCTGCTCAGGTATTGCAACCAGGAATCATAGCTGCCTATGCGAGTATCGGGGAGCCGACGGTCACGGCGAGTATCGATCTGCAGCCGGGAGTGATTTCACAGGTTGTTGCCGTGCAAGATCCTCGCTTGGATGTGGAGCTTTACCCAGCACGATTGCAAGTCGCCAGCACCCTGCCTGCTCCGCATTTGTATACGGCTATCATTCCTTTCGTTGGTCCTGGTCTGACCATTCAAGTACAAGTGCAAAAACCCACAGCTTTTGTTTTCGATCAGCCCCAGGACATTTACCCGCAGCCGGTTCCGGTCTACTCATCGATCGGGGAACCTACGGTAGCCACCGAGGAAGACATTCAGGTAGATATTCTGTCGCAACCCGTAAGTCTGCCAGCCCCGGATATTGCGCTCACCATCCGGCCGGAAGCGGTTATAAGCGTTGTTACGACACTTATTGGACAAGTCTGGACCGACATCATGCCGGCCACGGCAGAAGCAAGCATTGCCCTGCCGGCTCCGGAACTTGCCTATACGATCAAGCCGGCCGTGCTCAGTAGCCTCGTGCAGCAGGATGCACCTACCCTGAGACTGCATCTGCTACCTGAAAGCTTCGTGCAAACTGTAGCACCACAAGATGCCAAACTAACAGCCTACATCAAGCCCGAGGCAGTTGCTCAAGGTGTCTTACAGGCCAATCCGTATCTATTGCTGGGCGTTACCATACAGCCAGCCATGATATCTGCGGCCGCTACACAGCCGGATCCTCGATTGCAAGTCAATGTAGTCCCGGCATTACTTTCGCAAGCCGTTACGCAGCCCACCCCGGCGCTCGTCTGGGAGCAAATGCTTCAGCCGTCTGTCCTTGAGGCCGCAGCTACTCTACCTACCCCCGAAATATACAAACATCTGGAACTGCTTTACCCGGATGCTCTCGAGACAGCGGTACAGCTACCCAACCCAGGTTTGTGGAAATCCTTGGAAATCGTCTATCCAGACGTTTTGGAGGCACCCGTTTTGCAACCCTTCCCGGAAGTGGCTCCTTTCCATACCTTCCGGAGCCTATATATATCGGCTGCATGGGCAGAGGAAAGGAATGTAATGACGCAATACATCAATTTGGTAAATCGCTAACTTTAGGCAAAAGGAGAAAAGAAGATGGCAATCGGTGATGATTTCAGCGTGAATTCAAGCGGCGATATTCGCCACGTTTCGGGGTCCACACACTACACGGTCCTTGAGTTGCACAGGTGGCTGCAGGACTTGGCAGACGATGCGGAGGCCTCTGGGAACGACATCATTGACATCACCCGGTCCACACCATCCGAACGGTCCACCGACCAGATTATTCAGTTGCTCGGTACCTACAACATCGATGACGATGCGGCGGAGTACCTGTACGAAGGATCGATCAAGCAAGGGACCGGGGCCACCGAGGAAATCTATGCGGGGCTGAAAGTCCTGGGTGCCGTAAACAACACGGACACGCAGCTTATGGTGATCCAAGCGAACGATTATTATCAATACACCACTTCGCCCACGGCCCCGTTTTGGGGAGATCAGTCCGGTGGAGGCTATAACGGAAATGCAACGGAAAACATTTTGATGCAAATTTTGGTCAAGTGCCGAACCGGAGGTGTGGACATCGATCAGCGGCGTATCCGGGTGCAAGCCAGAGAGTGGGGAGACACCTACGATTTCTTCAACGTCACCCTGGCCGAAGGCGAGAACGTGGCTGCGATCGGTACAACGCCTGATCCTCAGAACACCACGGCTATCGCTACCGTGCAAGCCTGGGCGGGTGGAGACATTCCGACCAACACGGAAGGCTACCAGCAAATCGACATCCAGGACGGCAACGGCGATCAGCCGTACTACAGCAAGTGGACGTACAACACGAACTCCGCAGCGATGAAGGCCATCTGGGAATGGATCAAGGAAATCACCGGGAATAACAGCCCCGAAGCCGCCGAGCCTTATGACATGAACGGGGAGCTTTTCCTGGGCGTTACGCACAGCATTCCCTTTGATGGGGGTTCCGGCGCGGCCACCCAAAACGAAACCATCTGCTGGGGTACGGGCGTTACCTACGACAACCTCGCCGGGGGCACGTTCACCGAAGGGTACTTGGTCCGATTCTCCGGGGGTGCGGCTGGCACGGTCCTCTACGACAACAACACGACTTATTTCATCATGGCTACGGAGAATGTTGCGGACACGATTGTCGAGGACGAAACCATCACGGAATACGATCCTTCAGACGGGTCCACATCCGGCGTGACCGCCCAGGTGAACACTCCCGTTCCTACGGATCAGGACAAGGAGGGGGGCTCTGGGGTTCTGCTTGGAACGACCGGAACGTCTACAGGAACGCACTACATCCAGTTGGTGACGGGCAAGGCTCCGGTGGACGGGCTGAATATGTACGGGATCACATCCACAGACGATTGGGACGTAAATGGATCTCCAACCGCACGGACGGTTCCAAAGGTGTTCCTGGGAAGCTACACCGGCTCTCTTATCGGCGCATACGGCGTGGGTATCGATCCAGATGATTTGAACTATCCGGATACGGTCGAGGATCTTGGTGGCAACACCCGAACCGCACCGAACAACGTGACTTGGTACTTCTACGGCCTGGAAGTGGGGGATCGCATCCTGGTGGGCAAGAAGGACACCGGCAACGACTTCGACTTTGACGAAATGACCATAGAAGTTGGGTACGATTTGAATACGGGATCCGAAACAGTCGTGAATGTTGGCACCGGCAACGTCCCTGCCGATGCACCGGCCAGCGGGATCCTTCGGGTGACCCTGGACGATGGCCGGATTCGTTATGCCGCCTACGATTCGCATGATGGCGATGACGAGTTCACGCTCAATGCCAGCTACCAAGATTGGTCAGATCCGGACGATGCCGCTGCGGGCAACGGTGTAATGCTGGCCTTTCTGGATAAGGCCGCTACGGGAGACACCGAGCAGTTTACTCTGCAGTACGATTCGCCCAGAACCCTTTGGGTTCGGCGCAGGGACGGTGGTGCAAGCCCGAAGAAGACCTACGAGGCCCAGAGTTCTTTGGGGTCAACCGGAGGAAGCGCCACGGCAACCATCATCGATGACGATTAAAGGAGTCTCGCCGTGAAGGATTGCGGCCCGTGTACCATTTGTTGCAGGCTCCTGGAGTGTAGAACCTTCGGGAGCCCTATCAACGAATGGTGCAAGCATTGCGATCAAGGATGTACGATTCATCCAGACCGCCCAGAAGAGTGCCGCAACTTCAACTGCGCCTGGAAGCTGGATGACAATGCCCATCCGAATCTGCGCCCAGACAAGTGCCATGTGGTTTTCGAAGCTCTCAGCGAAGATGTCGTTCTGGCAACCCTAGATCCAGAGTACCCGATCAGCGATCTTGTGCTGGCACAGGTGAGAGCGTTCCTGTTTCACGGAAGCTCCGTTGTCTTTCAGGCGTTCGAAGGCAAGCCAAGAATCTACCTGTCTGACGGAGCTACCGGCCCCGAGGTGTGGGCGGTAGTACAGGAAACCTTGGAAAGGTATCGACATGACAGCGCCAAGCTATACCACAAACCTGAGCCTCTTGACCGAGGCGGAGTCTAATACCAACTGGTATGAATTTACGGGCCTATCTTACGATGCCCACGGATCCCCGCAAGGGGCGGACGCAGACTGGCCGTTCATCCAGAACACCTATGCGGTGACACAGGTTTGCTCTGCCGCCAAGGGCGGTATTGCGTCGATGGGCTACGATAACACCTCATCTATCGGCGGTCATGGCACGGATGGGGCATACCTTGTATGGCAGCTTTTCGCCAACCCTAACTATGTGTCCTACGCAAACGGGGGGTTGCGTGTTGTCATTGGGGACGGGCTGGCATCGTTCTACTCCTGGGACGTTGGCGGCAACGATGTAGGGGTTGCCACGTATCTGGGTTGGCAAAACCATGCGGTCAACACTACCGTATCCCCTGACGACTCCGTAGGCACGTATGCTGGAACGGGGGAGACAATCGTTGGTGCTGCCGTGGATACCGGGTCGGTAGGTATCGCCAAAGGTGAGCCGCATTGTATCGATGTCATCCGGTACGGTCGATGTGATGCTGTATTCCAGTACGGGGAGACAGCCGACTATGCGACGATTGCAGGGTTTGCTGCTGTAAACGATGCGGTCAATAACAGATATGGACTCATCCAAGAAATTGCTGGCGGGTATTTGTGGAAGGGGCTTATGCAGCTTGGCGGGGCCGCAGCCGTGGACTTCAGGGACCAAGACGTAAACATTTTCATTCAATGGACTCCGAAGGTCACGGCAAATTTCAACACGATTGAGATCGTGCATGCCAGCTCAAACGTCGAGATGACCAATTTCCAGTTTATCTGCCTGGACACAAGCACGGCATCCAAAGGCCGATGGATCACAACGAATGATGCGACCGTGTCCCTGGATTCTTGCCGGTTTGTGGATATGGCTACGTTCTCCTTCGGCAGCAACACCACGGCTACCGGATGCGTTTTCGTCCGGTGCGGACAGATTACGACCAACGGAGCGGGGCTCCCCGGCTCCACGATAACAGGCTGCACCGTAGACGGGTCATCCTCCAACGAAGCTGCGGTCATCTGGGATGTAGCAACGGATCCAGACGGATACCTGGACGGCCTGACCATCACGAAAGGCACGACTACGCACCATGCGATCGAGTTTGGGGATACCATCCCAAGCTCCGTGACCCTGAGAAACTGTACGTTCTCCGGATACCATGCCGACGACGACGAGTATGATTCAACCTTCTACTTCGCGGACACCACCGGCACGATCACGCTCAACCTTGTAAGTTGTTCCGGCAACGTATCGGTGGAAACGGCGGGTTGCTCAGTTACCGTTGTCGAGGATCCCGTCACCGTTAAGGTCACGGTCAAGACCGCTGCGGGGGTGGTGGTGGAGAATGCGCGAGTGTTCGTAAAGGCCAGCGATGGGACGGGACCGTTTCCGTTCGAAGAAGTAGTCACCTCGATCACCAATTCTGGAACCACAGCAACCGTGGCCCACACAGGGCACGGAATGGACACGAATGACTACGTGGACATTAAGGGCGCAAGCCTGGAGGCGAACAACGGCGTGTTCCAGATCACGGTCAACGGCGTAGACGAGTACGAGTACACGATGAGTTCCAGCCCCGGAAGCTCTCCAACGGGCACGATCACCTCCACGTTCGTGGCACTCTATGGGCTTACCAGCGCCTTGGGTGTGGTAAGCACCAGCCGGGTGTATAGTTCTGACCAGAACGTGGAAGGCTGGGCGCGGAAGGGATCCTCCTCGCCGTACTACAAGACAGGATCGATTTCAGACACGGTGGATAGCTCAGACGGATTAAACTACACGGCGGTATTGATAACGGACGGATGACATGAACGAGAAAAAGCTGCAGGAAGAATTCGATAAGTACAAGCGGAGCTACAAGCAAATCGTCGGACGCAACGCCCACCTGGAGGCCCAGTACGCAGAGCAGGAGGAAAGGATCGCCGTGCTGGCCGCAAGCCTGGACAACTGCCAGAAGGCTCTGGACACCAACAAGGCCCTGATGCGGCAGATGGGCGAGGAACACAATCGCAAGGAGGCTTCCCTGGTGAGCTTTATGAATCGCTTGAAAGAGAAGCTACGGGAGTTTGGCTATGCCGATTTCAATCGCTTGGGGAACGAAGGTAATTAGTGTCCCGCAGAGTTATCTGACGTTGATCAGCGGGACGCTTTACGAGCTGGACACCGAGCAGTTCCGGCTGGACCTGAAGGCCCTGGAAGATGACGAAGCAGGGATGCCGTTCCCCGATACGCACCGGCATGCGACCGAGGTTACCGTTGCCGGGGTGACCTATGCCAGGACGATTGAAATCATCAACGGCTACTCCATCACCTTCGAAGACGGCCAGTATTCCGTGCGCCTTGTGGGATCGAACAACAACTTCTTCGATGTGGAGAACGGGATTCTCAACCAAAATCAGGTTCAAATCATTGCCGGCAACGCAGCCGGCCTGATCGTGCATACTTCCGGGTCCGGTCTTTCCTCTGAACAGGACGAGAAGCTAGATGACTTGCACAAGCTGCAGGGCTTGGATATGTCCAACCCCATGACAGTCACACCCAGCTCGAGATCGGCGGGCACCATAGAACAAACCATCAGCGGGGATGGAGAAACCTCCACTACGGTAACGAGAACGGCATGATCTACCCGCTTGCCATCGCCACAGATGGGCTCCTGGACAAGCGGTATCTCCCTGGAATAGCCACGAGAGGCTACCTATGGGCTCCTGCAGGGGCCCTGCAGTACATTGCCCCTGCCCTTCTTTTGCAACCGATCGTCCTGCCTACCCCAGCCCTGGAGCTCCTTGAACGGCTTGCAGAGATTCATAGTGCCGCTACCTGGGCCGAGCAGCCATATATCTACCCCAGGTTTCAGCAATCCGCAGAGGTTTCCATCTTCCTGCATGATGGTAAGCGCCTGACAATCAAGTATTTTCCAGCCATTCACGTAACTGCCGATTGGATAGACGACGAAATCGACGGTAGCGACTAAAAAACCCTTGACATCCTTTCGGCAACATAGTACAAAAGGTGCATAACACACCATTCTGGATTCCCATGCCCAAGTACAAAGACACCTTTTTCCAGGATACTCTCAAGATTTCGCAAATCGCTCAGATTTGTCAGGTGCATCCCGTTACGGTACGCCGCTGGATCCACAAGGGCTATCTGCCGGCCTTGCAGCCACCCTCGGGAAAGCCCTTCCGGGTGGCCAGAAAGGATTTCAACGCGTTTTTGGATAGATATACAACCAGAGAAAAGGAGGGTGCTTATGAAGAAGAAGACCAAGAAGAAGGATCTGGGGCGGTATGAGTTGCGTAGTAGGGACGTTGCGCACATCGCTGATTGCAGTCCTGACGATGTGATTGAATTCGCCCGCAAAGGCCGTTTGAAAGCCCAGAAATTCGGGAGATTCTGGCGATTTTCTCTGCCCGACGTAAAAGCATGGATGAAGGAAGAGTCCAAGAGAAAAGAGAAGGAGAAACGGCTCTATGAAGGAACTCGGTGACTGGATGGTTATCGTCGGATTTGTAATTATTCTAGGCGGTTTGATTCTGTTCGCCGCTAATTTATGAAAAAAGGGCCCCCAGCGAGGGTGAGTTCCGGGGGCCCGATCACCGTAAGAAAGGAGAACCACGAATCACTAGAGACTATCAAAAGTCGTTCTATCATGTCAAGGAGAAAATATGGTACATCCGGAACAAAATCAGGCGTGGCTTGAAGGCAGAATGAAGGGCATCGGCGGCTCCGATGCTCCTACCGTATGTGGTGTAAGTCCCTGGCGCACCCCCTTTCAGTTGTATCTCGAGAAACGTGGAGAGGGAGAGCCACAGGCAGAAACGGAGCCCATGACCTGGGGCAAGTTGATGGAGCCTGTCATTCGTAAAAGGTATGCCGATATGGTGGGCATGGAAGTGGCCGTACCGCAAGAGATCCTGGTACATCCCAAGTACCCCTGGATGCTTGCCAGCGTGGATGGATTGCTCCCAGACAGGGTGCTTGAGATCAAAACCTCCCGCACGGCACAAGGCTGGGGGCAGCCTGGATCGGACGAAATCCCAGAGGCCTATCTGTTACAAGTTACCCACTACATGAGCGTAACCGGCCGCAACCGTGCAGATGTTGCCGTTCTTATCGGCGGATCGGACTTCCGGGTATATACCGTCGAGAAGGATCCTGAGCTTGAGGAGATCCTGATTGAACATGAACGGCGCTTTTGGGAAGGCGTGCAGGAGGGCAATGCCCCGGATTTAGTCAGCTATGAAGATGCCGTGCAGAAGTTTCGACTCTCGAAGGCCCTCGTGGTCCAGGCCAGCGAGGACGTTGCCGCAGCCATTGCCCGCATGAACCAGATCCGGGACGAAAAGAAGGATCTGGAAAGGCAGGAAGAGGCCCTAAAAACCACCGTAGTCAAGTTCATGGAAGAGGCAGATACCTTATGTCTCGGGGAGCTGGTTCTAGCCACCTGGAAAAGCAGCAAGCCAGCTAAACGCTTCAACACGGATGCTTTTAAGAAGGCGCATCCAACTCTTTACGAAGAATTTCTGGGCGAGGGGAAGTCTACCCGGAGGTTCTTGCTGAAATGAAAGGAGGATGAACCATGGAAGAAAGCCAGAGTTTAGTTGCCACCACGGATACCAAACCCACCCTGGTTGCAAGTAGGCAAACCTACGGCGGGTTGGTGCCCAGAGACATTGAAGAGTTATGGAGAATGGCAACCTGGATTGCCAAAAGCGGGATGGCTCCGAAGGACATGGAAACCCCTGAAAAGATTTCCGTAGCCATCCAGATGGGTCTGGAAGTGGGTCTGAGCCCCATGCAAAGTGTGCAGAATATAAGCGTTATCAATCGCCGCCCTGCCATATGGGGAGATGCCGCCCTGGGCTTGGTAAGGGCATCCGGGGAGTTGGAAAAGTTTCAGGAATGGTTCGATGGAACTCCCATGACGGATTCCTGGACGGCCTACTGCTTGGTTAAAAGACGGGGGGAGGAAGAGGATACCATCCAGGAATTCAGCTACGCCGAGGCCAAGGCAGCCAAGCTAGTGCCGGCACACCCGGATAGCCCTTGGGCCAAATACCCTAGGAGAATGCTGCAGATGCGGGCCCGATCCTGGGCCCTGCGGGACAAGTTCACCGATGTTCTAAAAGGGCTCCATGTTCGGGAAGAGGCCGCCGATGTCGTTGTCATGTCCTCCAGGCCTGATGGCACCTACGAGGCCGCCGACGAAAGAATGAGCGCCAAGGAAGCCCTGAAGCAAAAACTCAGGCCAAAAGCCGAAATCGAAAAATCCCCGGAGAGCGACGAGGATGCCCCTAAAAGCGATTTGGTGCAAAAGGCTGCCCCTGATACCCCCAAGGTGGAAAAGAGGCAGGAATCGCCAGCCGTGGTCCCGCAGGAGCCTATAAAGCAGCAGGGGCCCTCACGGCAGGAGCTTGAACAAGCTTGGGAGTCCCAGCTATATAATAGCTTCAAGTTCTTGAAAACGGAGAGCTTCAAGGAGTGGTTGCAAAATAACGTAGCAAAAAGGCATACCTGGAGTACATTCATAGTCAGGGAGCTGAACAAAAAGTGCCAGAATGTCTTAGGCAAGAGTCTCGTTCAGGCTCTATCCGACTTCGTACCCAGGGAAACGGAGCCAACCCCCGAAGCATCCTCACCGTCCTCTTCTCCAGAACCCCCTCAAAACGAAAGCATCGCAGAGAAGATCGCCAGGATTGAGGAAACCTTGCAGCGGGATTTCAAAGGCATTGGTGACTTGACAGTAGCAGATTGGATGAACGCCCAATGGGAATGTGATTTAGGTAATCTGCGGTACAGAATCACGGATCCCGTTGCCGACGCAATCCTGGAAGACATCAGCGACCCCATTAGAAGCACCCTGACAGCATTTGCCAAAATGTAGCCCGTAAGCCCCCGGTCTTCGGATCGGGGGCCTTCTTGCCGGAGAGGGCATGGCGAAATACAGCGGAAGTAAAGCACCTTCCTTCCCCTGGTACTACAGGGATTGGCTTGCCGATTCTGCCCTCAGAAAATGCTCCGCAGCCACCCGAGGCATCTGGATGGATGTGCTCTGCTATATGTGGGATGAGCCCATTCGAGGCAAGTGGGAAGGGTCCGAAGACGACCTTATGAGAGCTTGTGCATGCACCCGTAATGAACTCGAAGAATTTTTTTCGTCGTGTTTTCGTCACGTTTTCGCAGAGGTGTCACGAAATGGTAACGGCCATGTAACAATCATCAATCGGCGGCTGTACCGTGCTGAAAAGGCCCGAAATAGCAACAAACTTAGAGTGCAGCAATATCGCATAAGGAAAAATGTAATGCTGCTGTCACACGACGGTACACCTTCCCTTCTTTTTCTTCTTCTTTTTCTTTATCCTCCCCCCCTCCCCTATCCTCCCCCATCGGATAAAAGGGGTACTATCGTACCCCTGTCATCTCCCTGTCCGGTAGATGAGATCGTGCGGCTCTATCACGAAACCCTCCCACGGTTGCCCAAGGTTCGATCAGTCGGCAAGAAGCTAAAGGCTCGTCTGGGTGCCAGATGGAAGGAATACAGCGACCTTGCTTGGTGGAAGGAGTATTTCATGTTCGTGGCAGAAAGCCGCTTTCTCACAGGGCAAAAGACGGATTGGATGGCCAACCTCTTCTGGCTCACCGGCCCAGAGAATCTGGAGAAGGTCTTGAATAACACCTATCATCGGGACCAGGGAGGTATCTCGAGATACACGGCCCAGAACCTTGAGGCCCTGAGAAGATGGAAGGAGATGAAATAGGCATGGCCCGATTTCAGCTAGATGTGGCGGTCAGGTGTAGCGCATGCGGCGGCAAGCTCAATACGCACCAGGATCCCCATGTGGCGAGGCATCACATGATTGTAGAGCCATGCCAGAAATGCCTAAACAAATGGAAGAACATAGCAAGAAGAGAAAACGCAAAATGGGAACACTCGCAACGAGTGCTTGGGGAAGTCCTTTCCGAGCTAGAAGTAAAAGGAGGGTGAAATGTGGGATCCAGAGCAAATAGAAGAACGGCTGGACCTGCAAAAATTGATGAGTTACTACCTGGACTCCCGACAACAATCGGTTCTGCGCTTGCGTATGCAAGGATATTCCTACCGGGAAATAGGCGAAAGGTTCGGAGTCACCGGGCCATGGGTACGCTGTATCGAGGCGAAGGCGGTTCGAAAGCTCAAAAGCGGCGTAAGCGTCACCGTGCGAAGGGCCAATCCCGCACGATTCTTAACATGGGACTACATCGTAGGAGGGTGAAATGGAAAGCCGACAGAAATTCATCGAGCTGATGGGCGTAGCCATGGAGCTATGGCCGGAAGCCTTCAAGAGAGATGAGCCGCCTTCGCAAATTCTCCTCGATGTATACTGGCAGGCTTTTAAACCATATTCCGACGAGGATATCCAGAAGGCGTTTGAGATAGCCATGACCACGTTGAAATGGTTCCCCAAACCCGTGGAGATCCTGGAGATCCTGGATGGGCCGGTGGGATCCAAGGCATCGGAGGCTTGGAGATGTCTCATTAGTGCAATGGAGCATGTAGGAGCTTATAGGAGCGTCACCTTCGAGGATAAGACCATTCATGCAGTCGTAAACGCTTGGGGTGGCTGGGATGCCATATGCCGCATTACGGCCGACGAACTGCGCTTCAAGGCTAAGGAATTCAAGGAACTCTACAATAGTTACAAGCATAAGCCGATCGAGATTCCGAAACTCATAGGCCGGGTGGAGGCAGACAATCTGCTGCAAGGCTATCCAGAACACGTTGGAGAGCCGGTGCATATCTCTTTCACCCCAAGTGGAATCCTTCTTAAAGGATACGATCCAGATTTTGACCCGAAAATGTTGCAGGAGAAAATGGAAGATGAAGAACAAATCAGCGCAGAAGATTGGCAGGCCCTTCGAGAAATATGAACCGAAGATCCTCATGGGCAAGGCCATCGGCAATCTCTACAGGTGGATGCAGAAAGATGCAGCGCATAGATGCATTGTGGTCTATCGGGATGACAAGGAGATGGTCTTGTGCTATGCCACCGTGAACGAGGAGGGCAGTCCGATCTCTGCCACGCCCCTGGCCTATCTGGTGGATCCCCTGGATATGAGCCGCATGGGTAGTAAACAACCAAAAGACATGGCGATACTCTTTTTAAGAGATATTCTGGACTTTGACTTGCGCCTGTTTAATCCCATGGAGAAGCAATGAGATTCGAGGCCCCTCCCAGCATATCGCACCTTGCCAGCCGGGCCGCCGTCCTATCTGGAGAATCGTATGAATCGGCCATGCGGGTGCTAAAGGCGGCATTCATCATCATGGCGCAGATGCACAAAAAGGATGTGCAAACTATGCTAGGCCGGTACAAGAAATTCATGGGCCTAGTTCCATATAGCATCGACAAGGTACATGAATGACAGGTGAGGAGGGTGAGCCATGAGTGACGAAAGCTATCAATACCTGATAACTCAAGTAGATCATTGGCGAGAACGAGCAGAGAAGGCCGAGGCCCGTATCAAGAAGCTTGAGGCCATGTTTGTGGACGTAGAGGAGGGAGAAGTATGGGGAGGGAAAGTGATACTGAATCACATGTACCAAACGCAACATTTTGTTTCAGGTGGTAAATGCTGCTACTCAAAAGTCTAGTGAAGAATAGCATACGGACCATCGAGGACCACGCCAGGTGTTCCCCGTCCGACTCAGAGCTTATCGTCTCCTTTTCTGGGGGTAAGGATAGCATAGTCCTCTTGGATCTAGTGAGATGTTCGGGGGTGCCGTACCGTGCCGTCTACAACGTGACAACCCTAGACCCGCCCGAACTCATTAGGTTTATGAAAGAATGCTACCCATTCGTTGAGTTCAATAAGCCAAAGTTAACCCCTGAACAGCTTGTCCAGAAGAAGAACATCCTGCCCACCCGCCGGTCCCGGTATTGCTGTTCAGAACTCAAGGAACAGAAGAGCCCCCCTAATAGTACCACCTACATCGGGGTCCGTAAAGAGGAAAGCTCGACCAGGCGGGGGCGGCTCCTCACGGTGAGTAACGGACAAGGTCGGGTGCTTGTTCACCCAATCCTTGAGTGGGCCTCTGATGAGATATGGGCCTACATCAAGGGTATGCGACTTCCGTACCCGAGTCTATACGATGAGGGGTGGAAGAGGTTGGGATGCGTAGGGTGCCCGATCCTATCGGGAAAGAGGCGGCAGATGGAGTTCGACCGCTGGCCCAGGATCGAGTGGAGATGGCGCAAGATGGCTGATATTGCCTTTGAGCGGATCAGGGCCAGGTACGAGGCCGGGGTCTACAAGGGCAAATGGCGGGATGACTGGACAGACGGGACCGCTCTATTCGAGTGGTGGATGACAATTTAGTGCAAGATGATGGAGCATCATGTGATGGAAAGAACAAGGAGGACTGAGCCATGAGTGACTTTGGCAGTTGCAACCATTGTGGATCGGATCTACAGGCGACTGATTATGTACTGTGTAATAGGTGTGGTCGTGACCGCATCAAACAGGCCGAGGCCGAGTTGGCCGCCGAACGCAAGAAGAATGAGTTTCTGCGCTGGCTAGTCAAGCAGATGCGGGAAGCGTTGGAATACGTAAGAGACAATACAGGCGAAGAAGGCATTTTTGTTGCTGCCCGTGAGGCCCTGGAAGGCAAGGAGACGGAGGCCAAATGGAAGATCGGTAGTACATCTGATTTCCTCAGCCTCACCAAAGAGGAGGAAGAACTGATTAAGGGAAAGGAGTAGTCATGACCATGACGGGCCTCGAGCTGATGAGGTGGCCGTATCAGTAATGGCTGAAATAAGATGGGGGTGAGCCATGATATACCGGCGGGATTTTTTGAAGGCAGCGGCATTGGTATCTGTTATGGCTCGTTGGCCGTTACAGTTATTTCGTTTGGGAAAGCCTACCCTGCGAGAGCGTATGTTGGCAGGGGAGTATATTCGGAATGAAAGGTTTGTGTTGACTGAGGAATTGGAGATACCTAACACGCCTTTTATCTTGTACCGATGCCATATCAAGTGTTTTGGCAAGGGCGGTTTTTTGCTGCCGAGATATGACGAGCCGTGTAAATGGTGGATGGGATTCTGTGTAATGGAAGGGGATTGGGGGAAAAGTTCAAGAGGGTGAGCCATGAAATGGTATCGCCGTGAAGACACTAGATCCGAAGACATGGCCCATGGAATTACATTCATCATGCACGAAAGAGAAGGCAAAGACACCAGGGCCGAAGTTGCCAAGGGCTTCGACAAGATGCACTTGGATGGAAGGGTATCGCTTACCCTGGCCTTGGGCCAATGGAAATACGGCAACGAGTTGATTGCCCAGATATTTACCAGGGAGGGCTTCAAGACCTTGCCCAGAAGGGCAGATGGCTATAACCGGGTACAAATCTTTTTGGGGCCAGCCGATCTGGAGACTGCGGAATGTTTGGAAGGCATTGCCCAGGAGATCAGAAAAAACCTGCCACCCGAACAGCACGGCTTGTGGAAGTAAACATGCCTGACGATCCAAAAGACTTTCTTCCCGAGCCCCAGATGGAATGCATGGAATGCGAAACGATACATTTTATCAGCGACATGGCCGTAGCGCAAGTAATAAATGGGAAAAAGATCATCATCTGCAAGGAGTGCATGCAAGACTGCGGATGGATGGACCCGGAAGATGCAGAGCAATAACAACCAGAAAATGAAAGGAGAGTAAGATGCCACTATTCGAGGTAGCGATCCTGGAAGCAGGCAAGAGGAAAGAGGACCAGGAGCTTCTGATCCTGGGGCCGATTGCCGTTGTGGCGAAGGATGCCCAAGGCGCAGCCATTGCGGCGGTGATTGAGGATGCCCAGAACAAGCGGCTCCTGGACGACATCGACAAGAGCAGAATGGAGGTAAAGGTACGCCCTTTTTGAAAGAGGAGGCCTCCCAGAAGAAGGAGGCCTCCACCGACGAAACCTCCATGCCGAGTTTTACCTATAGGTCAGCGGATCTGAGCATTGCGGAAGAATAAAAATTACAACGGCCTGACGGATCGAGAGATAAAGGTGCTTGCGTATCGGTACTATGAAGGAATGTCTCTTCAGGCCGTAGGCCGCAGCATGACCAATCAGATCCAAGGCCAGGGGCCCATAAGCAGGGAACGGGTGCGGCAAATAGAAGCCGCGGGCCTGAGAAAGATCCGAAAGAAACCAGAGGAGGTATGGTGACAAATAGACTCAAGCCACACATTCTACGTTTGATTCAGAACGTCGAGGAGCCTCTTCGTGAAGCCGAGCTTCACAAGGAACTCGAAGCCCGACCAGCCAGCATTACTCACCTGAAAAGAGGCATAAACGAGATAACCGAACACGCAGAGAAAAGGCTAGGAGGAATTCTGAGAACGAGCTTTGAGTATAACCGAGTGCCGACACACAGGGTAAGGGAATTGTTCGAAAAAACCTTTATCTCTGTGGTAAAGGCCGAATACAAACGCATCATAGAGTTGGGCAAGAAAAGGGCGCAGTTAGGCAATGTCGAGAAAATACAAGAGCAGATCAAAAAGGAAAAGGCCGCACTCAAAGAAGGCATCAGGGAAGAGTCCAAGAAGCTGGTGGAGCTGAAGTGGGCCACAAAAAGGGCTCTCGAAGGATATAAACTCGCCCACAACAAGCACCAAGAGATGACCATGCGGCTGGAAAGGGCGGATTTACACAGAATAGCAGCGCAGTTCAGCGCCGGCCAAGAACGGTTCAAGAAATATCCTGCAATTCCTAGAACCAAGATATATGCCACAGCCGAGGCAGAACACGTTCCTGCAGAGTCCGGTATTTATTTCATTTGGGATGAGGAAGTGGTTTGGTATGTTGGACAGTCCGTGAATCTGAATAGTCGATTGAGACTTAGCCACGAAAAAATACAGGAAGATCCAACCCGTATGCTGTCCTGGGTGCTGGTGCCACGGGGGCAGCTCATGTTTGCCGAGTGTTATTACATTGCCCTCTGTGAACCCTACCGTAATAGGAATACGCCAAGTGTCAGCCGCTAAGAGTAAAGGTAGCGAACGAGATACGAAAGAGGCGCAACTTCTGGCTGCTGTCCTTATGGGTGAGGCAACCCTGAAGGATTTGGCTGGCATTCGCTTTTACAACAAAGGACATCAAGCCATGCTGTGCGCCATGCAGATGCTTGCAGCGGCAAAAAAACCGATCAACGTGGTCAGCGTTGCCGAGAAGATGACCGAACATCAACTCATGGCTGACCCAGAAGTAAAGGAGATGCGAAATGCCTTCAAACGGAAATAGTAAGTTTATCAAGATCGCGTCAGCGGCGGCGGTTATTGTAGGCCTGTTTGTGGGCATATTCGAACTCAAGGACTACATTGCCTGGGCAGAGGATCTTGAGCGCCTTGAGGAAGACGTGGCCCACGACATGGAGGAAGTGCGGCTGCTCATTGCGCAGACCTACCGACAGATGCAAAAGGATGCTTGCACCCAGACCCTCAACAACTTGAGGCTGGAGGAATATAAATGGATGCACTTACAGGCACAGCATCCGAACGATCAGCATATCAAGACAACGCTGGAGCGTATCCGGGCTGACATCAAACGGGAGGAAGAGAAGCTGCGAGGGAGATAACATGATCTGTTTCTACCATTCGGCCGACTTGGACGGGCATTGTAGCGGGGCCATCGTAAAGCAAGCACATCCCGATTGCATAATGATCGGGATTGACTATGGAGACGAATTCCCCTGGGACATGGTGAAACGCACGCCGGCCATGAAAGATGACCTCTGGATGGTCGATTTCTGCCTGCA
>WOR8_10001911_pt1 | contig 20827 bp, 15 predicted proteins | sample DeeMarSeWOR38_10_FD_19890 | JGI IMG/M metagenome (IMG submission 19890) | reverse complement strand
AACGGAGGTGGTTCAGATGCCAACCTTGGATTTGATGAAGGATATTATCCGACTGCCCAGACGTTTATGTTAGGTTTAAATCTGGGATTTTAAAAATGAAAAAGATTGCATTTATTACATTTTCCCTGACTTTATTCCAATGCTTTTCATGCAACCAGAAATCGACAGAAAAATCTTTACAAGAAGATCAACATGATCGGTTAGACTGGTTTAAAGATGCCAAGTTTGGGATGTTTATTCATTGGGGACCGTATTCAAAGTTAGCAGGAGAATGGAATGGCAGACAATTGCCGCAGGGAGAAATTGCAGAATGGATTATGCAAAAATTTCAGATCCCGGTCGCTGAATACCACAAGGTTGCCAGCAAATTCAATCCAACAAAATTCAATGCTGAAGAATGGGTGACCCTGGCCAAACATGCTGGCATGAAATATCTGGTCATTACGGCCAAACACCATGATGGTTTTGCGATGTATCATTCTAAAGCAAGCAATTACAATATCATCGATTATACCCCATTTACTAGAGATATTTTTGATGAACTTTCCAAAGCTTGTCAAGAGGCAGGAATTAAATTCTGTTTTTATTATTCCCATCGCGAAGATTGGGATCATCCGTATGCATATGGGAATTTCTGGGATTATGATTCTTCGCAAACAAATAGTGATTTTATGGATTATCCCGATTTATTTCGCAGATACCTGGATGAAAAGGCCAAGCCTCAAATCCAGGAGTTGCTAAGTAATTATGGCCCAATCGGATTAGTATGGTTTGATAGAGGAATGTACACCCAGGAACAGGGAAAAGAATTTGTAGATCTTGTACATTCGATTCAACCTGAATGCTTAGTGAATGGTCGGGTCGGGCATTATAATAAAGAGTTATTAGGCGATTATCAGAACATGAACGACAATGGTATGCCAATTGGTGGAATTGAAGAGTATTGGGAATCACCCCAAACATTGAATGATACCTGGGGATATAGTAAATATGATCATAATTGGAAATCAGCTGAAGAAGTCATTCGTAATATGCTAATCATTGTAAGCAAAGGAGGGAATTACCTCCTAAATATTGGTCCTACAGGTGAAGGAATTATTCCTCAACCTTCGGTGGATATCCTGACTGAAGTAGGTAACTGGATGCAAAAAAACAGTGAAAGCATCTATGAAACCTCACCCTCTCCATTTTCCCAGGAGTTAACGTGGGGGTACAGCACCTTAAAAGGTAATAAAATATACCTACATGTTTTTGAATGGCCTGAAAATAGCCATCTTGAATTAGAAGGACTTAATAACCAGATAAACAATGTTTTCCTGCTGGTAAATAAAAGCGAAACGTTGCCTTTTCAAAGAGATGAAGAAAACAAGCTGCTGATTTCCCTCCCCAAAAAACCAGCTGATGCAATCAATACGGTTGTTGTATTGGAAATTATGGGTAAACCTGACATAGATCCTGTAATTATTGAACAGGAAATAAACAAAACTATAACCCTTGATTATTTAACTGCAACTACTGTAGGAAATGCGGTAAAACGATACAATAGAAAAGGAGAATTCCACATTTCAAAAATGCAGCGACCCGAAGATATCATTAAATGGCAGATTAATCTCAATACTCCTGGAATGTATGACATTTTTATTAGCTATGCGACCAGTCCGGAATGGGAAAATTCAGAATATATTGTAAAGACAGATCTGGAACAAATCACAGGTATCACAAAACCTTCAGATGAATGGTATGAATATCGGACCGAGATGATTGGCCAATTAAATTTTACAGAGTCCGGAAAAATTATTGTTCAGATACACCCGGCAACTCAATTACAGAATTCACTCATGTTTTTCAGATCAATGAAATTAATACCTGTTTTGGAATAAGTTTTTTTCATAATTAAAAAAAAACCACCCACCACACCGGTGCAAGTATCCACTTGTGCCAAATTCGTCACGAAGAATTTTTCTCATACATCGCAATCAACCCAAATATGGGGCCTACGGCCAATACCATATAAATATACTTTGGATTCATATCTTCGATCAACGTATTAATTAGTTGGATGCTTAAAATGGTAATCGAAAATCCAATACTATTTACTATTGTAAGGGCAGTTCCTTTAGATTCAGCTATAGAATTTTGAGCTACTAATGTAGAAAATAAAGGAGAGTCTGCTATAACCATCATCCCCCAGAAAATAAGGAAAACTATGACCAGGGTACTGGAACCAATCAAAAAGAGCAAGGGAGAAAGAAGACAACATAAAGCCGATAGAAATAGTGCATGAAATGCCGTTGTTTTGGTGCCCAGGATTTGTGAAAGGTACCCTCCCAGAATACAGGCGATCCCACCTGCACCGATTATCAGAAAGGATAAAATTGGTATATTTAATATGGTATCTGTGTGTAATTTTATGTAGGTAGTCAGTAAAACAGGCACAAAAGCCCAGAATGCATACAACTCCCACATATGCCCGAAATATCCAAAAGCGGCGGATCTGAAGTTTTTATTCCCGAAGACTTTGAATAATGTAGTTAGATCGAGTTTCTGGCTTGGTTTCCGGTATGGTCCGTCAGGTACAAGAAGGATCATCAACAGGCCTCCCAGGGTAGCAAGTGATGAGGTTAAGACCAATACCAGTCGCCATGGAAGTTCATTAATTAATCCTTTTAATAAATGGGGAAAGGCGGTTCCAACCACCAACGCGCCCACTAAAAATCCAAGTGATTTTCCAAGCCCCTTATCATAATAATCGGCTGCAATTTTCATCCCTACTGGATAGATTCCTGCCAGAAAAAATCCTGTTAGAAACCGATATGCCAATAAACTGGTGAAGCTGTTCCATTCGATTATGATGCCCAAGTTGAACAAACCGCCTGCCAGGGCACTGAGGAAAAAAACCAGGGATGGGGAAAACCGGTCAGCAATAGTAAGCAATGCAAAAACAAGCGTACCTGTAATAAATCCAAATTGTACAGTGGATGTCAGGTGACCCAATGCACTGTTCTCAAGATGAAAATCAATTACCAGGTTACTCATCACAGCATTTCCTGCAAACCAGAGGGAAGTACAACAAAACTGGGATATAACGATAACTGGTAGGATCCATCTTCGCTGATTCATGCGCAATCCCTATTTTTCTTGATAATCTTCAACTGGGAATGTATAACACCAGGCTTCTCCTTCCAAAACCACCTCTTCATCTTGCCGGATTATTTTAATATTCAGTTGAGTAACCGGCTTAGAATCGTGGATGCTCATGATTTCTGCTTGGGCAGTAATGGTATCTCCTATAAATACAGGGGCGGTAAATTTCCAGTTTTGACTCAGGAAAACAGTGCCTGGACCCGGCATATCCATGGCAACCAGTGCATGCAGAAGACCTGTGGTTAAACCACCCTGAACGACTAGTTTTTTGAATTTTGTATTAGCTGCAAAAGATTCGTTAAAATGCAGTGGATTATAGTCACCACTTAGCGCTGCATATTTTTTAACATGATCCTTGGTGAGGGTAATACTTCGGGTAGTTTTTTGTCCTATGAATATTTCCATGTTCCTTGTTTTATTTTCCGAAATGAATAAATCTGTTCTATTCTACTTCCTAATTGGCTGGATGATTATTCTTTCTTTGTAAAGTATAACCTTACAATATAGCCTGCAAATAGATCAAATGCAACGATCAGTTGCTATCTATACCCTAAGTGCAATACTGAAGACATGATATGTCGTTTTAATTGTTAAAGTTAAATAGTCAGAGATTTACACTAACATGACTCAAAATACCATTCAGAACGCCTGAGTGCCGGGAATATAGCTTAAGAAAGAGGTTGTTGTTCATAAAGTATATCTCCTTTTTAATTGAATACATTTACAGTAAAGAAAACTTTTTAGTAATTTTAAAAATTACGGGTATTCAAATGCAGCTTCTTTTAGCGATAATTAAACGTCATACTAACCATGAGTAATATTATGTCAGGTCATCATTGCGTTGCCATCTTTGGAGGTGCGGTTGCAGGTTCCGAAGCGGCGCATCAGCTCTCCCAAAAAGGATTCGAAGTTGTTGTTTTCGAACAATCCCTTCTGCCCTATGGGAAAATTGAAGACGGTCTACCTAAATGGCATCATAAACTCCGTGATCAGGAGGAACGAAAGATCGATGAAAAAATCAATCACCCCAACATTTGGTATGTACCGGGGGTGAAACTGGGTAGAGATTTATCCTTTGAAGAAGTCAGGCAATGGGGATTTTCCGCTATCATCATGGCGACCGGGGCATGGCGGGATCGGCAACTGCCAATCGAAGGTATAGACGAATATGAGGGCAGAGGCTTATATTATCAAAATCCTTTTGTTATCTGGTTTAACCACAAACACGAACCGGATTATCAGGGACCGGATTATAAAATTCACGATAATGCGATTGTGATCGGCGGCGGCCTGGCTTCTCTTGACGTAGTGAAAATACTGATGATTGAAACAGTGGGTGAAGCACTCCGACAACGTGGAATTGAAAGTGATCTGTTAAGCCTTGAGAAAAAAGGTATCAGTCAGACATTGGAATCGTTGAATTTAACGCTGGATGATCTTGTTTTAAAAGGTTGCACGCTTTACTACCGGCGGAGAGGGATCGATATGCCGTTGTCACCAATGCCTACAAATACACCTGAATTGTTGTCGAAGGCGCAGATGGTCAGGCAAAAAATACTAGACAATTTTCAGAAAAAGTACCTTTTCAAATTTGTTCCCTGCAGTATACCTGTAAATAAAATTACTGAAGGGAGCAAAATAAAGGGTATAAAATTTCAGAAAACCCGTGTGGAAAATAACCGGGTAATCCCGATTGAGGGTGACTTTTTTGATGTTGAAACACCGCTGATCATTTCATCCATTGGAAGCATACCTGAGAAAATCGAAGGTATTCCTTCCGATGGTGGTGTTTTTAAAATCTCCAATCCTGAAAACTGTCTTATCGATGGATTTGACAATGTATTTGCTATAGGCAATGCAGTGACTGGCAAGGGCAACATTAACGAATCTGTAAAGCACAGTCGAGAGATTTCCTCCGGGATCATCGAAAACTTTTTTGAATGGCAACATAGGGAGTATCAAAACTGGCATCGTCAGACGGCAGTAAAAGTAGACCGGGATTTAGGAAGGATCATCGACAGGATTAAAAAACAGCAACCCATAATGAAGTCACTGTTCCATTCTATTCTTGATAAGACCAAAATCCTTCAACAAAAGGCAGGATATGATGGGCAATATGAAAAATGGGTAAAGAAGAATCTGCCTGTCAGATATGAAGATATAATTTTATCTAAAAGCGGGGAAAAGACCATTTCAAAATAATACTTTGATTTTAATAAAGTTATTCCTACCATCTCTGGTACGGGCAGATGTTTGCGCCAGTGGAGATAACGGGTTTTTTTCAATTATTCCATGCCTATTGACCGAATTGATAGCCAGTCTCCTGAGATTCATAACAGGAAATATCTTTATCCATTAAAATTTTCCTGCTGATCATCATTTCAAGGATTGCGTATCACCTGATCGCATAATCTATCAAATCCCATAGCTCAGTCCGTACGATTTTTCTTAGCTGCCTCGTTTTTTTCTGAGCTTCCGAAAAATCTTTTTCAGGATGGACATTATTAAACGGTTTGGAAAAGTCAAGTTCAAAAATGTAGGAGAATTCGGAAAAAGCATTCAACGTTATGTACTGGTAGGGACGATCGGCACCTCGAGGAAAGAGTGAGGACCAGAGACCCCATCCGGTCGTGCGTCCGGATCTGATCGATTCATTATGGATCGGCATCCAGATCTCGGATTCCCACTGTTCATATTCAGATTGCAGATCAGGCTCTACCTTCATATAGTTTACCTGCATATAAGCAGCAGGTTTCTCCAGGGGGATTTCTGGGGCAGTAGCAACGCTGAAAAGCAATTCTGATTTAACATGAGTACGGGACTCATAGGTTCGATTCATTATCTCTTCCAGTTTCATTCCCGGATGAACATTTTGGGGGATTTCCGGTTGCCATGGATTTGCGAGGGTCATGGAATTGTCATATAGGGTAATAATGACATAATTGTATTCATCACTCGTACCAGCAAATTCAACAGCATATAGGTACCAACCCACAATTATTCCCTGATTGATCCTTTCCTGGTGCATGGGTTTCCATAATTCCTGTTCAACCTCCAGGTATTTACTGTGATTTTCGGGCTTAACTTTCATGAAATCGGCCACTACAAACAAAGAAGGCATACCCTGGGAAAAAGTGGCGGATGGTGAAATAGCTATAATTAATATCCAAAAGGAGAAAATAAATAATTCAGCTATTTTCTGGTGAGAAATATATTTTTTCATGATCATCTGTTATTGTGTAGTTATAATTTAATTCAAATATTAATCCAATAAGAAATTTTTAAAATAACGGCCCGGTTTTTGGTATCCAATCCGACAGGAAAATAATTTTCAGTATAAACAAGAAACAAATCAGAAACCGGTGCAAATCTCCACTGAAACCGAGAATTTATATTAATATTATCACCCTGTTCATTATATTGTATATAGTTAGTCCAGTAGATTTTGTCAGTAAATGTCAGTTCAATACGGGGACCTATCAGCCAGAATGATCCATCGGGATAAGGATCAGGCAAATCAATTTTATTAAAGGAGTAATTCAGGGCCAGATTGAATACAGGTCTGATTCTATATATAATTCTACCTGAAAAATTTAATCCGGTTCCGTTATAAAATCCTCCATAACCTGCTTCCAGGTTGAAAGAAAAATCTTTACGACTATCTGATTCGTATGAAACGCTGAAATCCTGCCATTTATAGTCGCTGCCAGCCGGAAGAGGAACAACCGTGGTATCTTCACTGCCGGATCGTGTAGGATCAAAATCATCGAAAAGCTTTACATAGGTATCCTGGATCTGGAAATTAACCTCACTGGTATTTAAAAAATCAAATCCGTAGCTGAGTGATATTTCCCTGTCTGTCAAATCCCAGTCCTGGTCCAGATAACTAAAAAATCGGAAACCGGGCCCATGCCGGTTGAGTATTTTACTATCCGGGTAGAAACGATAGTTCGCGAATGGGCCAAACATGAAATAACCGGTTCTGGGGAAAAATCCCATTTCGGCCGTAAAATTTTCCCCTATATATTCATGCATCCAGAAAATGCTGAAATTCCGGACATTATATCTTAAACTTGCCCCGTGAGCCCAATTACCGGTATTTTTGACCGGATCATCAGAACGAAAACCATAAAAAGCACCCGTCCATTTCTCATCCGGAGACAACAGGTTATATTGCAGGCCGTAAACCCGGTTATACCGGTTCCGGCTTCCGAAATTATAGCCCTTCTCTTGATCTTTATTGAAATTAATAGCTTGTTTATTGGTAAAGATCACACCAATATTGGAACGACCAAAGATTTGCTGACGGAAAGTAGCAACTGTAAAGTTATAGGCTGGCATATCATCTTCGGATTCCATATTCTGGTTAGCCGTTTGGGCATTTAGTAATCCTATTTTTAATCCTGCTCCCAGTTGCCCACTTAATCTTGCCCCGAACAGGAGGGGGGAGTCCAGGCCAATTCTTCTTGAAAAAAACACCTGGGAACGACGGAATCCGAAATCCGTAAAAAGATCACTGTTTTCCAGAAAGAATTGTCTTCTTTCAGGAAAGAATAATTCAAAACGGGTGATATTGGTTAATTGTTGGTCAACTTCTACTGTTGAAAAGTCAGGATATACCGTTAGGTCAAGATTCATTGCTGAAGAAAGGGCCACTTTCCCGTCAAATCCTGCTTTTCCATCATACTTAACGTCTTCATTATTTAACTTATCCTGTGATGCTGACCCGGAAACATAAGGTATGAAGGATATATTGGATCCTGCAGGAGGAGGTAATGAATCCCATTTTAATCCACCGGAAAATGAAAGAGAAGTGGGTCGGTATTGTCTCTCCACTCTAGTCCAGGTTGAACGTTCATTCCTTTTCAGATCATTGCGTACAAATTGGATATTCCAACTGGTGATCTTATCATCATAACGGAACGTTTTAAATGGAATTTTAATTTCTGCAGTCCAACTACTGTCATTCTTTTTTACCTTCGAATACCATATGTTATCCCAGGAAGATGAAACTGGCCTAAAACCTCCTCCACCTCCCGACAATAAGCCTTCCAATTGAACACCCAAAGGCGTTAAGGCAAAAACATAGCCATTGGTGAGATCATTGAAAGGATCAAGGAGCAGCATTAAATAATCGTTATTAGATTCCCTGAAATCTCTTCTCAGCGATTCGACAATATATTTTCCTTCCAGACTATCATAGCAGGTGATCCCTGCATATAAATTATGCTCATCATACGTTAGGCTTACCTTTGTTTTTGAAGATGCCAACGTACGGTCCGATGGGAAATTCTGATGGAAATCCGTGGCATTTTCTGCTTCTGCCCAGACCGGTTCATTCAGAATACCATCAATAACTATATCAGAAGAAGCTTTCACAATTTTCACTGTTTTCTGCGGAATTCTTTTACTTCTGGATCGTGCGAGAAAGGAGAGCTCGAACCGGTCTTGTGCCGACAGTTGAGAAAAACTAATCAAAAAGAAGAAAAAGAAAAATATTATTTTAAAGTATAAAATCTGTTTCACCTTCTACGTGATCATTTTTATACGTTAATATTTGTTAAATCTAATTTAACAATTTTATTCGCTATTTACTATAGCCGATTATTTGCCATTGGATTCATTTTTGTCTGTTAAGTTCAACAGTTTCAAACCGAAAATATATAAGATACAACAAGGAAATGAACATCGTCCGGATTACCTATCCACCGTACCCCGATGACTTTGAGTGGCAGGCGTGTATTTATCGTATTCCGGTAAAAGTTGGATTTTGTTATCAGACCTGAAGATAATGTATATATCAGTACATTTGATAATGCTGGATGTCAAGGATTGATAGATATTAAACTGATTAAATAGAAACTACAGCAAAGCAGATGATTTGCATGTTGAGGTGATTGAGCCACTAGAGGCGCAAGAGAAAATATTCAATTAAGGCTTTTTCTTTAATCACTTAACGTAATCCTTCAAAAAGGTCAACCTCTACCTTACGTCCGCCATTGACAGTACTGAATACACGGTAAAATCCCTGAGAGCCCCAGAGATTCTTGTGATCATTTTCAGATAAATCCTCCAGTTTTTTATAGATTGCCATCTGGGTTTGATGGCAAAGCACAGCCTTCCAGACAGTTTTCCAGAAGGGTCTTGTATCTAATCGGGTAGTAATTTCCCAATCGGGCCACGGTTTGGCCGTTCTCCGGATGCCATCCACCGTGGAAGTCAGTTCCTTGAATGCGGATTGATATATTTTCCATTGTTCTTCAGACGAGGTCATATAATAAAGTTTGGAAACACGGTGACCCGGTCTGCTGCCTTTAGATGCATAGTTTGAATCGGCTGCACAAATAATGGCAGAGGTAGCGAATTGGGAAATAGCAATGTGATCGGGATGACCATAAGCTCCTGCCGGATCAAAGGTCAGGATTACCTGAGGCCTGATCCTGCGGATGTGTGTGACGATTTTCTGAATAATGGCGTCAGGTTGAGCCTGATCCACCTCCCCATCAATGTAATCCAAGAAACAGGTTTCTTCAATTCCCAATACCTTTGCAGCTGATAATAATTCGTTCATCCTGGTCTTGCCGACAATGTCCAATCCGGGTGATTTTGTCTCGTTCCCGAAACGCCCCCTCTCGCCCTTTGTAGCTGTAACAAGGTATGTTTTTATACCTTCTTTAGCATATTTGACAAGTGTTCCTCCGACCCCCAGGGTTTCATCATCAGGATGAGCCAGAATGGCCATTAATTTTAATGAATTAGTCATTTTGATCTATAAGTCGAAAACAATACGTATACATCTCGGGTATTTATTAATTCATAAAATATCCTTTTTCATGCAGATATCAAAAAACAAGTCTAGATATCTCACGGATTGGCATTAAAATCATAACAACATCATTTAAAAAGTGAGAAAGTAACTGTTTGATAATCAATAATTAATATTTTTAATTCCATGAATTATAAGCTTACTGGAGAGTGAAAAAAATCATTGATCTCGGTTATGATTTTTCTTTGGATTTGCGGTAAGATCTCATGCCGATTATAACGAAAACCACTCCCAGAATAAGAAATATTGGAGATTCTAGTTCCCAACTAAAGATGTAGCTGAGTGCATCTGCTAAAATCATGATAAATCCTACAGTTGCCATGATATATCCGGAAAGTTTTCGTTTCATTATAATATTGATTAATAATGATTTTGAGATCTATTGGGTATAAGAGTAATGAATTAGGAGTTCAAATACAAAAAAATTATGAATATTTCTGGAACTGAATAATATAATTAACATTTATTTATGCGTTTTCTAAAAATATAAACCACAAGGGGTAGTGAGTCATCCCTGATCTTCCTGATTGTCCTGAACTTGTCGATAGGCAGAATTGTGGATAGCATCCTATGGTGATGCCTCGTTATGAATGTATCAAATTGTAGAATCGATAAAGAACTGAAAGCCTATCTGCTGAGGAGACAGGCACTGTAGGGAGGCATACAACCCTGAGCCCGCTCGCCTTTGCGTAGCTTCAGCGAAGCAAGGTCGAGAAGTTGTGCGTTCGGTTGATACCGGTATATTTTTATTTATATATAGAAGACCACCCCGCCAGTCTTCAACAAGCTCAGACTATGCACTCCACCTCGTAACGGACTAATTATAAAGTAATAAAAATTGAAAATAGACTGTAAAATAATTGATCCGGATAGCTGATTATGTATTTAAGTATAGTAAATATTAAAATACATATGTTAGGAGCTGGGATGAAAAATTCCTGACTTCATTAAAGGTTTCCTGCGTTCATCGAAGGATTGAAGGAGGTGTACTGGGAATTGTGTTATGGTAATACTTAGTTATGAATTTATCTAATGATAGAATTATAGAATACATCGATATTATTACCAAACTGTGTCATATGTAAATACTTCAATTATTTTTTTCCAAACAGGAACTTTTTTCAAATAGCATTTGTGATCTTAATACAGGGGGATAGTGCTGTAAATCAGAAGGCAAAAGTCTTACGAAAAATAAGTTAAAAACAAACGTTTCACCTTTAAAATTTTGTATTATGCATAGTAAGAAAGAAGAACTTCCTGTAGTTCTGGAAGGTCCCGGCACAAAATTCAGAGCAAAGGGTGGATATGGGAAGATGGCACCTGCTTATTGGGAAATGCCGGCTGGTCCTGTAGACAAAGCCTTACTCGAAGGTTTGCCCAATAATAGTTGTCATTGTCCTCATTGGGGTTATGTTGTCAAAGGAAAAATGACCATTCATTATGACAGTGGAGAAGATGAAATTGTGAGTGCAGGTGATGTTTTTTACATACCTTCCGGTCACGCAGCTACAATTAATGAAGGTATTTCCGTTATTGAGTTCAGTCCGGAAAAAGAGTATATGGAAGTAATGGATCATTTTAGAAAAAAAATGGAGGAAATGAGCCAGCACTGAATATTGAAATTTAAATCAAATGCAGGAACGTTAAATTTCAGGATGCTTAAATCAAGATTTTGAATTCAAGCCGGTATAATCTGACTGTCTCCAGAGCCAGATACTTTCTGGATAATTGTTTTTTCCACAAAGTAATATGTAGATATTCCGGGTAATCTATTTTATCCCAAAAGTAATTACAAAAATCCCACACATGAAATACATCAATACCCGAAAATCACACTAATCTAATACAGATTTTATCAATGTACGATAATTGGATCCGCATTACCATCCGGATCACCATTCACCGTACCATCCGTTGACGGACCACCAAGTAAAAGTACACCAGCCGCGTGGGGTGCGGCCATTGAGGTTCCGCTCATGGCTGCATATCCTCCACCTTTGTAGGTAGATAAGATCGAAACACCGGGAGCACAATAATCTATGGGTGGATTCGCATAATTACTGAAGCTGGCCCAGATATCATTTTTACCCATCGCAGAAATTGTATAGATATTATTGCCATTGGCACGTGCAGGAGAATACCTGTTGGCATTATCTCCGTCATTCCCTGCAGCTATAACGAATTTAACACCACTGTTTGACGCATTAACCACAGCCTGATCAAGGGCTGTTGAAGCGCCTCCTCCCAGACTTAAATTCGCTATATCGCTATTACTACCTTCATTTCCTACGTAATCGATCCCTGCGATCACATCCGATAAAGTTCCTCCAAATGGTCCCAATACTTTCACGGCAACTACGGTTGCCCCAGCTGCGATTCCCACTACGCCTATATTGTTATCAATTGCGGCAATTGTACCTGCCACATGGGTTCCATGCCCATCTTTGTCATCAGCATTCTTGGAATCCCTGCCAGTCGAGACAAACGTACGACTACGGTTGACATCCACATTCAGATCAGGATGGTCAAGGTCAACACCCGTATCAATGATCCAGGCTGTCTTACCGGCAGCCTCTACACCTCCATTGACCCGCGTTATTCCCCAGGGAGTTTCCTGTCCTCCCGAAGACCCATCATTTCCTCCACCAGCCCAGGGTGGTTTTGCAAATGGGATAAACTGATCCTGTTCTATGAAAGCGATCCGGCTGTCCTGCATTAGAATTTCCCTTTCATCAGGACTGAATTTAGTTGAAAATCCCTCAAGAGCAGACACAAAAACCTGGTTTATTTCACGTGAAGGCAGCTGATTATCCATCAGGATTTCATTCGTTACCTCCTTAAAGACAATCCTTTTTTCATTAAAATCCGAGAGGGTCCGGGCATGGCTCAGGCGTAAGTTGGATTCCTCACTATATACAACAATATATTGATCCTCAATGGGTTGCCAATCACCAAAAAAAGATGTTGGTTCGGAATTAACGATGGGTGCTGGATCCTTTTTTGACGTCTGACATCCTGCCAGCCAGAGAACTACGATCACTAAAAATACTGGTGATGAATTTTTAAGAACAGTCTTCATGATAAATAGTGGTTTTTAATGAATTTATTTTAAATGTTAAGGTAATTCTGCAATATCTAAAAATTTAACTTAAAAAACAATTTTTTGTACTATTCTAATTTTTTATCACTAACACAGGTTTCCAGACCTCTAAACGCGTAGGTATCACCGCTGGTGCAAGATTTCCAAACTTGGGCGAAATACTTGAATTTGAAATCCATTTCAGATGCGTAACAGGCGAACTCACTTCTCAAGTTTTCCAAATTTCCACGAAGCTGCCCTGGATATCCAGGGTTCGGCATAAATTTTACTATCTGGCTCACTTATTTCTGGTCAAATCCCCCAACTTTGTTTATGCATATTTATAAAAAACATTAAGTTTGAAAGATGTATTTTTTTATTTCACTGAAAATACCGGTTATTTGTTACGTAAAGATTTAAACTACAATGCTCAATTTCTATAGAATCGTTAAATAGAGGTCTCACTTTAATAGATTTGAATTTGACAAAACAATCTATCAGGAGTATTCCTGCCCACTGATAGTGCAAAAAGTAGGTATTTTTTCTCAGTCGCATTATGTAGTACGTGTACTGAGTGGTAAAAAGACCTTTTAAACGATAAATGGACATTAGACTCTTGGCCCCGGTCAAACATTTTTTATGAAAAATAGTCTTGCCATTAGTGGTTGTGTGTTTAAAATCCTGTTTCTGGAAAATTGTAGAGAAACGATACAGCGCAAACAGCAAACAGCGATTACTTTCAGATAGTAGATATTGTACAGATTACATAGCATATATTGATGACGTGATGTTTTTACATAGCGTAGGGAATATACAGAACATCCCCGCTATCACTTTGCATCTGTATATCCACGTAATTATAAGGCTAAAAAAACAAATAAAACGATTGTCTTTTCTAACATGAAACTGGGGAATGGGCACTTGATCGCATATTTCAGAAAAATAAATCAATAATGAAAGAAGCAGAAAATCAGTAATTAAATTGAAGCTGATATATAACAACATGGAATCCAGATAACATCATATAATCAATTTTCACTCTGGAACACATGCTGCCACAAAGGACCTCAGATCGGTAGAAGAATGTAACTAAGCAGATCGTGGATCAAGTCTTCTGTTTTTTCTTTTTTGTGGAAGGGAATAATACGTTATTTAGAATAAGTCTGTATCCCGGGGAATTTGGATATAAATTCAGGTCAGTCGGGGCTCTGTTACGCCTCCGGAGTGCCCTTCTTTCCGGGTCATGCCCGCTGTAATAACTCCAATGTCCATTACCCAGTTCACCATAGATATAACGCACATGGCCAGTTTCACTGTTTTCGCCCAGGATAAGTGCAGATGGTTTCACTGTGTATTTATTGAATGCAGTGGTAAGACCGAAAAATTCATGTATTACATGCTCATGATTCTGTGTGAGGATTGCAGGTACTATATCCCATTTGGCCGAAAACTCAAAAAGAGTGAAATAGCCCAATTCCCTGTCGAAACCACCGGCTACATTGATATCCGAATATCGGCGGCTGGGTCCATGCTCGAGAATGAAGTTTTCAAATGCAAGTGTTTTATCATAATCCAGATCAGGCGTAACCATGCCATAAACAAATGGATTGATATCAAGATCCTCAACCGACAAAGCCAGGTCAAATGTTTCGGCGCCCGAACACATGGCAAACAAATAACCGCCACCGGTTAAAAAACCTTTTATTTTCTGAGCTACATCGCTTTTCATTTCAGGAACGGAGGCATAGCCTAGTTCTTGTGCATTTTTTATCTGCATTTCCTTTTCAATCCATGAAGATCGTCTCCAGTTAAATTTTTCAACCTGCCCTGTAAAATCTTCATGATGCAGGTGGAGCCAGTCATACAGCACCAGTTGATCCCCCAAAACTTCGGAATCATATATGATGTCGTAAGGAATTTCCGCATAATCCAGCACAAGCAGCACAGCGTCGGTTTCATCGTCAATCAGGTCATTCCGTGGCGAATAAACAGCAATCTTAGGTGCTCTTCCCATGCGAACCAGATTCATGTTGACCGAAGGACTGGCAATCGTTTTGAGAATGGAATTCGTTTGAGCAGCAGAAATAATCACATACGAAACTCCGCGAACAATACATTCTGTTTCGATCTGTTTAGAATAATCTATCAGGAAACTACCACCCCTGTAATTTAGAAGCCAATCAACCGCCATGTCCTGTTCGAGGGTATAGTAGGCTACTCCGTAAGCTTTCAGGTGGTTTTGCTGTACTTTATCCATGGGAATGAGCAGGGAGGATGCATGACTAATCAATGCATTAACAATACAAAGCACGACTATCAGGGATCTCATGGTAAATTACAGATTTCCGTAATATTAAATTTCATCAATTTTTTCTGAAAAAACAATCCATATTTAAAATGCATCACTCGCGCAGGTTTCCCAAATCTGTGCGAAATACCTGAATCACTTATCAATTTTCCAACATCCCCTTCACGGTTATTGGAAACAGAAAAAGTGAGCTGGCACCGGAAGGTATTATATCCTATACATCATCAAGGTGTTTCCATTTTACTGTATCCTTCGAATTACCCCTTTTCCACATCTTTTCACTCGCGCAGGTTCCCTAAACCTGGGCGAAATACTTGAATAATGAATCCAATAAAAGTGTATATATCAGGAACTCACTTCTCCACATTATTTTAGTGATTTTCTCTATTATTTCGTAAATTATTGAAAGTTTTATGTACAGCTGATTTATAGAATTTTAAGATCCCGGAACTGCGTCCGGGAATCACAATGCAAGAACGTCGGTTAGCAGCGATCATGTTCACCGACATTGTCGGATACACCGCTTTAATGGGGAAGGACGAAGACCATGCCTTTGAAATGCTGGCAAGGAATCGGAAAATCCATCAAGAGTTGATCAAGAAACACCAAGGAATCCTGATAAAAGAAGTGGGTGATGGTACACTGGCCAGTTTTTCCCTCGCTTCCGATGCCGTACGATGCGCAATGGATATCCAGAAAGAATCCAAACACCAGCAGGTGCCCTTAAAAATTGGTATTCACGAAGGAGAGATGGTGTTTGAGGGAGCCGATGTGCTTGGGGATGGAGTAAACGTCGCTTCCAGGCTACAGGAGATGTCGGATGAGGGGTGCATTACAATTTCCGGAGCTGTTTACCGCGATGTGAAGAACAAGGCAGGAATTTTAACCCGGTTTTTGGAAGAAACGACACTTAAGAATGTGGATGAGCCGGTGAAAGTATATCAGGTGATCTGTGAGGAAGAATTTGAAGAAGGGATCTTGGAAAAAAGACAAAATGACCTTCCAGGGAAAAAATCAATCATTGTACTCCCATTTGAGAATATGAGTTCCGATCTCGAGCAGGAATATTTCAGTGATGGTCTGACGGAAGAAATAATAACAGACCTCTCTCATGTTCATGATCTGCTTGTCATTTCCCGTAACTCGGCCATGACCTTCAAGGGAACCAGAAAAAAAACAAGGGAGATTGCCAGGGAGGTGAATGTACGGTATATACTGGAAGGGAGTGTACGGAAAGCAGGCAATCAGCTTCGCATTACTGCCCAATTGATCGATGGCCTCCATGATACACATCTCTGGGCTGAGAAATACAGTGGTACGGTGGATGATGTTTTTGACATCCAGGAAAAGGTCTCCCGGTCCATTGTGGATGCCCTGGAAGTGAAGTTAAGCCCCAAAGAAAGTGAAACCATCTCCACAAAACCCGTTGAGAATTTCAAAGCCTATGAATGTTACCTGAAAGCCAGACAGGAATATTGGCGTTTCACGGAGGATTCTTTGGAACGCGCATTGCAACTTCTTCAACAAGGATTTGAATTGGCAGGAGACAACGAACTGCTTTATGCAGCTAAGGGAACTATCTACTGGCAATATGTCAACTCTATGCTCAAACCAGGTAAAAACTATGGCAGTTATTTAAAAGACGCGAATACATGTGCCGATAAAGTCTTTGAATTAAATCCGAATTCTTCGGCCGGTTATGTCCTTAAGGGATCCGTTTGTCAAAACAGTGGAAAGCCGGGAGAGGCTATACAGTATTTTCAAAAAGCCGTGAACCATGATCCCAATAATCCGGATGCCCTGATGTTTTTAGGTTATATGCTTGCTGCTTCCGGGAAAGAAAAAATGGGACGCGGATTTCTTGTTAAAGCAGCGAAACTGGATCCCTTTAATCCAGCTTTACAGGGTTCTGCAGGGTGGGCTGATTTCTTTCAGGGGAATTTTTCAGCAGCTCTCGAGTATTGGATTAAATTTTATCAAATGGATCCTGAAAATCCGTTATTCCGTTGGTATTATGCCTGGTTCCTGTCTGTTGGTGATCGAATAGACGAAGCGCTTTCTATCTTAAATTCCATTGATATTTCGATCTCACGAATGAAACCCTGGGAAAATCTCTGCCTTTTCCAACGGTATGTTTTGAATGGACAAAAAAAAGATGCTATAAAATGTGTGAGTACTGAATTAACTGAAGCGGCAAAATGGGATGATGTGTTTTCGCTCATCATGGCAGAAAGTTATGCTAAACTAAATGAGCCCGATCGGGCCCTTGAATGGCTCAAAAATGTTGTGAAATTTGGGATCATCAATTATCCGTTTCTGAATGAATATGACCCCTTACTGGAAAATATCCGGTCAGATGAAAGGTTCAAAAAACTAATGGAAGAAGTAAAAATAAAATATGAGCAATTTGAACACCCGGTTGACAACCAAATATGATCTTTTAACTAATATGTTTTTCAAGTAAAACCACTCTTAAAAAGAAACATTCATGTTAAAAACGGCAATAGCCCACAGCATAGAACTCGATACGGCAGATGCCATCGAAGATGTAATCAGGCAAACCCAGGAACAATTGAAGGATGATAATCCACAGGCCGGACTGCTGTTTGCTGGCATTGATCATGATCATTCGCTGATTCTGAAAAGGATTAAGGAAGAATATCCTGAAATACAACTTATCGGAGGAACAACAGGAGGGGAAATATCTTCCGTTCATGGCGTTACGAGGGATTCAATTGTCCTGACATTGTTCTGTTCAGATACATTGCATTTTAAAGCCGGGTTCGCTGAAATGATTTCTGAGGATCCTGTTAAGAAGCTAAAAAAAGCAATTGAATTTACAAAATCAGGTTTTAACCGCAATATCAATTTATGTATTGCCACACCAAGCGTAATACCTCTTGTTGACGGATCATACAAATTAATGAATTCAGATGACGTCCTGCAAGGAATGAAACAGGGATTGGGAAATAGAATTCCTGTCGTTGGAGGATGTTCCGTAGGACCTCTTGATCAGGGAGATTTTCAATTCTATAATTTTCAAGTTTATACGGATTCAGCTCCATTTCTACTTATATCAGGGCCATTGTTATTTTCGTTTGGGGTTGAAAATGGATTTAGACCCATCGGAAATAAAACCAAAGTTACCCGTTCTATAAAAAATACTGTTTTTGAGATTGGAGACAAATCTGTATTGGATTTCTATAGACATTATCTTGGGAAAAGCGATATATACGGGATATCTGAAACTCCTTTAGCTGTTTATGAAAACGATGAAGAATATTATGTTTTGAGAGCTGGCATGTACCTTGATGAAAATCGGGGCAGTATTTCATTTTCAGGAAATGTTCCGGAAGGAGCGACCGTTCAACTTACCCATGCTACCAGAGACCAGGTTGTCGAAAGTGTCCATAAATCTGTGAATTCGGCTTTAACCAAATATCCCGGTTCAAAGCCCTCAGTTGTATTATGTTTTAGCTGTGGAGGACGTAATTGGATATTGGGAACCAGGACTAAAGAGGAATATGAAGTATTAAAAAATTATCTCCCGGATCTCCCGGTAGCGGGTTTTTATGCTGCTGGCGAGATTGGACTTTCAGGTAAGGAAAAGAAATGCTTCATTCAAAATGGCTCGTTTGTGTGCTTATTGATGGGATTAGAATAAAGAACGGAACTAAGCCATGAAACATACACTGATGTAAAATATTCTAAGTATTATATTGAAAAAGTGCCATCATGTTAAAAACAGTCATTGCTCACAGCCTTGAGCTAGATACGTCAGATGCCATCGAAGATGTAATCAGGCAATCCCAGGAACAATTGAAGGATGATAATCCCCAGGCCGGACTGCTGTTTGCTGGCATTGATCATGACCATTCGCTGATTCTGAAAAGGATTAAGGAAGAATATCCTGAAATTCAACTTATCGGAGGAACAACGGGAGGGGAATTATCCTCTGTTCATGGGGTTACGAATGAATCCATTGTCCTGGCCCTGTTCTGTTCCGATGATTTGTATTTCAAAACCGGACTTGCTGAACGGATCTCAGAAGATACGGTTAATAATCTGGAAAATACGGTTGAAAGAGCCAAATCTGACTTTAATCGAAACATCAGGTTATGTATAACATTTCCGAGCAGCATACCTCTGATTGACGGAGTCTGTACGCCTTCAAATTCTGATGAGGTAATGTCGGGATTGATATCGGGATTGGGAGATAGTGTCCAGGTCGTTGGTGGCTGTTCATTTGGCAATTATGAAAAAGGGGATTTTCAATTTTATAATTTCGGGGTATATACTGATTCTGCACCGTTTTTGTTTATATCCGGCTCCCTGCTATCTTCGATCGGCGTAGATAACGGATACAGGCCCATCGGGAAAAAAAACAGGGTTACTCATTCCGATAAAAATAAGATATTTAAAATTGGAGATCAATCCGCCCTGGCATTTTATGAACATTATCTGGGTAAAAGCGATGTTCAGGGAATAACGGAATTCCCGCTGGCTGTTTTTGATAGCAGTGAGGATCATTATGTCTTGAGAGGGGCTATGTCAATTGATGAAAAGCAGGGCAGTATTTTATTTTCAGGAAATGTCCCGGAGGGATTGACGGTACAATTATCTCATACTACGCGGGATCAGCTCCTCGAATCGGTTCATAATTCGGTGAATTCGGCCTTATCCAGATATCCAGGTTCAAAACCATCTGCTGTATTATGTTTCAGTTGTGGAGGAAGAAATTGGATGTTGGGGACCAGGGTTAAGGAAGAATATGAAGTATTAAAAAAATATCTTCCGGATCTTCCCGTCGCGGGTTTTTATGCAGCCGGAGAGATTGGACTGCTAGGCAACGTAAAAGATTACTTTATTCACAACTATTCTTTCGTGAGTTTATTAATGGGGACAGAATAAGCATTATTAACGGTTCAGAAATGACCAACTGTTTCAGTATGTTATAAGTTTATGCAAATACAATAAAATAAGTTTAAAAAGAGCACAATATGTTAAAAACAGCCATAGCACACAGCATAGAACTCGACACATACGAAGCCATCGATGATGTATTATCACAATGCCGGGAACAGCTTGAAGATCTGAAACCCCAGGCAGGACTGCTATTCATAGGTATTGATCTCAATTATTCTCTAATCCTGGGAAAGATAAACGAAACCTATCCGGGAATAGCTCTTATCGGTTGTACCGCTTTCAGTGAATTATCTTCGGTTCATGGGGTAGTAGAAGATTCCATCTGCCTTGTTTTATTCTGCTCTGATACAATTGTTTTTAAATCCGGAATCGCAGAAAATATTTCTGAAGATCCTACCGAAAAAATGAAAAGGGCAGTAGAACAAACCAGACAAAGTATGGATCTGGACCCCGATTTATGCATTGTAACCCCAAGTTGTCATTCTTACGATGGTAAGGTGACAAACTTCCTGAACATGTTGGATGTTGTTAATGGCATGAAACA
>WOR8_10004858_pt1 | contig 20829 bp, 17 predicted proteins | sample DeeMarSeWOR38_10_FD_19890 | JGI IMG/M metagenome (IMG submission 19890) | reverse complement strand
TGCTGGCATCTGGCTCGAGAATCCCGCGCGGACCGCGGATTAATTCTTGATCAGCGGAATCGACTTTCATCAGCCTCATTTTAAAGCTCTCGGGGTCAAATGCCGGCAGAACCACAATTTTGTTGTAGGTGTAAGATTTTGCAATGATGCTGTCCGTCGGAACCTCCAGTTTTTGACTGACGTATAACAACGCAATTTTGGATTCCAAAAAGTTTGCAAATTCAAAAAGCCTGTTTTGGATCGCGGTGGTTTTTTCTTTTATTTCATTTACTGATAGCGCGGAGATCGTATTGGCAATATCTTCTCGGATCTGAATTTTTGCGGCACTAATTTCCTCCATAGGCTGTCTCCCTTGACTAAATGATACGTCCGTGCTAATTGCGGCTTATTTTAGAGGGTGAAAAAAATCAATCCGGTCTAAACTTTATAATATAAGGGAATTTATGCTCGAAATCAAGTATTTAAGACAAAATTTATCAACAGTGCGAAAAGCGTTGCAGGACCGCGGGCACCGGGTCGACCTGGCCGATTTTGAAAAATGGGACGATGAGCGGCGCGCGGTTTTACAGGAAATCGAAGCGCTGCGCCACGAGCGCAATGTGGTTTCAGACCGGATTGCGGAGATGAAAAAGGCGGGCGAAGATGCCGAGGCCATCGTGACGGAGATGCGCACGGTTTCAGCCAGGATCAAGGACCTTGATAAGAAATTGTCCGAAAGCCAGGCGGCCATCGATGATTTCCTGCTGGGGCTGCCCAACATCCCCCATGAAACGGTTCCCGTCGGCAAGGATGAGACCGACAACCCGGTAGTTAAAACGATTGGAGACGTGCCGGAATTCACATTCGAGCCCCAGGCCCACTGGGACATCGGCAGCCGGCTCAAGATCCTCGACCTGGATCGGGCCGCCCGAATTACCGGGGCTCGCTTCCCGCTTTATTTCGGTGCCGGCGCACGTCTCGAAAGGGCCTTGATTAATTTTATGCTCGACACCCATACCGGCGAACACGGCTATCTGGAGGTCCTGCCGCCGTTCATGGTCAACCGTGAATCCATGACCCACACCGGTCAGCTGCCGAAATTCGAAGAAGACCTGTTCAAGCTGTCCGGCTGGGATTACTTTATGGTACCCACAGCCGAGGTGCCGGTGACCAACATTCATCAGGGAGAGATTCTGGATGAAGCCCTGCTGCCGATCTACTATACAGCCTACACCCCCTGCTTTCGATCGGAGGCCGGCTCCCACGGCAAGGATACCCGGGGCCTCATTCGCCAGCATCAGTTCAACAAAGTGGAGCTGGTCAAATTCACCCGGCCGGACGCCTCCTACGACGAGCTGGAGAGTTTGCTGGACAATGCCGAAACCATTTTACAAAAGCTTGATCTGCCATATCGGGTCATCGAGCTGTGTACCGGGGACCTGGGATTTTCCGCGGCCAAAACCTACGACATCGAGGTCTGGATGCCGGCCCAGGGAGTGTATCGCGAAATTTCTTCCTGCAGCAATTTTGAAGATTTCCAGGCCCGGCGCGCCGGTATCCGCTATAAGCCCAAAGGTAAAAAGGGAACGGAACTGGTTCACACCCTTAACGGGTCGGGGCTGGCCGTGGGACGAACTGTGGCCGCCATCCTCGAAAACTGTCAACAGGCCGATGGGTCCGTGACCATCCCTGAAAGACTGCAACCCTACATGGCCGGGATGGAAAAGATAACACCTTGAAACCAAACGATTTCCCCAAAGATATTCAACCGTACCTGGCGCCGACCCACGAAGGTCGGCTGGTTTATCGCTGCCTGGGCTGCCGGGCAGAATTCGGCATTGAAAAGCTGGCTTACGTGTGCCCAAAATGCGGCCAGGTGTTGCTGATTTACGATCTAAATTTTGCCCGGTTAAAAGATATCCCGGCCGCGCGCTGGCGGCAAATTTTTGATTATCGCAAAATGCTGAACGTGGACGCCCTCAAGGGCATCTACCGCTATCACGAATTTATCGGGCCGGTGATCCCCACCGGGGCCGTGATTTACCTGGGAGAAGGGCACACGCCGATGATCGAGGCCAATGCGGCCCTTCAGGACAAAGTCGGCGTGCGCTTTTATTTTAAAAATGACGGGCAAAACCCCAGCGCATCTTTCAAGGACCGGGGGATGGCCAGCGCCCTGAGCTACATCAACTTTATGGTTCAGGAGGGATATCTTTCCGATGTGCTGGCGATCTGCGCTTCGACCGGCGACACTTCCGCCGCCGCCGCTCTTTATGCTGCCTATCTGCCCGGGGTCAAATCGGCCGTATTGCTGCCCCATAAAAAAGTAACGCCCCAGCAGCTTTCCCAGCCCCTGGGCAGCGGCGCCACGGTCTTTGAAATTCCCGGCGTTTTCGATGACTGCATGAAGGTGGTTGAGGCCCTGTCTGAAAATTACAGCGTGGCCCTGCTGAACTCCAAAAATGCCTGGCGGATTCTGGGCCAGGAGTCCTATTCCTATGAAATCGCCCAGGACCTGGAATACGACGTCTCCCGCGCCGTGGTGGTGCTGCCCATCGGCAATGCCGGCAATATTACGGCGGTGATGAGCGGCTTTATCAAGTTTTATGAGACGGGGATTATCGAGGCCCTGCCGAAAATTATCGGGGTTCAGTCCGAACATGCCGACCCGGTATACCGCTATTACCTGGAACCCGATGAAGATCGCCGGCGGTTCGTGCCGGTCACGGTCAGATCCAGCGTGGCCCAGGCCGCCATGATCGGCAACCCGGTTTCCATGCCCCGGGTCATCCACCTGGTCAAGCGCTACAACGAACTGGCCGGCGAGCAGCGGACATTTTTTGTTTCCGTCAGCGAGCAGAACATCATGGATTGGGAAATTTTGGCCAACCGCAACGGCCATATCGCCTGTACCCATGGCGGTGAGTCCCTGGCCGGACTGCTGGAGGCCAAAAAGCGCGGGATTATCGACCGGCAGGATATCGCCATCCTTGATTCCACCGCCCATGCACTCAAATTTGCCGGATTCCAGGAGTTGTATTTCGAACAGCAATTTCCCCCGGATTACAAGATCTCGCCCCGGCGCGAGCTGATCAACATCCCGGTTTATGTGCACCCCGCCGATCTTGATAAAGTCCCGGCACCGGGACAGCCACTGAAAGGAAAGGATTTTGAGCATTTCGTGCAGCGAACGGCAGATGAAATTTCCAGGATGTTGGATTTAAAAAAAAGAGGAAAACAGCCATGAGAAAAAAATGGATTTGGGCAGTCGGATGTGTGCTGCTGGCATGCGTGCTGGTGGCGTGCACCACCAAAAATATGGAAAAACAAAAACAAATTGCCGAAAAAACCCGCCTGCTTGGCGAGGCTTACCTTGCCGAACAAAGAAACCAGGATGCCCTGCGGGAATTTTTAAAGGCCGAAGAACTGTATCCCGATGATTACCTGTTGCATGACGATCTCGGCCGGGTTTATCTGGCGCTGGGAGAGCATCAGCTGGCCATCAAGCATTTTAAAAAGGCACTGCAAATAAATCCCGATTACACCCCCGCCCGCAATAATCTGGGCAATGCGTATGCGGTTACCAAAGACTGGGACAAGGCCATCGAGCAGTACGAGATAGCCGCCAGCAGCCTGCTGTATGCTACCCCGCACTATCCCCTGGCCAATATCGGCTTTGTCTACTATCAACAGGAAAAATACGATCTGGCGAAACAGTATTACCGGAAATCCTTGAAGGTTAAACGTGATTATGTCGGTGCCATGCACGGCCTGGGCAGGACCTATATGGCCACCGGCAGGGTAGCGGATGCCATCGAGATTTTGCAAAAAGCCATCGAGCTGGCTCCCGAATCGGCTTTCGTGAATTTCGATATGGGAAACGCTTACCGCATGAACCGGGAGTATCAAAAAGCGGTCTCTTTCTACAAAAAGGCTGCAGAGCTTCAACCTGACAGTGACTTGGCAGACAGGGCTTTGGAGGAAGCCCGCAAGATAGAGAACCTGCAATAGGGTTCGGCACCCGCTGTATTGCTTAAAAAAAAAGGTTCAATCCGCCAGAGTCGGATTGAACCTTTTTTTAATAACCTCCAGGCGCCTTTAGGCCAAACGCTACATCAGCGCATTGAAGTCAGCTGGCTGCTGCCCCCCTCGGTGGCACGGGCCTAAAGGCCCGCCGTTTTTTGCTCCAGCTTAACAATGCGGGGGGTCATAAAAATCAGCAGCTCGTTTTTGTTATCCACCTTGCTTTGACTCTTGAACAGCCAACCCAGGACACCCATGCTCCTTAAGCCGGGAATCCCGTCTTCGTCGTAGGTCAGGGTCGATTTGACGATGCCGCCGATGACGATCGTGTCGCCGTTATCCACCAGCAATTCGGTGTCAGCGGTATTATTGGATACCGCCGGACCGAATTGGGTCTGCTCGACAATGTCCTGCTTCTGGATAACCACTTTCAAGCGAATGCGGTCATCGAGGGTTATTTTGGGGGTGACCGTCAGCTTTAAATCAACATCCTGGTACTTGGTAGTGGCATTGCCCGATGAATCCCGCTCCAGGTAGGGAACCTGCAGGCCCTGGACGATCTCGGCCTTTTTGCTGTCCAGGGTGGTGACTTTCGGGGCCGAAATGATGTTGGTTTTGCCCTCACTTTCGGCCGCCTCGAGCTTGGCATCCACAATCGAAAAGTCAGTTCCGGTCAGTTTCGAAAAGTTGAAGCCCACCGATCCTGTTGGCGGAGTGGTAAGAGAATTGTCGGCCAGCAGGGTAAAATCAAAGTTGGCATCACCGACTTGAAGCGGATTGAGAGCACCGATGGTAATGGTACCCCAATCAAAGCCAAGCGCACGGCTAAAGGAGGTGTTGGCCTCAACAATGCGGGCCTCGATGGTGACCTGGGGGGTCACCCGGTCGATTTCCCTGATGATCTGCTTGGCCCGTTTGATATTTTCAGCGATGGCGGTAAGGATCAGCTGGTTGTTGCGCTTGTCCACGCTGACCTTGCCGCGTTTGGTCAGAATCGGGTCAACGTGGGGCTTAATCTCACTGGCGGCGTCGGAGTAGTGGATGGGAATGAACTCGGTAATCAGCGGTTCCAATTCTTTTTTCTGCTCGACGGCCAGCTGCCGGGCTTTGCGCACCGCCTGTTTTTCTTTTTCCTCGGCGATAATCGTTTTGCGGGTGGCAATGCGGACAATGTCGTCCTCCATAATCACCCCCAACGAATTCATTTTCAGCACCAGGTCGAGAACCTGGTCCCAGGGCACCGGCTTTTCCAATGTCAGGGTGACTTTGCCGGTGACATTTTTATCGATGGCGAAATTCTTGCCGCTGATTTCCCTTATAATCCTGAATACATTCTTGATGTCGGTGTTATAAAAATCAAGGGCGATTTTTTCACCGGTGTATCGGCGCGTTGAGGGATCGCCGGACAGGCGTTCCGCCAGGGAATCCTCCTGCTTCCCAGGAGCGGGCTCCGGCTGAGCTATTTTTTGCTCCTTGTCGGCGGCGGCGGACAGACCGGGTTTGCCGGCTGCTTCCGAAGGCTTTTTCTCCGCAGCGGCGGCAGGTTCAGCCAACACCTGCTTCCAGGCCGGCAGCTTGGCATCTTCATAGGGCCGGGGAGGTATGGAAGAGGGTGAAAAATTAACCCGGATCACGTTATCGGCCTGCTTGACGAAGTAAGGCACCGCCTCGCGCAATTCAAAATCAACGATGGTATCTTTTGCTTTCGGCTGCTGGGTGGGGGTAACGCGGTCCACGGCACTTTGAAATCGGGTGGTAATCAAAGCGCGCTTGCGGTATTCGGGCAGGCTGGTGTTCATCAGTATCAGCTGCAGCCTTTTTTCGTTAACTTTGGAAATCTGGTATTCGACCGGATGGGTGGTTCCGATCACAACAGCGGATTTGCCTTCTTCTTCACTCGAAAAATCGATGCGATTCAACCAGGCATGCTGCGTGGGCTTGTCCGAAGCAGCGGCGGGTGCCGGGGTTGCTTTGGTTGGGGCCGGCTTTGCGGCCGCCGGCGCGGCAGCCTTCGTAGTTTCAACGGGTGCCGGCTTGGCTGTTGCCTGCGATGCCGCCGGGGGTGCCTGGCCCACATGAATCAACAGGCCATTGTCCACCGCGGATGCCCCGAATTTGCCCAGATAGGCTTTTTTGGTTTCGACAACGATGCGCACCTTGTCTTTATGCCCGAAATGGCGAACCCTGGTCACAAGGGTGGATTTAACACCGATACGCTGCTCGCCCTTATACGGGCTTTTGAGGCCGTAAAGGTCGTAGACGATTCGGGGCGGTGCCTCTTCGATGGTAAAGGATTTGTAGTTTTTGATGGTCCCGTCGGCTTTAACATTGATGACAACACTCTTTTTCAACGGGGTCGTGCTGATGGCGGTTATGCGGGTAGCCGGCGCCGCCATCTTCTTTTCAGCCTGGGGGGCTGGCTCCATCTTTTCCGCCGGAGCCGGCTGCTCAGCGGCTTTGTCGGCCAGTTTACCGGATTTGGGAAACGCAATATGGATTCCGGTTGCTTCCGGTGTAATGTTATAGGGCAGATCCTTTTTCAGAGCGATAAAGATTCGTGAGGTCATGCCATCTTCTTCAATCTGGGTTGCACGGATCGAGCTGATCACATCGCTTTGAGGCGGATAATGGACTTCCTTGATATTGTCCAGGGCGGTTTCAGGAAAATGAAAAAGAACCCCCAAGGGAAATACCTGCTTAATCGCCGTATAGGTTAGCGTCGGGCCGCCGTTCACGGTAACAATTGTGGACTCGGCATCTTCGCTGGTAGCGATGTCGGTGATCAGTTTGGTTTCCTCGGCGGCTTTGACACTGGCCGATTTTTGGGCGGCGCATCCTGCTATCAGTGCCATCATAGAAAACAGGATAACCGTCATTCGAAGGGATCTAGATAATTTATTAATCATATCAAGCATCTTAAAACTCTCCAGGAGGTTTGGGAAGTTTAATTTCTCTTTTACGGGTGGCAATTTTCCCGTAGACATCTTCGTATTCTTCCTCGACAATAACCGTTTCTTTATTGATCTTAACAACTTTACCGGCGTTGGTTCCGATATAGGTACCCTTTTTGATGACGTAGCCCTTACCGCTGGATTCTTCCACCAGGGCCCGGTTGCCGCTGGCGGCCAGGATAATTCCTACCAGCCTCAGCTGGCTGAGATCGATGCGTTCCAGGGGGGTCTGGGGAAGTCTCCTTTTGCGTTTCTTTTTCTTGGCCAGCACCGGTTTGGGCTGAAAGAGCGGTTCAAAGGGATCAATTTTATCCGTGGGGTCATACTTTTCCGGGACCCCGGTTAATCCCTTGGCGGCCTGGGGCGCTTTGGCGATCGGTATCTCTTGGGTTGCCGATTTTGGACCCGCCGCCGGTGCTTGAATCGGCTTCGGCGCATCAATCTCGGAGACGTCTGACTTGGGACTAATCGCCGGCTTTTGGGGGGCTGACGGTTGGGTGTCAACTTTTTGGGCGATCAACGGCTGCTCGTCGGTTTTAACATCAGCCACCGGCATCGGCTTAATCTTGGCCGGTTCGACCTTTTTGGCTGTTTTATCGGCCGTCCGAGTCTTCGCCTGGCGCACGGTTTTCTTTTTTGGGACCTTGGCGGTTTGCTGCTTCTGGGATGTAATTTTTTTGCGCACCACCTTTGGCTTTGCGGGCGGTTCGGTGGCGCTGTCGCAGCCCCACAGAAGCATCACAATACAAATAGTGCTGATCAAATATCGGATGGTCACAGGATTTCTTCCCATCTTTTGCTGGTTTATCATATTAGAAATTAAAAGCTGATGACTACTTGCGACGCTTTTTCTTTTTTTTCTTTTTCGATACTTTCTTAGGTGGTCGATATTGACAATCCGGTTTAAACGCGCCACCTGGTCAAAGAAAACAGCCAAATTGTGATAATCCCCCTGCAGGCTCATGGCCACGGGGATCTCGGCATAAAATTCTTTTTTCTTTTCGGCTTTGGGCTCAAAAAGCAAGAAATCAAGTCCCACGGCCTGACCGGAGTCCGAAATGGACGTCAACAGAGATGGGATTTCCTCTTTTTCAGGCAGTTTCTTCATCGCCATGTTGAACTGCGCTTCGGCTTCTTTCATTTGGGCCTGAAACTTTTTCAAGCCGGCGGCGTTGCGCTTGGCTGTCTTCAGTTTATCTTCCAGCTTGGTCAGCTGAACTTTTAAAGACCCGATCTTTTCGAATTTCGGCCAATAAAAAAAGTAGACAAAAATACCCAGCAGAAGGACAAAAAATACCGATGATATCAATATCCGTTGGGCTTTGGATAAGTTTTCAATTTTTTCCAAAAAAGGTTCGATCGATTTGGCAAGACCCTTTTTTTCCATTATTTCTTCGCCTTGGCTTTCGCAGGTTTTTTATCTTTTTCCGGTTCTATTAACGGTTTTTTGACACAAACGACGCTGAAGGTTTTAAAGCGCGACGCTTCGCCCTTTTTGCCTTTCGGTTGCTTGAGGGTTTTTAGATCCACCTCGTTGAAAAGCCCTGAATTTTCCAGCCGAATCATAAAATCGGCCACGGTGGTATTGTCCAACGCAACGCCGGTGATACTGACTTTCTGGTCTTTGGATTGCATGTTGGTAAACCACATTCGCTTGGGAACGACGACCTGGGTCATGGTATCCATCAGTCTGATCGGCGCAAAGCGGTTGGCTTCAAGGGTATCCATGACCGCCATTTTCTTTTTGAGATTATCAAGCTTTTTCTTAATCTCCTCGATTTCCTTGTTGATCTTGGCATATTTATCCAGCTCGGTTTGGGTTTCCTTGATTTTGGTATTCAGGTTGCCAATCTTGCTGCTTAAACTGAAATTAAAATAAAACAAGATGATCAGCATAAATGCCAAAGATAGCAGAAAGATGGAGACTTGGCGCCGGATGTTTTCTTTTTTGCGGGCTGCCCGAAAGGGCAGCAGGTTAATTCTTATCATTTGTCATCCACTTTTCTCATTGCAAGGCCCATACAGATGGCTGCCTGGGGTGCAATTTGATTGATAAATGCGTCGTCTAACTTCTTATTCTCGATGGCAAAATTTTGAAACGGGTTGATCATTTCAACCTCGGCCGAAGCCTCGGTTGCAAGCAGTTCCCTAAACTCAGCGATATTGGCGCCCCCGCCGCTGAGGACAATGCGCTTGATCCGGTCTTCAGGGTATGTGGAGTAAAAAAAGTCGAGCGCCCGCCTAATTTCCGTGCACCAGTCGGAAACCACCGCCGAAACCATTCCTTTTAAATCATCCGGAGAGAGCTTGTCCGGCTTGTTGCCATATTTGAGCTCCTCGGCTTCTTCAAACGAACACTCGATCAGCGACATTATCTTTTGATTGATTTGACCGCACCCCAGGGACACGTCACGCATGAATACCGATGCCGCATCCTTCAGGATGTTTAAAGATGTTTTACTGGCACCGATATCAATCAGGGCGATATTTTCTTTTTGGACATCATAATTGGCTTCAAAGCTGTTTTGCAGGGCGAATGCTTCGACATCGATGATGCAGGGATTGAGCCCGGCCAGATTCACCAGATTAATATAGTCATCCACCATTTCCTTTTTAGCCGCTACCAAAAAGACATTCATTTGATTGGGGTTGGTTTCGCTTTCCCCCAGTATCTGAAAATCCAGATTGACGTCGCTGATATCAAACGGAATGTACTGCTCGGCTTCGAAATGGATGGTTTCCTGCAACTGCTCCTCAGCCATGGTTTGAACGATGATCTTTTTAACGATCACCGAATAACCGCCGATGGATACGGCCACATTGCTTTCCTTGATGCCGCAGGATTTCAGTAGCTGTTGAATGGATTCGGAGACCGTTTCCGGGTCGTTAATCGTACCCTCCTCGATGGCTCCGTGAGGAATATCAATAGTACCGAAATGCTTCAGCGTGCTGCCCCGCTTGGTTTCTGTGATTTCAGCTGCTTTTATGGACCTGGAGCCGATATCCAGACCGATAAGGTGATCTTTTTTTCCAAAAGCCATGAGAGATGTTTAATCCTTAAAAATTTTGTTTTTGTCCGCAGGTTTCAAGCCCAGTGCCAGGAGAATCTTGCGCTGGGTATCCATGCGACACGGCATACCTTTTTCGATTCTGGTAATGGTGATGGGCGAAACATTCGCATTTCGAGCCAATTCAGCCTTACTCATTAGCATTGATTCTCTGGTTTTTTTTAGACTGTTGGTGCCCATAGATTTGGTTTTCCGATATTGAGCAAAAAATGATTTTGAATATAGACCTCTAAGTTCTGTAAAACGTTCAGAAACTGAGAGGTTGATAAATAAATGATCACATATTATTGCCCAATAGTCAAATCTAATTAGCTATCATTTACCTATAATTAGATATAATTACACCATATTGTGCTGTCGATTTATCAAAATTACCATATCTAGTGGAGCGAGGACTTGTAACGTTTTTCAACAACCTCCGACCCGGGACCGTTAAGGCCGGCAAAATATCGGATGTTCGCCTATGTTTGATCCGGTAGCAACCGTGGATGTGGATTGTCCGACTGTCATGTTTGCTGCAGGTACAATTCGCATCATGCTCGGATACTCTGCAAATTCCAAGCCAATATTCAAAAGCATTCCGCCAAATTTAACTTAAAAATTGACAAAAGTTAAAATATACATATTTTCAGATAGTTAGAATAATTACGGGCGACAATCCGCAGCCTGCAAAAACCCTCGTTTCAGCTAGTCATTATTTTCTGTTGGAAGTGTGACTAGAAAAGTGTCAAAATTTTGAATCTGACAAAAAACCCTGCACTTATATCGGCTTGGACAGATCTAACTTGAGAGAAAAAGCTTTAAATTGCCGGTAAAAACGGTTATTCTACATCCGGGAAATTTTTAGAATTCACTAAAAGGATCTTATTAACAGAGGGAATCTTCTTTTTGGAAACCAAACCAGCAGAAGAGAGAATCAAGCCGTTTCGTCTGGTAAAATACTTTGCCTTTACCGGACTCGTGGTGATTTTTTTGGTCACAATCATTTTGTCGGTGCTCAACACCCACTGGGTCAAAGCGCTGCAGCGGCAAAAAAGCGAGGACTATGCCCACAGTTTAATTGAAAATCTGAATCATCAGGTATTTGTTCAGGTTATCATTCCCATGGGCGTTATGTTCGGAAAAATTCAACTCAGCACGCCAGAACAATTCACGCGCATGGACAAGGTCGTCCGCAGCACCCTGCATAGCTTTAAGGTCGAGTCGCTCAACATCTACAGCATGGACAACAAGATTGCCTACAGTTTCGACCGGGATCTAATCGGTCGGGCAAATTACGGCGGCACCGGTTATTATCAGGCCATTGACGGCAATATTACCTCACGGTTGATCCAGCGGGGCAATTTTATTCAAATTTCGCTGGGCTTCCCGAAAGAAGTTCGGCTGATCACCTATGCGCCTTTGCGGTTTGAACCTGAGCCGGGCCGATTAACCGGGCCTGTTTTGGGTGTGGTTGAAGTGGTTCAGGATCTATCGGGAGATTACCTGACCATTTTCAATATTCAGATTTTGGTCGTCCTGACCTGTACCGTGGTGATGGGGGTCTTGCTGGTGGTTCTAATATTTGTGGTAAAACGCGGCGAAGGGATCATCCAAAAGCGGGCCATGGAGAGGCTGCGGCTAAAAGAGCGCTTGAGTAAAGCCGAACGCCTTTCCGCCTTGGGTGAAATGGCGGCCGGCATATCCCATGAAATTCGCAATCCACTGGGGATTATCAGAAGCTCGGCCGAGCTGTTGAAAAAGAAAGTGACCAAATTCGATCCTGCCAACACCATCCCGGATATAATTGTGGAAGAGGCCAGCCGTCTCAACAACATCATTACCGGATTTATCAACTTTGCCAGGCCACGCAACCCGGTGCTGAGTCCCTGCCGTATTGAGGAGATCATTGAAAAAAATATCACCTATCTTTCCATGCAGCTCAAAGAAAACGGTTATTCCATTACCAAGAGCTATCAAAACTCGCTGCCCGAAATCCAGGCCGACGCCAACATGCTTTATCAGTCCTTTTTGAATATTTTTATCAATGCCATGCAGGCGATGCCCAACGGTGGGACCATTACCGTCGGGATCCGGGCTGAAGACGGCTTTGTGACCATAGATTTTGACGACGAGGGCCGTGGCATTCATGAAGATGTCGTGGATAAAATCTGGGATCCTTTTTTCACCACCAAGGAGATGGGCACGGGACTGGGACTGGGGATCGTAAAAAATATCATTGAGTCTCATGGCGGCAGCATCCAGATTCTGAACCGGGAAGAGGGCGGGGCGCGGGTGACCGTGGAATTGCCGGTGGATCTTTCGCAGCAAGAGGAATAGATCGCGATTTGGGATTCATTCGATTGCGGATTTGGGATTGCGGATTTCGGATTGAATGATTTACAGAAGGTTTGAGAAGTTGTCGCCGGCTGTTGAATACTCGTTACTATTTACTTGTCACTTGTTACTTGTTACTTTTCATTTAACCTAATCAACTAATCAACTATTTAACTTATGACAGGCTATGTTTGCTGAGTGGTAAGGCTCAGATGCATGTTTAGCGTTTGAATATTGATGGGGAAAGTCTGTAACTATGGAAACCATTCTCGTCGTTGATGATGAAAAGAATTATCTGCTGGTGCTCAGTGAGGTTCTGCAAGATGAAGGCTATGAGGTCCTGACCGCCCAGGGTGGACGCGAAGCCCTCGATATTCAGAAATCATCGGATCTGGACCTGATTCTGACGGACATGAAAATGCCCGGCATGGACGGCATCGAGTTGCTGGAAAACATCAAAGCGCTGGATCCTGATTTGCCGGTGATCATGATGACAGCCCACGGCACCGTTGATAAGGCTGTGGAGGCCATGCAGAAAGGGGCTTACAGCTATATCCTGAAGCCTTTTGATAATGAGCGCCTGACGATTTATGTTAAAAAGGCTGTTTCCCTCTATCAGGTTGTCAAAGACAACCGGCTACTGCGCGAGACCGTCGAGTCCCAGTATCGCTTTGGCAATTTCATCGGCAAAAGCAAAGCCATTCGAGATGTGTTCGAAACCATACGCAAAGTTGCGCCTTCAAACGCAACGGTGCTGATCGAGGGCGAAAGCGGCACCGGCAAGGAGCTGGTGGCCAAATCAATACACTTCAACAGTTCGCGGCGCGACAAGCCGTTTATCGCGGTTAATTGTTCGGCCTTGGCCGAAAACCTGCTGGAAAGCGAGCTTTTCGGACACGAGAAAGGCGCCTTTACCGGGGCGGTGGCCAGAAAAAAAGGGCGCTTCGAACTGGCCGATCACGGAACCCTGTTTCTCGACGAAATCGGGGAGCTGTCCCAGAATCTTCAGGTCAAGCTACTGCGGGTGCTGCAGGAAAAAACCTTTGAGCTGGTGGGCGGAACCCGCCCCATAACGGCTGACATACGGGTCATCACGGCAACGAATAAAAATTTGAGAGAAGAAATGCTCAGGGGTCGATTTCGCGAGGATTTGTTCTACCGCTTAAATGTGGTCCGAATCGAGTTGCCGCCGCTAAAACAGCGCAAAGAGGATATTCGCCTGCTGGTCAATCACTTCATCGACAAGTACGCGCCCGAACGCAAAGTCAATATCCCCGTTAAAGGGGTTGATCAGGAAGTGGACCGATTATTTTTTGATTACAGCTGGCCCGGTAATGTGCGTGAACTGGAGAACCTGATCGAGCGGGTCATGATCTTATGCCCCAACGATACCGTCCGGGTATCGGATCTGCCGAAGGACTTCAGAGACAATGTGCACAATGCCTTGCACCTGGAGGGCATCCCCTCCGACGCCCCGCTCTATGAAACCCTGGCAAGCATTGAAAAAGCCATGATCGAAAGGGCCTTGAAAATGACCGACAACGTGCAGGCCCATGCGGCCGCCATGCTCGGAATCGGTAAAAGCGGATTGAATCAGAAAATAAAAAAGTACAATCTGGATGTAAGCTCCAAACGGTAAGCCGGTTTAAAGGCTCCAACCAGAATAGGTATTTTCCCGAGCCGGTGGAACTATTTAGTGAAAGGTTTCAGGTGTCAGGATGAAAATCAGTAAGCGGAAAAAAGTGAGGCGGGCATCAGTGCCCGCCTCATTCAAATTTTTACCACCTATAATATGTAGACTTCATAGAGCCCGTTGCTTCAGATTTGCGTCGTTCCTGACACCTGAAACCTGAAACCCGACACCTGAAACCTTTATCAGCCCGAAATCTGCTCCTTGACCATATCGATATAAATGAAATCCGGATAGTCAGATACGATCTTCTGATAGGCCGCCTTGCTTTTTTCGGGCTGCCCCAGCTTGCCATACAGCCGGCCCAGATGAAAAAGAGCCTCGTCGCGCAGGACCTGTTCCGGAGCCTCAGAGATTTTTTCAAAATAGCTGACCGCGGTTGAATAGTCCTTTTGCTGTTCATAGGCATAGCCCAGATTGTTGAGTATCTGGCTGTGAATCATCGCATGGGTTTCAAAATCCTTTAAGGCGGCATGATACAAATCTATGGCCTCCTTGTATCGACCGGCATCATAACAAATATTGGCATAGATCAAGCGCGCCAATTTTCCGCTTTTTTTGCCGCTGTACTTTTGCACAATGCGCTGAAAATTGCCTGATACGGCACCGTAAAGCTCGTCCGGACTTTTTTGGTTTTCCAGGTCGTTGTAAGCGATCAGGCTTTGGCTCAACATGTCCGCAGCCTTGTTTTCAGCCCGAATTGAAAAAAAGCGGATGCCTGAGACAATGACCGCCAGCACCAGAACAATTCCCAATCCATAGGTTAGCTGGGTTTGGTGATCGACCGCGAATCCAATCACCCGGCCGGTCAGCGTCATAAACTCATCGGGTTCCTTTAAAAGCTCCTTGCGGGTTTTTTTGTATTTTTTCGCCATTTAGCCTCCCTGTCCGGCTTGGCCGGAAATACCAGGCATGAAATTCGGATTTATTTTTGAGCTACAGTATGAATTATTGAATTGATTTACAAGCAAAATATTATTTGTGTCATCAGGGCAATTACAATAGTTTTCGAATTCGCGTCCACCCCTCTTCAGGTATACTGGCACCGATTACCTGGCACACCTCGTAGCCACAGGCCGAGCCCAGCTGACCGCATTTATCAAGCGGATAACCGCTGACCAGGCCAAACAGAAAGCCGGCTGACCACAGGTCTCCCGCGCCGGTGGTGTCCACTGCCGATCCGTCGCCCAGCGCCTGGATGTGAATCGTTTGCCCGTCGTGGGCAATGTGGCTGCCGCGGGGACCGACTTTTAAAACGGCAATATCGGCTTTTTGCGCAAGCGTTCGTAATGCCAACGTTTCATCTGATTGCCCGGTAAAGGCCCGGGCTTCATCTTCGTTGGCCAGCAGAATGTCGACGTAGTCAGCCACCAGGCGCTCAAGCACCTCCAACGACTGCTCGACGACCGTGAAGCTGGCCAGATCCAGTGAGATCAACGCACCGGCTTTTTTAGCGGCCGCAAGCGCGGTCTCGATCAGATCCGGATTAAACAGCAAATAGCCCTCGACGTGGACGACAGCGGCGTCTGCAAAACTGGCAGCGCTGATGTCTTCCGGACGGGTTTCGGCCGACGCCCCCAGATAGGTAAACATGGTGCGCTGCGCATCGGGGGTAATGATGGACAGCACCCGACCGGTGGGGGATTCGGATCGCAGCAGCGCGGGATCGACATTTTGCTGCACGAGGTCGTTTTCATACTGGCGTCCCCACTGGTCGACCCCGCACTTGCCGACAAACCGCGCGTTGCCGCCCAGCCGGCCGACGCCGACGACGGTATTGCAGGCCGAACCGCCTGCAACGATGGCCGGTGCGCCGGAATTGTTCGCCAGAATGCGCTCAATCCAGGTATTGTCCACCAGGGTCATGCCGCCCTTGGCCGCACCGGTTTTTTCAATAAACTTATCGTCTTCGTGGACCAGGATGTCCACCAGAGCAGAGCCGATGCCCACTATGAGCCGGCGGTTGTTTTTTTTGAATTCAAATTCCGCCATAGGTCACCAGACGAGCGAGTCGTGAATCCAGCCCCTGTCACCGTCGGCGTGTTCGATATTCAGCCAGCGGCCCTCGGTTTTGAGGACTTTAAACGGAATTCCTTTTTCAACCGTAAAAAGGATTTTGGACTTGGTGCCGGGCTGGGAGCGGATGTTGCACAAATCTTTTTTCGTGATAATCGCCTTTACCTTGCCGACCAGCGATTTGTGCACCCACCCCGAGTCCTCTTCAAAATCCCGAAATTGATACCAGGAACCTGATTTTTTAACCACGATGATGGGATAGTATTTCTCCACTTTCCACAGTAGGTCCGATTTTGCATCGGGTCCGGAACGGATATTGGCCACCGGGGCAATGATGGTCAACCGCTCGGCCATGACGGTTCCGGCGCAAAGGACAATCAGCACAGTCAGAGCAATGGAATAGCGTTTCATGTTGAGGGGTCCGTTCATTTTATTTTTAATAATTCCAAAATTTTATGGATATATTCCCCCACCGGGGATCGGCGCCTGTCTCACGCACCATTGGTCAAACCCGCCTACCCGTGATGGTATTTGAATCCCCCGTAATTTGTCAAATAAAAGTTTTTCGGCTCTTCAAAGGTTCAGCGGTTCAGGGTTCAGAGGTTATTCAGAAGCGAATTTAAAATATTGAATGTCGAATATCGAATGTCGAAGGAATGAATTCTGCCAATTCATAGAAAGACTACGCATAGCGAAACAACCCTTCGATATTATGCGATTCTGCGGTTCGCTTTTACCAAACCTGAACGGTGAACCCTGAAACTTTGAACCGGGATCGCCAGATCCCTGGCAATCAGGCAGCATAAAACACCATATCAGGCAGTTGGACACAGGTGAGGGTGTTGCCAAAAACCGCACCGGTATCAATGCCGACCTTATTGGCTTCCACCATCGGTTCGCCCAGGGGGGTGTGGCCGAAGACCACCGGTTTGCCGAAGTCATGGCGGGTATGAAGGAATTTATCGCGAATCCATAGCATGTCTTCCGTTTCCTGATCTTCGATAGCGACTTTGGGGCGCAGGCCGGCGTGGACAAAAATATAATCCTCGGTTTCGTATATGAGTCTTAGGGATTTATAGAATTCCATGTGCTCGGGGGGAATGGGGTGGTTGCCGCTGTGGCCCGATCGGCTCAGGTAACTGTCAAGGGTTTGCTGACCGCCGTTTAACAGATAGGTAAAGCGGTCGGTCCCGTTCAAATACTTTTCCAGCATGTCTTCATGGTTGCCTTTTAAAAAAATGATACCCGGCACGCGTTTTTTCAATTTTATAAGAAAATCGACCACTTCAACCGAGTTTGGACCCCGGTCGATATAATCCCCCATAAACACCAGCGTGTCGCGCTTAAAGTCGATGGGGATTTTTTTCATCAGTTCCAGGAGCTGATCGTAGCAGCCGTGGATGTCCCCTATGGCGAAGATCTTTCCCATATTGCCAGAACTCATCTTACCTGCACTTTTAGAGTTTGGTCATCATCCAAAACAATGAGCGAATTTAATAACTTGGAACGATGGCGTAATGGCGTAATGGAGTGGTGGAGTAATGGATCAAAAATAGGGAACGAAATCTTTGATAAATAGATGTATTCATTCAAAATCATCACTCCAATACTCCATCACTCCACTACTCCGGTACCGTTTGAGCTGAGCATTACCCTCCGGCACGAATGTTGAGTTCGCTTTAATTCGCTGGTTACCTGAAAATAAACCGGTGTCGGGGCTGGTCCAGACGGCTGATACCTTCCGCTTCGGCCGCCTGCACGGCAAGGCGGTAGTCTTCAACCGAAAGATGTGATTCAAGCCCTTGTACCTCTGCCGCCCGACCGCAGGGTCTGTATTGCGACATGACATTGACGTAGCTTGAGGGCGATATGCTGCGGGCTATAAATCGCATCACCTCGCGGGTGCCCGCCAGGCCCCGGGGCAACACCAGGTGGCGGATCAACAGCCCGCGCCGGCCAATACCGTCGTCGTCAATTTGCAAATCCCCCACCTGCCGGTGCATTTCAGCCAGGGCCCGACGCGCCACTTCGGGATAGTCCGGCGCCTGGCAGCTGGCTTCGGCCACCTGTGGATCCCAGAACTTAAAATCCGGCATGTAAATATCCACGATGCCGTCCAGCAATTTTAAGGTGGCCACCCGATCATACCCACCGGAGTTGAATACCAGCGGCACATTCAGCCCGCGCTCGATGGCGATCTCGAGCGCCGCCAGGATTTGGGGCACGACGTGGGAAGGGGTTACGAAATTAATGTTATGACAGCCCTGATTCTGCAGGGCAAGCATTAGGCTTGCCAGCTCATTATACGTGACCTCCTGTCCCTGGCCCTGGTGGCTGATGTCAAAATTTTGGCAAAACAGGCACAGCAGGTTGCAGTGGGTGAAAAAGATCGTCCCGGACCCGTGGGTCCCGACCAGGGGGGCTTCTTCGCCAAAATGCGGGCTGTAGCTGGAAACCCAGGCCAGTTGGCCGGTTTTGCAGAATCCGGTTTCACCATCGAGACGATCCACACCGCACTTGCGGGGGCAAAGTATACAGGCCTTCAGCAGGCCGGCGGCCTTGGCTGCCCTTTTCTGGAGCACGCCCTTTTCATAAGCTCGGATATAAGCGGGTTCAAATGCAGTCATATCATTTAACAGGGTGAATAATTTGGTGCTTGGAATTTGGGATTTAATGAACTTCCTTCTGATCAAGAAAAAACATTAAAACAAATTGGATATTAAAAGCTAAAATCAAAATTGTACATTACGGCTGGTCCTGCTCAACCATGATTTTCTCCGCCAGGCCTCTTCCGAGCACAAAGCGCTTCAGGTCGGCGGCAACGGCCAGTTGACCCTGCCCGTTGTTGGAAATCACTTCAATCCGATCGTCTTTGCGCAGTCCCATTGTCATCAGCCGCATTTTAGAGCCGGCTCCGCCCCTGATTTCCCTGATGACCAGGCGTTCGCCGGGTTTGGCCAGGGTCAACGGCATCAACTGGATGCGGTCCTGCAGACAGCTGCTGCAGATGCCGTAGATTTCCAGCTTGTGCTGCAGCATATGAAAACCGTGGGCGGCTGCGATCTTGATCTGCAGCTGCTCGATCTGTCCCTCTTCGAATTCGATGATATTGCGGCATTTGGTGCAGATCATATGATCATGGTGCTGGCCCAGATGCCGGTGCTCATAAAGGATCACGCCATTGTCAAAGCGTCCCCGCTGGGCGAATCCGAAACGGCACATCAACTGCAGGGTCTCGCGCACGAACTCGGGATCCAGATCCCAGCCGTTGTCTTTAAGCATTTGATGGACTTCTTCGACGGTCACATGTTTTTCGGTTTGCAGGAACGCTTCCAGCACCTTGAACCGATCTTCGAAATCGTCGATGTGTTCCTGTTTGAACAGCTTTTTAAACTGCTGCTTTTCCTGAAGATGTACCTGTTTCATTTTTTATCAGAATCCGCGGCCCGCATCCAATGCCGGCTGACCGGAATAAATTGCCAGCAAAACACCAGGAAAAAAGAAGATCAAGGGACACCGGTTAACTTGGGGCTTAGGTGTGTTGGTGGCGTAGCTATCTTAACATACAATCGAAAATAACAGCGGCCGGGCAACTAACGACTGTGCCCGGGAATATCGTAAGTCGTGCATGAGCCACTGGGACAGTTGCGGGTTTTGGCCCGGGCCGATTGGCCCGGGGAGCCGCCCTCGCCCACGGTATGACACGACACACTCATCACCCGCTCAAAATCTTCGGATTTGCACTTGGGGCATCTGAGTTCGATCTGCTCTTCCGGGTTTCTCAAAAGAAACTCAAAGCAATCATTGCATTTCAAACACCTGAATTCATAAATCGGCATATTGGTATTTCCTTTACCACGTGTATTGTAGCTCAACCTATTAATATTATTTATCTGAGGTTAATTGTCAAGAAATAGGTAAAGTGCCGGAAACCGGGTTTAAATCCAACGAAGCCTGAATAGCTAAAAAGAAGATGACAGCGCCGGATTTCGGACTTAGATTGAACCTGAGTTTATATGTACCCAAAGGTGACCCAATGGGCCAAGGACCAACTTCTGCATATACCCTTTCCTGGATTCAGAACATAGCCGAGATCCACCGCGATGAGTGGGATGCCCTGGCAAAACCGCTGCCGACACCTTTTCTCGAATGGGACTGGCTGCGGCTGATGGAGCGCTCCGGCAGCACCACGGCCAAAAACGGCTGGCTGCCCTACCACCTGACCGTGCGCCGAGGCCCGGATCTGGTGGCCGCAGCTCCCATGTACATCAAAGGGCACAGTGCCGGTGAATTTGTCTTCGACCACGTGTGGGCGGACGTTGCCACCCGTCTGGGAATTGCCTATTACCCCAAAATTGTCGGGATGAGCCCCTTTACACCGATGTCAGGCTACCGCTTTTTGATTGCCCCGGGGGAGGATGCGGCGGGCTTGACCGCGGCCATGTTGGATGCAATCGATCAGCTGTGCCGGCGCCACAACCTGTCGGGGAGCAGCTTTTTGTTTGTCGATCCCCAATGGCGGGATGAGATTCTCGAGATGGGATATTTCGGCTGGCAGCATCAAAGTTACAGCTGGTTCAACCGTGGATACGAGACATTCGATGACTATCTGGCGCTGTTCAACGCCAACCAGCGGCGCAACATTAAACGGGAGCGCCGGGCAATGGACAAACAGGGGATTGTAATAAAAATCTTAACCGGTGATGATATTCCTCGATCCCATTTTGACCTGATGTACCGGTTTTACGAACACACCAACGACAAATTCGGCCCCTGGGGCTGCCGG
>WOR8_10001906_pt1 | contig 20865 bp, 19 predicted proteins | sample DeeMarSeWOR38_10_FD_19890 | JGI IMG/M metagenome (IMG submission 19890) | reverse complement strand
AGAGAATAATGGAAAGTCAAGTCCCTTAAGTTATTCTGAAACTGATGAGATAACAAAAATTTTTTGAATTACAGCAATATAGCCCGTTTTAATACATTTTTATCATTAAACAATATTTTTATTTTCATGTTTTTATTTTATTAATAATTAACTCTATTTTTTTTAGGGTTCTATAGTTTAGAATATAAAATGTAATTGAAGAATTGAATGATCAAATTTGGTTAATAAAGAACTAAGAGATATCTTAGGTTTCATAGAAAAAAAAAATAGAGGTCATAATTTTAACCTAAGATTTGAGACAGATGTGTTTTTTGAAATATTAGAAAGGAAAAAAGAGAAATTTAAAGACTTTCAGGATGAAATTAGTTTTCGATGGGAAGAATTTAACCAAAAGAACCAAAAAAGAATAATAAAAAAAACCTTTACAACTTTTTTCTATAAAAATTTCCAAGATTTCTTTAGTTATTTTCTACAATACTTCTTTGGATTTAACGAAAACTCATTGAAATTAATTATAAAAGAAAAAATCTCCGAAAAAATCCTATTTTTTGAATATAATTATGAACTATCTTCTGAAGAAATTGAATATTTTAATAAAACAACCAAAGAATTTGAAGGGGAACTACTTAATGGATTTACGTTTCCTACCGGTTATTTATTTTTCCTAGTTAGAATCTTAGGAATAGTAATTAGAAAGACAATTCGAGAAAAAATCTTTGTTTTACTTGATGGTGTCAAAGTTGAAAAAGGAGATAATAGTGAAACTCTAGATTTCATGATTATTATAAAAGATAGCAAGGATGAAATTTTTCACAAATATTATAGCATGGTCCTCTACTACTTTTTAAGACAATTTAAGGGTATCCCTGAAAATTATAATGAAACACTACTAGAAGGAAGAGAAAATCTATATCAAATAGCTTTAGATGAATATGTATATGGTAAGGAGAAATTAGTTGACTTACTTTATTATTTTTACAAAAAATGCATTTTACTTCAAAGCTTTTCACCATTGTTGGATTTCTTTAATTTTGTCGGGTCAAGAGTAGAAGATTCTATTTTTTCCAAAATTGATATAATAAAAAAGGGATTTTTAATTAATCTGGATAATTACAGCGATACTAAAAAGAATTCTGTAATTAAATTTTTTGATTATCTTGATAGAAAATCAACCCTTTATTCAACATTTCAAGCAAATAATTTACCATCTCAGAAATCTCAGTTAAATCTATTTTTTTTATATTTGAAATATTTTTTAGGAAGTGGTTTAGAAGCATTAGAAGTAGGAGATGTATTATTTTTACCTGAGAAGTTTAAAAAAAACTTAGACAATTATAATAAAAATATTGAAGAGGTAATTAGTGCTAATTCAATTAATAATATTAATGAATTTCTCAACTTTATCTCTACATTATCGAATATCGAACACATAAATCCATTTTTTCATAAATTATTTAAAAAAAATATATCAGAGCTCAATTATGGTTTTTTTAAGACCTTTTTAAAGAGTTTTAATACAGATTTTTCAATGAAGCTTGATAAGGAAAATAAAAACCTCTCTGAAAATCCTGAAAATACACCCTTCTCATTCAATATAGTAGTTGATCATATATGCAGAATTCTTTATGTTTTAATAGATAAGATCTTTCTTAGATCTAATCCGGAAGATGCCTCTGTAAACTTCATTGATCCACGGAGTCGTTATATTGGAAAAAACATTGCTTTAAGAGTATTAGAATTATTTGTGTTTCAAGATATAAACTACTCAGATGATGTTTGGCCTGATTATATAATCAGTTTAAATAAAGAATACCTTAAACTGGAAATGGAAAAATATAATATCATGATTCCAGACGATCATTTTTACTCTGATGAAGAGTTAATCCAAATTATGATCACTTATAATATTCAATCTTTCTCAGATCAACCCTTTTTCGAAGAATGGCTCATTCATGAAATTATTATTCCATTAAACAATTTTATCTTAAATATTAAAAACTCTGCGAGATCCTTAAATAAGATCGAAATTTATGAAAAATTAAGCGATTATTTCATCTCAGATCTTAAAGATGAGCAAATGGTAAAAGAGTTTAAGTTAGTTTGTCAACAAATAGCCTCTTTTTGGAAAAGATTTGAATAATTTCATGTTATATCAAAAATATCTAAAAATCTCTGAAAATCTTCTTCTATATTAAGAATAGGTATACCCAAAGTTATCTTATTATAACTTTTTTTTCCACAAATTATCCCAGAAATCATTTTCACGTTGTCGGTTAATTGAGGTTCAATCTCATCTATTTTGCTTATACACAGAATTGTAGGATTATTCAGATTCCTAAATCCCTCGGTAAATATTACATTAATTTCATAGGGACCTTGATCAAGCCATTTAATTAATCGATTAAAGTTAATATCTCGTGCATTCAAAAAAACAGCCATTTCTTTATTGAGATTTTGAATTACTGAATAACATGCTCCAGATTCTGTAAACATACGGGAATCCTTTCCTTTCTCATCAATTTGATGATGTTTAACATTCTTAATCACTGCAACATTCAAATGCATTTTTAGTTTGAGTAATTTTATCGCATTCATAATAAAGTATGTCTTCCCTGAACCAGAATATCCTATAACATCAAAAATTCTAATAGCAACCACATTTGTAAAATTAATCTACAACTAAAAATCAATGATCTTTAATTGTTTTTATTCTTAGCAATAAAAAAACATTATAATATTTTACTATTTAATATATATTTAATTAAGATTTTTATTTCGAATTTTAATTACCATTGAATATAGATGCCCAGCAAAAAAGAATATTTGGTGTTTGATGCTAATTTCTTTATTTGTATGCTTCAAATTAGAGCTCGAAATATCTTAGGAAATTTAGAAAAAGCAGGGAAGGAGTTAGGTTATGAATTCTATATCTCTGAAGTAGTTTTTAATGAAATTAAAGCCCCTCACACCTATAGAGATAAATTAAGGCAAATTTTGAATGTTAAGGAGATATTACCTATAGAAATTGAAGATATAAAGAATGATCTCATCCCATACAACATAAGATTTCCTGCTCAAGATCCAGATCTTTCATTGGTTTATATTGCGAAGAACTTAATAAATGACGTAGAATCTGCTCCGATTCACCTAGTAACTGATGATTTTAAGCTGGTAAAAAATACTAGTTTACTTTATAAAGGAAGAATTAATATATTATCCCTTTCGAGTTTTCTACTAAAAATACAAAGAACTACCACTAATGTTCAATTGAGGAAATATTTCAAAGATATTTGGAAGAGAAGTCTAAATTATACATTATCCTACATGATTGAACGCTCTAAAACCTATCCTGCAGAACAAAAGATTACTTGGTTGATTGAAAAAGCAATAACGGTTACTGAGGACTCTATTTTAACACAAGATATTGAATTAGAGAATCCAGATGTAGGTATGAAATTTGACATCGGTGCCTCTAGGTACTTAGAAGATATTAATATTGCTGAAAAGTATATCTCTAACCAAGACCTTCCAAAGAGTGAGGAGGAAAAAGTAATGGGTATAATAAAATTCCTTGAGAATTTGAAAATTTCTAGAGAATATATGAACAGAGCAAGAGAAGCGATTGAAAAGAGTGAATCAAAAGAAGCTGTAAAACATTTGAAAAAGGGGAATAAATTTTTAATTTCATTACTTCAAGTTGCATCAGGACAGTTAACAAAAATTAAAGACTATGAAATAGTTGAACAGCTTATTTGCTCAGAGATCAGCAAAATGGAGTTTTTAAGAGCCTTTCTACTGGTGTCACTCGGTAGAATTAATTCGTCCATAAGCTCACTTGATAGGGCAGCTTTATTCTCTACAATTATTCATAATCATAAAACTTGTTTAACTCTAAATTATGTTAAGGCTTTAATCTACATATTTCACGGATTATATAAAAATGCAATCATGCAGTATAACTTTACAGAGGAATTAGCGGAAATTTATGAAGATGATAGATTAAAATTAAAATGTTTAATAGGAAAAGCTATTGCTCTGTATATACAAGGTGAAGATAAAGAAACAGCAATGATTTTAATGGAAGAAATTTCAACTATGAATCTAGATGAGAACTTTCTTGATGCTATTATAGTATTTAGTGAATTAGGTGATTATTTCTTAGCTTTAGGACATTCTCAAATTGCAGCAAATTTATACAATCAAGCATTAGAGATCTCTATTGATTATAAATTAACATTGAAAAGTGAAATATTAATTGAGAAACTCAAGAGATCTTATATAGCCACCGTATTAGTTGGCTATTCAGCAGAGGATATGGTTGATAAGTTAGATCTGCTTTTAGATAAAGCTTATTCAATAAAAGACGTGGAAAAATATAATGAACAAATAAAAAAAATTTCAAGTTTTAATCTATTATTTTATACACCATTCCCTTATATCACGGGGAAGAATAAAGTTATCCCCTTTTCAAAATTACCAAAAGAACTTAAAGAAGATTTCCTCGAAGTAGTTTATTTTGAAAAAAACTTTAGTGATCAAAACCAAATACTCTTTATCGTATCTCATTATGAATTAGGCTTGTTAGGGATTCTTCTAAAAACAAATGAAAATGTTGTTGGGATAGCAGAAAATTATACCCTTAAAATAAAACCGACAGCAAAGGTAAAGATTTATGAACCTGATGAGGATCTGAAAAATGATTATTTAATCCGTGCTATTATTGAAATTACTCAAAAAGATCAAGTTAAAATTAATTATACTCTTCCATCCTTCTTTAAACAATTGAATTTGTAATATAGTTTTCTATCTGATTTATCGAAAAGAGAAGCAACTTAATAAACAGAAACATAATTTCCTGTTAACATCCCAAAGGTCTCTATATGTTATAGGATTATTCAAGTTCTCCTTACTGATTTGTCTCGTTGTGAAATTTGATGACTATGGATGGCGCACGAAATACAATAATATTTGGTCGAAGAAGAACTCTGTATTATTGTCCCTGCTTTTTTAAGTTCAGTATACATTCTAGCATCCACTAGAGAAGTTCTTCTTGTAACAGCTTTAGCTTTACTACGAGCAACAAATCGACCACATTTATAGCATTGAACTTTGCTGTCTTGACCCTTCTGGCTTCCAGTTTTTCCCCCACTTTTTCTCTTTTTAGGAATAAAAATCAGTTAGTTTTAATTTTGTTTAGTTATTTAAAAAAATTCTAAAGAGAATTAATTTTATAAAACTTAAAAAATTTATCCTTAACCTTGATAAAATTTTAAAATAAATTGGTAGGATTAACTTCTATAAATTTAGACAAATATTAGCACTATTAAGATTTATGCTTTTAAAGTCTTAAATGTATGATTTAATCTTTGAAGGACAGTATAAATTAAGGTAATTGTGAAAAGAATTATACCAATAAGAAAGACTGGTGTAACTGGTATTCTAGTGATAAAGGGGATCGCAAATGCAAAAGGTTCATCAAACGAAAGGTCTGTTATAAAATAGAATATTAATTCTATAATTATAGTAAAAAGCAAAAATAGGATCCGTTCAGCTCGCTCCATAAATCCAACACCTTTCATATTAACACCTTCATTTTCAGCTCTTGAACGAATGTAGGAAATCATAATAACTAAAAATAAAATTATATAGCCTAATAAGTAGTCTAACAAACCTCCATAAATCAATCCTATAATACAAATAGCATCAGATAATCTATCTAAATTTGAATCTAAAAATGCTCCGGCTTGAGTTTCTTTTTCTGTTCTTCTTGCCACTTCCCCATCAAATAAATCCATCGCACCACCTATTCCCATGATACTAGGAATAATCCAAGAAAGGTATACAGAAAAATATAATCCAAATATAGCAATTATTAAGGAGGAAACTATCAAACAGATGAATCCTACGAAAGAAATTGTATTTGGGGTAATGTTATGTTTAATTAGAAAGTCTACTGGACGATCTATATATCTAAGTGAAATTTCTCTTTGTCGAACCCTTTTCTGTGTATCTTTTATTTCATTCAAATCCTATATGTATCCTGAACTCCTATAATTTAGATTAATAATTTTAAAATTTCTTTCTAATAAAAAATTTATTATAACAATAAAATGTGTAATTTCAACAATCTAATAACCGAAGAAGCCAAATATGATTGATTTCCAATGCTTATGGTTGGAATTTTTAGAGCTAATAATTCTTTTGAATTAAGAAAATTATCTTCCTGACTTCCGATAATAAACAAAATATTATTCATTTTTTGAATTCTATTTTTCAGCTTGAAAAAATCATTACCTTCTTCTCGTAAAGTAAATATATTATAATTTATTTTTTGAAATTTCTCTATTGCTTTCGATATATTCAGGGTAGAAGTTCTAATCGCCTTAAGTGGATTATTATATGGTATTTCTTCTAAATTGTATTTAATTAGGAATCTTACAAGATGCTTAGATAACATTAATTCATTTTTTGGAAAATTTCCATGATTGAACAGTTCTGGATCGAAAATATATGTCCCATAATTGTCTAAAAAGACCCATATCTTAACATTTATTTCAAAATCTCCTTCAGTTAGTATAGCAGCTAATATACACCTTGAAATTACATCTAATCTGCCAGAAGATCCCGGAATATTTTTAATTGTAAAGTTATCAACATTAACAGTTGGAGATTTAATGAAAAATATTAATTGCATCGGAGGAAATTAAAGAGAATTATATTACATTATCAAGAATTTTCTTCTAAAGTAATTTATACTTTTTCAATTTGACTCATGAGGATCTATAGATTTAACTGTATAGTTTTTTCTATATCGCATAATCAAGTAGAATGAAGAAGACATCACAAAAATAGAAAGAACAATACCTAAAATGGCAGCACCATAGTCATTAGTAATAAAACTAAATAAAGGTATCCATGGGGATATTAAATTATCTAACCATGATTCACCATTTTGATCGATCAATACACGTTCTAATCCATCTGGAGCATCAGACAATATACCGATAGTAAATCCAACTGCTATCACCAAGAGCAATATTCCAGAAACAATTAATATCGAGGTAATAGGTCTTTTATAGTCAGCAATTTTAACAGATATGATTTTATTCATCATTATTGATTCTGTTGTAATGATACTTGGTTTTACTCTATAAATATAGGAGATAATTAAAGCAGATATTATTGCTTCACCAATTCCAATCAATAGGTGCCAATAAACCATTGCAGGAATCGCGACTGCTAACGGAACTGCTTCTGAAACTCCTAATTCAATACCGCATATGAAGGCAGCTAATATAATAGAAATATAGGCACCAATTGCTGTTGCAATAGGTACTTTTACTTCTTTTTCTAAAGATGTATTATTTAAGAGTTTTACTATGAACACAACAATATAAAATCCAACCATTCCACCAATTATTCCCATATTAAAGGCATTTGCTCCCAAGGCGAGAATTCCTCCATCTCCAAATAAACTTTGGACAACCAAAACCAAAAAGAGAATTATAATGGAAGCCCATGGCCCTAATATAACAGCAACAAGCGTTCCTCCAATTAAATGACCGGATGTCCCTCCAGGAACAGGATAGTTAACAAATTGAAATGCAAATATAACTGCAGCCAATACCCCAATATAGGGAATTATTTTTTCAGAATCTTCTTTTTCAAAGATTTTCCCTGTTTTAAAATATCCAAGAATCATAACTACTATAACTATAACCCAAAATAAAACAATTATTGCCGGATTTAATAAACCGTCTGGTATATGCATTTTTAAATCATAAAGGTTAATTTTTTTTGTAATGATATCTTAAAATGTTACTATATTATAAAAAAGTATGAAATATTATAAATATTACTTTTTTTAAATTAAATATGAAAAAGATGGATTAAACAGTTTAGATTTTTTCTTAAGTTGATTAAATTTTGAAGATAAATTTACCTTTTAGACTTGAAAATGAAAAAATTTATTTAAAAAAATGTCACCCTCTAACTCGTTTAATCTTACCATTTATTTGTGTAATTCCTTTTATCATTATAGATGATATTTATTTAATAGGGTCTATTCTCTTTATTATTTTCATAAGTGATTTAATATTTAGATTAAATATAATTGAGATCCTATCGAGATTAAAATTAGTAATTCCATTCGTTTTTGTACTAACTATATTCATTCCTTTTTATGTGGGAGATATTGTTTTTTATCAATGCAATATCGGAGTTAAAATTACTATATATAAGGAAGGATTACTGTTAGCATCTCTAATATTTCTAAGAGTAACTGGGGCATTGTTTGTATTTATGTCATTTTTTTCTACTTTAACTTATTCTGAATTCATAGAAGCTTTAACAAAGTTAAAAATCCCTTCTGTTTTTGTAGGATCATTAATAATTATGTTGCATTATATCCCAATTTTAGCAAAATCAAATATGAAGATACTAGAAGCACAAGAGATGCGTGGTAAAAATATCACAACGTATCGTCAGAAATTAAAAAATCATGCTTATGTTATGGCAAAGAGTATCGTGATAAATATGGAGAGAAGTGAAAAACTTTATGAAAGCTTGAAAATGCGAGGATTTACTGGTAAAATAACATTTGCTCCTAAAAAATTTTCTATGGTTGATTTAATTTTTTTTTCTATCTTTACTGTACTTATAATCTGTATGATTTTTATTGTAGATTTGCAATCAATATATCAAGGTGTAATTACTTTATTTTTGCCGTAGAAGTTGAACATTTAAATTTTAGTTATGAAAATGGGTTCGAAATTAACGATCTCTCGTTTAAAATTGAAAAAAACTCAATTTATGCCTTAACAGGAAATAATGGTTCAGGTAAAACAACTTTATTAAGACTGTTAGTAGGATTATTAAATCCACATTCTGGTTCAATTAAGATTTTTGAGAAAAAAGTAACAAGAAATAAACGAGATCTATGGGAAATTAGACAATCAGTTGGTTTTTTATTTCAAAATCCAGATGATCAACTTTTTGCTCCAACTATTGAAGAAGATATCAGCTTTGGAGCAAGAAATTTAAAACTTAGTGATGATATAGTAGAAGAAAGAGTTAACTGGGCCTTGAAAGCAGTTGATTTAGAGGAATTCAGAAATTATTCGCCATTTAACCTATCGTGGGGTCAAAAAAAGAGAGCTGCTTTAGCAGGAGTTTTAGTAATGAAACCTAATTTGCTAATTTTAGATGAACCTTTTGCTAATCTTGACTTCAAATCAATTCATAATCATTTAAAAATTATAGAGAAATTAAGAAAAGAAAATCATATTACAATTTTCTTTACTACACATAACTTGTTCTTCGTGGAAAATTGGGCTGATAAAATATTGATTTTACATGATGGCAAAATCATCTTTGATGGCACACCTCATGAAGGATTAAATAATGTAAATGTTAAAAGACTACTAGGTTCATATGATGAGATTCTCTCATCACTTAAAAAAGAAAAGTAATTTTAGAATAGATAGAATTTGGCATAGATTTAGCCTAAAAACACTAACACTATATTCTCATTTTAAGGAAAAACCTTTAAAATCAAATATGTTCTCTCGTGCTAGGCAATAATCTCTATGCGTTAGTGGGAACATAATCATGTCTCCTGTGTACTGACTCAAGCTTCATCGCTTCGGTATCCACCTTTGCTAGACTAAGAGCCCATTTTTACAGGATTATAACTGATTAATTAACTCCGAATTTTCGCGTCACTTTGCACTGCATATTCATCTTTTTGTCGTATGAGTCCTCGAAAACGCAGTTTATTCCATCATTGTTCTCCCATTATTATAAAAGTAAAAAAAGATTAAAAAGATTTTCGTTATGATTAGAAAGGAAACGGTTGTTTCTTATCTATTCCTTTAATTTTATCCTCAATTCGCACTATTAGACTTGATACACAGTTAAAGAGAATTTTCCGTATTATTTCATACGTCATATCAATCTCGATGTCATTATCATGAAACTCATCATCTTTATAAAAAGCCTTATATACCTTTTCAGTTTTGAGGATTTTATAGGAGGAATCTACAAGAAAAGCGTAAAATTGGCTGCTTTCGTATTCCTTCTTTATTATTAGGGAGAGCATAGCATCTTCTTTTTTACCACGCGCCCATTCAGATGGAATTTCGAAATGGAAATTAATGATTTTCTTATTCTTTGTAATCAGGACGATTTCAAAGAAAGTTTCATCAATTTCTAAGTCGAAAAACTTTTTTAATTTATTTATAAGATCTTCCTCCAATATTTCATCGGGGTAAGATAATAACACACTTGGACCTAAAATCTGGTTAAAGTACGTTAAAACTAAGTGAATAACAACTCACCATAAATTATAAGACTGGGGGATTATAATAACCCGATAGTGTCTGATCCAAATAACTCTTTAATCTCTTTATTCATTTCTCCTTGGTCTTCTTGTAAATATCGATTTAGAACCATAGTGATTTTTGGGGCCCACTTTTTCATTGTAGCAATGATAAATCCAATTTGAACTCTCTTATCAGTGCTTATGCACAATACACCTTTACCAACTTTCATTGAAAATATCATTCCTTCGAAATATTCTGTAATCTGCAAAGTAATATTTCCATATCCTAAAATATGACCCTGTTCTTCGCCAGCAATGAAAACTGCTCCTCCTATTGCACCAATCTTCTCTACCGAAACACTTTCATTCTCAGAAAAAGTAAATTTTGATTGACTCATAATAGTTATTCCAGTATCATCAGTTAATATGGCATACTTTAACCCAGGAGTACTATTTATAATAGCACTTAACATTCTCTTCAATTTAATCTCATCTTCAGAATAACTCAAGCATTAGTCAACCTATAAACAATATATCTTTGTCAATCGTCGTTTTTAAATTATAAAAATAGTTATTTAAACGCAACTTTATATTTTTAGCTCATTCCTATTTTAGTATTAGAAGAAATTAATTGTATAAAAATTTAAGTACCCTGTTTGTTTTTCTACTGTTTGCAATGAAAAATGGTAAATCTTAACTGCTTTTATTTTTAAATCCTAGAAAAGCTCCTGTGATTTGATTAAATTTTTCAGCGGTTTTAAACGACTCTTATAATCTCTTGATTTCTCGAGTAAAACTAATAGCTTGTAGTTTCTATTCTTATCTAAGTCACGTTTTATCTGAATCAATTTTGAATCTTCTATAAAGTCATTTTTTTTTGTAATTGCAGATAATGCTAAAGTATTCTCCAGAACCCATAATTTTTTAGAAATTTTTGAACCAATAGGAAACCCATGTTGATCTGTAATAATTCCTGCTACAAAATTAGGGAAATTTTTTTCCACTCGATATAAAAAGTAATTAATTTCATCTTGATTTAGTATATTACCCAATTTTATAACACCTAACCTACCATTTGTATCAAATCGATAGGATAATTATGAAGATTATATAACATTAAATGTTATATTATGAAGATATTACGATTACAATTAAAGATTAATAATAATGTAGACATAAATTAAAGAATTTACAAATTTAAATAAGAATCGTTCTAATTGCAAATATTTTGAATTACTCTTTATTTATGATTCTTTTTTAAAGAAATACCAAGATTAAGATTTTCTACAAGTTCACTAAAACGATTTCGAACGGTAACTTCGGTTACACAACTAACTCGAGCAATACTTCTTTGAGTTCTACGTTCATTTGATAAAATACTTGAAGCATAAATAGCAGCTGCACAGACTCCAGTAGGGCCCCTGCCCGAAGTTAATCCTCGTCTTTCTGCCATCCTAATAATCGCTTTAGCTGTTTTTTGGCACTTAGTTGTTAGTTCTAACTCTGATATGAATCTAGGAAGAAAATCGATCGGCTTGGTTTGATTTAAATTTAATTCAAGTTCATTTGAAATAAATCGGAACGATCTACTGATCTCTTTTTTATCAACACGAGCTATTTCAGCAATTTCATTTAATGTACGTGGTACTTTAAACATTCTACATGCAGCGTATAAGCTAGCAGCAGCTACCCCTTCAATGCTTCTACCACGAATAAGGTGTGCCTCAACAGCATCACGGTAGACTTTAGCTGCGCACTCTCTTAAGTTCTTTTGAAGCTCTAAGTTTGAAGCCATTCTATCAAGCTCTGTTAGTGCAAATGTAAGATTTCTCTCCGTAGCATCAGACACTCGAATCCGACTTTGCCATTTTCGGAGTCTATAAATTTGACCTCTTAATTTAGCAGGGATTTCCTTACCAAATATATCTCTATTTTTCCAGTCTATCATAGTACTAAGACCTTTATCATGTATCATATATGTCATAGGCGCTCCAGTTCTAGTTCTTTTCTTTTTTTGGTCTGCATCAAAAGCTCTCCATTCGGGACCCCTATCTATATGTTTCTCTGAATGTACTAAACCACATTCTTCACATACTAATAAACCTCTATTTTCATCAAAGAATATTGTGTTTCCACACTCCGAACACAGATCAGCATGTATACCGATTTTCTCATCGGATTCTTGATTTAATTCTCTCCAACTTGAAATAAATTACACCTTTAGTTTAATATTATTTGGTTGTTACAAATCTTTGAGAACTAGGTTAGCTTAGTATAAACCTTTACATTGTGGTCAATTAGTTGGTTAGGTAAGGTTTTGATTGAAATGAAAGGTACATTAATAGGACCAAATATATCCTTAATATGACCCAATTTTTCATATTTTTCATTATAAACTGGTTGTTTAAGTATTCTTTCTAAGCTACTATTCCACTGTTTTGCTCGAAAAATTTGATGTTTTTTAGATTTTCCAATATAGAATAGATTTAATTTAACCCAGTTTTTTTTCACGAGATTCCCTTACTCCGGGGTTGAAAATTAAAGTAAAAGATGGTTGGTAATATTTAAACATAATGGTTTTTCATACAAAAATGACAATTAAGCTATTCATAAATTCATTTGTTTTATTATATTAATAAAAATTCAAATAAGATTGATTTTTTGTTTTCAATAAAAGTGTTTTTCAAATGAGTATTTTCTCTTACACTCACATTCAAATTCTAATTGATCTAAAATAGTTAAATCTTGAGAAAGTACGAAATTCCTAAGAGTTTTTTTAGCAGTATTCTCACATTCTCTATTTAAGCAGTTATGAATACCTCTTTTAGTTCCTGCTCCAGTGGGATCTGATACTATACGAACATTTTTTAAATCCTTTTGACTGACAGACTTTTTTAAAACTTTAAAGAGTGAATAGTACCAAGGAGGTCTGTATCTGTTTTGTAGATATAGATATTCTACCAAGGTTCCTTTTTGAATGTTTACTGGATTAACTGATATTGTGTTTACATTTAATTTTATTAAATTAGTAATAGAGTTAATACAATCATCAATAGCTCCTTGTTCATTGAGAAATGGTGGTTTTAATAACAAATATACTTTCACACCAATTTCATTTTCTTTACACATGTTCAATACATTTTCAAAATCATTGAATAACATTCCTTTATTAATATAATAATTCCTGATATAATCATTTATAGTTTCGAGCCCTATAGCAATCTCAATATATTTTTTATTAAGATTTTTTTTTAATCCTTTTAGTTTTTCAAGATTTATATATTCTAATCGACTTTCTATTACAAACTCCTTAATATTATCAATGTTTGCAATTTTTTCATAAATATACATTCTAACCTTATCATTTATTTCATTATCATCGAAGAAACTTCCAGAATTAAATATTTTTATAATATAATTATTATCATCATCTATAATTTCTTTAATTTTGTTGTTAAATGCATAATCAAATTGTTTTATAATAAGGTCTTGATTAATATCTTCCCCCGTCGCATCTTGTATATATCCACACATGCTACATCCACCAGAATCGCTTAGCGACCAACTGCAACCTTTTGTTCGTAGGATAATGGTGAATTCCTTTCCTATTTCGTCGACAAGTCTATCATTTTTTATCCAAAAACTAACTGGGCGTTCTAATTGTAATTTATTTAGAGTTTTCCTTCTTTTTAGTGCCTTTTGTCTAAGAGACCTAATTTTCTCTGAAAGTTGCAAATCTGGTTCAACATAAATGCTATTCTTTTTCATAGATTTCAACTATTCTTCCAGTTTTAGAATTTCTCATAAAATTTGTCCCAACGATTAATTTTCCAATTCCTATTATATTTGTCTTTTCTTTATTAAGGATGATAACATGATTACTAGGGATTAAGTTTGTACTATAATCTAAAATGCCAGTTCGAAATAAATTAGTTCCTTGGATTTTTTGTCCATCAAAGACTATAATATTTGAGTCTATAGAAAATGGTTTTTGAATCAAACGTTTCACACCAGCTAAGGTTAGACCTATCTGACCTGTACTGGTTTTAAAAGTTCCTAATATTTGTTTTTTATTTGAATCTATTAAATCAATTTGAGAATTAGTTTTAGTTTTTATTACAATTGACTCATCTGTAATTACTTTCTTTCCCGATCCAATCCCATATTGATAATCTAGTATTTTTATAAATTTTCTTATCCAAGTTTTTAATAGGTAATTACCTTTTGATAGAGTTTTCTCTGGTTTAAAGTCATTTTTATGCTGTTGTATCAATTTTTCTAATGACTCAAGAGCTTCTTTTGAAGTAGATTTTCCATTAATATCTGAGAAAAAAAAGGGATTATGTAATTTGGATTCGGTCCTATTGATAATTTTCAAATACTCTCCTTCAAGATGACAAATAATAGGGATTGATTCATTAAATTTTTTCAATAGTTTTATTAGCATTTCGGAAGTAATATGTATTTCTTCATTATCCCAATTACCAGTAACAGAGATATCATATGAATTCACAGGATACATGTTTTCTAACTGTCTAGGAATTGCTCCAAGAGGAGAAGTTATAATTATTTCTTGAAAATTGGGAAATTCTGGAAATTTTCTAATCGCATTGTAAAACAATTTATGTGATTTAGAACTAGAATAAGGTTTTTTCGCAGAGCAAGGAAGTAAAATGATTAAAGTAGTCCATTCTTCTGGTTCAAAGTTTTCAATAGTTCTCTCCCTAAATTCTCTAAAATCAGGACGGTTATATGAGGATGGACCTAAACATTTAATATTTTTGTATTTTTGAGTAATTGGAGTCTCGAATCTAATAAGATCAAAATATTTTGTATCTAAAATTTTTAATAGAGAAATAATACTCGTATCATCGAATGATGACTTTTCAACAAAAATACGAAAATCCTCATATTGAAGATATTGCTTTATTTTCCTCATATAATTATTCGCTGAAATTAAATTATGTATGCAAAGTAAGTCTATTTTTTCTGATGAATATTTTTCTTCATATAAATTTTTTAAATTTCCTTTACAAGCAGTACAAGAACATGGTAAATATCTAACTTTATAGATAGGGAGTAAAAATTCTATGGTATCATAGAAGTTTTCTGCTGATAAATATAATAAATATGTAGAATCAATTATATCTACTCCTAAATAAACCAGAATAGGGTAGAATTTAGGAAGAATCCTACCAGATGCCATTATAACAAGATTATTGTCTATATTATTTTTTAGTTTTACAATTATGTCAATTATATTCCTGAAATTGCTAAAATTATCAAAAATACCAATAAGATTTAGGATTTTTATATTTTTATTTTGTTCGATTACTGAAAAATACATATCTATTAATTCCGAATAACCAAAAAGTCTTAATGACAAACCAAAGTTTATATCTGGATGGTTTTCCAATATTTTAACTGCATCATTAAGGTAATTTTTAATTTCTCTGTCTGCAAAATCCTTATCAATAGCAGTGGAGGGGATATTGAAAGGAATAATTGATAAGACATTATCTTTCGAGAAAATCTCCAAATTTTTTTGTAGAATACTTTCAAATTTCTCTAAAGTGCCTAGGTGCGAAAATATGAATCCAGTATCTTTAAACTTTTCTCTAAGGAAACCTATTTTCAAAAAAATCTCTTTAGAAATGATAAATAAGTCATGGTCTTCAAATTCCTGTATAAAATTAAATTGCTTCATGAGAACATTTTTAATTGGAATGATAACATTAGGCGTTCTTATAAAGAGTTTCTTTTCTTTAGATAAATTCATTCGTCCTATTCTTGAAAAACCAATTCTAGTTTCTATCAGATCAAAAAAAATACTCATTCTTTCCAATAAGAAGGATTAATTTATAGAACAAAATTTATTCTCTTTAAGTTCTCTAATTCTCCAAATTTATTAAGAATTTAGTAAAAATTAATTTAGTACTAATAAAAATAATATGCTATTATCTCTATTTCTCTATAAAATGATGAAATTTGTATAAGGTATTAATTCATCTAGCACAAAATTCGTATAAGTATCTTCTATTTCCTCCGAAACATATAGATCTCTTATAAAATCAGCATAATCTTCAATATTTTCTACTCTAACTATAGCAAATAGTCCATATTGTTCACCAATTCGAAATAAATCGGTAATATTCCTATTCTTATCCAATCTAAGAGCTAGTTCATTATATTTTGAAGGATCCTTTGGCTTAATTCGAAGTAGATATTTTCCTTCAAAACCTATTTTTTTTGGACTAAAATTTACAACATAATTCAAAATCGCACCTTCTTTTTCAAGTTTCTTAATTCTGTTATGAATAGTTGATTGTGAAATTTCTATTTCAAGTTGTTCTTTAAAGATTTTACTTATCTCATATGTAGATATTGGTTTAATTCCTTGAGCATCTCTTAATATATTCAGAATTTTATAATCAATTTCGTCAATATCAATTGGAATTTCTGACTCAATTATACTAATCCCATTTGTTTTAAACACCTTTATTGTTTCAATAATTTGATATTTCTTAAAATAGGATTTAGCCATTATCTTATCAATTGTATTTAAAGTTTGATAATATTCATCAGGAGATTTAAAGATAAATAAGGCAAATAGTGAAAAATCTCCAATAATACCATCTAGCATTCTTAACTGGGGGATTTCGAGCAATTTTTTAACTAATTCTGGTTCTTTTGGATTGGTTTTAATTTCAATCATCACATACTTCAAGTTATTTGGACGAATATTTGGATTGATGTTTATTGTAAAATTTGTAATTATTTTTTGATCTCGCATATAATCAAGTTTGTTTTGATATGTTTGTCTAGAAAGACCGATGTTGCGTGAATTTCTTGAAACGATAAATTTGGTTTTTCCACTTAAATTTTTAATAAATCGCTGGGATTCTACCTGATCGTTAATATCATTCATATTATAACAATTTTGCAAATTTCTTAATAGTTATTAATTAAATGTTAATTATTATTAATAGATTTTTGCATTTAACCAAAAATAATTTTATTAATTAATTAAAATTATTAGTTTATAAAAGGAAAAGTGAAATTAAATGACAAAATATAGAGTAGCAGATGAAAGTCGAGCAGAGAAAGGAAAAGAAGCACTATACATTGCAGAAAGTAAAATGCCAATTACTGCAAAAGTGATACGCGAAAGATTTCGAAAAGAAAAACCATTAGAAGGAATTATCATTGCAGGATGCTTACATGTAACTAAAGAAACAGCTAATCTTGCCCGTACCTTAAAAGCAGGAGGAGCCGATGTTTGGTTATGTGGAAGTAATCCACTATCAACTCAAGACGATGTAGCAGCAGCTTTAGTGAAAGAAGACGTCAATGTTTTTGCTTGGCATGGTAACACTGATGAGGAGTTTTACTGGTGTATTCGTGAATGTCTAAAAGCTAAACCTAATATTTTGATAGACGATGGTGCAGATATGATTGTAACTGCTCATAAGGATTTCCCCGAGTTAATTACAGAGGGGATAATTTTTGGCTGTCAAGAGGAAACCACAACTGGAGTGAAGCGATTTAAAGCTATGGATGCTGCTGGAAATCTGAAAGTACCTCTTTTTCCCGTAAATGATGCAAGATGCAAAAATCAGTTTGACAATGAACTGGGAACTGGTCAAGGTATTGTTGCAGCTATTTATGGTATGCATGTTTTATTTGCTGGGAAAAATGTTGTCATTGCTGGATATGGTCATTGTTCTTCCGGAATGGCGCTTAGAGCAAGAGGTTTAGGTGCTAATGTAACCGTGACTGAAGTTGATCCAATCAAGGCGTTACAAGCAAAATTCGCAGGATTTAATGTGATGCCTATTGAGAGGACATTACCTTACGCCGACATTATATTAACCGCTACTGGATGTAAACACGTAATCCAACCGACTAAAGAAATGTTTGACAAATTGAAGGATGGAATCATACTTGGTAATCTTGGACATTTTGACATTGAAATTCCCACCAAGGAATTATATGAATTTGCCAAAGAGATTAAACCAATTCGATCCGATGTAGAAGAATTATTAATGCCTAATGGTAAGAAGGTCTATCTGCTTGCTAAAGGTAGATTGGCTAATTTAGTGCTTTCTGAGGGACACCCTGCTGAAGTTATGGACATGTCATTTGGTCTTCAATCTTTAATGTCCGAATATATTGTCAAAAATAAGGATTCCTTGAAACCTGGAATAATAGATGTTCCTACTGATATTGATGATAGTGTCGGATTTTTAAAACTTCAATCAATGGGCGTTGAGATTGATAAACTAACTGAAGAGCAATACAATTATATCCATGGTTACGAAGAAGGAACATAAAAACTATTTTTATTTCATTTTTTTTAATTTCCTACAAATAAAATAAAAAAAATATTACAAACTTGGTCTTGTGACCAACTGAATATAAAATTCATACACTCATGATGCTTTTGCACCATAGATCTCAATAAGCGTGTAGTCTACACCCTCAACAGCCTCATCTATGGCGATAAGTATTCCTACTAATAAATTTGAGGGTTCAGAATATCATCAGGGTTAATTTTTTCTCCATAAACTTCTTGAGCTAATTTTCTAAGACCAATTAGACCAAAAGGTTCCTTCTCAAGCCTGTTTGAGACCCATATCTTAAAATTATTAAATTCTTTTCTTATTTCTTCAACATATTTAAGTTGAATTGAACGAGTGTTATTACAAAAATCACATTTTTTAGATTGGGGTGTTATCATATTGATATGGACTCCATCGAGTTTAATATATTTCTTAGTTAAGTCTCTGGCTCTTTTAATCTCTTCAAAACTTGGCTTTTCGGCGATAGAAACAAGTCGTAAAGACCCTACTTTATGGATTAATTCTGTGATTCTCTCTCCACGATTTTCAAGATCTACGAGCATTTGAAAAATTTCTTTCCCTAATTCTCTTCTTTTTTTATAATCATCAAATGGTTTAATTAATTTTCTAAACATTTTAGAAAATTTTCTAACTGCCTCTTTGATAGAATTATAAAAATTCAGTGAATATTTCAGAACCACTTTAACTTGATCCTCAGGAATTTCAAACAATGCTACCATATTTCCAGTAGGAGGAAAATCAGCAACAATAATATCAAATTGCCTAGATTCTCCTCCTTCAGCATCCAAAATTTCTTGGAAAAACATGGCATTTTTAAGTGCGAGAGGGATAGAATCTGCTGTAAATGTGTTGTCCATAAACTTTTCTAACTGGGGAATTAAGCCTACAATTGGCATTTCTTTCATCAGAGCTTTCATCTTAGTTATCAAATTTTTTGTGTATCTCTCGGCATATTCATCAGGATCAGGTTCAATTGCCCAAAGATTTTTCGATAAAGGCGTTAATTTATTTCCAATTTCAGAATTAAATAAATCCGTAAGATTATGCGCCATATCAAAAGATATTAGTAATATTTTTTTATCTGGAAGGAGATCTGATAAAACTATAGCTGTAGCTGCACTTATAGTACTCTTACCCACACCCCCTTTTCCACCTAACACAATAATTTTTTCCATTTATAATTATCTCTAACTTTTTCTCAATTTATAATACAGAAATAAATATGTTATAAAAAACTAATTAAAAATTCCAAAAATTAGCAAAAAATAAATTAATTATCTGACTAAATAAATTATAATCATCAAAATCAAGATGATTTTAAGTTCAAATTCAAAATAAAATTCTGTTAAATAAATCAAAATTATCCAAGTTATAATTTAATTCTCATAAAAAATAATAAATTTGGAATAAAGCAAAAAAATCATTAAAAGAACTAATCAAAAGGAAAGGAAGTGATCAAGATTACAAATCAAAATGAGTTTACAACTAAATATATTATAGAAGTTAAATTTACAATTAAAGGTGTTGTAGAAAAAAGCGATATAGTCGGCGCCATTTTCGGCCAATGATAATAGTTTAGTGCCGTATCGGCAAATCGGCTAAACTGAAGGTCTTCTTTTAGATCTAGATTTAAGAGATCTCCAAAAATCTGGACGAATTGGACGGATTGAAGTAGAAAATATTTCTAAAGAGGGAATATCAGAAGGTATTATTAAAATTCCGTCCTCTTTAACAAGAAAGGAGACTGCACTATTGGCGGCGACTGTAGAAACTGTATCTCGGGTTGGTCCATGTGAGGCTAAAATCTCTCTAATTGAAATTCGAGATGTTCGTGAAACAAAACGTAAGAAAATTATTGAACGAGCTGCTGAACTTCTAAAAAAATGGGATGAAAAATCCTTAGAACAAAGTGAAATTGAAGAAAAAATAGACAAAGATATCAAACTTGGAGAAATCGTAGTTTGGGGTCCCGATAATCTTCCAGCAGGTCCAGAAGTAGATAGTAATCCAGAACTTATCATTGTAGAAGGACGAGCTGATGTTTTAAATTTATTACGAATTGGTATCAAAAATACAATTGCTGTCCAAGGAACTCAAGTACCTAAATCTGTTATTAATCTAGCAAAAGAGAAGAAAACTGTCAATTGTTTCCTTGATGGGGATCGTGGTGGGACTATTATT
>WOR8_10003056_pt1 | contig 20867 bp, 20 predicted proteins | sample DeeMarSeWOR38_10_FD_19890 | JGI IMG/M metagenome (IMG submission 19890) | reverse complement strand
GCGTTCTCGTGCGACTTGCATGTGTTAAGCACGCCGCCAGCGTTCATTCTGAGCCAGGATCAAACTCTCCAATTAAACTATAAAATGCTGTATCATAAACACAGCATACTTACGTGGACCCGACTCGCATACACGTCACTATTTAGTTTTCAAAGATCAAATGACCCTCAATAAAGGGTTACTGCCTAAAAATTTGCGGTATTCAGGCCGCAAATGAACTCTTTCAATATACTAACTTGAGAGGTCTTGTCAACCTTTTTCGTCTCAGATGACCTGCTCATATTCGTCCCTCAACCGGAGACGACAAACGGTGAATCTACACGTGCTTTTATTGTTTGTCAATATAAAAAATAAATATTTTTAAAAAATTTATTCCATACCGGAGGATTCGTCTCATTTTTGGTTAACTATCCAAAATTATTTATCTTATTTCTGAACTTCAATTTTATGGAAGCGCTTTTTACCCGCCCGGAGGAGCATGGTCCGGTGGGCGTCGAAATCGGTGTCGCTTACCATATAATCAAATGATTCTATGCGTGTGCCATTAATGTAGGCACCGCCCTGTTCAATCAGCCTGCGAGCGGCACCACCTGAATTGGCCAGACCGACCCGGTGGAATAGTTTAAAGGCCGGGATGCCTGCTTTGAGGGTTTGCACGTCCATCAAAGAGCTCGGCACAGAAGCATCATCAACGCCCGAGTCGCCTCGCGGTATTGCGCTGGATGGCAGAATCGTGTCGGGGACATGGCGGGCCCCAAACATGCTCACCGCCGCTTTATAGGCGTTGAGGGCCTGGTCCCTGCCATGGGCCAACAGAGTTGCTTCGAATGCCAGAATGGCTTTGGCGCTGTTTAGATCCGCTCCGCTTAATGTATCTATCTGTCTGATCTCATCCATCGGCAAAAACGTAAACAAGGCCAGAAAACGACTGACATCGCGGTCGTCGGTGTTTACCCAATATTGAAAATAGTCATAAGGGGAAGTTTTGTCAGCATCGAGCCACACGGCCCCTTTGGCTGTTTTGCCCATTTTTTCACCACCGCTGGTGGTAATCAAGGGGAAGGTTATACCAAATGCCGATCCCTGATTTACCCGGCGAATTAATTCAACTCCGGCGACGATATTGCCCCATTGGTCACTGCCGCCCATCTGAATCTTGCAATCCCATTTTTTATATAACTCTAAAAAATCATAAGCTTGCAGCACCATGTAATTAAACTCAATAAAGGTCAGGCCTTCTTCGGAGTCCAGACGAATTTTGTAGCTTTCGGCCTTGATCATGCGGTTAACCGAAAAATGGCGGCCGATGTCCCTTAAAAAGGGGATATATTCTAATTGGGTAAGCCAATCGGCATTGTTTAACATCAGCGCTCTGTCTTCGCTAAAATCAAGAAAATGGGACAGCTGCTTTTTAATACCGGCAGCATTTTCTTCCAGCACCTCCAGGGTCAACAGTTTGCGCATTTCAGTCTTTCCGGACGGGTCTCCGACCATACCCGTGCCCCCCCCGATCAGCGCAATGGGCCGGTGCCCCTCTCTTTGCATGTGCGCCAGGGACATAATGGGCACCAGACTGCCAATATGCAAACTGGCGGCGGTAGGATCAAACCCGATATAGCAGGTAACTTTTCTCCGAGCGAGACAGTCTTTTAACTCCTGATCATGGGTTGTCTGATCAATGAATCCGCGCTCCGCCAAAATATCCAGAACATTGGCCATAAAAATCCCCCTTTTTAACAATTAAATCCTGCAAGTGTTTGGTGTTTCGTGTTTGGTGTTTGGCATGAAATATATGATGCTATATCAGCAGGTTAGAATACTAAACACTAAACACCAAATACAAAACACACTATTCTATTTATTGGCGTACTCCACCGCCCGCGTCTCGCGTATCACGGTCACCTTGATCTGGCCCGGAAAGGTCAACGACTCTTCTATTTTTTTAGCGATGTCGCGGCTTACCAGGATGGCATCCTCATCGGAAATCATCTCGCTTTCCACGATTACCCTCAATTCCCTGCCGGCCTGAATCGCATAGGTGTTGGAGACGCCTTTAAAGGCGTTGGCGATATTTTCAAGATCCTCCAACCGCTTGATATAATTCTCGAGCAGCTCTTTGCGTGCACCCGGTCGTGCACCGGAGAGCCCGTCTGCGGCCTGGACGAGCAACGCGAAAACGGAATTCGGGGGCACATCTTCATGGTGGGCGGCAATGGCATGCACTACTTTCGGGGATTCGTTGAACTTCTTCGCCAGGCGGGATCCGATGATGGCATGCGGTCCCTCGACTTCGTGATCAATTGCTTTTCCGATATCATGCAGCAATCCCATCCGACGGGCTATTTTCGCATTGAGGCCTAATTCGGAGGCCATTATCCCGGACAAAAAGCCCACTTCGATAGAGTGTTGCAGCACGTTCTGGGCGTAACTGGTACGGAATTTCAAACTGCCAAGGGTCTTGATTAACTCATTATGGATTCCATGTACGCCAAGGTCAAAGGCAGCCTGTTCACCGGCCTCTTTTACAGCAATGTCAACTTCCTGGCCGACTTTTTTAACGACATCTTCTATGCGGGCAGGATGAATCCGTCCGTCTGAGATGAGTCGCACCAGGGATAAACGCGCAACTTCTCTCCTGACAGGATTAAAGCCGGATAATATCACTGCTTCCGGCGTATCATCAATAATCAAATCGACACCGGTGGCGGCTTCGAGAGCGCGGATATTGCGCCCTTCCCGGCCGATGATCCTTCCTTTCATTTCATCGCTGGGCAACTGGACGACCGAAACAGTGCGTTCGGCCACATATTCTCCGGCATAACGCTGGATGGCCGTTGCCAGAATCTTTTTTGATTTTCGGTCAGCTTGTTCCCTGGCTTCATTTTCTATTTTTTTAATTATCCTAGCGCCCTCATAGCGGGCTTCATTTTCCATTGCCCTGATCAATAATTCTTTGGCCTGATCCGCCGATAACCCCGAAATCTTTTCAAGCTGCTGTTTCTGCTCATCGATCAGTTCTTCGTACTCAAGCTCCTTACGCTCTATTTTCCCCTCTCTTTTATTCAACGTCTTTTCTTTACGGTGAAGTTCACGCTCCTTGCGCTCATATTGCTCGATTTTCCGATCGATGTTTTCCTCTTTCTGGTTCAAGCGCGCCTCGCGTTTGTTTTGCTCCGCACGCGTCTCCTTGGTCTCGGCATCGAAATCACTTTTCATTTTAAAAAGTCGATCCTTCACCTCCAGATCGGCTTCCCTTATAAGCGTATCAGCCTTGCGCCTTGAATCCGTTAACAAGCGTGATGCTTCTGCCTCGGCAGCTTTGACTTTTTGAGTTATTATTCGTCCTTTTACCCAAAAAGCAATCGCGAAACCGATGCCGAAGCAAATCGCCCCGACTACTATACTTAATGCGCTCATAGCCCACTCTCCGAATAATCAGAAATGTAACGTTTGCGTTCTGCAATCGTTTTACAAATCAGGTTTTTTTTAATTTTTGGAACTGTTTTTCATAAACACGCAGATTGCCTAAAGGTGCTTGAAATGAAACTTCGGGGCAAGATTATTCGGAAGCGGAAAAAGTAAAAGACGGGCTAGGCCGATGAATCCGGGGACCGGTATTTAATTAATTGCTCATCCATGGTCACCGCAATTATAATTTTTGCGCATCCAATACCGGCAAATGGGGTTTCAATCTAAGTCTCGGAAAAAAAGAACCCCCACCAAAATGCCGTGTTGACAGTTCTTTGAACCTGGGGTTCAAAGTGGGTACCTCTTAGCTTCGTCAGGCTTTTCTGAACCAGCAGAACATGCACACAGAAACCAGCGAAGGTTCCCAGAAGATAGCTGTTGGGTCAAAGAATAACTCCCAATCACGGACATGGTAGGGGCAAAACCCGCTTAGATTGTGTGAAAACGGTCTGACCTCTCTTTTCTCCTGAATCATCCCCGGATGCATTCAGGCGGCTATGTCGGTATAGGACAAACGGAAATTATGTTGAAACCCGTTAGATGGACTATTCATCTCCAACTTGTAATAAAGGTTCCCATTTATTGCACATACTCATCTATTTTACGAATCAGTTCAGCCGAGCGTTCGGTTATGTCTTGAATAAATTTCGAATGATTGTTTTCCAGCTCCATATTTTGATGAGCGATATTTAGTGCAGCCAACATCAGGGTGGTTAAATCTGAAGCCGTTGAAGATTCACCGGATTGCTGACTCTCAACCCGTGACACTTCTTTTGCTAAAATATCAGCAACTTCCTTAGCTTTTTTAACCTCCGATTTCGCTTTAAAGGTGTATGGTTTCCCAAAAAGCTCTATGGTTACAAGTTGTTCCAATGAATATTAACTCCGCCTATCCTTTTTCTCTTTCCGTTCTGGGTCTCCCGCTTTCTGTCTTCCGCCCTGGGTCTTTTGCCTTAAAGAACCGATACCATGGCGGTCATGGTGCTCTAAATTTCAAAAAACTCCTCAATTTTGACCAACAAGCTATCAACAATCTTTGACCGGATCAAAGCCTTCTCTTGCGCGTAGCTTTTTTCCGCCTCGATCTTACCTAAAAGCTCCTCCTCTAGGCTGTTAATTTTATTCTTAAGTTCTAAATTGGTAGCCTCGTGTGCCTTACAAACTGCGATTAACTTTGCAACTTTTTTCTCAATCTCCTTGAACTGGTCGGAAATAATTGCATTATCCAAGGCTTAACCTCACGATTATTTTTTCCAATATAATCTGTAATGTTAAAGAAAGTCAAGCGATATTAACCGGCGATTTTTCATGACACGCTCGACTCTTTTTAGCTCTTGAACCGTATTGATACCGGTCACTTCAAAATTATTGCCGCCAAGCGTCACACCGACATGTTTTTTTTCAGCATAGGCGATTTCGACAATATCCGTCAGATATATTTCGCCCTGCACATTGTTGGATTTAATTTCGGGCACAGCCCACAGTAAAAAATCTTTTTTTACACAAAAAATGCCGCTGTTGATTAAGGTAATTCCCTTTTGCTCTGCGGTGGCATCGGACTCTTCAACAATGGCACGCACGCGACGGCTTTCATCCAGCAGGATTCGACCATAACCGGTTGGATCATCAAGCTCCACCGCCAGGATCGAAACATCCCTTTTTTCCTCCCTATGAGCGCTTAACAGGTGCATGACCGTATCCGCTTTAATCAGGGGTACATCACCGCATAAAATCACCACGTCCTGACAGTGTTCCGTTATATGCGGCAAGGCACACAGAACGGCATGCCCCGTTCCCAATTGTTCTTCCTGATGGGCATAGCGGAAGGCCCCTAATCCGGAAACCGTTTCGCGGACTTTGTCGGACTGATTGCCTACGACCAGAATAACATTGTTGCCGGCAATTTGACGGGCCGTTTCAACGACATAGCTCACCATCGGTCTGCCACAGACCTCGTGTAAAACCTTGGCTTTGTTTGATTTCATGCGGGTACCCAAACCCGCAGCCAGGATAATGACCGTAATTTTCGCATTCATGGGTATCAGTTTAACCGCATAAAACAAAAAGGGCAAACCCAATGTGCTGGTTTACCCTTGTTCGCCATCATATCGACTTTTCTAAACAATGTCCCTGGTGTCAGTCTCCTGGTTAAAAGGTTCAGGGTTTAAAAAAAGGCGGATTGGCTAGGAGTGATCTGCCTGACACCTGACACCTAAAATAAAACCGTGGATTCTAAATCACTTGCGTGACATGACACTAACGTAACCCCGCAACCCGGATGCGTACCGTAGCCCGATTCAGGGCGCCTCTGGCGCGATTAAAATCGACCTCTTCCCGGGAACGTGCTTCAGCCAACCGCTCTTCGGCCCGCTGCAAGGCGGCCTTGGCCCGTTCAACATCGATTTCGCTTCTTTTTTCGGCCGATTCGGCCAGTACAGTGACTTTGTCGGGCAAAGCTTCAGCAAATCCACCGCTTACAAATATATAATGCTCTTTTCCATTTATATCGGTGTAGCGAATCATTCCCGTTTTCAGAGTGGTTAGAAAAGGGGTGTGGCCGGCGAGAACACCAAACTCCCCCTCAGATCCCGGAGAGGCCACGATCTGGGCTTCTTCGCTGACAACAATTTTTTCGGGGGTAACCACTTCCAGATGAATATTTCGAGCCATAACAATTCCTTAGGGTTCGGTTGGGGGAAAACTTTCTATAATCACGAAAACACGAAATTTAGAAAGCACGAAATTTTTTATTTCATTTTCGTGTTTTCCTTCTTTCGTGGTGGATTTTTCCTTTTGGACCTGTCTCGTCCCGATCAGCGCTCCCGTCTATTCGGCTTCAGCCATTTCTTTGGCAGCTTCAACGACTTCCTCAATACCGCCTCGCATATAAAAGGCCTGTTCGGGAATGTCATCATGCTTACCTTCGCAAATTTCCTTAAATCCTCTGACGGTATCTTCGATCTTCACATATGCGCCCGGCTTATTTGTAAAAGCCTCGGCAACATGGAATGGCTGGGACAAAAATCTCTGGATTTTGCGTGCTCGAGACACCGTCACCTTATCTTCATCAGATAGCTCTTCCATACCCAGAATGGCAATGATGTCTTGAAGTTCTTTGTACTTTTGCAGAATCTGCTGTACCTGCCGGGCCACCCGGTAATGTTCCTCACCGATATAAGCAGCATCCAGAATCCGTGACGTCGAATCCAGGGGGTCCACTGCGGGGTAGATACCCAGCTCGACAATTTGACGCGACAAAACAACGGTTCCGTCCAAATGCGCAAAGGTGGTTGCCGGCGCCGGGTCGGTCAAGTCGTCGGCCGGCACATACACACACTGTACGGCGGTAATGGATCCTTTATTGGTGGAGGTAATGCGTTCCTGCAGCTCACCCAGATCAACAGCCAGGGTCGGCTGGTACCCCACCGCTGAAGGCATCCGCCCCAGCAGTGCCGAAACCTCCGAACCCGCCTGGGTAAAGCGGAAAATATTGTCGATAAAGATCAGCACATCCTGGCCTTCTTCATCCCGAAAATATTCAGCAGCGGTTAAGGCCGAAAGCGCAACGCGCGCCCTGGCGCCGGGAGGCTCGGTCATCTGCCCGTAGATCAACGCTGCTTTCGGCAAAACCCCGGAGTCTTTCATCTCGTGATACAGGTCGTTGCCCTCACGGGTGCGTTCCCCCACACCGGCAAAGACCGAAATTCCGCCGTGCTGCATGGCAATATTATGCACCATTTCCATCATAATAACGGTCTTGCCGACACCGGCGCCGCCGAACATGCCCATTTTGCCGCCCCGCGGAAAAGGGACTAAAAGGTCTATCACTTTAACGCCGGTCTCCAAAACCCTTACCGTCGTGTCCTGTTCGGTAAATTTCGGGGCTTCGCGATGGATGGGAAGCATCTTTTCCTGACTCACCGGACCTAACCCGTCAACCGGTCGGCCGACCACATTGAGAACCCGGCCCAGACCGGCTTCACCCACCGGCATCATGATGGGTTTTGCGGTATCTTTTACCGGCATGCCCCGGACCAATCCGTCGGTGACGTCCATGGCTATGGTCCGCACCACATTATCACCCAGATGCTGGGCAACCTCCACCACCAGATTATCGGGTTCATCATTGATGGCGGGGTTGCTGATGGTCAATGCCGAATAAATTGTCGGCAGTTTCCCCTGCTCGAACTCTACGTCAACAACAGGCCCCATGACCTGCAAAATCTTACCAATATTCTCTCCCATCGAAAACCTCCACAAAATAAAAGTGATCTAACGTTAGAAGTGATCTAAAGTGATCTAAAGTTGATGTACGAAAGCGATCTAAAGCATAAGATAATCGAAGCTAGAAGAATCTCATCTTAAAATGAGATGGAGCGCAGCGACACATTAACTTTAGTCACTTCATACCTATCCTTTAAGCGCTTCGGCACCACCGACAATGTCCATTAATTCTGCCGTAATGGCTGCCTGCCGGGCTTTGTTATATACCAGCGTGAGATTTTCAATCATATCTCTGCAAGCCTTGGTGGCATTGTCCATCGCCATCATGCGTGCGGCATGCTCGCTGGTCGATGTTTCCAGCAAGGCGCTGAAGATTTGGACATAAACATTTCTGGGCAGCATATCACCGAGCAGTGCATCGCTTGAAGGTTCGCAGATATGCTCCGGCATGTAAACGCCGGCTTCTTCGCTTTCCTCGGTCTCGCCGGTTTCAATCGGCGGAATCGGAAGCAGTTGCTGTAAAACCGGGAGCTGTCGGGACATGCTGACAAATTCGGCATACACGATATAAACTTCATCATAGCTGCCCGCTAGAAAGGCATCAATCACATTTTTGCCGATCCTGGCGGCGATGTTAAAGCCGAAACTCCCGCCCACAACCCCGAGATGCTCGCTGTCGATCTGCAGTTTTTCCTTGCGGCACCAGTCGCGGCCTTTTTTACCTAAATTGGTAAACGAAAACTCAATGCCGGCAGCGGCTTTTTCTTTCACAAAGGCATTCGCCTTTTCAATTAAATTCAGATTGAATCCACCGCAAAGCCCCCGGTCGGAAGTGCACAAAATCACGTGCACGTTTTTGACTTCCTCTTTCGGTACCAGCAGGGGATTGGCCTCTTCGCCGGCCCTTTCAGCCAAACTGCCCAGCACCTCAGCGAACTTGCCGGCATAGGGGCGAAAGGCTTCCATGCTTCTCTGGGCCCCCCGCAGCCTTGAGGCAGCCACCATGTTCATGGCTTTGGTGATCTGTTGGGTCTTTTTTACCGCGCTTATCTTTAAGAGGATATCTTTTAAAGTCGCCATACCATTCAGCCTGTTTTATGAATTTTACGGGTTACGGGTGTCGCGTTGCGGGTTAAATGGCGCCATCGTTTTAACCGCGCAACCCGGAACGCGCAACACGCAACCGTAATTACTTGATCGTGTCCTTAAACTCCTCATCGTAGGCTTCCAAGGCCTGCTTCAGCTGTTTGTCGAGATCGTCCGTAATTTCCTGTTTTTCAGCAAGGCCCGTAAAGATGGCCGGATAGCGATCTTCAATAAACGGATACAGACCGGCCTCGTATTTGGCCAAAACATCGATCGAATACTTATCCAGAAAACCCTTTGTGCCGGCATAAAGAATCGTCACCTGTTTTTCCATCGGCAGGGGTTCATACTGGGGTTGCTTCAATATTTCAACCAGCCGGGCACCGCGGGTCAGCTGCTTCTGGGTGGATTTGTCCAGATCGCTGCCGAAGGCAGCAAATGCCTCGAGCTCACGATACTGCGCCAGATCCAGCCGCAAGGTGCCGGCGACCTGCTTCATGGCTTTCACCTGGGCAGATCCGCCGACCCGGGATACGGAAAGCCCTACATTGATGGCCGGTCGGACCCCGGCGAAAAACAGGGCCGGCTCGAGATAAATCTGTCCGTCGGTAATGGAAATAACGTTGGTCGGAATGTAGGCGGAAACGTCACCGGCCTGGGTTTCGATGATCGGAAGGGCGGTTAAGGAACCGGCGCCCAGCTCATCGTTGAGTTTGGCGGCCCGTTCAAGCAGACGGGAGTGATTGTAGAAAATGTCGCCCGGATACGCCTCGCGTCCGGGAGGACGCCGCAGGAGCAAAGACACCTGACGATAGGCGGCGGCCTGTTTGGAGAGGTCATCGTAAATGATCAGAGCATGTTGCTTGTTGTCGCGGAAATACTCTCCCATCGCACAACCCGCATAAGGGGCGATGTATTGCAGCGTGGCCGGGTCACTGGCACAGGCGGATACGATTGTGGTGTATTCCATAGCCCCGTGTTTCTCAAGCACGGCGTGGACCTGGGCCACCGTCGATTTTTTCTGTCCGCAGGCGACATAGATGCAATAAACATCTGTATTCTTTTGCGCCAGGATGGCATCGATGGCACAGGCAGTTTTACCGATCTGGCGATCACCGATGATGAGTTCCCGTTGTCCGCGGCCGACCGGCGTCATGGCATCAACCGCTTTTAGGCCGGTATAGCAGGGTTCATGGACACTCTTACGGGCGATCACACCCGGTGCAACCATCTCGACCCGGCTGTACTCTTTGGCATCGATCGGGCCTTTGCCGTCCAACGGCTCCCCGACGGCCGATACCACCCGGCCAAGGACGGCTTCGCCAACAGGGACCTGGGCAATCCGGCCGGTCCGTTTGACGGTGTCGCCCTCTTTGATATGGATGTCTTCACCCATAATGGCCACACCGACATTGTCCTCTTCAAGATTGAGCACCAGTCCAAGAACGCCGCCTGGAAATTCTACCAGCTCCAGCGCCATCACGCTTTCGAGCCCGTAAATCCTGGAAATTCCATCACCCACAGATAAGACAACCCCGGTTTCACTGAGCTCGACTTTCTTATCATAATCGGTAATCTGCTCTTTAATAATCTGACTTATTTCTTCAGCTTTTAATTCCATTAGGCTCCCTCACCCCTTTTTAAAGATTCTTTCATGTTAATTAATTGCGTCTTGATACTGCCATCCCAGACAAGATCCCCGATCTTCGTAATGATACCGCCGATCAGTTCAGCATCCTGCTCAACTTCCAAGATAATGTCCTTATTGGTTTTTTTGGATAGGGCGTCCCGAATCTTCTCTACTGTGTTGGCTGAAAGGTCAATCGCCGACACCAGATTTGCACGGGCGACACCGTTTAGCTCATCGGCAAGCTTTTGATAATAATCATTGATACTGTCGATAAATCCAATTCGTCCTTTGTCAAAAATCAGTAAAATGAACGACTTCATCGTCCGGGTGAAATCCAGCTTGTCAATGACGGCCTGCAGAACATTCCGACGGCCCGTGGTCTCATAAAGCGGATTTGTGATCGCTTCGTTCAATGATTTCTCTTGCGCCATTAGATCAGCAAATCCGCCTAATTCATTTCTATAGCTATCTGTCTGACCATCTTCTTTGCTGATCAGCAAAAGGGCCTTGGCATACCGCCGTGCGATTGCCAAATTTTTCATTATGCCACCACCTTATTTATATATTCGTCAATCAGTTTATCCTGATCCTTGGCTGTGATTTCATTTTTTAAACTTTCCTCCGCTTTCTGCAGTGAGGATTCAACAACTTCCTGCTGTAACTTCTGTTTGGCTTTGTCAAACTCGTGTTCAATATTTCGTCGGGCCTGGGCCCGGAGTTTTTCTGCAGTTTGTTCGGCTTCTTTAAGGATTTTGGCCTTGGCCTCATTGCCCTGCTTGATATAGGCGTCGACGATTTTTGTGGCTTCAGCCTCAAGCTGGGACAATTTTTCATTGTATTGGGCCAGTCTCTTTTCAGCTTCGGCCCGCTGGGTTTCTAAACTTTCCAGCTGTTCCTGAATGCCTTTAATGCGTGAGCTCAATGCCTGGGAAACCGGCTTGCGCAAAATAAAAACCAGTGCAGCTGCCAGTACGACGAAATTCATGACGCGAAACCAATCCTGATTTCCCCATCCTTTTGAGCCGGAATCACCACCGGAAGCTGCCAGGGCCGCTTCAAAAGACAGGAAAAAAAGGGCGGCCAGAAGGCCCATTATAATCTTCCGGTGTTTTTTCAAATCGAACCGCCGCTCGAAACCAGAAAATTTCATTAAACTTTCCTCCCCAAAATTTTTTGGCAGATATCATTCGCAAACTCATCCACTTTTTTTTGTAACGATGCTCTAACGGCTTCCGCATCTTTTACAATTTTCTTACGAATTTCCACCAGATCCGCCTGCGCCTGGGCATTCACATCGGCGATAATCTGTTTTTCTTCTTCAGCAGCTGCTATCAGCAGTGTTTCTTTTGCTTTTAAACCTTTTGTCCTGGCCTCCTGGATGCCTGAAGCAAACGCGTCATCTTTTTTTTGAGCGTCTTCATTATAGGTTTCGATCCTGAGCTCAAGCCCTTCCATTTTTTCTTTCCTCTGGCGCAGGATATTTCGGATCGGGCGATATAAAATAAGGTTTAAAATCCAGATGATGAGAAGGAAATTGGCGATTTGAATGATAAGGGATCCATCAGGAAGAACGGTGATTCCGCCGCCTGATTCTTCCGATGCGCCGATGGCCAAAGCGGTGGTGAACAGCAAGAATACCGGGGTCATAAAACCGGCTGCAAAGCATTTGCGATACAACCCAAAAATCCTCATTGAGAAAACCTCCGTCGGAGAATTTATGCGCAAACTGGTCTAAATTGTTAATAATTTATTAAAAAGGATGGTTTGGCTCGGGCGGTCTATACCATCAGCATTAAGCCATTGTCAAAGGATTTTTTTAAAAATTTAGTCGCCTCTGGAGCCAGGTGAAACCGCAGAAATCTTGGATGGGAGTGGTGCCTTTTTAGAAGGGGTGGTTCGGACTTTCATGGCGCAATTGCCGTTGAAAATGCCGCCGGGTTTGATCGAAATGGCTGCTGTCTGAACATTGCCGCCGAGACGACCGGGAGGATATACTTCAATCCGCTCTTTAGCATCGATGGTACCGTTAAGCTCTCCCATAACGATGACCGTACCGGCAATGATATCTGCATCGACGACCGCTTTCTCGCCAACAATTAAGGTTCCGCCTTCGCTGCGAATTTTGCCTTTAACCCGGCCATCTATCCGGATGGTGCCCTGAAATTCGACCGTGCCTTGAAAATAGGCATCAGAACCTAAAAATGTTGATATGGAATCGACCCTTTTTTCTTTTTTCATTTTTGGGATCACCTCCAGTGATTTTAGATTTTAGATTTCACTGCGCAATGCCGCGACCGGGGCACGTATCATTCCAGCATAAATCTGCGCATACTCACGTTTAACAACAGGCCAATCCCGATGGCAGACGTCAGGACCGAAGAACCCCCGTAGCTGACAAACGGCAGCGGCACACCCACAACCGGCATCAGCCCCATCGACATGCCGATATTGATGAAGACCTGCCAAAAAATCATACCGGTAATACCGACTGCCACAATCGTACCAAAGGGTTCGCGGCACCCATGGGCCACAGTTAACCCCCAGAAGATTAAGATCAGAAATAAAAACACAAGGGTAACCGATCCAAGGAAGCCCCATTCCTCTGCCAGGACCGAAAAAATAAAATCCGTATGTTCCTCGGGGAGAAATGAAAGTGCATTTTGGGTGCCTTTTAAAAATCCTTTGCCCCCCAGCATTCCGGAACCGATCGCAATTTTAGATTGGATTATGTGATACCCGGCTCCCAATGGATCCCGGTCCGGATCGAAAAATACGAGAATCCTCTTTTTTTGATATTCTTTTAAAAAAAGCCATATCAGGGGAACCATTACCGCTCCGGAAGCAATTAAGTATATAAAAGATCGTCTTTCGATTTTTACAAAAACTGTTATTGAAGCGGCAATCAGCACCAGCAGTCCGGCTGTGCCCAGGTCCGGTTGCATCCCGATCAGGATGACCGGCAACAGGGTGAACATCAGAGGCCGGATTAATTCACGCAGGGTAAACCCGCGCGTTTTTGCATCCTTGGAATAGTAATGTGCTAAACTGAGGATGACCGCAATTTTAACCAGCTCGGACGGTTGAAATGAAAGCGGACCGATTATCAGCCAGCGCCGCGAGCCGCCAACATATTTGCCGAAGATCAAAACCGCAACCAGCAATAAAATACACCCGAAATAGATGGGCTGGGCCCAACGATCCAAGATTTTATAATTAAACAAAAAAGCGATCACCATGGCCAGCAGCCCGATGCAAAACCAAAGGGCCTGCTTAAAAAACAGAATCTTTTGCGGTGTAGGGGTCTCCGCGGTAACGGCGCTGTACAAGGTAATGAGTCCGATACATCCAATCAAGACAGTCAACCCCAGCAGGCCCCAATCAAAATATTGTATCAATCGTCGATCAAACATCGTCGCCTTGCTCCCACTTCTGTTCTCTGGTTCAAAGGTTGAGCGTTCAAGGTTGTTCTAACCCTGAACCCTGACTGACACCTGACACCTAATTTGAGGCCAGCGGCCGGATTAGCCACCACCTCCGGTATTGTTCACATCGTTTTGCGTTGCCACCTGTGCATTGACGGGTGGCTTGCGCAAATACGTTTTTATCATTTCCCTGGCAATCGGCGCTGCGGCACCGGAGCCGTGCTCACCATGCTCAACCACAACTGCAATCGCGATACTCGGTTTTTCAGAGGGCGCATAGGCCACGAACCAGGCATGGGCTCTTAAATGGATGGGCACATCTTCATCCGGTAGCGGATCGTCCTCTTTACGGCTTATGACCTGACTTGTGCCGGTCTTCCCGCTGATAGCGATATCTTCGAGACGACTGCCGCGTGCCGTTCCGTTTTCACCGTTTACGACTCTCCACAGTCCCAATTTTACAAGATCCAGGGTGGATTGGCTCACCGGTATTTTCCCGACCAGCTTGGGCTCACTCTTCTGCAAAATTTGCCCGTCTGCCCGTTGAATGCTGTTTAGGATCATCGGCCGGTAGCGCTTGCCGCCGTTGGCCAGCGCCGCGGCCAGGACCGCCATCTGAAGAGGTGTTACAAGGTTAAAGCCCTGTCCGATTGAGATTGACAGGGTTTCACCCTCCTGCCAGGGCACACCGGTGCGCCGCTCCTTCCAGGCGGCTGTGGGAATCAAACCGCGCGCCTCCTGATCGAGAAAAATTCCTGTCGGCGAGCCCAGGCCGGCAGCTTTGGCATACCAGGCCAGCCGATCCACACCGAGGCGTTGTCCGACCTGATAAAAAAACACATCGCAGGATTCTTCCACCGCTTTGATAATATCGACGCTTCCATGCCCTCCCTTTTTCCAGCACCGGTAAACACGATTGCCAAATCGATAATGCCCCGGACAGAAGAAGGTTGTTTCTGTATCGATCACACCTTCTTCAAGACCGGCAAGGGCCGTTATAATTTTATATGTCGAGCCGGGAGCATATTCGCCCTGAATCGCCCGGTTCGACATCGGTCTGAAGGGATTCGAAATCAAAGAACCCCATTGCTGACGCGTAATACCACCGACAAACGAATTTTGATCAAAGCTGGGGCTGCTGGCCAGTGCCAGAATGCGCCCGCTTCCAGGTTCGATGGCGACGGCTGCACCGACCACACCATCCAAAAGCGCTTCGGAGCGACGCTGCAGCGCTTTGTCGATTGTCAAATACACATTATGGCCGGGCTCGGCATCAACCGTTTTTAAAACCCTTACCACCAGACCGTTCGCGTTCACTTCAACCTGCCGTCCGCCCCGTTTACCCCTTAAGTGATTCTCGTAAACCTTTTCGGCGCCAAATTTTCCGATCAGGTCACCGCTGCGGGAATCGGGATAGGCCCCGCTTTTGAGCTCCTCGGGATTGATTTCACTCAAATACCCGATCAGATGGGCGGCACTATGCTCATAAATATAGTGACGCCGCAAATTCACATTAACCGATATCCCCGGAAGATCAAATTTATTCACTTCAACGGCGGCCAGGGCATCACGCCCGATATCTTGTCTGAGTAACAGCGGCTTATAGGCCGATCGGCCTTCGGTCTGCTTTATTGTGGACATGAGTGAATCGGCAGGGATGTTGATGTGCTGCGATAGTTTTGCAAGTGTCGACACTACGGGTTCCGCGTCTTTTAATGTGATGCGCACATCAAACGAGGGCCGGTTGTCAACCAGTAGTTGGCTGTTGCGGTCGTAAAGCCGTCCCCGGGGTGGATCGATACTTTGCAGCCGGATACTGTTGTTCAACGACAACCGTCGGAACTCTTCTCCCCGGATGACCTGCAGATAAATCAGTCGAATAAAAATCACAACAAAGGCGGCCAGGACGCATATGATAACGCCGGCAATGCGCTGCTTGTACCATTCTGTGTCTGCAGTTTTTAAATATTTATCCATCTAAGTCTTGGGTGCTGCTGCGGCCCCGTTTATCTGAATGTTAAAGCGCTTCGATATCGCCAACAGGCTAAACAAAAATAAGGGCCCCGTAAACAGGGCCCAAAAAGTCTGCTGGGCAATACTTCTAAAGGCTTCTGCCGGCAGCTGTCCGACAGGTCCGAAAACCGCAAAGGTCCCCATCACCAGAATATTTTCGATCAAAACTGCGACGATAACGACCAGAGATAAAAAGAGTTTATTTCCCGCACGCAGATATTTTATACTCCATCGAATACCCACAAGCAGCCAAAAATAGAAAGTAAGATACAGGCCGAATGGGCTCCCGGAGAGGCTGTCAACAATAAACCCCAGAATCAAAATAAACGGCAAACATTCACGCACAGGCAGGCTGATACTTAAGAAAATGACAAAGGGAATCAGAAGATCATAAATTCCCCTCGTTACGTTGAAATAGGACAAAACGGTGGTTTGAAAGATTATTAATAAAAGGCATGTGCCGATGTAAAAGCAATACCTCATTGTCCACTCGCAAATGCTTCAGTTTTGGGGCGCAGGATGACCAGCACCTCTTCAAGTTTTTCGAAATCCACAAATGGTCTAACGGTAATTTCATAAAAAATATTGGAGTTGCGCCCGCTTAAGTCCGACACCTGGCCGATGCGCAAACCCTTTGGATAAACGCCATCGAATCCGGACGCAACGACCGTGTCGCCGACCTGGACATCGTTTTTACGCAAGACAAATTCGAACCGGAATTGATCTGCAGAGGCGCCTTTGATAATCCCCCTCGCGCGCGAGCGTTGCACCAAGGCATCGACGGCACTGTTTCGATCAATGATAAGCATCACTTTGGAATAACGGTCGGAGACTTCGATTACCTGACCGGCGATTCCCTGAGGCAGAACAACCGGCAGTCCTTTTTGTAATCCATCCGCTTTGCCTTTGTCGATGATAACCGTTTTAAACCACGCGGACGGGTCCTTTCCGATAACCTCGGCCGCAACGACCCGGTTCGCGAGGGATTTCTGAAAATTCAGTAAATTGCGCAGGCGGTCATTGGCCAGCTTCAGTTCATTCCACTGATTATTTTTCTCAATGGCATCATTTAAGGATTTTCTTAAGTCTTCGTTTTCCTGCGAGGCCGAGACCAAAAAAAAGTAACGCTCCCAGATCTCGCGAGCAAATCGAACCGAGCAGGTGACAAGTTCCTGGAAGGGCGCTACGAAAGAAAGACCGACACGGCCGAACCCAAAAGTTGATTGGCTTTTGCTGGTTACCGAAAGGAGGATTACATTGACGGTGATCAGAACGACCCCGCCAACGATCAGAACCATCTTTTTGGAGAACATAAAGCTTCGCTTGCGCTATTGACACCCGGAGATTTTCGGAAACGCGGGATCAGTTGACCACAACTTCTTTGAGGATTTCAAGGTTGTCAAGGGCTTTTCCCGAACCCATCGCCACGGTGGATAGTGGATCCTCGGTAACCGTAACAGGCAAGCTGGTCTCCTCTCTGATTAATTTATCCAGATTCTTCAGCAACGCACCGCCCCCTGTTAGAATGATACCCCGATCAACGATGTCGGCAGATAATTCAGGTGGCGTCTGCTCCAGAGCAATTTTGACCGTCTCAATGATCGCGTCGATTTGTTCAGAAATTGCAATTCGGATTTCTTCTGAGTCGATCGATAGGATTTTGGGTATTCCAGAGGCAAGATCTCGGCCCTTAACTTCAATGGTCTCTAAGTTCTGAGGATCAGGATAGGCATTGCCGATTGAAGTTTTTATTGTTTCTGCGGTGCGTTCACCGATCAGCAGATTGTATTTACGTTTGATATACTGGATAATTGCGGAATCCATCTTATCCCCGGCCACCCGAACCGATCGGCTATAGACAATCCCCTTCAGTGAAATCACCGCAACTTCGGTGGTCCCGCCACCGATATCCACTACCATGTTACAGGTCGGTTCGGTGATGGGAAGTCCGGCGCCGATGGCAGCGGCCATCGGTTCTTCAATCAGGAATACCTCACGGGCGCCTGCAGACTCTGCGGATTCCCTGACAGCCCGTTTTTCGACCTGGGTAATCCCTGACGGCACGGCGATGATAATTCGCGGCCGCACGAACGTCCGGCGGTTATGGACCTTGTGGATAAAGTGGCGCAGCATAGCCTCGGTCACTTCAAAATCGGCAATAACCCCGTCACGCATCGGGCGGATGGCCAAAATATTCCCGGGCGTCTTACCCAGCATGTTTTTGGCCTCTAAGCCGACGGCCAAAACGCGATTTTTGGATCGATTGCCCGTGCTGATCGCCACCACCGAGGGTTCACTCAATACGATACCCCTTCCCTTGACATAGACAAGGGTGTTGGCCGTGCCCAGATCGATGGCCAGATCATTTGAAAACACGCCTAAAATTCTGTCAAAAAATAAATTCATTCGGAAAAGCCTCGTTAGGAAGAATGTATATAAAAATTCAAAGGATTGCTAAGATTGCTAACAGATTTATTGTAACATGACAAGAAAAATTAATCACCTAAAAATTGAAGATTACCCCGCAGCAAGCTGCAGGGAATCTTCCCCGTAAGGAATTTTAATCGATCTATCATTCGCTCGCTAACCCCGCAGCAAGCTGCGGGGAATGCGCTCGCTATTGCGGGTCATCTGATCAGCGTTTCCCTCACCGCGTCGTGCAACACCGGTCTGAATTTTTTAATGCCTTCGTTTTCACGCGAAGGGTGCACGCGATTGGTTAACAAAATGACAATAACAGATCGCTCAAGATCCATCCAGAAGGAGGTTCCCGTAAATCCGAGATGTCCAACGCTGTTTTGCGAAAAGCCGCGCCCACAGCTGGCGTCGGTTACGCTGGGCGTATCAAAGCCGAGGGCCTTGTCTGTTCGGGGCAGTCTTTTGAAAAACCGGTGCAGGAGGACTTGATGAAACAGGTGGCTATTTCTTTCACCACGATAAATAGAAAGCAGTTCAACCAAAAGCCGATATATGTGGTCAGCCGTTCCAAAAAGACCGGCATGCCCCTCAACGCCGCCGACCGCATAGGCATTTTCATCATGCACCTGACCCGCTAAAATTTTCTTTCGCCAGGGACAATTTTCTGTTGCCGCAAAATGACGCCGGGGTTGTGTCCGGTTACCGGGGATAAAAAACAGGTTGTCGAGCCCCAGGGGCCGATAAATCTGATCTGTCACAAAATGATCCAGCCGCTGATCCGCAAGGCGTTCGACCACCCATGCCAGAATCATAAATCCCAGATCGCTGTAAATGACGGTTTGGCCGATCGGATTGACAAGGGGTTCTTGCACCAGAAGCTTTCGCAGCGCGCTCCTGCGTGAGTCCCGGGCAACACCTTCCAGCACTTTATAGTAAGGGCGGTAGTCGGGGAGCCCGGAATTATGATAAAGCAAATTTTTAAGTTTTATCTCGGCCTTAGCGGTGCCCTTAAATTCAGACAATATCCGGCCCAGGGGTTCTTCCAGTGCAATCCGGTCGTGCTGGATTAGCATCATCACAGCCAGGGCGGTGCTCAGCGGCTTGGTCAACGATGCCAGGTCAAAAGCAGTTTCTGTGGTCATCGGCGACCGTTCGGAAAGATGAGCATAGCCGTAAGCCTTAAAGAAAACAATCTCCTCCTTCTCTGCGACCAGCAAAACGCCGCCGGGAAATATCTTATCGGCAATCGCCTGCCGCATCAATCTGTCAACTTCTTCCATATTGCTACTGTTCTTTTCTATATAGCTGTTGGCCGCCGGGCATCAGATCAGAAATGGCAGCAAGCCATAAATCTGCTCTATCTTGAATATCGAATATCGAACAAGGAATTTCGAATGAAGAAGTTTTTTTTCCTTCGGCATTCATTATTCTTTGTTCGGTGTTCTGCGGTGCTCTTGTTTCTTGCTTCTGATATCTGTCCTCTGACAACTGACCACGGACAACGGACAACTAACCTATTGTTGCCGGCTGATCAAATGCGAGGAGCTGATTATCGGTATCCAGGATGGCATCGACGCCCAAAGGTATGGTTAGGTTCTGCTTGCCGTGGCCCACATCAAAGCCCGCAAGAATCGGCACGCTGAAATCTCTGAAATGTTCTTCGAAAATTTGAAAAATACCATCCAGTGCTCCGCAATCTTCGAAACTTCCCAGAACCAGACCGGCAATACCGTCAAAGCAGCCGGCAAGTTTCATCTGAAACAGCATGCGATCAATGCGGTAATGGGCTTCACCGCGGTCCTCCAGGAACAAAATGTGATTTTCAAACCGGGGTTCAAAAGGGGTCGCCAGCAGATGGCATAAGGTGGTCAGGTTGCCGCCGGTGATTGGGCCCTGAGCCCTGCCGGTCTTAATGACAGCGCCCCGGCCGGGTGTGACCTTGAGATGTGTATCAGACGAAATGGCCGCCAGCATGCTTTGTCGGGTGCGTTCCGGCGCTTTTGCAAGGGTGGTCACCAGCGGACCGTGAAATGTCACCAACCCGGTTTTGCCGGTAATCGCCGCCAGCAATGCCGTGATATCGCTGTGCCCGATAAACACCTTGGGGTTTGTCCGCATGACATCAAAATCCAAGAGCGGCAAAATCCTAAGACAGCCAAACCCGCCTTTGGCGCAAACAATGGCATTCACAGCCGGGTCCTGAAACATCTGCATCACGAGCCCGGCGCGATGCCCATCAGATCCGGCCAGATATCGGTTATTTTCAAATATCTCATCGGGCACAAAGGTTTGAAATCCCATCGACACCAGAACATTCAGACCCTGATTAAAAATATCCCGATCAAACGGACTGGCCGGCGCCACAATGCCGATGGTGTTACCGGGTTTTAAGCGCGGCGGGCGTATCGATTTAATGTTTTCAGGATCCATGGCATTTGCAGGTTCAGGGGTTCAAAGGTTCTGGATTCAGCGTTCAGAGTTCTGGGTTCAAAGGTTCTGGGTTAGGAAAACCTTAAACGTTGATCCTTTAAACCCTGCGATTATCTAACCTCTGAACGTTGAACCCTTGAACCTTATTGACATATTGCAACGTGAGTGCTAATTAT